>Ga0315291_10004323_pt1 | contig 18123 bp, 16 predicted proteins | sample YL17G12_20_MG_FD_203070 | JGI IMG/M metagenome (GOLD analysis project Ga0315291, IMG submission 203070) | Sediment microbial communities from Yellowstone Lake, YNP, Wyoming, USA - YL17G12_20 | ecosystem: Environmental > Aquatic > Freshwater > Lake > Sediment | place: USA: Wyoming | collected...
TATGGAGGCGTCTTCCGCCATGACCTCCACGTCTTCGACCTTCCCCGCTACGCTGATCAGCTCCTCTTCAGCAGGCTTTTCGGCGATCATCCGCTCAAGGGTTTCGGCACCCACCCCGTAATATCTGCGTATCTCCTCCTGTATAGCGCCTTCGCTTGCCAGGACTCCCTTTACCTCTAAGCCCAGAAGCAGGCGTATATCATCCAAGGTCCTGATGTCTAATGGGTCTGCCATAGCGATAATGAGAGAGTTATCTTTGAAATCAATCGGAATGACTTTATAGTGGCTGGCGAATTTAGCGGGGACCTTCTGGATGATCGAAGGATCAATATCTTTGTCTTTGAGCTCAATATAAGGAATGTTCAGTTTGCGGGAAAGGACGCTAAAAACTTTTTCTTCAGTGACAAACCCAAGCTTAATAAGCGCCTGGCAGATAAAATCTCCTGTCTTCTTTTGCTCTTTCAGGCCGGCCTCCAGCTGTTCGGAAGTAATTACCCCATCGTCAATAAGCATTTCGCCGATCAGCAAGCTATCTTTAACCGACATACAATTCTCCCGTTATAGAGTATGCGTGCCTGAACCTATATGCAATAATTCCATCAGCCTGTTCCAGAGCTCCATCATAAAGCCACTCAAATCCTTGAATTGCGGCGGCAGATGAAATATGCCAAACGGATTAGGGGCCTGCGGCAGGGAAGTAAAAATCTTGTAAAGAAAGAATTTAAGCAGGAGGGCGCTTAAAAAAGAAAATAAAATCATCAGGATAACCGCCCCGGCAAAAAACGCGAGGCAGCCGATAAAGCAGCCCTTCCACCCTGCCATCTTTTTCTTATTCAGCGTCTCATTGCAGAAACGGCATTTTACCGCGTCATCCTGTATCTCTTCCGCGCAATAAGGGCATTTTTTCAAATCTAGCCTCCTTTAGCCGCTTTGATAAATTTCCTCACCTTGTATTGGTCTTTTTTACCGGGCTCAATCTCAACTGAGCTTGAGACATCAACCCATGCCGGTTTCAAATAGGCTATCGCCTTTAGAACATTCTTTTCAGTAAGGCCGCCGGACAAAAATATAGGCTGCTTTATATTTTTCAGATTCCTGACTAATCTCCAGTCAAATATTCTTCCTGTCCCGCCTATTTTTGATTTTACAAAGGTGTCAAAAAGATAAGCGTAAGTATTGTATCTTGGGATTTTTCCCAGATTAACATTATCATTTATCCTAAACGCCTTTATTACCTTGAAATCTTTGAGCCGGTTGCAGAATCCGGGCGACTCTTTTCCGTGAAGTTGAATCATATTAAGATCGCATAGCTTTGCAGTGCGCCGGATTTCTTCTTCCTTAGAATTGACAAATACTCCGATTTTAACCACGCCCTTGGGCAAAGCGTTAATTATTTTTTTTGCCTGCGCGGGCAAGATATAACGGGGGCTCTTTTTATAAAACACAAATCCCAGCGCATCGCATCCGGCATCGACCGACGCCAGCGCATCTTCTGTATTAGTTATTCCGCATATCTTCACCTTAACCATTTTAGCTTTTCCTCACAACCCACAACCAATCCTCACCCTAGACCCTACCATCCCATAATCTCCTCTACCGTTGCTTTTATATCGGAAGATTCCATGAAGACTGTTCCTATCAATACCGCGCTTACCCCCAGGATCTTCAGGAACATCACATCCTGATGGGTTTTGAGAGCGCTTTCCACGACTACGGGATGGCCCTTAGGGATCAGGGTATATAATTTTTCCGTCGTCTTGGGATCGACTTCCAGCGTATGCAAGTCGCGGTTATTGATTCCGATGAGCTGGACTTCTTTTAGCTTAAGGACCTTCTTCAATTCTTTTTCCGTGTGCACCTCTACTAAACAGTCCATCCCAAGGGAGGACGCCAGCTGTATAATCCCGGAAATATTCTCCTGCGTCAGTAAATCCGCGATCAAAAGTATGGCGTCAGCGCCAAAATAACGCGATTCATATACCTGGTAAGGCTCCAGGATAAAGTCTTTCCTTAATATCGGGACCGTGGTCACGCTCTTTACATCATTTATGTAGGAAATATTCCCCAGAAAATAATCTTCTTCAGTCAGCACCGAAATCGCCTGCACCCCTGCTTCCTGGTATATTCTGGCGATATCCAGATGATTAAATCTCTCCCTGATCACGCCTCCCGAAGGCGATGCCTTCTTTATCTCGGCGATAAGCGAAATCTGGCGCTCTTTGGTTATTGCCTTAATAAAGGGCCTCGCCACAGGCAAACCCGGCATCCTGTTTTTAAGCTCCTCCTCGGGAAGTTGCTGTTTCGCTAAAAGGAGCCTTTCTTTTTTCTTTGCCACTATTTCTTTAAGGATATCGGTTTTACTCATTTGCGCGAATACTCCTTTAATAATTCCAGCTTTTCCATCGCCATTCCCGAATCTATGGCGCCTGCCGCAAGCTTAATGCCTTCTCCTATGGAACTTGCCTTATCTGCCGCGTATATCGCCGCGCCCGCATTTAAGACGACGATATCGCGTTTCGCAGAACGCCTGCCGGCCAAGATATCCATAAGGATGGCCGCGTTATCCCCGGCACTGCCCCCGATTAAATCCGCTAATTTCGTTTTTTTTATGCCGAAATCATCCGGGTGGATCTTATGCGAATGCGCCTGGCCGCCCTTGACCTCGCAGATATAGGTGTAACCGGTCGTAGTTATTTCATCAAGCCCGTCTTCGCCGTGCACGATCAAGGCATGCTTGCTGCCAAGGTCTTTAAGCACGAGTGCCAGGATCTTTGTCCACCTGCGCTCATAAACACCGATCAGCTGATGCGTGGCTCCCGCGGGGTTGCTTAAGGGGCCCAGAATATTAAAAATAGTGCGCTTGCCTATGGCCTTACGCGCGCTCATAACGTATTTCATCGCCGGATGAAAATTCTGGGCAAATAAAAAAGCTATGCCCACATCATTAAGGCAGCGCTCAATTTTATATTTGTCCATGTTTATATCGACGCCCAGCGCTTCCAGGATGTCCGCGCTTCCGCAAAAGCTGGATATGGAGCGGTTCCCGTGCTTGGCAACGGTGATGCCGGCCGCGCAGGCGACAAAGGCCGCGGCGGTGGAGATGTTAAACGTCCCCTTGGTATCCCCTCCTGTCCCGCAGGTATCCAGCACTACTTTATGATCGGGCTTGATTTTTATGGCGTAATGCCGCATCATGCGCACGGCGACAGCCACCTCTTCTACAGTCTCTCCCTTTTTAGAAAGCGCCCTGAGGAATGAAACGATCTGCGGCGTATCTGCCTTACCGGTCATGATCTCTTCCATGACCCGCTTCATCTGCAAGGCAGTTAAATCTTTTTTTTCCGAAAGAATGCTCGCGGCTTTTATGATCATAGTCTTAAGAAATTAGCCAGCAAATCCATCCCTGATTTGGTAAGGATGGATTCGGGATGAAACTGTACACCCCACACCGGATAACTTTTATGCCTTAGCCCCATTATCTCGCCGTCTTTTGTCCACGCTGTTATCTCAAGGCACGGCGGCAGGCTCTTTTTTTCGACAATAAGGGAATGATACCGCGTTGCCTCAAAGGGATTTGGAAGATCCTTAAAAATATCTTTTTTGTTATGGTAGATTTTGGAGGTCTTCCCGTGCATCAGTTGTTTGGCGCGGATGATTTTTCCTCCGTAAACATACCCGATACACTGGTGCCCGAGGCAAACTCCCAGTATCGGGGCCTTTCCGGCAAAGGAGCGGATCACCTCGCAGGAAATACCGGCGTCCCGCGGCCTTCCGGGGCCCGGAGAAATCACGATTTTTTTAGGGGAAAGCTTCTTGATCTTGTCTATGGTGATCAAGTCGTTTCTAAATACCTGGATGTTCTCACCGAGTGAACTCAGATACTGGACAAGGTTATAGGTAAATGAGTCGTAATTGTCGATCATTAGAATCATGTTAAATTCCTATTCTTACAGTAACCTAGGGCATCAGGTTATCAGGATATCGGTGTGCAGGCTATCAGGGCATCAGGAAGAATTAAACCTGATAATCTGATATTCTGCTAACTGATAATCCGATATCCTGATATCCTAACTTACTCTTTCTCTCTCCAGATCTTCGCTCCCAATTTATGCAACTTCTCTTCGATATTTTCATAGCCGCGCTCAAGGTGATAAATCCTGGAAACTTGAGTCTTTCCGCGGGCAGCAAGGCCTGCCAGGACAAGGCAGGCGGATGCCCGCAGGTCCGAAGCCATGACCGGGGCCCCGGACAGCTCCTTTATCCCCTCGACAATCGCATGCGGGCCTTCCCGCTGGATATGCGCTCCCATACGGTTAAGTTCAGCTACATGCATAAACCTGTCCGGATAAATTTTCTCGGTGATTATACTTATCCCCGGAGTCACGCTCATCAGGCTCATCATCTGCGCCTGCATATCCGTCGGAAATCCCGGGTAAGGCAAGGTTGTGACATTGACGGCAGAAAGCGGCTTTAGATAGCGCACATGCATTGCGCCGTCGCTGCGTGACATATTCGCTCCTGCCTCTTCCAGCTTATCGATTAATGCCCCCAAATGCTGGTGATAGCAATTTTTAATTAAGATATCGCCCTTCGTAACCAATGCCGCAAGGATCAATGTCCCGGCCTCGATCCTGTCGGGGATGATAGTGTGGGACGCGCCGTGCAGATGCCTGACCCCCTCTACTTCGATTATCGGTGTCCCGTGGCCTTTGATCTTACCGCCCATCTTGATCAGGAATTCCGCTAAATCCACTACTTCCGGCTCGCAAGCAGCGCTTTCAATAATGGTCTTACCGTAGGCTAAGACCGCGGCCATCATTACATTATCGGTGGCAAGGACTGACGAGCCATACACGCCGCCAAGATACATGTGGGAGCCTTTAAGTTTATCGGATTTTGCGATAACATAACCTCCGTCGATTTCAATATCAGCGCCCAGGGCCTTTATCCCTTTTAAGTGCAGATCCACCGGCCGGGTGCCTATAGCGCAACCGCCGGGAAGGGAAACACGCGCTTTCTTCAGTTTCCCAAGAAGCGGCCCGAGGACGCAAAATGACGCGCGCATCGTGGAGACGATTTTATAGTCGGCGACGTAATTGGCGCTTTTGCCGGCAATGACCGTCACCGTTCCCTTGTCAAAATCTACTCTCTTTCCTAAAGAACGCAGCAGCTTAAACATGGTATTGGTATCGCGCAGGTTCGGCACGCTTTTGATGATGCAGGCGTCATCCGTCAATAATGTCGCGGCCAGTATCGGTAATACCGAATTCTTGGCTCCCGAAACCGTGACCTCGCCCTTTAATTTCACCCCACCCTCAATTACTAGCTTGTCCATATTCTCCTGTCCTTTTCGCTACTATTACCCTGTCAATTTTATTGTGGTCGATCACTACGTGCAATATCTGGAATTCCCGAGAGCCGCTAAAAATATTCTTTACTCCTTCCAGCTCCCCAAGGCCGATCTCAAGGAGCAATAAGCCGCCGCTCTTAAGATAGTGCGCGCCCTCCGATATGATGCGGCGGTAAAAATGCAAACCGTCGCTTCCGCCATCAAGGGCGATGCGCGGCTCAAACTGGATCTCCGGTTGAAGTTTTTCAATCTCTGAGCTTGGTATGTAAGGGGGATTGCTGATGATGACATCGTAGGCCCTGTTGCATAAATAAAACAAATCGCTCTGGAGTAAAGTGATACTTTCGCTCACCTTGCTCAAGAAAACATTTTCTCTTGCTACTGCCAGGGCCTTCCCTGAAATATCCGTAGCGGTTATATAGATGCCCTGCAGCGATTTTGCCAAAGACACCGCAATGCACCCTGAGCCGGTCCCTAATTCCAAAATATCTAAAGTTGTTTCTTGGGTTTGCTCCTTCCTGATATACCCGATAGCCGCCTCAACCAGTATCTCCGTCTCCGGCCTTGGGATCAGGACATCAGGGGTAACCTTGAATTCAAAGCCAAAGAAATCGCTCTTACCCAAGATATGCTGTAGTGGCTCCCCCTCGGACCTTCTTTTTAATACGGAAGCCGCCAACCTTCCTTTATCTTTATCTAAAATGGTATCCTTATTCTGATAAAGAGACATCCGGTCGCACTTTAATAAATCGGTAAATAATAATTCCGCTTCATCCATTTTTCTTGGCCTCTTGCTTCTTCTCCTCTGCCGCCTTGATCAGGGCGTCCGACAACTCGTCCATCTCGCCTTCCAGTATGCCCTCCAGCTGGTGCGAGGTAAAATTTATACGGTGATCCGTGACCCTGCGGTCCGGAAAATTATAGGTGCGGATTTTTTCGCTTCGGTCGCCTGTCCCGACCTGGCCTTTCCTTTGCGCGGAGATCTTTTTTGCTTCCGCCTCTATTTTCAAATCCAGAAGTTTAGCGCGCAAGATCCTTAAGGCCTTAGTCTTATTTTTTAGCTGCGAGCGCTCGTCCTGACAGGCGACTACGGCTCCCGTGGGGATGTGCGTAATGCGCACCGCGGAATCGGTCTTTTGCATGTGCTGGCCTCCGGGACCGCTGGACCTGTAGGTATCGATTCTCAGGTCGCCCGGATTTATCTCCAAGTCCACCTCTCCGGGCTCTATTAAAACCGCTACCGTCGCCGTAGAAGTATGGATCCTTCCCTGCGCTTCGGTAGTAGGAACGCGCTGCACGCGGTGCACCCCGCTTTCATACTTAAGCCTCTTGTAAGCGTCCCTGCCTTTCACGCTGAAAGACACTTCCTTAAACCCGCCGGACTCATTTTCGCTGGCTGACATCAGCTCAACTGTCCAGCCCTTATTCGTGGCGTAGTGGGTGTACATACGATAGAGGTCAGCGGCGAATATTCCCGCCTCATCCCCGCCGGTCCCCTGCCTGATTTCCACGATAATATCGCGTCCGGCGAACTCGTCCTCTTCGGTAAGGGCGTTTTTAAGCTTTTCTTCAAGCCCTGTTTTCTTAAGCCTTAAATCCTCGAGCTCTTTTTTGGCCAGGTCAACGAAATCCTTTTCATGCTTTTCCTTAAGGACATTTTCCAGTTCTTCGATCTCTTTATCCACGCGTTTGTAGTCGCGAAACAAGAAGACCGGCTCCCTGAGGCTGGACAATTCCCTGGCCAGCTTATTGGACTTCTCCCGGTCGCTTAAGACTTCCGGGCTAGCCAGGAGATTCTCGAGTTCGGTGTAGCGAGCTTCTAGTTTTTGAAGTTGGTCTAACATGGATTAATGTTGTGTGGGTGTGTTGTGAGTTGTGAGTCGAGGATGTGGGTGTGGATAGGGTTAACCCAACCCCACCCCCACTACCCGACACACAACCCACAACCAACCCTAACCCCAAGTAAATTTACTTCTTTCCGTATTTCCTCATAAACTTATCCACACGGCCGGCGGAATCAACCAGCTTCTGCTTGCCGGTGAAAAACGGATGGCATTTGGAACAGATTTCCACCCTGATATTAGGCTTAGTGGAACGGGTATGGATCGTCTCACCGCACGCGCAGACAATCGTCGCCTCTTTGTATACCGGATGAATTTTATCTCTCATGCTTCCTCCTTATTGGTTCATGCTATTCAAAAATTCCTCATTGTTCTTGGTCTTCGCCAGTTTTTCGATCAAAAGCTCCATTGCCTCGACGTTGTTCAGCTCATTAAGGACTTTGCGTAAAATCCAGATCTTCTGCAGCTGATCGCCCTTCACCAACAGCTCCTCATGGCGGGTATTGGAACGCTTGATTTCAATTGCCGGGTAGATCCTTCTCTGGAACAGGTTCCTATCCAGCTGCAGCTCCATGTTGCCGGTGCCCTTGAACTCTTCAAAGATGACATCATCCATGCGGCTTCCGGTTTCAACCAGCGCTGTGGCCAGGATTGTCAGGCTTCCGCCTTCTTCGATCGCGCGCGCGGCTCCGAAGAATCTCTTTGGCTTCTGCAGGGCATTTGAATCAATACCGCCTGACAGGACTTTGCCGCTATGCGGCACAACCGAGTTATAGGCGCGCGCCAAACGGGTGATGCTATCAAGCAAGACCACCACATCCTTCTTATGTTCCACCAGCCTCTTTGCCTTTTCAAGGACGATCTCGGCGACCTGCACGTGCCTCTCCGGAGGCTCATCAAAGGTCGATGATATGACCTCTCCCTTGACATGGCGCTGCATGTCCGTGACTTCTTCCGGGCGCTCATCGATGAGTAAGACGATCAGGATCACGTCGGGATGGTTAGTAGTGATGCAGTTGGCGATCTTCTGTAAAAGCACCGTCTTTCCGCTATATGGCTGGGCGACGATCATGCCGCGCTGCCCCTTACCGATAGGCGTCAGAAGCCCCATGATCCTCGTCGATATCTCATCGGGCCTGATTTCCATGTTAAACGCCTCTTTCGGATAGACCGGCGTGAGGTTATCAAAAAGGACCTTTTCTTTTACCTCTTCGGGATTCTCAAAATTAACCGCCTCAACCTTAAGCAGCGCGAAATACTTTTCGCCCTCCTTTGGCGGCCTGATCTGGCCGCTGACCGTGTCACCCGTACGCAGTTCAAATTTCCTGATCTGAGACGGCGAAATGTAAATATCATCCGGGCAGGGCAGATAGTTGTAATTAGGAGAGCGCAGGAATCCAAACCCTTCAGGAAGTATCTCCAGCACCCCTTCCCCGAACATAAGCCCTTCTTTCTCCGCCTGGGCCTGCAGGATCTTGAATATCAGGTCCTGCTTTTTTACGCCGCTAAAGCCATTGACATTTAAGTCCTTGGCCAGCTTATTAAGTTCGGTGATCTTCATCTCTTTTAAATGCTTTATTTCCAGCTTTTCCGTTTTTTCCATAACGATTCCCTCCACAAACGCCTCATTAGTTCCGTTACTTGCTTTCTGGTTTCTCCTATACTCCCGTCATTATCTATTACAAAATCCGCCAGGCGGACCTTTTCTTTTTGCGGCATCTGACACTTGATCCTTTTTAATATCTGGGCTTTCCCTATTGAAAGCTTTTTCTGGATCCTCTTTATCTGCAAATCCCGGCTGATCTTTACAACAATCAACTTATCGACCATATTACGTAAGCCCGCCTCGATAAGCAAGGGCGCATCCAAAATGACAATCTTTGACTTCGAAGCTTTAATTTCTTTTTTGATATTCCGGATGACTTCGGGGTGGATTACGCTGTTAAGCTTGTGTAATAGATCCCTATTATTAAATACGCTCTCAGCAAGTTTAGCCCGGTCGATCTGCCTGTTCTTGGCGAGAATGCCGGCGCCAAACACCGAAACAATTTTCTTATAGAGGCGGCTGCCGGGATAAATACACTTGCGGGCTAAATCATCCGCGTCAATGACGGACGCGCCCATTTTACCAAAGATTCCGGCAACCGTGCTCTTGCCGCTGCCAAAAGTCCCGGTAACCCCTAAAACGATTCTTTTATTTACCTTTTGCTTTGGCTTTTGCTTTGGCATACAGCTTCAGATATTCCTTGGATTGCTCATCCCAGGAAAAATCATATTTCATTGCCCGCTTTACCAGGGCATTCCATCTGGCCTTACTCTTGTAGGCTGCGACCGCCTTCTTGATCGTGGCGACCAGCTCTTTCGAAGTGTATTTATCAAACACAAACCCGTTATTTTTATTGACGGTATCAGCGAGCCCGCCGGTCTTAAACACTAGCGGGATCGTGCCGTATTTCAGGCTGATCAGCTGCCCGAGGCCGCAAGGCTCATATTTCGACGGCATAAGGAATATATCGCTGCCGGCATAAATCTTATGCGCCAGGACATCGTCAAACTTAAGAGAAAGCGATATGACATCAGGATACTTCTTGACCATCTCCTCCATAATGTCGTGATATTTCTGGTCTCCTGTGCCTAAAATCACTATCTGTAAATCCATCTTACAGATAGTATCGATCTCATCGGCTAAGATATCAAATCCCTTTTGCGCGGCTAGCCTTGAGACGATACCGATCAACGGGACATTTTTCTTCTTCGGAAGCTTACAAATCGATTCCAGGTTTTCCTTGCACTTAAGTTTCCCCGCTAAAGTCGAAAGGGTAAACTTCTTGGCGATATATTTGTCAGTCTTAGGGCTCCAGATGGAATAATCCAGTCCGTTTAATATACCGTAGACGTCATTGCGACGCTTGTTCAAGACCCCTTCCAGGCCAAAACCGAACTCCTTGGTCTGTATCTCCTTGGCGTAGGTGGGGCTGACGGTGTTAATTACATCGGAAAACATCATCCCGCCTTTTAAGATATTTATCCTGTCAAAAAACTCTAACCCCTCCATGGTAAAATAGCTCCAGTCGAGCCCAAGCTTAGGGTACTCATCTTTCGGGAAAAGCCCCTGATAGCCGATATTGTGTATAGTCAAAACTGTCTTTGTATCTTTATAGAAGGGGTCTTTAGCGTAAAGGCTCTTTAAATATACGGGTATGAGGCAGGACTGCCAGTCATGCACATGGATGATATCGGGCCTGAAGCCTATCTCTTTCAATAAATTCAAAGTCCTCTTGCAATAAAAAGAAAATCTGTCTAAATTATCTTTATGGTCGCCGGCTTTGTCTCCGTAGAGGCCGTCGCGGTTAAAATAATTATCGTTCTCTAAAAAAAAGACTTTGATCTTTTTACCTATGGTAGTGTAACTGATATCGTTTTTGAGCTTCTGAATATTGAATTTTGAGTCCTGGATCATCTTATACTTAGGCATCACAATGATAACCTCTTCGCCCTCTGCTTCCAGTGCCAACGGCAACGCGCCGGCGACATCCGCTAAACCACCTGTTTTTGCAAACGGTACCACCTCTGACGCGCACATCGCTATCTTCATTTTATTTCCTCCATTTCCAACCAGTTTTTCCCTTTTTTCATATCCACCTTAACCGGAACATCCAGCTTCAACACATTCTCCATCCTGTCCTTCACTAAACCCAGCATCTCCTGCGTTTCTGCCGGCACCACGTCAAAAAGCAGCTCATCGTGGATCTGCAGGATCATCTTTGATTTTAATTTCCTTAAGATCAATTCCTTATGGATATCGATCATCGCCAGCTTTATCAGGTCGGAAGCCGAGCCCTGTATCGGCGTATTCACCGCCTGACGCTCGGCAAACTGCCGGATCATCATATTCTTATTATTGATCTCGGGCAGATACCTCCTCCTGCCTAAGATCGTGGTCACGAACCCGTCCTTCTTTGCTTTCTCGATCTGCCCTTCGATGTAATCCCTGACTTCGGGATACTTTGCAAAATAGGCGTCAATAAACCCCTGCGCCTCATCTGTGCTGATCTCCAGATCCCGGCTTAAGCCGTAAGAGGTCAGGCCGTAGATGATCCCGAAGTTAACGCGCTTAGCCACCTCGCGCATCGCCTCAGTCACGCCTATTTCCTCAATACCGTAGATCAACGCGGCGGTAGCCTTGTGGATATCCTTATCCTTTTTAAAAGACTCAGCCAGGAATTTATCTTTGGAAAGATGCGCCAGTATCCTTAACTCTACCTGCGAATAATCGCAGGAGACCAGATAATTTTTGTCCGTTGCGGTTATCGCGCGCCTGATATGCTTACCTATATCAGTCTTTATCGGGATATTCTGCAGGTTCGGGTTGCTGGAGCTTAAGCGTCCGGTTTCTGTCCCGGCCTGATTAAAAGACGTATGGATTTTCCCGGTCTTCTTGTCAATCAACTGCGGGAGCGCGTCAATATAGGTATTCTTCAGTTTAGCCAACTGGCGGTACTCAAGCAAAAGCTTAGGCAGCGCGTGCTTAGGCGCTAATTTGCGCAAAACCTCTTCGTCGGTAGACGGCCCGGTCTTGCCTTTTTTCACCACCGGCAGCTTAAGCCGGCTAAATAGGACCTCGCGCAGCTGCTGCGTGGAATTAATATTAAACTGTGTGCCGCTTTCCCGGTAAATCTCCTCAACCAGAAGTGTCAGGCGCTTATCCACATCCTTAGATAAATGCTCCAGCACTTTCAGGTCCAACGTAAGGCCGTTTATTTCCATTTCCGAAAGAACGCTGACTAATGGCATCTCTAATTCCAAGAAAAGCTTCCAGAGCTCTTTCTCTTTTAGCTCTTTTTCTAGCTTAGGCCGAAGCTTAAGGATCAGCCCGGCGGCTTTTGCGGGCTCGATTTCCTTATCACCCAGAAAAACACCCAGATAATCGCCTGCCACATCATTTAAGCTGTACGAAGATTTCGACGGGTTTAATAGGTAAGCGGCGATCATGGTATCAAAATAAAGCCCGTCTAAAACGATACCCTCTGCGGCAAGGAAAAGCTTTATTTTTTTTAGATCGTGTCCGGTTTTTTTAACCACCGGATTCTCAAGCGCGCCCTTAACGCCTTGAGCAAGCCTGGCCACCCTAAAGCATCTTTTCTGGGCCCCAAATACTAAATCTTGGGGGGCGCCGCATAAGATGAGCTCTGATCCTTTATCAATCTCATCTGCTGCTTCCTTATCCTTTAAGAGAGATACTTGGATATCTTCGGCCGCATCCTCCGGCGGCTCTAGGCCTTTTAGGAAGCTCTTGAATTCCAGATGCTTAAAGGTCTTGAATAACTCCTTGGTGTCCGGCTCGCCGACTTTTAAATCATCTAAATCAAAATCTATATCCATATCCGCGGCCAGAACCGCGAGCTCCTTATTCAGCTTTATCTGTTTCAGGTGGTCTTTAATCGCGTGCCTCACCTTTTCCTGTTTTATATCTTCGACATTTTTTAAAAGCTTGTCCAGAGAGCCGAAAGTCGCGATAAGGCTGGTAGCGGTTTTTTCACCTACCCCGGGGACTCCCGGAATATTATCGACGGTGTCTCCCATGAGCGCGATGATATCCGTGATCCCCTCAGGGCCCACCCCAAAGCGCTCGCGGACTTTTTCAGCGTCGTATGTGAAATTCCCTTCCTTATGCGGGCTTAAGACGACAATACCGTCATCAACCAGCTGCAGCATATCCTTATCGGAACTGACAATAGTGACCGGATGGCCGGCCTTCTTTGCCTTGTGCGCTAGGCTTGCGATGATATCGTCAGCCTCAAAGCCTTCTTTTTCAAAGAGCCTGAATCCGTAAGAGCGCACTAATCCCTTGATCAATGGTATCTGGCTGGATAATCCATCGGGCATGGGTGGCCGCTGGATCTTATATTCCGCGAACTTCCTGCTTCTAAAAGTATCGCGCGATACGTCAAAACATACCGCAAGATATTTTGGCTCACTTGCCTTTATAATCTTATTCAGTATATTGAGAAATCCGAAAATCGCATTTGTAGGCTGGCCGAATGACGTAGAAAAGCCTTTAAGCGCGTAAAATGCGCGGTAACAAAAAGCGGTGGCGTCGATCAGATATACCCGTTCCTTGCTCATTAAGTTAATTCATGGAATTCGATTATGGAAGGGATTTAAAATTGTGGTATTGCCCCCCGCGGGGAGTAAAACTATTTAGATAACGCCCTTATCTGGAGTTTACCGACGTATTTCTGGATATTCTCGTTAGTAGGATCGAGCTGCTGGGCATCAATCGCCAACTTTAAAGCGGATGTCGTGTCGCCCTTGACTTCCATTTTTCTGGCGCTACTTATGTAGCTGGCGGCGAGCGCCTTGTTGTCTTTCCTGAGCAGGATATCGATGTATTTCTGGATATTTTCGTTAGTAGGATCGATGCGCAATGCGGCATTTGCCAGCCTTAAGGCAGCTGCGGTATCGCCTTTAAGCTCCATTGCCTTGGCTTTCCTCATGTAGTTGGCGACGAGCTCCCTCTTATCGCTACTAAGATTAGTCTTATTCGCTGAAACATCTTTCACCAAATTCACTATTTCCTGCTCGCGCTTATCCTGCACGGGGCTGCCGCCTGCGGAAACGGCACGAATATCCCTAAGGCGCTGCCTTGCCCGCTGAGTCCAGGGGTCATTGGGCGGCCCTAATTCCGACCTCTTGTTCCAATAATAGGCTGCCTTATCCAAATCTCTTTCATTCTCGTAAAGCAGGGCCAAATTGGAATAAGCGCTTAAATAATTGGGATCGACCTTAACAGCCTGAATGTAACATTCCTCAGCGCGGTCAATAAGCCCTTCTGCCTCAAAAACTACGCCTAAATCGTTATAAGAAGCTGCGAACACAGGATCCAGTTGTATAGCCTTCTGATAATAACCCTTTGCCGCATCCAGATTCCCGAGGTTCTGATAATCTAGCCCTTGCGAACGGTAAAGCCGGGCCTGTTTCTGAAGCTCTGTCAGGGTCTCCTCTTCTTTTTTAGACAAAGGAGCGGCTGAAGAATCAAGGGTATCCATATTATTATTTTCAGTAGCGACCTGACCATTTTTTGCCGCAGAAGGCTCTTTTGGATTAACAGGACCCTCACGACCCTGGGCGAAAGAGGAAGCGCTCCAAACAAGAAGAGCTGAAGTTGTGAGTATTATTCTAAGTTGTGCGGTGGGTTTATTCATTATTTGCTTATATTATACATACATAAGGAGTTACGTCAAGAAAAAAATCTTCTTTTCCGCAAGTTAATAAAAAATACTGCTTAATAATTTGCGCTGCTTATCTTATAACTATTTTAATCCTACCTTAATCGCGTAGCCGATCTTTTCCTCAAAATCGCCTTTAAGCCTAAGATATATATCGGAATCTTCCTCTGCCCTACCGGTTAATGACATTCTATTGGCTACCACTGCCCCTCTTCCAAAGAAAGCTTGGGTACCGCCAAGCTCGACATAGTCCCTATCAAAGGTATTAAGATAAAAAATCCCGGTGGCCTCTTCGCTTTTCTTCAGCTGTAACAGGACTTCTATCTCTTGGCCCTTTTTTGCCTGGATCTTATAAAAAAGCATTTCTCCGGGCAGCATATCGCTTTCATACTTTATCCCCGCTGATATTAACGGCGCTGTCTCGATATTGCTTCCGGGCTCCACCATCTTTCCTTCCACGGCGGTAGTGGTAAATTCTTTCTTTTTACGCACGTCTTCGACAATCACCTTTAAGGAACTTCCTAATTCAGCGGAGTTTTTCGCGTCAAGATACATCCCCCCTCCTGCTGAAGCGATCTGCTGTAATTGAAGCCTTGTCTGCTCATCGACATTAAAACCCACGGTGTGAATAACGACCTTAAAACCCATCAGTTTTAACCTGTTGATCTCCGCGACCGGATCCCCGCCGCAAGTCTCCTTGCCGTCGCTTATGAGTATGATATACCGCTTTGCATCGACGCTGGGAAAATCCTGGGGCGCTTTAGACAGAGAAAGCGCGATAGGAGTATAACCCTTCGGGCTGTAAGAAAAGGCCCGGCTCCTGATTGAATCCTTGGTACCTTTCCCTATCGGGACAATAAGCTCTGTAGCCTTGCAGTTTTCCTCCTCGGGCAAGGTTTGATCATAAGTCGCGCCGTAAACACGCATACCTAATGCTATATCATCTGGTATTTCGGAGAGGACGCTAGAAAGGGCTTCCTTGGCAATATCTATTTTCACCTTACCCTCTAGCTGTTCACTCATGCTTCCTGACGCATCCAGCAGAAAAAGCACATATGCGTCTTCAGCAAAACATACACCAGCAATACACATAACAAAAACAAAACAGAAAATAATAAAACCTCCGCACAACCACAGCCTCTTAGCCATATGACACCTCCTTGAGCACAAAAAGTTTTTATTTATGGATAACCTGACCTTATTATACTATATAAAAGCTTCCATTTCCAGGGCCGGATGCTTGACCTTGGTTAGAAACTCCATCAGTCCTTCAGAGGTCGTAGCGATTGTTTCGTCCGCGATTTTATTGATCAAATCCGGCTCGCCGATTTCTTCGCAACGCTTCTTTAATTTATCTTGCAAAAGTTCCTTTAATTCTTTAGGCATCCAGACCAGGCGCTTAAGGCCGCCTTCGGCAAAAATAAATTTCTTGCTTAAGACGTATAACTTCCCGACGCCTGAGAAACCCGGCGTCTGCACCCCGCCGCCCACTGAGCCGGCCAAGGTGGTAAAGCTCATGCCGCTGGGAGTCATCCCGGAATGATCGCGGTGCACGATCATCACCCCGTTTGCCTCGGGGATTATCGCGACGATACATTCAAAGCATCCGCAGGATGTCTGCGGGGAATCCATCAGCGAATACATGCTTATCTTTTCAATAGTCTTGTTGGATTTCTGTTTTACAAAGTCGTTGACATTTTCCCACTGGCCGAGCCTGTCATCAATAGCCCTTCCTTTAAGGATCGGCTGATTCGGCCCGGTAGGGGTGATCTCAAAAGAAGCCTTGGCATCAAGCCAGGAATAAGCTCCGCACAGGCCAAGCCTCTCAGGCGTGACAATGCAGACATGGTTTGGCGCGAATGACTGGCACAAAAGGCAGGAATAAAAGGTATCCACGCTTTCATCAGTCATTCCGCTGATACGCTCATCGCGCTCATCAAAGGTTTTCTTGGCTGCTCCCACCAACCTATCGACATCTTCCTGCTTAGTGTAAAGCTTCACCTGCACCTTATCCACGATGGCGTTATACTCCTGATGCAGCATCGCATGCAGGATCACGCCCAGATGCTTCAGGCGGAACCCTTTATTGAACGCGTCGTGTGCTATGCGGATCCAGTTCATGTCGCGCTGGCCCACATGCATGATGCCCATGGCGTAATTTGTAAAGCGGTGGATCTGGCGTTCAAGGATAGGCTCAAAATCTTTTTGCATCTTGCGGCCGTAGACATCCACGATTATCGCTAAAGGCAATGACTTGCTTCCCGCCGGAAGCTGGTCGATATCCGGGCCGATCAACTCAACCAAGCCATCCTCGACCTCATTCTCTTTATTTTTTGCCGTGAGGTACTCAAAGGCGCTGCTTGCCTTTGAGCCAAATTCAACATGCAGTTGCTCGCGCCTGACCCTCTCGCCTTCGAAAGCAGCGGCATAAGGCACCGGAACAGGAATATTGCTCACCCTTACCTTTACGCCCCGCACATCAAGGCAGCGGGGAACGATTCTTTTATAATCCAGCTCTTTGACCAGCGCCTCAAAAGTAGTGACTCCGGAAGCTTTTATTTCCGGGATATCCGTATCCGCGATAACAGGAAAACCCATGTTGATTGCTCCGGCTCCCGTTGCCACTTTTATTTCATCGACCGCGCCTAATGCCAAGCCAAAGGCAAGGACGCGTTCCTTGGTATACATCAGGCACTTTTGCGCCTGTCCCGCCTTGATCCCGCCGAAAGTCAGCGCGGAGCGTATGGCGAAATTCAGGACATATATCGCCGATATGGTATCACGGCCGTAGGGGACAATATAATTATCCCAGCCCATCTCCACATCTTCTTCGATTAATTGGTCAATGATAGAGCGGCCATTCGTCGAGGAGCCGACAAAGGTGAGGATGTTTTTTTCCTGGAGCTGCCTGACGATCTCTACCGCCTTTTTATTGTCGGGTGCCGCTCCGAGGATCAAGGCAACACCAGGCATGCGGCCATCCACTAGCTGGATCCCCAGCTGGCGCAAAATCGAATCCGTGCAAAAACCGACACAGTCTTTTTCGGGGTCAGTGCCATAGAGATAGCGAAGGGCGACGATTATTTCCTCGCAAAATAAAGCGGCCATCCCGGAATCAAGGGCATTACCTAAATAAGGAAGCCAGACCTTCTCTGACGGCGGTTCGGACAAAAGTGATTTGGCGTGCTCAAGGATCGGCAGGGCGTCCTTTAAAGTTTCTACCTTTGCCCCTAAAAGCGCATTAGCCATAGGCAGATAAAACGCTGTTTCGGGAAAACCTATTTTTTGCTCCGGCCCCTTTTCCTTGATCGCCTTGTTTAAAAAATCGGACGCCTGTTTATAAAGTTCATTCGCTCCCTGTATCGCCAAAGTTGCAACTATCTTAGACATACATCTTCTCCTTAATTTGCCCGCTATATTGGGTCAGCAAATTACCCCGAAGCCTGCGAAGTCCTTTTCTGAGGCAACCCACAGAAAAGGACGAGCGCTTAGGCGAGGGGTTAATCACAATTTTCAACCTACGTACATCTGTTCCCTATCAGTTACCAAATCTAAAATATCCGGATACCCGAAATCCTCATTAAGCAGCCTATTCTTAAAAGAAGAAACATCTATTCTTTCCTTTATCAGCCTTAACAATACCCCGCCGCTTTTAATGTCGCCGATCAATACCGAGCCGATGACACGATTATCTTTAAGGATC
>Ga0315291_10004325_pt1 | contig 18116 bp, 14 predicted proteins | sample YL17G12_20_MG_FD_203070 | JGI IMG/M metagenome (GOLD analysis project Ga0315291, IMG submission 203070) | Sediment microbial communities from Yellowstone Lake, YNP, Wyoming, USA - YL17G12_20 | ecosystem: Environmental > Aquatic > Freshwater > Lake > Sediment | place: USA: Wyoming | collected...
AATAACGCTTACAAAAGAGTAAGAAAACCTTGCGAAACACGCGCGCTAAGTAAACATTAAGACACCGCCTGTTTTTTGCCTCCAAATGTTCTGAAAAATGAGTTTTTGACAATTTTTGTTTTCTCCTGACACTTTAGGTTTTAAGAACTCTAACAGGCCCAAACGCCTTTCTGCGAAGCGCATAAAATAGCTCCTCGTCAGCTTGCTTTGATGCGGGACAAAGAACTCCATGACCTGTTTATGGATTATGTTACTTCGGCTGAGAAGAAGGGATACGCGGGAAGCTACATCAGCTCAACCATGAAAGCTTTGAGATCTTGGCTTGTACACAATAACAGAGAACTGAGAGTGAAGATCAAGATCAAGGGCGTGGACGATACGCCGTCTCTCAAAGATGAGAGTTCCCACTATTGACGAGCTGAGAAGAATATTTCTTTCGGGAGACGGGAAAGCTCGGGTCTCTTGTGTTCTGCTTGCTCACAGTGGTTTAAGGACTCAGACGTTGGGTGATTATGAAGGCCGTGATGGCTTAAGAGTCAAGGACTTGCCGGAGATGAAGATTGAAGGAGTTTCTGTGAGTTTCATCAAGATTCCAACGATAGTGGTCATTCGAAAGGAACTGAGTAAGGCACCAGTATTTCACGTTTCTCAGTGAAGAAGGATGCGAATACCTAAAAGATTACTTGGAAGAAAGAATGAGAGAAGGCGAGAGTGTTGTCGCTGGCTCGTCGATAGTGACTCTAAAGCTGAGGATAAAGCCTTTCATAAGAACGGTGAACATAGGCGACATAATAAGAGGAGCCATCAGAAAGGCAGGTTTTCCAAGGAGACCGTACGTGTTGAGGGCTTATTTTGATACGCAGTTGATGCTTGCCGAATCTAAAGGCTTAGTGCTGAGAGACTACAGGCAGTTCTGGATAGGACACAAAGGCGATGTCGAAAATCGCTATACAACAAACAAGTACAAGCTTCCGGAAAGCGTTATTGAAGTCATGAGAGAAGCATATAGAAGAAGCCAAGAATACCTGCAGACCAAGAAGATTGAGGAGACAAGCGAAGGAAAGCTTAGGCAAGCCTTCAGAAAGCAGCTTCTCTTAGTTGTTGGTTTCAAACAAGAAGAGGTTGGCAAGATGGATTTGTCTTCGATAAGTGATGGAGAACTCCAGGAGATTGTGAGAAAGAGACTGTTAGGTACTGAAGCAGACAATTGCACAAAGGAAAAAGCTGTGTCCATAGATGCAGTTAGTAAGTTTCTGGCTCAAGGTTGGGAGTACGTCGCAAACCTGCCCAACAAAAAGGTTATCATCAGATTAAGAACCTAGGGACGCTTAATTGTTTGCTCGTGAACCCAACAAGCATCCGTCTTCACGCATTAATGATACAGGGTGTTCTCGAGAGTTCGAACCTATCCCGGGCTACCACTTTAAGATTTCAATCTAAGGTCATTTTGGGGATATTTTTGGAATAGAACAGTTCTATGTGGTTATTGTCTTCTCTTGCACGTTTTTATTTTGGAAGAAAGTTTAGATTATCGGTTGATATAGTCCAACCAAAAAGATGATCCTTGCTGCGCTAAACGATCACAAGCCAAGAAGTTGTAGGGACATTGTTAAGGTCACGAAACTTGGTGGAAGCGCGGTAAATAATGCTCTGCTTCTCTGCTGGAAGAGACTCATGGACAAAGTTTTTAAGTAGAGTCCGCGGGAGATATAAAAAAGGAGAGATTCATGTTGGGACGAATTCCAAAACCTGAAGACGAAAATTGGGACCAACTAGCTGAATGGGACAAGAAGTACTTCTTGAGGCCAATATTTGCAGCCGAAGAGTATGTTCCAATGCCCATAGCAAAAACTGAAGGATCATACCTTGTGACCCCCGAAGGCGTGAAGATTCTCGACTTCATGTCTGTGCTACACTGCGCTGGATGCGGAGCTTACCATCCCAAAATTGCAGCCAGCATAAAGGAGTATGCCGACCGTTTCGGCTACATTTATGAGGGTGGCTTCATCGAATCCATGAGACCGAGAGTAGTCAAATTTCTTATTGAAGAGGCTTCGAAGGGCGACTTCGCTAGAGTCGGATTTGCTAACTCCGGAAGCGAGGCCGTTGAATACGGGACTATGATTGCCAGACTCTATTCGCAGAGGCCATACATCCTTACCAGGGACTTTGCTTACCACGGTTGGACACACGGAGCAGTAGCCTTCACAAGGATACCTTATCTGAGGAACATAGCCGTCAGACCAGTAACCGACGGAGAACCGAAACCAACGATAGCCCCCGGCACGGGCATGTTCTCTTATCTCGCACCACCACCATTTTGTTACAGATGCCCGATAGGCCATGACTATCCAGATTGCAAGAAAGTCTACAATGGGATGCTGCCTTGCGTCAAGCGCACTAAAGATATCCTCTTGACACTTCAGCCCGAAATCGGGGCGATGATCACTGAAATCGTGTTCGGCAGCTGCGGTGTTTGGAGTCCTCCACCAGAGTATGCACCACAGATAAGAAAGATCACAGAGGAAACAAACACACTGTGGATAGACGACGAAGTTATATGCGGATTCGGCAGAACTGGAAAGTGGTTTGCCTACCAACTGTACAAGAACATAAAACCTGACATTCTCACTTTTGCGAAGAACGTAACTGGTTCTCACGTCCCAAGCGGCGGAGTCCTAGTAAGCGAGAAAATTGCAAAATGGTTTGACGAGCTGCGCTGGTGGCACGCATCAACATTCGCCTCACACCCGTTGGCAATGGCTGGTGCCTATGCTGCCCTAACAACTATAAAAGAAGAGAAACTCATTGACAATGCCGTGAAGATGGGCAAGTACTTGGAAGACAAACTTGAAGGATTGAAAGACAGGCACAAATCCATCGGCTTCGCAAGCGGTGTCGGCTTGATTTGGGGAATCGAGTTTATAAAAAACAGAAAGACGAGAGAACCCATTGTGCCGACCGATAGACATGACTTCTGGGCTGGCGACATCTCAAAGTACCCCGCTAAGATGGTGGGAGCTGAATGCTTCAAGCGGCAGCTTCTCGTTTCGACATTCGCCCCAAACAACGTAACGTTGATGCCGCCGTTGACTATCACAGAGGATCAAGTGGATTTCGCCATTGAAATCTTAGATGAAGCCATCAAGTTGGTTGATGCGATGGTGAAATAACAAACTTGCGAGGCTAAATCCCTCCCCTCTTTTTTTAGTTCTTGCAAATTCGAGGTTGTTACAAAGTGAAAGTGGTTGTCGTACAAGCCATGCCAGTCGACGGTTTATACAGCGACAAGAATCTTCCCCGGGCTCTGCGACTTTTAGATGAATTGGCAAACAAAGGAGTCGACATTGTCTGTTTTCCAGATGGCTATCCATCAACTGGAGAAAGTGAAATATGCAGGAAGGCGCGTGACATCAACGTCTACGTGATAGCCTCCATAGCAACAAAAATCGCCGCCAACAGGTTTTATGATGAGAGCCTCGTGATAAATTCGAAAGGCGAAGTAGTCGGTAGACATAAGAAAGTTGTGTTGCTTTGGATGTTCGAGCCTTATCTCATCGAACCAGGCAAGGAATTCGGCGTGTTCAAGACTCCCATAGGCAACATTGGCATTTTGAAATGTTCCGAAACCCTATACCCAGAACCGGCTTCCATTCTCGCAAACAAGGGTGCAGACATAATATTTGTGCAGGCAAACTTTCCGACGAACATACTCAATCTGTGGCATCGTATACTGCTCGTGAGGGCATGGGAAAACTGGATACCTATAGCAGCCGCCAATAATGCGGTTTGGGTCAAGGAAGGCGTGATCTACAAGGATGTGGAATTGACCACCGTCTACGGCGGAAAAAGCATAATAATCGTTCCTGAAGAATTCGGCAAAAGCATGGAGGAGCTTCCACTAATAGCCTTCAGCCATGGAGATTTCTTTGCCGAACGGAGAATGGTTAAAGCTCTGGCAGGGCACGGCGAAGAGACTATTTTCTCAGACATAGATTTGGGTTTCTACAGCAGGCTTAGGAAAGAATTCCTCAAATACAGGAGGACTTCAGTCCAAGAAGAAAATCCAAGAAAAGGCATCGACTCTTAAATTCCTCCGACCAAAGTCGCTTTATTGAAAGAAGACTTGACTGCGCATTTGCGGAAAACTTAAAAGTTGCCAGCTGAGTTTTGATATTCAAGATCAGTAATTGTTGGAGGGATTGATCCGTTGAAAATAGCAGTTCTCGGCGGCGCTGGGACCATAGGAAGTGGGGTCATCAAGGAGTTAGTAGCAGAGAAAGAAATTGAGCGGGTGTATGCTTGCGAGATTAAAGCTCGCTTAGACAAAGCCGAAGAGCTTGCAAAAGAACTCGGTCCTAAAGTTTCAGCCACTACAGTCGATGTGAGAGACACAGACAATTTGGCAAAGGTCATTAAAGGAGTAGATGTCGTCATAAACTGTGCAGGCCCATTCTACAAGCTAGCGGTTCCAGTGATCAAAACAGCCGCCAAGATAGGGGTAAATTATGTTGATATTATGGATGATCCGGATTCGATGATTATGGTGCTGGATGACACTGAACTTTTCAGAGCCGCCAAGGACTCAGGGACAACGATCATAGTCGGGCTCGGATCAACACCAGGGCTCAGCAACATGTTAGCAAAGTATGGCGCCAGCAAACTGGACACGGTTGATAGAATAGACGTGTCATGGGTTTTCACATCTGTCTCCGGAACAGGGGCCGGGGGCGCTGTCTCGGAACACATGCTTCACGTGATGAACAAGGGATGGACTTTCAGGGATGGAAAATTGGTGGAGACAGAGCCGCTTGTGGACGGAAGAGAGATTCAAGATTTCGTTGAGCTTGGAAAATTGGAAGTCTACGACATAGGGCACCCTGAGCCCATCATGTTGCCTCGCTACATCAAAGGAGTTAAGAACGTAACTTGCAAGACTGGGATGCTTCCATATGAAATGTTCCATATGTATCAGGTGTTTTCTCGGTTAGGGTTTTTTGGGTTGACTCAAGAAGAATTAAAGGGAGCGGCTGTATCACCCAGAGAATTCGTGAAGCAGCACTTAGCGAATGTCCCTATGGAAACTATGGTCAAACTGTTCAAGCTTGACGAATTGGCGCCTGTCTTCGAGCTCAGAGTGGCAGTAGCAGGGCAGAAAGACAGCGGGAAAACCACGTACATATACGGTTTCGCCGATGTCTATCACGAAAGTGAAACATACATCCCACCCTCCCTTGCAGCATTGTTGATAGGTCGAAAAGAAATAAAGGGTAGAGGCGTCTTTGCGCCTGAAGGATGCATAGAACCTGAGTCGTTCCTTCGAAAAGTCGTGGAAAAAGGTGTACCTCTCTACGAGGCGGTCCACGGAAGTCGTGCACTCTTTAAACCTTGAGCGTAACTAGCTTACACTATTTTTCTTTTTTCTCGTATTTCATGAGTAGGAACGGCGTTCCTTCAGCTACCTTTAATAAATGCTTCTTGTTCATCTGCACTTTTCCAGCAGGCAAGGCTTCTGAGACCTCCACCTTTGCGACGAGAGTGAAGCTCTTGTAAGTGGCTTCAACCTTGGTGTCGTGAGAAAGTTCGAGCAATCGAGCATATTTAGGATTTATTCGCAATGTCTCTTCGTCTAAATCGTCAACTCCTTCGGCTTTTAACCAGACAAATTTCTTACCAGGTAACGTTCCCAGCGCAATTTCCTCCTAAGATATTGAACATAAGTTCGTGAATGTATGAAGTTTGCACGTGTATATAAAAGTTTTACCATCAACTGCAAACTTTACTGTTGCCTGATGTCATGTTTGGCTATGGCTCTGGTGCAATCAGACCTGGATATGGACCGCAATCAACGAATACTACTACGGTGGACCGGCTATGCACACAGTCGACAACAACGCAACAATCCTCGCAACATGGTAAATTGAAGAATCGAGTTCTTTACAGGTTTTCCATATTATAGACTTCTGACAAGCCCATTTTCTCGGACGTGCTTTTCAGAAGTGCATTAGCTTTTCTCTTTGAAGTAGGGTATGATTTCCTCCCCGAACGTTTTTATGGTTTGTTTCAATCTGTCAAGGGAAGCGGAGATGTACAGACCTACAATGTCTTTTATGACGATGTGAGTGGCTCCTGCCCGTACAAATCTTTCAACCCGGTCTATGATTTCTTCAGGAGTGCCGACACCCAAGAATTGTTCGGCGACAGAATTGGGCATTTTCTGTGCGTCTCGAGACACGAGTGAAACAACCTCTCCAGTGGGCTGACTTTTCTGGTATGCGTATGTAGATTCTGGTGGAATCGAAACCTCAAACCCCAGTTTTTTCAGCACTTTCTTGTGAGTCAGCATTAGGATTTCAGGTTTCACGGTGTCAACGGCCTTCTTCTTTATCCATGGATCATCGGTGGCCGCAACGAACAAGAATGCAACCCTGTCAATGGTGTTGATGTCTCTGCCCGCTTTGTTGGCGGCTTCTTCTATTATCTTGAGCCTTTGCTGGAAGGTTTCAGGCGTGTTAAGCCATGGTTTCCAACCATCGGCAACCTCTCCGACAAGTCTCAGCGATCGATGTGCCCCGAGAGCTCCCACATAGATTGGCGGAGAAGGTTGTTTGGGTTTCTGGTCAAGCCATGCCTTGTTGAGCTTGTAGAATTTGCCTTCAAAATCGACTGGGTTTGAACGGTTTGATTTCCAAATCAGCCTGATTACTTGAATTGCCTCTCTTAACCTTTCAATCCTTGTGTCAGGGTCTTCCCACGGTAGCCCGTATGCTGCCAGGTTCATGAGTTCTCCCGCACCGACTCCTAAGGCCGCGCGGCCATCAGTCAAATCGTCGAGCGTGGCGATGATATGTGCGATCTTGGTTGGTTGACACCTCAATACATCAGTTACGTCGGTACTTAGCATTACATGTGAGCTTTGAACGCCGATCGCAGTGAGAACGACCCAAGGATCTACTTTGTCGCCAGAGGGTGGCAGATCTGTGAAGTGATCCGGAATCCAAACTGAGTCGAACCCAGATTTTTCGGCAAAAACGCCAGCCTTAACCAAATCGACAACTGGAAGAACGGTAAGATGCACGCCAAATCTCAGACTGTGCATGATCCACTGTCCAGCCATTTGAAAACAGATAAGGTTTGTTGTGTCTGGATTTCGTAGCGACTTATGGTTCTAATCCGCGCGCTTGCTTGCCGGGACAACCAACAAATCCCTAGGGCAATGCATACGCAGAACTCGCATCATTCTTCTACCAACCACAAGGGCCTTTCATGTAGTACTGCGTGACTTAGTCCGCCAAAAATCTAAAATACAACTTGTGTAGGATAACTCGCAATTGAGGAGTGGAATTGGCGTCAAAATCTCAAGAGGGAGAGAAGCCGCTGGGACTTTTTGGGGCTACAGTACAGGGACTTGCGTACATGGCCCCTGGGCTCTCATTGTTGGCAACATTCGTTCTCGTGTATAGAGCCGGGTTCACTTATAACGCCACACCCTTGGCCTATCTCATTGCTGGGGTGGCAATCATACTTACTGCGATAGGCTTCGCTGAATTGGTGAAGGCTTTTCCCACGCGCGGCAGTGTTTGGGATTATGTTAGCGGGACCACGGGAAATCCTAGGCTGGGACAGTTTTCGGTGTGGATATACATCCTCGGTGTCTTAGTGGCTCCGGCAGCAGCTTTCATACCTGTCGGGTTCTATTTTTCCGACTGGCTGGGGTTTCCATCTTGGATTACGGTTTTGGTCGGCATCATTGCAGTAGTAGCTATCGTAGGTGTCGGAATCAAGCTATCTATGAGACTGATGGCCATACTGCTTGCTTTGGAATTGGGTATTCTTCTGGTTTTTGCTTTTGGATCAATCCAGTGGTCGGTGAATAACGCTTCTTTTGCGCACCTGTCAACATTGGCATTGTCAGCGGAAGGATCTATCTCCGGGTGGGCCGGAGTGATGGCTGGAGCTACCATCGCCATCTATTGCTTCTTAGGATTTGAGTCTCCAGCGACATTGGTGGAAGAAGTCAAAGTGGGAAAGAAAACTGTTCCCAGAGCAATCATCCTTGCCGCAGTAACTGGAACTGTACTCTACACGTTCTTGGCATGGGCATACACACTAGGCACGACAAGTGTAGGCCCGCTAACCTTGTATTATGGAATTGTTAACCCACTCCCAATAATTGGAAGAGGAGTGCTCGGCGGTCCTTGGTCAGGCATCTTGAATTTCACAGGAATAGTTGCTGGAATCACATGCGGAATCGCGGCGACGACGGCGGCAAGCAGGCTTCTGTCAAAATTGGGTAGTGACAAGGTTTTTCCGAGTCAATTCAACATTCATTCTCCGAGGTTTGGAACTCCAATAATCGCAGTTCTTTTCGTTTCGACGTTAGCGCTGATTTTGGCGGAATTTGTGCCTTGGGAAATCATAGCTTATCTGCTGCCAGCAGGAGCATTGCCAAGTTTCATTATCGTGAACTTCACTTCGTTCTGGCACTATAGAAAGGACGGGCTCACGCCCAAGAACATAGTGTTACATGGAATCGTGCCGTGGTTGGGGATAGGATTGTGCAGCTGGTTCATTATCATGGGACTACCCGCCCACATGCAAATGCTGCTTTTATTGTGGATGACCTTGGGCGCGATAGTGGTATTTGCAACTTGGACATTGGAGAAACCCAGAGTTACTCGCAAACCACAAGTGGGATTAGGCATCTCAATTGTAGCACTAGTATCGGTTTTTGCATCGTGGCTTCTGTGGTACCCCAATTACAGTGGCGGTGCATTATGGTGGCACCACTTCTTCCCATACGCTTCAGTTGGCATTGTCGCTCAGGGTACAGTGGTCTTGGTAGGCTTGATATTCATTGCAGCTCTGATTTATTTAGCGTTAAGGCATAGGAGGGTCTAGATTGAAAACTGAATTAGTTCTGATTTCGGTCCTTCTGATTCTGATAGTTGGGATACCCCTGATTGCGGTGACAGTCTTTCCCGTCGGAGGCTCTTCACCCAAAAACTATGTTATTCCACTTGGTAACGTAGTGATGGTTGATGATATAGGCGCCATAAACCTGGTAAACCGTCTTATGGAATTAGGAGTCCCGGTCTATCAAGCACAGACAGCCTTCTCTGTGGATGGACAGTCTTGCGCGGCTGGAGACTTCATAATTCCTGGAGACCTTGGTGGAACTGCGGATGGTATATCTGTTGAGTCAAAAAGAGCGTATTTCAATACACAAGCGGTCTCGTTAAGGGTGTGGCAAGTAATCAGAACAGACAGTGAACTCAGTGGCGTCAGCAAGCGTAAGCTCGTTCTTCCAAGGGTAGTAATACCTTTCGGCAGATTTGGTTATATAAACAACATTTGGCACTATTTGTCCCTTAAGAAACTGGGCTTCAAGGTTGTTCTAGCAAACCCAACAGAAATTGAGAATGGAACTATATTCAACAGCTGCAACGTGATGGTACTGCCCGGCTCAAGCTCAGGGTTAGGCGAACAACCAGCCGAAGGACCCGGAATTCAGAACATAAGAAATTTCGTCAGAAACGGGGGAGGGATCGTTGGGACATGTGCTGGTGGGACTCAGTTATCCATGTCATCCTGGGCAAAAGTGCACGTTATGGACGGAATAATCCTAGGAGGCCACTTTGAAGGCGACCCATGCCCGCCTGAACATCTGAATGACTATGATTACTGGTATCTTGGCGAGTCAGACGGTGAGTTCTGGTGGAAGATGAACACGGGACCTCAAATGCTGAATGTTACTCGTCCTGATCACCCCACAATGTTTGGACTTGGACCAGGAGCTACACGCTTCGGCTATCAATACCCGCAAGTGTTCTATTTCGGCGGAGACACTTTGGAAGATCTTACTGCAAACGAAACGGTTGTAGCCACCTTCAAGGAGCCCACCTCACAAAACACAAACAACCCGCTTGAAGAAAAATACAGCCACCGTTTTTATGGCGAATATGACAATTGGGGTTACCGTCATGGAGCCGTTATTGTATCCACATACGGGAGTGGCAGATGTGTGTATTGGGGTCCGCATCCTGAGTGTGCCGGCATGTATGGCGATGCAACCAACTTGAGAGTGTGGTCCAACGCTATATATTGGGCGGCGCAAAACGAAAAACCGCTGATAGAAGCAGAACGGCACATTAGGTATATGGAGCAACCTGTAGTTGCAAATCTGCCGAGCAATATAGAGTCATCCTCGGTTGATCTTGTCATTCGGTCAGTTGATGCTCTGAAGGTTGAAACAGATCGAGCCATAAGGGCAGCATCTGAAACCTGCCAATTCGTTCCCAACGATCAATACCTTGTGATGGGAGCTTACGCGGTGTCTCCCCACGACTACTTGGAGTGGATGCAGAACATGTACAGACTGGAAAACGAACTTAGACGAACTGCGATAAACTTCCAGTACGAATATGACAAACTTAACTTGCTGAAAGGAGTCGGCCAAAACAATCCGGCATTACTTGCGTTGGTGAATGACGCCCAGGCCAAAATCGTGACATTTTTCAACATGACAATAAACCTTGACCTACGCCCAACCGATCCAAAAATTTCACTCATTGCATCGTTTAACGATCCTATAACCAAAGTCAACTACACATTCCCGGAATGCCCAGACCCTACGACAGTTGAGGATCTCGTTCAACCGATGGGGGCTGTAGCTGACGAAATTGAGATGTTGATGGCACCGCATCAAAAGGATATGTCGATCCTTCTCGGAAAACTTCAAGAAGCATCGCGAAACTATGATGAGACACTAGATCCCACCTACAAGGAACAGATCGCTAACTTGACAAGCCAATTGAAAAGTAGTTACCGCGACTACGGTGTAGGACCCTCAGGGAAGCCCCACCCCTACGATGTTCTACAGTTTCGTATAGGATATCATCTGTTCAATCTGTGCCAGTGGGCTGACAGGACGAGGGAGGCGATTCAGTACCTAAACAGCATATTTGCCACCGCTTATCCGCTGGACCATGTGAATGCCGAGCTTATGGCGTTCCTGTCGCATCCAGCTGGCCCGTTCACGTGAGGTGACTAAAATGGAAAAAGCAAGAAAATTCGCCAAAGGAACTGCCACGGCTATAGTAGGTCTATGCATCACGATAATCCTTCTTTGGTTTTTCTCTAGACCAAGCATCCTGATTCTTCCAGGTTTGGCAGTGTTCTTCGTGGGACTGGCAAACATTCTTTACACAGCCTTCATCGAAAACACGAAGCGTACGGTCAAAAATTTGCAAGGAGGACTCGTTGTAACGCTCCTAGGTCTTGCGGTGCTTTTGGGTTTGCTATGGCATCCGGAGTTCTACTTCTGGATCACCGCAAGCATAATAGTAGAGATCGTGGGCCTGATTATCGTTGTCAGAAGTCTTTATGGAAAGACACCAAAATCGGAGGCGAAAAAATGAGAAGAAAGACAGTCCGGACAATCATTCTGGCGACCATATTGTGCATTATGATGCTGTCAATCCAGACAATCAGACGAGGAGAAGCATACGAAGAGAACTATTTAGGTCTTGGAAGGCTAGAAGCAGAACAGGGACAAATCATAAACGTGAAGACCTCTTGGGTTTGGACTCCGGGGCCCCCATACTGGTGGGTGATGAAGTATGTAACCAACGGAACATTTACCATCAGCATCAAGAATTCAGCAGGAGCTACTGTCCTCACAGTCGCAGGCCAGCACGGTTCTCCTGACGGAATGTACTTTGCCAAGATTGATACAGGAAAGCTGTCTATCGGCGAGTATACTTACAATGCCACACTCACCTACACGGCCAGTGATCAACTGGTTGCCTACGCTCACGAAGACCAGTTGGCTGTGACAATTCCGTCTGCATGGATTGTTATTTCTAGCGTTATCGCTGTAATTGCAATAGTAGTTCTCGGATACATTGGTGTCAAACGTTACATCCGCCCGCGTAAAAGTTCGGTCTAAGAAGACCCTAGGCATTTCCATTTTCTCCTTTCGCACGCACTGAAATCTAGAGTCGTAAGTGTGACACAGAGCATTAATGATGAAATGATGCCGAAGCTGCAACAAGCATGGGTACGAAGTTTCAGCGCCTTAGAGCCCTTTTGTTGCCGCCTTTGAAAGCAAGTGCACAGCACGTTGCCGAGAATGAGAATTTGATCTTCATCGATTCAGCAAACTTCAAGGTCTCATCCATCGGATACGCAATAGCATTTACTCCTGACTTCAATGCCAAAACGTCAGTTTCAATCCTGTGTCTTCCACTCGGTCGTGTGCAGCCCAATACAATCGGTACCTTGGGCATCATCTGCCTAGCTGTAACCAACACCTGAGCGATCTCTTGAGGTGTGGGCGGGCTCACATTTTCCATCGGTGTTCCGGCCAGTGGCATCAATGCACCAATGACCAGAGCGCCTGGATTTAGCTTGGATATGGACTTGAGGGATTCGTATTCACCTTCGAGTTTGCCATGATAAAGACCAACTGTTATATGCGGAACAACCTTGACACCGGCATTCAGTAAATTTTCAAGAGACTCCAAATAGTCGTCCACCTTGGAATCCACACCAAAAATCTCTCGCAGAATTTTCTCAGAACCAATAACATCAGCAAGGACGGCGTCGACTCCAGCTTCTCTCAGCATCTTGGCCTTAAGGCGGTCAACCAAACCAACGTGCATCACTATGCTAAGTCCAAGTTCCTTCTTGATTTGTCCGATAGTTTCAACAAATCTCTCCACAGGGACTGAGCCATCTGGCGTGCATCCTCCAGTTATGAGACAGCCACGGCACCCCTGTTCTTCAAGATCTCGGCAAATGTCTTTCAGATTAGCCGGCGAGGTTGCGTGTATCATAGTCTCCAGAACTTTCCCTTGGCAGTGCTCGCAGTTAATGGAACAGCGTGTTCCGGTGATCGATATAGCCGGAAAATCCGTCGGCTTGGACTGAAAGTGGGAAATCTTGTAGTCAACAAGACTGGGCACATAGAACACGACTTTCTTTCCAAAGAAATCCCAGCTAGTTTCTCTGGAAAGTTTCAGTGATTTTTCGAAATTCTCACTAGTGTTTATCAGTGGATCCCCTGGCTATTGCTTGTGCTGGTTGTAACGATGAACTTGCTCTTAAGAACTTTTCTGACGTGCCTGTGTAGGATCAAGGGGATTCACGAAATTATGTTCTTAGGTTTTCTTCCTGCTATGAACTCTCTTATCGTGTTTATGGTCACGTCGAGTATGTAATTCTCTGCTTCCACCGTGTTCCAAGCGATGTGTGGTGTGAGAACGGTGTTTTCCAACCTGCACAGTTCACTCTTAGGTTCAGGTGGTTCCTGCTCATAAACGTCGAGAGCGGCGCCTGCCACTTTTCCGCTCTTGATAGCTTCTATCAGCGCCTTGTAGTCTATTATGGATCCACGCGCGGTATTCACGATGATGACTCCATCTTTCATCTTAGATATTGTTTTGGCGTTTATCAGATGATGAGTCTCTTTGCTTGATGGGATGTGGAGCGATATTATGTCTGATTTTCTAATGAGATCTTTCAGATCTACATATGAGAAGCCGACTTCCCTTGCCATATCCTCTCTTTTCATAATATCGTAGGCGATAACGTTGGCACCGAATGCCTTTGCTATTCTGCAAACATTGATCCCGATCGCTCCGGTACCTATGACACCAAAAGTCTTTCCAGAAATGTTGGCGCCTTGAAATTTGAAGGGTTCCCACAGGCCAGCTCTCACCGATGCATCCGCCTTTATAATTTTTCTCAAGAGGGAGAGCAACAGACCGAAGGTTTGCTCGGCTACGGGCGCGGTTCCGTAACCCGCCACGTTTGCAATAGCTACGTTGTGCCTGATGGCGGTTACCGTGTCTATATGATCTACTCCCGTGGATCTAGTCACAATCAACTTTAGATCAGGTAACCCCTCAATCACTTCTTTGGTAACTCTTGTGTTTACAAACACCGACAGTATATCGATTTCCTTATGAACCAGAATTTCATCCTCACCGGGAATACCCTCTATGTGAAACACTTTGTGTCCCTCTTTTTCTAATTGGGCAAAGAGTGCTTTCGCTCGCGCATTGGATTCGGTGACCAATATCTTGTTCATTTTCATCAACTTCTCGACTTTGAGTTTAGTATGAAAAACTCAAATCATAAAAACCTTTTCGACATCAGCCACAGTCCCTAGACCGTTTCTGAAGACAAAGCGGGATAATTCGGACGATACGGCCAATACAAAATATGCCCAGGGAGGGAACCGAATCAGCAAAGGAACAAAAAGGCAAAAATTGTAGTCGCCACAATGTAGGAACTTGTTTGTACCATATTGCTGAACTTGCCCACAATTCTTATATTAATGGCAAAAGAATGCTTATACAACGGTCTACAGGTGAGAGAATGGCTAAGCTTTTCGGATTTGCCGGAACAATATTACGCGTCGACCTTACCAAGAAGACAGTTAAGAAAGAATCATTGGACAAAGATGTTGCTTACAAGTTCCTAGGAGCGAAAGGATATGGCGCTTACACCATTTTCACTGAAATCAAGAAGAGAGTCGATCCACTTGGACCCTTGAACAAACTGATTTTCATGCTTGGACCACTGACTGGTACAAGAGCCCCGTGCAGCAACAAGTTCGCGGTCTGCACAAAGTCTCCTTTGACAAACGCTTGGCTGGACACGCATTGCGGAGGATTTTTCGGTCCTGAATTGAAATTCGCGGGATACGATGGAATAATCGTCGAAGGTAGGACTGAAGAACCTGTATACATTGACATCAAGGATGAGGACGTCGGCATCAGAGATGCTAGTTGGCTGTGGGGGGCTAACACCCTTGACACGGAAAGACTTCTCAAGGAGAGGTCTCCAGCCGAAAGACTGGCGCGGGTGGCATGTATTGGTCCTGCAGGTGAGAAGAAGGCTCTGTTAGCCAACATCATTGCAGAGAGAAGAGCTGCTGGACGTGGTGGCGCCGGCGCGGTCATGGGTTCGAAGAACCTGAAAGCCGTAGTCGTCAGGGGTCACAAGAAACCCGAAGACTTTATTCATGACCCCGAAAAATTCAAAGAGGCGGTAAAAATCTGCTATGACAAGCTAGCAAAGAGCGAAATAACTTCTTCCCGTTCCAAAGGTGCAGAAATGCGGAAGGAATTCCGCAACAAAGCTACTTTACCAGTTCAAGGTACTGGCAGAATAGTCGTCGGCATCAACGAAGCAGGAGGATTGCCCACCAGAAACTTCCAGACAGGAGCATTCGAGGGATGGCGTGACATAAGCGGCGCAGCGTTTTCCAAGTACCTCTACGTTCCGCCAGAAGCCCCCGGTGCGAGACCTTGTTTTAACTGTCCGATCTGTTGTGGACACCTCTCTGTCATAAAAAACGGAAAATGGGCGGGTATTGTTGACGAGGGACCTGACTATGAAAACATAGTCATGCTAGGCTCTAACTGCGGTGTCTCTGATAGGGAAGCCATTACTGCAGCAGAGTATTTCTGTGACTTCTATGGTCTTGACGCCATGTCGGTCGGCGGAACTATCGCCTTTTTGATGGAGTGTTATGAGAAAGGGTTGATATCAAAAAAGGATACTGATGGAATCGACTTGAGATTCGGCAACGCAGAAGCGCTTGTTGAAGCCGTGATAAGTGCTGGCACAGTGAAAGGCAGACTCGGACCGCTTGTGGCAAACGGTTCGAAAAGAGCCTCAGAAAAAATCGGTAAAGGTTCGGAAAGGTTCGCTATGCACGTGAAGGGGTTGGAAATACCCGCTTATGATCCGCGAGCTGCTCAGGGGATGGGTCTCTGTTATGCAAGGTCGGACAGGGGAGCTTGCCACTTGAGACCATGGACGGCTGGGGAAGAAATGCTAGGCAGCACCAATCCAAAGACAACCAAGGGAAAGGCTGAAACTGTCGAATCAAGCACAAACTCGATTAATGTTTTGTACGACTCGACGGGGCTTTGTTTGTTTGTGGCGTTCGGTGGTGTGGGCGAGGGCGAGATTCTGGATCTCGTAAATTCCGCAACTGGCTTCAAATACAAGAATGTCGACGAACTACTCAGAGTTGGAAATAGGATAAGTAACCTAGTCAAAGTGTTCAATCTCCGAGAAGGTTTCACGAGAAAGGATGACACTCTGCCGTACAGGCTGCTCAAGGAACCGTTACCTTCTGGTCCATGCAAAGGAGAAGTCGTGAAGCTCGAACCAATGCTTAAGGAGTATTATAGACTCCGAGGTTGGGACTTGAAGGGGAGGCCGACAAGAGCGAAACTGAAAGCGCTAGGACTAGACTTTGCCATACCTGAACTCTATGGATAGCCGGCAAAGTTCTCTTATTTCTGTCTCTTAAGCGTGTTTGACTCGAATAACATCTCAAATCGAGAACAAGATACTAGTAGACTGGGCGGGATTAGCATCCAAAGAGGTTCAAGTCCAAACATTCAAGCTTATAAGGAGCGTGCTTGCAACAGGCGAGAGTTCGAATCTCTCCTGGGCTACCAAAACAACTATGACTCGGCTGTCTTTTGTTATGGCATGTAGGGGGAGTCTGCTTCTCGTGCGTTGTTCAAATTGTGGAAAATGCTGTGAAAAAACGGAGATGGAACTTTCAAGCAAGGACATACACAGGATATAGTTCCAAACACTATGCTTGGCCCAGAGATACCATAGTGACTAAGAGACAGAGGGACTGGCGAAAAAGAGAAGCGAAAGACGCAAGGAACGCAAGGCACAGAGGAAGAGTTGAGGATTACGCGAAACGCGCATCAATACTGACGCACTAACTATTTTTGATGATGCTCACTTTTCCGCTTCTGCCGACCTTTAACTGACGTACACCTCTAAACACAATAACATTTGCGTTTTCAATTTGAATGAGGTCACCAGCAGAAATTTCATCTATTTGTTCGTTCCATAAAGGCAATTGGATAGTTCCAGTTTCGTCAGTAACAAGGACGTTTGTCACATTAGCGTAGAAACCAAACCGGGTTGCGACCAACCTTGGCTGAGGTACTTCGAGAACCCTTGCCTTTATGTTAATTCGTTTCATTCCAACCCTTAAATCTTTGATCTGATAGTGGTTTGATTTAGTCTCTTGGGCTGAGTTTCTTATCAACGACGATCTATAGGTGAACTCTTTGAGTGGATTGGTTTTTGCAAGAATATGCACGGGTATGGGAAATTGCGCAACCACTTTATGAGTGTTGGTTATGAGAAAGATTGCGTGATCCCGTGTCTTCACGCGGCATTCAATCGATAGTTCTCCACACGCAGCTTCATCATGTTGAAAAGCATCAAGAAAGCTACTAAAAAATTTGCCCGAATCGATTTCGTGTTTCACTGAAATTCTAGCGAGATACTCGAGAAGCCGCATGTCACCGTACGAGTGAAACCTACCAGGGGGTCGCCCTCGAGTAGTCCATGCTTTGTTTCGCATTTTACCTGTTTCCTACGCTCGTATCAGAGTGATTACCAAACGTCATATGCGTGGGTAGAAAGCCCCCGATGAATTACGTGCTGGGGATTATAACAAGTTTCAGCGGCTCCAACACTAAAGAAGTTACTTTGAAGGCGAGAGGACAAGCGATAACGACTGCCATCGACGCTGTCGAGATAACCAGACAGATTTATGAGAGACTTGGGCATAGGCAAAATCGCCATAGGAACCGAAGAAATGCTAGCAAGAGAAGGCGAAAACAGAGCACGGATGGTTTCAACAATGGAAATAGCGCTTACAAAAGAGTAGGAAAACCTTGCGAAACACGCGCGCTAAGCAAACATTAAGACACCGCGTGTTTTGGGTCTCTAAACGTTCTGAAAAATGAGTTTTTGACAATTTTTGTTTTCTCCTAGCACTTTAGGTTTTAAGAACTCTAACAGGCCCAAACGCCTTTTGCGAAGCGCAATATGGCCCTATCAGGTTATGCCATTGCGAAGCACATTCAACCTTCCAATTTCCTCCTATTCTATAAATTGAAAGAAGTGTTTCAGAAACAGATGACAAGAACTTTTGAAAAGACTGGAAGAGATTGAAAAATGGGGGAATGAGGGGCGTAAACTTGATGCCTCATGCCTTCTCCACCCACGTCGGCTTTACTTGTGGCTTCTTTCGCCTTTTTGAGCCGCGTTCG
>Ga0315291_10004326_pt1 | contig 18107 bp, 11 predicted proteins | sample YL17G12_20_MG_FD_203070 | JGI IMG/M metagenome (GOLD analysis project Ga0315291, IMG submission 203070) | Sediment microbial communities from Yellowstone Lake, YNP, Wyoming, USA - YL17G12_20 | ecosystem: Environmental > Aquatic > Freshwater > Lake > Sediment | place: USA: Wyoming | collected...
CGGTCCTTGATCAAGTACGTGCTGGAGAACATCGCGATCCAGTTCAAGAAGGTTCAGTCCTCGTTGGATCTGCCGGAACCCATCCCGTTCATCGTGTCAGGCGGCACCAGTCGGGCGGGCGGCTTCATGGAAGTCTTCATCGATGAGTTCGAGGCGGTGAAGAAGCGTGGCTTCCCCATCCAGATTAGCGAGATCAGGTCCGCCAAAGACCCCATGACCTCCGTCGCAGAGGGCCTGCTGGTTCTTGCGATGGAAGAGCACGCGGGGTGATGTGTACTTCTACCTCGTTCAAGCACTCAAGCGCCGACTCGTCTTGGAGTTGAAGGACAGCTTTTCGCAGCACCCTGTGTACGAGAAGATAGTTCCCTACATACAAAATAAGTACGCCTTTGACGAGAGGCCCCAGATGGGGATCGTCGTCAAGGGTTCGAGCGCTAACAAGGTCCAGCTCTCGGCCGACAACTTCTTAGGGTCGGTGGAGAGCCACGTGATGCTGGCGTACGTGGGGGCTCCCGTGTACCCGATCGAGTGGGTTCGCGAAGACCTGGCGTGTCTGAACGCCAATCACGGGGTGGTGCCGACGCCCCCTGGCATCTATTACCTTGAGATCCTGTCGGCCCCGGAGAACGCGCAGTCCGAGGGCAGCTTCATCTTGGATCCGCTCTTGACGGTCAACGATGAAGCGGTACTGCGTTTCGTATCGGGAATTGAGAGCGAGGCGCAGCTTCAACGGCTGCCCGTGAAGGGTACGTTGCGGCTTTGGGAGAACCGCAAGTTCCTGCTGTCCGAGGGTACCCACTACCGTGTGGACTACGAGACAGGGGCGATTGAGTTGTTGATCCGGTCCGCAGCCGGGGCAGTGCTGACCGCCGACTACCGCTACTCGGTGCCTTCTGTGGGTCCTGTCCCGTACCAGTGGAACCGCTCTGACTTCGCAACCCTCCCCGGGGTCGTGTTGGCTTTCGGCAAGCGGGGCAAGGTGGGGGACAAGGTTGCAATCGTGGTCTACGAAGACCGGGTTCAGACCGCCAACGCCTACGGTGGCCGCTTCGATGCGACGTTCGAGCTTGATGCTTTGGCCCGTGACCCCACGCAGATGGAGGAGTTGGCGGACCTGATCATCATGTACCTGTGGGCTCAGAAGCGCTCCGTGTTGTCTTCTGAGGGCATCGAGATCACAGACATCTCGATGGGCGGCGAGGCTGAGGAAATTTACGACGAAACGAGTGACGACTCCTTCTACAATGCGTCGCTCTCAATTCAGATGCAGGCCGACTGGGAAATCCACATCCCGTTGCCCTTGACCGTTAGCCGGGTGACTCCGACGACAGCGCTAACGGACAAATCTGCCAACCCTCTCGACACACAACAGGCCACGACGATCATCAATGACGTTCAGAACAAGCTGTTCTTTGCGACGATGCCGGTCATTGCGGGGCGTAACAACAACTTTGAGAGGATCCTGTGACGCAGCATACGCACAAAGGTAAAGAGCATTCTGTTGAGACGAAACAACGGATGAGTGCGCTCGCGAAACGCTTAAAGACTCCTGCTCATACTATTCGGGTAGTTTTGCAGGAAGAGTCTGTTTTAGGGGTCAGTGCTGTCGCTCGAAAATTCGGAGTGTCTAGGAGTTCTGTTTATAAATGGAAGGCGATGTGTGATGCCACGCTATTCGTTTGAATGCACTGCGTGCGGTGATCTTCGGTTTGAGCGGAACTTGAGCATTCAGGCTGACCCCGTATCTCATGAGTGCCCCTCGTGTCACGATCCGGCACCCCTTGTGGTTTCGGGTTTCGGGTTTTCTTTTGCGGAAGGTACGGGTCCCACGGCCAACTCTGGGGTCCACGGCCAGGATTACCCGACAGCGGACCAAGCGGTAGGGCGCAGTGCTTCCAAGCGGTGGGAACACATCCATGCCCGGGAAAAGGTCAAAAAAGAGGCTCGGAAGCAGGGTCAGACCCCTGCACTTATCCGGCACACAGGCAAGGATTTCATTGATTATGAACCTATGAGCGACCAAGGGAGAGGGCAGCGCCGAAAACTGGCCAAGGAGGCTCTGACCCTTATGCGGAAGGAAGAAAATCCTCCGAAGCGTTAATGTTTTGTTTCTCTTGCCTGTACGTGAGGCTAACGCGGCGGGCCAAAGCGGCAAGTCAAAATGTGGACCCAGATCGAATCCGAACTCCGAAGTAAAGGGCGAGCCCGCCAAGATAGGCACCCAGATTAAACGATTGCTCGCTACAGCGAGATAGCCTCAAGGAGATTCCGATGGCATTGGGTCCATTCATTTCATACGCACCCCCGGGTGTTTACACTCGTACCCTGACTGATACCAACGCCTCAAACTTGGTCGCTGGACTCAGGATCCCGGCACTGATCGGCGTCGGTCAGGAAGAACTGGAACAGGACGACTTTGAGCTTGTCCGTGGTTCCAGCTCTACGGTTGACCAGCAGATTGTCAACGAGGACGAGTCTGAGAGTTGGGTGGTCGATGCGACCAACCCCAACAACCTGATCCTCGGGGTTCAGGATGGCACCTTTACGACGATCCGGGTTCGTAACTTTCCGATCGTAGACGGTCAAGGCTTTGGCCGGGTCACCAATGACGTACGGTCGGTCACGGTGACTGTGAATGAATTGCCGGTTTCTTTGGGTGCAGTTCAAGGTCAGAAGGGTCTTGTGACCCTTCAGGTTCCGACACAGCCAAATGATCGTGTCCGGGTCACCTACTTCTTCCACCGTGGTGACACGGCGTTCACGGATGACGTGTCCGAGCAGGTCACGGTCGAGAACGCCTCGCTGATTACGCCTGGCTACGCGCCCTTCGACATCACGACTGGCACCAATGACCAGTTCATCATCAACGTGAATGGTGTCGTGGCGACCATTGTGCTGCCTCAGGGCAGCTTGAACGCGGCGACGCTGGTTTCGGTCATCAATGCAGCGTTGGTCCCGAATCTCTCGACCTCGGTTTCCACGGATAACCAGGGCCAGGATCACGTTCAATTCACGACCCCGGTCGGTATCACGATTGGGGATGGTACGGCCAACGGGCCCCTTGGGTTCACGTCCGGGACGGCGACCAATCGTACCCGTGCGTTCCGCGTGTTTCAACGTCCTATCGTGGACGGGACGGGCGGCGGTACCACGACCACGGATACCTCGAAGGTGGTGGTCAAGGTTGACGGTACTCAGGTGCTGGCTTCAGCGGTTAGCGGCAGCCTGGGCATCGTGACTTTGCCCTTCGCTCCGGCCCCCGGTTCGACCGTTACCATCAACTACTGGGCGAACACCTGGCAGGACACGTTCGATTACCTGCCCAACAGCCTGGTGACGACGGTGCTGCGTTGCGGTATCTCGCCTGGTCGTAACGACTATATCCAGGGTACGGACTTCGTAGTTGCGAATCCGACCACGGATGTTTCGGTAATCAACTGGGGCTCCAGCTTCCAGGTGGCGGCTGCCACGACAACGCCTGGTGCCACTCCGTTTGACGGGGCATCGGGTTCCGGTGGTCAGATCGTCGGCACACTGATTGACGATCAGATGTACCTGGGTGCTTGCACTCGGGTGACCAACACAAGCACGATCCCGGCCACGGTATCGAGCACGGACTTCTTGCTGCCTGAGGTTCCGACCACGGGTAACGGCCGGAGCACCACGTTGGGCTTGCCGACGTTTAACTCGGTGGCCAACTCGCGTCAGGATCTTGTAACGAACCGCCCGGACCTGGTGGTGGTTTACACGGGTCGTACATTGCGGGACGCTCTCAATCGTCCGGCTGTTCCTGTCACGGTTGTCGATGGTGTGAACCGTCGGATCGTGCTCAAGACCCCGCAGCCGCCGGACTACAACGCCTACGCGACCTTCTACTACAGCCGTCTGGCTGATGACACGTTCATCTTCACCAACACGGTGGCGGGTCCGGTAGGTTCGGGTCAGTACACGGTCTTCTCGACCACCCGTGATGCCAATCTGTATGAAGCGAAGTTCGGATCCAAGACGGGTCTGAGCCAGATCATCCAGTGGCCTCGTGGCGTGGAGCAGATCCCGGATGCGTTCCACACGGGGGACGGTGCCCCCGCCGCTGAGGTGGTGACCGTTACCTTCGGTACGGCGGCAGCCCGTAACGCGGCCTACACGAACAAGGGCGGTTCGCCGTACTCGTTCTACAGCCCGTTCTCGGCGACCTGGACCACTCAGGTCAACGGCGTCAACCAGGTCTCGAACTTGGCGGCGGCGGCCCGGGCTTGCATGGTCGGCGGTCATGTGACCCCGGCAACCGGCGTGCCTCAAGTCACGATTCCGGCTTCCCCCAACAACGTGCTGAATCTGACGATCGATGGTTTCCCGATCGCTCCGATCAGCATCACTGCGGGTCTTCGTACCCCGGTCCAGATCATCGCGGACATCAACGCGGCGATTGACGCAAACGCCAACTTCCTCGGTACCGCTCCGAACAACCTGGCGAGCTTCAAGCAGGTCGGTCCGGCCACGGGTGACATCTTCTTCATCATCAAGGGCCTCGAAGTTCCGGGAGCGCTTCCCGGCGGGTTCGATGATGTGGCAAATGTCACGATCAACCAGGGCACCGTTGAGACAACGCTGGGTTTCACGACCTTTGCGAGTGTCAACGGCACCACGAGCGCCATCAACAAGCCTGCCACGATGCTCGGTTCCCTCATGGGGCCGTTCAACATCACGGCTGGTCTGAACGATGCTTTCAGTGTCCGTGTCAACGGCGTGGACTACTCGATTACGCTGACGGCGGGTCCGGCACAAACCGCTGCGGCGGTGGTGGCGGACATCAACGCGGTGGTCGCTTCTGTGGCTAGCGTGGGCACGGGGGCGAACCTGAACAAGGTTCGTTTGACCTCAACCACGAACGACTCGGGTTCGGCTATCCTGATCAACATCGGGTCTGCAAACGCGGTTCTTGGGTTCACCCAGAACCAGTTCGCGAGCCAGACGTTGGTTGAAGCCCAAGAAGTGGTCGATATCCTCATGGATACGGCGGGTTACGCGACGGGCGCTGTGGCGTACGTGGCTCCCATCAGCGGCAAGAACTACATCACGTTCGAGTCCTTGACCGTGGGTGCCGCCACCTCCTCAATCGGGTTTGCAAACTCCGCAAACTCGGCGTTCAACCCGACCACGGGTACGAACATCACGCCTGGCACTGACGGCGATGTTGGCGAGGATGCCCAGAACAACTACGTGGTGACATCGACCTCTCCGGTAGGGTCATCGGGCACGGGTGCTCCGGGTCAGACGTACACGGATGCTCGCACGGGGCTCCGCTTCACGGTTCTCCCGGCCTCAACGGGCAGCTACACACCCACGGGCTACTTCACGTTGGAGGTCGGTCCGACCTTCCATGTGTCGCCTTCGGTGCCTCGCTACTCGATTGGTGGCCTGGAACTTCTCGTTTCCAACACGGTGGGCGTGGGTGTCAACGACACTGCCTCGCTCACGACGTACAACCCGAGCGGTGTGGAGCCGACGGTTGGGGACTTCTACTTCATCAGCTACCGCTACTTGAAGCAGGACTACTCGCCGAAAATCTTCCAGCAGCTCAAGACGATCGAAGCGAACTTCGGCAGGACCTCTGCTGAGAATCGCGTCACGTTGGCTGCCTACTTGGCCATCCTGAACGGTGCTGTGTTGGTGATCATCAAGCAGGTCTTGAAGATCCCCAACACGAACCAGGCGTCGGACCAGGCGTTCAACTCGGCCATCGACGAGTTGGCGACCCCGCTGCCCGGTAACATCAAGCCGGACATCATCATCCCGCTCTCCACCAGCACGGCGGTCTTCACGCACCTGACGGCACACTGCGAAGTCCAGTCGAACATCCGTAACCAGTCGGAGCGTATTGGGTTCATTGGGTTTGCGTCCGGCACGTCGCCGACTTCCGCTCAAACGGTGGCCAAGGGCCTGAACTCCAGCCGTATCTTGGCGCTGTACCCGGATTCGTCGGTCATTACCCTGACCGATGCGCTTGGGCAGTCGTTCGAGAGTCTCGTGGACGGTAGCTTCTTCGGAGCTGCCGTGGCGGGTTCTGCTGTGTCACCTGCGGTTGACGTGGCGACCCCGTACACCCGTCGTCGCATCCAGGGCTTTACCCGTATCCCCCGAATCATGGATCCGGTTGAGGCCAACCAAACGGCAGTTGCTGGTATCACGATTCTGGAGGACTTGGATCCGATCATCCGAATCCGCCAGGGTCTAACCACGAACATGACCTCGGTGCTGACCCGGTTGCCCACCGTGGTGCAGATCGCGGACTTCGTGCAGCAGCAGTCGCGGGCAATCTTGGACTCCTTCATCGGAACCAAGTTCCTGGCGAGCCGCACCAACGAGGTCGTGGTTTCCATGACCAGCTTGTTCAAGAGCTTGGTCCAAGCGGAGATTGTGGGAGCCTTCACGGGCATGACCGCAGCAATCGACGACGAGGACCCTACCGTCCTACGCTTCGAGATGTACTACTCTCCAATATTTCCTCTTTTGTACATCATGATGACCTTCAACCTTCGAGCACGGGTCTAGTACCCAAGCAAAATCAACCACTTAGGGTCGTAAGAGGGTCTGAGTCAGACGAACTGGCTCTGACCCTCTTGCTTTTTGGGGAGGTTTCGGTAGAGTCCAGGGTATGCGTAGAGGTTCCTGGACCCCCGAAGGGTTAGTCACCGCTTTTCTTGGCGGTGAGACCCTGGATTCCCTTTGCAAGCGAGTCGGCGCTAGCCCGAACACCGTCCGAAGGGTCTTGAAAGAGCAGCTTGGTGAGGAGCAGTTTCGCTCTACCCGGGACAGGAACGATCCCAAGCAGTCCACCGCGTCTGAGTCAGAACTCCTTGAGCCGTTCCACACGAACGAAGCTTTTAAGGATGTTGCCTCCCGTATTGGGGTGGGTCCCAACACATTGCGATCCAAGTGGGTCCAGGCTTTCGGCAAGGAAGCCTTTGACGCTCGTTCCAAGCGATTGCATTCCGACGCCGGTACGAGAGCTGGGCTCAGTTGGAAGGGCAAGACACGGGTAACCACTGAGCAGTACCGTGAGCGGGATGTGGCTCGCGGTTCAGATCACTGGTGCGAAGTCTGTGGTGGTGGCTTTGTTGGGTACCAGGCCCTTACCCATCACATGGTAAGGGCTGGAGACGAGGCGCATACCAAGGCTTTGGAGATGGTGCGTGCTAAGGTTGAGGACGAGAAGTGGGCCGGTCTTCAAGAGGGTGTTGACTATGTTGTGTGCCCTGAGTGTGGGCTAAGGGGTGTGACTCTTACAGGACACCTTCGTACGCATGGTCTGGACACACAGTCCTTTAGGGTGAAGTGGCCCGATTGTCTTGTCTGGGCGTCCAAGGCCGCCGCCCAGCACCAAGCATCACTTGTGGCGTCATCTACGGATCAGTCCTATGGGTGGACCGTAGATGATCTCAAACCTTTTGCAGATGAGGCTGGGGCCATCATTGTAGCTAAAGCTGCCGCATCTCTAGGATCGGCTCAGATCACTGTTCTACACTATTGCCGTAAGCTGGGTCTTCGTACTCGCAACAAACTTGCTTGGCAAAGGTTAGTTCTAGACAAGGCTGCTGAGTTTCTGGGCCCGTACCAGTGGGAATGGGCTGACCCTAAGCTATACAACTCCGCTACAGGGCGGCCCTTCAATTACGATGGGTACTTCCCAGCGCACCAGTTAGTCATTGAAGCGCATGGGGATCAGCACTTCAAGTCTTCTGAATCCTGGCACGGTACCCTAGACGAGTTTCATCGTTTGCGGGCCATAGATGTGCTGAAGAAAGAGATGGCTCAGGCACACGGCATCAAAGTCATTACCGTTAGACATTCGGATCCAGTGCACGACGACTCTTTTTGGACGGCACTGTTGGGAGGGAGTAGCGCTCTCTGGGAGCACCTGTCTGAAAGCGCTAAGTGGACTAAGGTCAATGACACTCTCCTGGGGGTAAGGATGAAACCCTTCCCTGTTGTCCCTCCTAATGAAACTGAGCTAAAGAAGGCGTTGACCAGGATACACAAGCTAGTCCCCTATTTGGATGCTGGGCGTCAGATTCACCCGTACAGCACTATTGGGACGGCTGCTTGCGCTTCATTCTTTCCTAACCGTTACCACGCTAAGCGGCAAGGGGACCGCAGTGCCTGGGACATGTGGCACAACGATGCCTCGTTGCGGAAAGCAATCCGTCTGCAACTGGACTCAGGGCATCCTACGACCCCGGAGAGGGTGTTGAAGGCCGTTGTGATGTTTAGTCGGACGCCTTCGGTGTTTCGGCCAGCGGTAGCTAAGTACGTGTATGAGAATTACTGCCCTAAGGGTGGCGTCGTTTGGGACCCTTGTGCGGGGTACGGTGGGCGTCTTTTGGGTGCGATGGCGGCTGGGGTTGGTCGTTACATTGGTACGGATCTGGAGCCCGAGACAGCTCAAGGGAATCAAGCTCTGGTAGATGCTCTTGAGTGCAAGACGAGCTGCCGTATAGAGTGTGCGGATGCAACAACTTTTGATCCAGGCGAGGCTTTGGATCTTGTGTTTACCTCACCCCCGTACTTTGATCTGGAGGTGTACGGGAAGAAGTTTGAGGCGTCGTTACGGGGGTCCTCTGTCGAGCAGTGGGTGCAGTCCTTTTTGGGGTCTGTTGTGGCACGGGCGGCACAGCGTTTGAAATCTGGCGGCTTTTTGGTTCTCAACCTACCTCAGAAGCCTGTGGGCGGTCTGCGGTTGGATTTGGCAATGGGCCCGTTAGTTCAGTTGGCGGGGTTGACTCCCTTGGAACCTGTCTACATGCCTGTTCGCAGTTTCAAGAAGGGGATGAAGCGGGAACCCCTTTTGGTTTGGCAGAAGCCCTGAGCCCTGAGCCCTCAGACGCGGACCAGTATTTCCAGGATGTCTCGGAGCAGGAGTAGGGTCCCTTCGGGTGGGCTTTTGAGCCAGAGGCCGTCTGGGGTGGTGGTCCAGTCTGCAAGCTCACCCATCGCGAGTTCCATCTGGTTGAGTACCCGACAAGCCAACGGTAGGTCGAACCCCAGGAACTGGCTTTTGCGAGCGACCAAGCAGTGCTTTCGGTCTCCTGGGCTGTGGTCTACGAGGATCCCTCGTAAGAACCCGGCTCGAAACAGCTCGACCCAGCCGTCCCACAGAGGTGCTTGGGTTTCAGCCGCCACAAACCCGTTGGTTCCCCGGTCCAGGATCCGCACCTCGGTGTGTGGCGTCTGTCCCAGAAGGGGCAGCTTGCCTTCATGGATGTACTCTCGGATCCACCCCACCGCTGTGGTGACCCGGTGGCTCAGCTCACGTTGCGAGATCCCGGTGTCGGGGAAGTAGACCCTAAGGGCTGACAAGAAGCGGGCCAGGTCTTCTTCGATGTGGGCCAAAGCGGGTAGCCCCAGGCGGTGCACGAAGTCCACCGTGTAGACGAATCCAGCGGTGGCTGGGTGTGTTGCGAGATCTCGATGTAGGAACAACGCGATGGCCATGAGGGTGTCAATGTCTTGAACACGGGGTGTAGCGAATACCAGGGGCATGGCCCGGCCGAGCAGCAAGTCCTCGTAGAAACTGGGCAAAGCCCCACGGTCGAAGGGGGTGAATTCCGAGCCGTGGTGCTCGTAAGCCAGCGAGGTTTCGAGTTGGGCTTTGGAGGCCCCGGTCTCGAAGGACACTGCATCGGGCACTATGGCCGGAAGGTCCCGTTCTATCCGCACGTTAATTTCCATATTATTAAGCAGTTACACCACGTTCACTAACGGGGGTCTAGATGGCCGACGACCTTGCTGATTTTCCGATAGTTGTACTGGAGGCGGATTACCCCGAGCAGGTGGGTAAGATCGGGCTCTTTGACCTGTTGATGCCGGTTGGGGCCACGGGGCTGATTTTCGTGGCGGCGGTGCCGGGGCGTTTGTATCAGTGGGGCCCGTCTTTCTCTGACCCTGTCCAGAAGGCGGCGAACCTCAGGGCGGCCTCGACTTTGGTTCAAATGGGGCTTATCCGTGGGGAAAGCTTCGCTTTTCTCCGGGAGGCTTTGCAGCTCACGCAGGCCGATGTGGCGACCATGTATGGGGTTCCGTTGCCCACCGTGCAAGGGTGGGAGGGCAACACGATCGAGATCCCGAGGAACACTTGGGGCTGTCTGGCCTTTCGCGTTTGCACGGCAGATGGTATAGCTATGCTCCATGACTACGCCTTGGTTATGAACTTTCGTCCACGTTTGATCAGGGTGTTCCCAAACATCCCGATGACGCCTCAGCCTCAGCCTGACTCTCCGGCGTGTCCACCGCAGTTCCCGCTTTTGGGTCCAAATTGCCCCCCAGCTCGGGATCCTTTGTGTTGATCCGATATTCTTCCTCTACATTACGCAAGTTGGAGTCAAGGTATGCCTAATCTTTCAGAGCGCGTTTCCCGTCGGGTTCTTGCAGACGAGCTTGATCCTGATGACAACATCGGTGAGCTTGAGATCGCAGAGTATCTCGTGTTCATGCTCGCTCTCGATACGTACACTCGGTACGTTGAGGAAACGGCAGGCCCCGACGTGGAAGACGACCTGATTCGTAAGGGCATCATGCTCATTCGGCTCGCGGATCGTCAGCACCTGGCCACCATCCAAGCCTTCTTGGGTGACAACCTTCCGAGTGCCAACCACAAGCGGATGTTGGACAAGGCTTTCCGGTTTGTGGCTACCAACACGCAAGGCTTGGGTCGGCGGAGCCTTCAGTTGCGTACGCTTCTTTCGAGGGGCGGGGCTTCTACGATGCGAGCTGTGTTCAAGTCGAACAAGGCTTTGCTGGAGGTCAAGGCGGCGTTGGCGGCCTCTATGGTGGATGACGCGGATGCAGCGCTCGATAAGTTTGCCGTCATTCCGATGAGGAACCAGCGTTTGCGTAAGTGGATCGACGTAGCGGCTGAGACGGCTGGTTCTGGGTCGTTTCAGAACGCGGTATCGGTTGGCGGAGACGAGGCGGCGGCAGACCTCGATTCCTTGTACGCGGCCAAGGCTCAACAACAGGCTGCGACCCCGGCTTCTGAGGACAGCCAACAGGCTTCGGACCAGCACGCGCAGATACTCTTGGACATGCAGACGCGGGCCACTGGAGCGGCTCAGAGGGCCATGGAAGTCTCGGGGGAGCCCGATGTGCCTCCGAATAAGTCCGAGGTTGTGGGCATTGCTACGGCGGCTGTGGCGGCTGCCATGACGGACCCCAGCAAGTCCACCAACGTTCCAGCTTCTCTCCGGAGTCTGGATGAGGAACAGCAAGCGGCAGCGCTCACCGACGGCAAGGTCTTGGTGGCAGCCGGTGCGGGTGCCGGGAAGTGCATTCGAGGGGATACTCTTGTTCAAACCGTTAGAGGGATGATCCCAATTCGAGAGTTTGCAGAGCACCTGGCCGCGAACGAAGAGTCAGAGTTGGTTGAGACTGTGTTGGGCTTAGGTGGTCCAGAAAAGACCAGCACTATCCTGAATAACGGGCGTCGAAGCACGATTAGATTGACAACCCATCTAGGGTATCAGATTGAAGGTACTCCTAACCATCCTCTTTGGGTATTGCGGGATGGGGAGCTTCAATGGGTAGCACTGGGGCAGGTCGAAAGTTCAGACTTTTTATGCGTTGATCGTCGAGCAGGGTTGTTTGCGGAGGAACCGTTTCGTGTTTCTGAGCGTGCGTTTGTCAAAGTCACTAATTCAGAGCCTTCCAATATACCCGTTGAGTTGACACCACAGGTTGCCTCTCTTCTTGGTTACATTGTAAGTGAGGGTCAAGTTGTCTACGGGCATCATTCCGTTGTTAACTTGACGACCACGGACGAGGCACAGTTGGGTCTTTACAAGACTTCTGTAGAGGGTATCATCTCAAAGTGGACTGCTTTCTATGACGAATCTGAAAAGCATTGGTGTCTGAAGTTCTACCGCAAGGCGAATTTAGAAGCCCTTGCTGACTTTGGGCTCACTTATTCACTTGCCTACGATAAAGAGGTTCCGGTTGGGGTTCTTAGGTCCCCTAAAAAAGTTGTAGTGTCTTTTCTTCGTGCCCTTTTTGACGGGGATGGCGGGTTCTACCGAAGCACTGTTTACTATGACAGTTCAAGTGAAAAGCTTGCAAGGCAGATCCATCAACTACTTCTGTCCTTCGGTATCGTGTCGGCGTTACGCTTTAAGCCTAATGACAAGAGAGGGTGCTGGAACATTTCGTTGACTGGGGACAATGCCAGGCTGTTCTTGCGAGATATAGGTTTTAACCTAGTCGCTAAACAACAGGCCGCCGAATCGGCGTTGAACGATCTAACCTCGAACCCTAATCTTGACGTCTTTCCTGGCATCTCTCATTTGTTTAGGGAGGTGCATGAAGAGGCCAAGGGCGCTGGCTTACACCCTACGCTATACCCTGAGTACGGGGCTTTTAAATGTTGCATCAGTGGCACAAGGAATGCATCAAAGCCCACGTTACTGAAATTCCTACACGCCTACCCGGAGTCTAATACCCCAGCTCGTGCCGCTCTTCAGAAGTTTTCAGAAACACCCTGGTTCTATGACGCGGTGGGTATCTTAGAGGACTCTGAGGCGGAGGTCTACGACTTCGTAGTGCCTGGCACTCACTCATTTTCCGCTGGTGGTTTTGTTAACCACAATTCCACCACGCTCGTGGCTCGCATTGACTACTTGGTGAAGGAACGCAAGCAGAATCCCAACCGTATCCTTGCGTGCTCGTTCAACCGCAAAGCGGCTGATGAACTCAAGGGTAAGATTGCGAAGAAGCTGGGGACCGATGGCTCCGATGTCGGGGTCCAGGTCGGCACTATGCACTCGCTGTTCTACAAGTTCATCACGGGGGACCGTCAGGTGCCTGGTTTCGGCACACCTGAGGAACAGGCGATGCTCAAGCCGCCCCGTCTGATCGCGCCACCCAAGAAGGGCGTGCGGTCCGTGAGTCCGACCACGATTTCAATTGCGATCCGTAACATCTGGACCAATTGCGACGTGGAGGGCTTGGCCAGACGGTTCGGCTTCCCCGTTGAATGGCTGGTGGAGCCCCCGAAGGCCAAGAAGGCCAACCTGCTCTTGAACAAGTGGCGTGGCAACGACGTGAGTCTCGAAGAGGCTAAGAAAAAGGTGACCTCGAAGGCGGAAGCCCAGGCGGTCGTTTGGTACGAGATGTATATGGGCGTCAAGGGTGACATCCCTGGGTGGCGTCCGCCGTGTGTGTCACCGGCTTACGACAACTTCATGAAGAAGAATCGTCCGGGTGGTGAGCGTCTAGGTGATCTTGACGACATGCTCAAGGTGTTCCAGCAGATCTTGAAGCGGGACCCGAAAGCCAAGGCAATGGTCCAGGGCATGTTCGACCATTTCTTGGTCGATGAGTGCCAGGACTTGAACCTTGTGCAGCATCAGATCTTCGAGTTGATGACCGAGCACATCGGGGATGGCTCTGACGGCAAATCTCTGTGGATGATCGGGGACGATAAGCAAGCCATTTACCAGTTTCGTGGCGCTCGTCCTGAGCTGTTCACGAGCCTCGATGGTAAAGAGGGTTGGAAGACCCGGATGATCAAGACGAACTACCGTTGCGAGCCGGAGATCGTTGATGCTGCCAATCGTTTGGTTGCCCACAACGATGGCAACATCCCTATGGAAGCCCGAGCTAACCCTAAGAAGGCTAGGGGCAAGGCTTCTATTATCGTGGACACGCCAAGCGACAACACGTCGGCGGCGATCCAGACTATCGGTCGTGTGGTCAAGGACATCGCGACCGAAGATGCGAAGGCTGAGGACTACGCGGTTCTGGCACGCACCAACGCAGAGTTGAACGACTTCGAGACTGCCTGCATCATCAACGAGATCCCCTACGTGCGGCGTGGTGGTAAGGGCTTCTTGGAGGCCCCTGAAACCAAGGCAGTCTTGGGGTATATCGACCTGATCACGGGCAATGACTATGAGAAGATGAAGGGCTCTCTCGTGTCGGCGCTCATGAAGCCCGATCGTGGCACCTACCTGGGTCCTGACGATGTGGCGAAGGCTGTGGATGAGGCTCTCGATGACCTCTCCAGGCGTGAGCGTGTCGATATCAGGTCCGTGAGCCCTATGGCCTTGTTGGAGAGCCGCAACATCCGGCTTCTTGCCGACAAGCTCAAGCAGCCGTACAGGCTCAAGATCATGGCCTCCGCTCGTGGCGATGTCCGCAAGGGCGAGTGGATGTACGGTAAGCGTGTGGACGAGCTGGCTGACAACCTCAAGGGGATGGCCAAGAATCTGCGGGATTTGTCCGCGTTCGTGGCGGCTGGGGACAACAGCACGGACAAGCTGCTGGACTACATCCTTGACAGCATGACCTCAGTGGTTTCAGGTTGGTCCCGTGAGCGGGGTGCCTACACGGAGACCAGCACGTTGCGTGAGCAGATCACGCATGACACCGCTATCTTCGCCGATGACGACGGGGATGAGGACGAGACTGAGACAGAGGAAGTGGTGCCGGAGGTTGGTGAAGAAGGTTTGCTAGGGGTCAAAAAGAAGGAGGACGTACCGGGCAAGGGTCTGGGTGCCGTTCAGTTCCTGTACCAAATGGCGGTTCCTAACGATAACGACCAGACCAACAATACAGACCCTTCTACGGCTCAAGGGTTTGTGAGCAAGATTGCCAGGTACTCGAAGCTGTCGGAGACTCTGCGGATCGACCCCGAGAAGTGGGAGAAGGATCAGAACAAGATCGCGGATCCTGGGCAGCGTCGGGCGAAACCCCCGGCCATCACGCTTTCTACGGTGCACTCGGTCAAGGGTCTTGAGTGGCCTAACGTTTCGGTGTTGATGCCTGCGGGTAAGTTCCCGCCTGTGCGTAGGCCTCGTCCCAATGAGCCTCCACCTGATCCGGTGGAGGAAGCGGAGAAGTTGAAGGCTGAGCGCAACTTGGCGTATGTGGCCTTGACCCGAGCTGCCGTGAATCTCGAAGTGTTGTGCCCCATGGTTTCGGATAACGGCATGGAGGCGGGCATCAGCCGCTTCGTCCGTGAGGCTGGTTTGCACGAGGGGGAGAACGTCCCCAAGGGCGAGGTGTTCGAGTCTGGGGAGAAGACGGCTGCTGTTGAGGCTGTGGACCCACACGTGTTGGAAACCATCGAGCGGTACGCCGATGAGATGCCCGCAACGTATGATCGGAGGGGGTCATGAAAAAGCGGGCCATGGCGGCAACCTACACAGCGATTTCTCTTGAAGACATGGAGAAGTTCCTCAAGCGAGCGTTTCGTGTGCTCAAGCCTAAGAAAGGGGCGCAGAAGGGCGAGCTTGTGTTCGATCTGTACTTGAGTCCCAAGACGGGTATCCGGGTTTGGACATCGATCGCACAGGACGGCACTACGGGCGCTGGGGTTGGCGATGATGCGATTCGAGTGCAGCTATACAGCTTCGCTAGGGGCCGTCCTCTGATGCCAGGTAAGGCCCCGATCGTGAAGCGCACGCAGGGCTGGCGGGACAGTTTGAAGGACAGAATTGAGGCCTACATTGAGGCATTTGACTCGAAAGAGGATGAGATCGAGGCGGGCAAGTTCATCAACTGGAATGAGTGATATTTCCCGCGAATTCTCGTGATTCATTTGTAGGTTGCGCTACGTAACTGTAGTGAAACAAGTTTGCCCAATCTGTGCGGGGCGTGGGCATGTGCACCTTCCAAGGTGTCGGGTCTTTGTTGACCCGGATGCCACGTGTACTTGTGGGCACCGTACCTGTCCGTCGTGTGACGGTTCCGGTACTCGGGAGGTCCGGAGCGCGGTCCCGGTGGCATTGATGTTCTTCTAGTGGGTTCCCTGTAGGGATGCCACCGCTCAAGAAGACGCAGCAGCCACGTCGTGTGGCCATGGTGACGTTTGGGACCGACGGGTTTGTGGACTACGTTCAGGTCCCGGACGGCCAGCGTTACATGCTAGGCCCAATTTCTGTGCTCAAGCTGATCACCGGTTTGGTACCCACGCGAACAGCCCGGGTAGCGCTCAGGGAGTTCGTGTCCTCGCACCAGGTGATGCTGTCCGTGGACCTCGACCGGATGTGGGCAATGCTGCCGTTTAGGCGGGCTCGGTTTTCGTCTACTACTAACCCTCTTATGCAGGGCCATGATCGTCAGGCTCAGATTGCTCGCTATAGCGAGTCGGAGAAACAAACTGCCATGCTCAAGACCGCTTCCTACGACACTTTCACCGCCAATGTGGAACTCGCCGAAGACATCGTAGCCAAGGTAGCGGCGACGGATGAGGCGATTGAACGTCTCAAGACCGCTGGTAAGCGGTTTGATTCGGTGCGTGCCAAACAAGATCTTCACAAGATTGCATCTCGGGTCGCTGAGATTGCGCAGAACGTGGATCTCGCACAACCGTGGGTTGGCAACGACTTGGCGGATCTCTCCAAGCAGGCGACTGAGATCCACGGGCTGTTCGAGGTTTGAACCGCTCTTGAACCGCTGAAGGAGTCCTAAAATGGCGAACGTAACTACATCGAATTACATTTACAGGATGGGAACAGCGCCAAATACACGTGCGGCTGTGTCTCAGAAGAACAAGATCTACGGCTACACAGTCGGTGCGGGCGGCTTTCAGCAGCTCGGGGTGATCTCGGAGTTCGGGTACCAGGAGTCACGTACCATTGATTCAGTTCGTGGCGTTGGTTACGGCGATCAGATTGCCGAGCTTGTGCCGTCGATCACTGAAGCGATGACCCTGACCTTGAACCGCACGCTGTTGTACACGGCGAACCTGTGGCAGGTCGTTGGGTACAAGGGTGGCATCGACGGTCTGGCGCGTTCGCTGCGTCACCACCGTTGGCCCTTCGACATCAAGCAAGAGATGGTTTTCTCGGAGTTGGCTTCGCTCCAGGATCCCAATGGTGCTTCGGTTGCGGCGACTGTTACGACGGGTCCTACGAGTGCGGACAACCCGATCGTTACCCCGCGAGCCCTCTTGACCTTCTTCGAGGGGTGCTGGTTGAACAGCAACTCGGCGAGCTTCACCAGTGATTCGGCGATGGTCGTTGAGAACGCTGAGTGCACCGTTACGGACATCATCGACGGCGTGAGCCAGTATGGTGAGTTCATCGATACGGGCCTTGCGCCAGTGTCGGATAATGGTGGTCCGGGCAAGGGCTTCTCCCTGAGGTTCGCTAACAACAGTAACTCGGTCGTTCCGATCTAGTGGGTAGGCGGCGAGACGTGGGTGACAGCGGTTGAGCTAGATGTGCATCAAATAAGATCAAACCAGATGTAAATTTCAGGTCGCGGGGTAGGACACCAGACCCAGATGTAGATCACGTTCAGTTCAGCGCTGTCATCCTCACATCAAATGAGGATGAGCATGGCAATAGACGGTAAAAAACTCAAGGACGCCCTCGCCAAAGCCAAGAATGTCGGTTTGGTTGAGGAGGCATTCACAATTGAAGATTGTGAACTTGTCCTTCGTAATCTTAGGCAGGACGAGTACAACTCTATCCTACAAGATTGCGATGGTCTTGACGGTATGGCGTACTTGAATGCCTACCAGCGGGGGCACATTGCGCGTTCGATAGTGTCTCTCAATGGGGTTGATCTCCGTGACACTGCTTTCGTAGAGGTTGATGAGGACGACCCTAAGAGGCCGGGTCAAACTAAAACTGTGAAGCACGAGCTGCATGCGTATCTGAACAAACAGGTACTTGGTACATGGGGCAAGGAGGCTATATTCACAGCTTTCCGTAAGTTTGGTGACGTGGTTGGAGCGGCTGAGATCAAGGCTAAGCAGGGCGTAACCTTTGTTCTTTCCGATGAGCGGGATGAGGACAAGTATCGGAGGTTGCTGTTGGAAGCACAGGAGTGCGAGGAGGCCATGCCGCAGTCTATGGTGACTTCGATTTTGGATGAGCTTGGGCTCATGCGGAAATCCACTGCTGACGAAATCAAGGCAGCGATGACCAAGACCGATGAGTTGGCCAGGGCACAAGCCGCTGCTGATCAAGCCGCTGCTGATCAAGCCGCTGCTGATCAAGCCGCTGCTGCGGCAGAAGCCGCTATTCAGCAAGCCTCTGCTGATCAAGCCTCTGCTGCGGCAGAAGCCGCTATTCAGCAAGCCGCTGCTGATCAAGCCGCTGCTGATC
>Ga0315291_10004329_pt1 | contig 18103 bp, 19 predicted proteins | sample YL17G12_20_MG_FD_203070 | JGI IMG/M metagenome (GOLD analysis project Ga0315291, IMG submission 203070) | Sediment microbial communities from Yellowstone Lake, YNP, Wyoming, USA - YL17G12_20 | ecosystem: Environmental > Aquatic > Freshwater > Lake > Sediment | place: USA: Wyoming | collected...
AGGCGGACAAATGCTCTCATCCTCACTTGTGCCTGTTCCAACAACCACTTGATATGATAACTCGTTGGTTCGCACGTCCTCCACGCACTCCAACATCCCCGAAACTCTGATTTGATCTCCTTTTCGGGCGACGTTTCTATAACAACCTATCATTGAAACTACATGCTGAGGGATTTTTGCTTTAGAAGGTTTTGATGCGACCTCTATCGGTTCATAATCTCTGATTCTGTAGATGGCTGGCCTAAACATGGCTTCATTGTCGTCTCCTACCACGCAGCAGAATTTCAGTGGCTTGATCGGCACGTATTTGAATGCACCGTATTCTGAGTGTACTTCATTTGGTTTGCGTATGGCATTGTACATGAAAACTCTGTCCCTATAGCGTCCTTTGAAGCGTCTTGCAGCATCCAGCCGATTGTTGATTTGAAAGCTCAGAGTTCCCTCTTTGACAAGCCTATCAATCGTCTGTTCCAGCTTGCGAAAGTTTTCTGCCCCGTAGACAACAGCATCTATGTCAGATCTGGGCGAATGCATGTTCAAAGCCACTGAACCGTGTACGCCAAAACTCTTTTTCTCTATGCCTGACTCATGCGCAAGTAAGTTAATGAATTCTAAAGTCATCTCCTGTAGGTCATCTCTATTCTTAAGTTCGGCGAGGGTACGCAAACACTCTCTAGGAACATAGACTCTCGCGATTGAGTTCAAGGGTGCGCTGACTACGTCTTTCTCTCTGAAGGGATCATAGTACACATATTCTGGAAAATTGTCTCGAAAGGTTGCGAGAAAAGCCCGGTAGTTCTGTGCTGTGTAAAGCTTCTCAGCCCGAAATAATTCCGCCTTTCCATATCTCCACGTTCTTTTTAGGAAAGCGATGTTGAAGAGATGTTTGAATTTGACTGGAATGTATTTTAGGAAAGCGAAGACTCGATCTTCTGGGTGCTCGTAACCAAAGACGTTGAATATGAAACCTTCTTTTGTAACGAAAGTGTCTCCGTCTGTTGGAACCCATTCGTCAAGAGCCGTCTTAACGCACCTCAACGTTTCAGCGCATATGGTTTTCGGGTTTGAGAGTGTTTGAGTCTAACAAGATAGCCATAATATTTAAGATACTCGCCTAGAACAGAGCAGTGTTAAGTGAGCTGCTTGACAGAAGATTCACATCCGTATGTAGTGTTTCTTCCCTCTGAACAGAAAACTCGAATTTTGAGCGCGATTTTTGGTTCTAAAGCATCTGTTGACGTTCTGAAATTTTCATTGAATCAAGGCATTTCGGCCAAGATCTACCAAAAAGACATGGTTAAGAGGCTTTCCTATTCCAACAAGACGGTCATAGAGAATTTGAAATCGCTAACGAAAATGGGGGTCTTGAAAGAAGAAATGGAAAAAGACGAAAATAATGGGCGAACTGTGTGGGTTAAATCATATCAGCTTTCAGATTCAGGCAAGTGGTTCGCACTGCTACTAGCTGAAGACAAGGATCTGTCGAGAACGGAAAAAGCAAAGATACTGCAAACCCTCTTCAAGTCATATGTAGAGTGGGTCAAGAAACTCTCGAAGAAATTGCAGATAAGCAAGAAGACGTTGGAAGACACGTTCGCCTCTGTGATGGAAAAGAACTGAGGGCTGAAGTTGAAGGCGACAGTCATAGCCGTTGTGGGCGACAAGAAATCTGGGAAGACAGTCACTATAGAGTCGTTGACAAGAGGACTGGTTAAAAGAGGGTTTAGAGTAGCGGCCGTGAAGCATATTCCTGAGCCGAAGTTCACAATCGACACCGAAGGCAAAGACACTTGGAGATATGCTCAAGCAGGAGCCAGAACTATCATCGGCGTCTCCTCAGACGAAGTAGCTACTATAGAGAAGATGACCATGAAGAGTTATCCATTTGGCAGTATCGTGAAGAAATGTAGAAATGTTGATGTGATTTTTCTGGAAGGATTCAGAAGACAAGTAAGCAAAAAAAGGAACATACTCAAAATCGTGATCACAAAATCTGCTGAGGAAGCCTCAGAAGCCCTCAAAGTCTTCAAGCCCATACTCGCTTTCACCGGACCCTATTCAACGAAGCGCCTGAACAGTGACATACCTTACGTGGACACATCAAGAAACGCGGACGAAATCATCGACATTATTGAGAAGATAGCTAGAAAGAAGAAGACGTGATTTCTGCTTGGATCTTGGTGTTGGTAAGTGGGGTTTGGAGACTTTGTTGAGGGGGAGAAAGGAGTTATTCAAAAATTAAAATGCTTCTCCAAACCTTTCCACCCACACCTTTTCTATCTTTTCAGTTCCCCTCCTTCTAGAGAGCCTTGAAGGCGTCAAACCACCGGTTATATAGCGATAACATGTCTAGTGACACGCTGGGTTTTCGTTCTTCCAATGTCTGCTTGAAGTCATCCATCGTCAAAGATCTGGGCTTAGCCTGCTTGTTGTTAGCCTGACCTGTCTCGAAGAATTCCCCGATCAGTTTCAGTTGGGCTGATTGGCAGACATCTCTTATGTCGCTACCTGAGAATCCTTCTGAAAGTCTGGCTAACTCGTGCAGATCAACATTTGGATCGAGTTGAAGATGACCCGTGTAAAGCTTACACATCATCAATCGCGTATGATGGTCAGGAAGAGGCACAAGGATCCTCTTCTGGAATCTTCGTATGAAGGCCCAGTCCAAATCCCATGGTTTGTTTGTGGCTCCAATGACGTAGATGTGTAGGTTCTTGCCTTTGTCAACTATGCCATCCATTTCTTTCAGGAATTGATTTCGAACGCGGATCTCTCCGCCTACTTCGTTTGAGTGTTTGCCCATCAGGGAGTCTAGTTCATCTATGAAGACTATGGAGGCTTTTCCTTCAACTGCTGATTTTCTTATTGAACCAAAGAGCTTGGCTACGTTCTGCTCAGCTTCACCCAGCCACTTAGACATTATTGAAGCAGCGTCAATTGATACGAACGTGGCCTCTATTTCTGTGGCTACTGCAGCTGCGAGCAATGTTTTCCCGCAACCTGGCGGCCCAAACAAGAGGATTCCTCTTGGCCATCCCAGTGGGAACAGGTCAGGTCTCTGGACCGGATATACGATGGCTTCCTTCACAGCTTTCTTCGCTGTATCGAGTCCGACAACTTCGTCCCACTTGACATTTGGTTTTTCAGCCATTATGAGTTCTTCATAGCTTGACTTGCTGCTTTCAGTGGTTTTCCCGGTGGGTTCGCCATTGCTGTTTTCCGCTACTCTTGATTCTGTTGGCATTATGGCTCCTTGCAGCGCCTTTATTCTTTCTTGATACGCTATTGCCCTTTGTATGTAGACTCTGTTCAAACCATACTCAGGATACAATTGGGTTAATTGCAGCAGGCTCTCTATGGCTTTCTGATACATTGTTATTGCCAGACCCTTCGACCCTTGTTTGTCGAGACGGACCGCTTCTAACGCACAATTAGTCGCGTTTTTTTCAAGTTCCGGCGCAGCGCTCGTGTTTTCTCTTCCTCCTATTCATTTGTTTTTAGCTCGATTTTTATTCTTCCTTTGGTTCCTAGGCTTTCCAAAGCCTTCTCAATCTCTTCATTTGAAGCTTTCAAATCAACCGAGCAACGAGTAAAATCGATTTCTCCGTTAGTTTTCTTTACGTAATCAAGAAGCACGTCTTCCAATGGCGGCTTTTCAACCGTCAATGAGATCTCTTGAATTTCAGCTTTCTTATAAGAAAAGAGGGTTTGGGAAGAATCTTGAGATTCTTCTTCGGTCTCGCCAGCCGTCTGGGAACAACTAGCTGTCAAGGCGACCATTTTCTTCAATGTGTTGACCTCAGGCTCACTAGCCTTGGGAGTAACGGGCGGTTCTGGAAGTCTTTCCGCGATCTTTTGTTGTAGCATGGTTGAGACTTCTTGGAGTATTTCTTCTCCTCCCGGCGTCTTTCGGTTCACTTGTATTATTGATTCATCCGTCGTGATCCTCGTGCAGTGCAGCGTCTCGCTTATTGTTTCGTTGACTTTAGTAAGCTCGGAAGAAACATCTGGTAGAACGTTGAAGAGTTCTTCGGAGACTCTTTGAAGCAGTCTGAGAGCGGGCTTAAGGTCGGTGACAATGTCGCTCAGTTCTTTTATTGTTTCGAGTCTAAGGATCACTCGTTCGATGGCAAGTTCTACGTTGTAGAGGAATTGGAGGAGCTTTCTGACTTCGGCGACCTCGTTGGCGCATATTGCAGCTCTTTCCTTGTTCTTGTTGTTGAGGGCACTAATGCATGTTTGAAAGAGGATTTTGTCTCTTTCTTTTAGCCTAAAGCTTGCCTGCTGAAGTTTGTAGCGTTGGACTTTGAGGGCTTGGACTGATTTAACGACTGTTTCTTGAAAGGGTGGAGGTTCAGGATGTATGAAACTTTTTATCTCTGTTTCCTCCGCCCGCCGTTTTGTCCAAAGCTATATGCCTGTTTTTCCTATTTCTTTCACGTATACGACAACTGGGGGTTCAGGGAGTCCAGGAGCTGAGTAGACTGTTGTGGACCCTTTTGGAGACTCTCTTGCTTTGCTCGCAGTTTTGTCGAAAATCTCTGGTTTATCGCCTAACAGAGTGTTCGAGAGTTTGGTTTTTGTGATTTCCAAGTCGCTCTTCTCTTCGCTAGTTCGTCTTAGACTGTCTTGAATCATGGTGAAGGCGATTTCATAGTATTTGTCGTCGATTTTGCCTATTTCATGCTCGATTTCGAGGTGTATGAGGGCATGGTTGAGCGCGTTTACTTCTTCTGCACATCTGCCTACTTCCTCGTCTATTTTCTTTGAAAGCAGTTGGGCCTCAGTTTTGAGTTGGGTTAGGGCGCCTTCGAAACTCTTGTGCAGTTCGTTGTAGAGTTCTGGTGATAGTTTCTTCTTTCTAGAGAGTTCTTCTAGCGCCTGGTCTTTGCGCCATATGAGTGGTATGTGATCGCAGAGAACGTATGTATCTGATTTTATCTTGGAGACTAGGGTTATTTCGACACCGTCGAATTTTAGGTGCTCAACAGAATGTCGTGCAAATTCTCCATTGCCTTGTTCTATAAATGCTGTGTCAAATCTTCCGCTTGGGGTTACAGCAAAAGATGCTACTCTGCCTATTGTGCGACCGTATTCATCTTTAACTTGCTTTCCGACAGAAAGAAAAAGATTGGGGGATTGCGACATCATCTTCCTCCTTTGAGTCTATGAAGTTTCGGTAGAGGATTTTTCGCCGAGCGCGCTCGTTGGGATTCCAGGCATTCCAGGGGGCAGCTCTGGGAACTTGTCTTTGATTCTTTGTTCAGCGACTGTTGCTGCTTCGTTGAGAATTTTGCCTGCATCTTCGTTTACACTGTCGAAGTTCAATGTCATTCCTGAACCTGAACCTGCTTCCATCATTATTCCGCTGAGCATGTTGCCGATCTCGCCGAGTTCGTTTTCTGCTTCTGGGAAGACACTCACTAGTCCCGCTCTTACTGATCTGAGTACTCCTACCGCTGGTCCGAGTGTTGACACTACGTCACCTAGCTCGGATACAGTTCGTAATCTTAACACGATTTGTTCTAGGGCGAGTCTTGCGTTTATTATGAGTTTCTCCATCTTGCGGATCTCGGCCAATTCGTTTGCGAAAACGTTTGCGCGTGAACTGTCATGCTTTGTGTAGGCATCAACTATTCGTGCGAATATTGTCTTGTCGCGTTGCCCGAATCTTTCTGTTGCCTGATCAAGCTTCTGAGTTTGCAGTTCGATGCGTCTGACAGCGAAGTCGAGTCTTGGCTTCAGTGGTCCTGGCGGTTTCACGGCCTCCTTGACGCGGTTTGTGAATGGTTGGTCATCTCTTTTAGTTTCCCATTTCTTTGCGAACCTTTCTGACAAATTAATTACCTCCGAAAGAGATGAGTTGCATAAAAACGTCTTATGTATTGTTAACATGCTGAGAACATGTACGTGTATATGTAGAGCTATACGTCTGAACAAAAGCAGCCTTTGGCTTTAATTTAATGATTAAAAGGCGGTGTTGCCGCTTTTTAAGTAATAGACATAAATGTGTAAGGTAGACTAAAAAGTGGTTAGGGCGGATTGCTACTTAAAAGGTGTTACTTAGATGGGTGAACGAATAAAGATTTTCATGTGGGTAGCGCTCTTAGGATTTGCTGCTGGAATAATTGCCCAACTCTCGGCTGATTACTTGATACCTGCGCTTCTAGCGACACTGCCACAACTGGTCCAGGTACGGTTCTTGATTTCAGGGTTTGCAGGTGCTTGTCTGACACTGGTCTTGGTAAGCGTTTGGGCGTACATCACAGGATCTCAGGATCGGTAACGCTTCCCCTCTCTTTCTTTGTCTATAAAGATGCCTTAGCCCGACTCTGAATAGAATCTGACTTACGCAGTCTTATTTCGGTTCGTTATTCAAGAGAGCGATTTGTTTTGGACTCAGGAGCGGAAAAAGATGTCATCCGCGGAAAGCGTACACGTACCTCGATTTCCTCATCGTCCATGAATAGTGTTACAACTAAACTATTTATGTGTTGAAGAAAATAGCTTCACGAAAGGAAAGAGGGCAAAATGTGCGGCATATTTGGGTTTGCACTAAAGCAACCTGTTCCCATGGCTAAGGTTTTCAATGTATTGGCAAAGCTGGAAATCCATCAATATTCTGGCGAACCGACGCCTGTTGGCGGTTATGGCGCAGGCTTAGCGGTTCTCGAAAATAATGGAAGCATGATGTTTGAAAAGATTGGCAAGACAAGTGGGCTTTCTCCAGCGAAGCAGCTAAGTGAAATTGTCAACGTTGATGAGGCTTCCATTTTGGTTGGGCATGTGCGTATGCCGAGTCCAGAGTTTATGGCAACTGCGAATTTCAGAGAGACTGCTCAACCCTATGTTGCTGAAATGAACAAGGAGACTGTGGTCTCGGTTCACAACGGTAAAGTTGAGAACTACAAAGAACTCGGAGCGGATTTGGGTAAGACGCATGTTTTTGAATCTGAAAAGGTCGAGCTTATTGATTCAGAGGTCATCCCACATGTTTTTGAGAAATTCCTGAGCTCAGAACAGAATCGTGATGACGCCTTGTATAGACTGTTCTGCACATTACAGGGTTCACGCAACGCAATAGCTATGTTGCATGTCACTGAGAAAGAGATCTACTTGCATTTCATTCACAAAGGAGAATCCAGAGGATTGACTATCTGGGTGAATGACCGGAATGAAATCGTTTTCTGCAGCAGGAAAGAACCATTGTATGAGGAGTTCCGCGCAATGCTTGCTGAAGGAAAGTTTAGAGAAAAAGTCTCAATTGCATACCGCGAGGACGTAGGACTCAAGCTGTCCCACCGGATATTTCCAGAATAGAAGAATGAGACTACACATGTTTAGTAGTTGCCAAGAATGACTCAAAGGGAAGGGACATCAACTCCGAACGCATTCGATTGCCTAGCGAAACCCATCCGCATTGCCTTGGCTGAGTTGGGGTTTTCAGAGCCTACGTTGCCGCAGACTATGGCTTTTCCGTTGATCTTGTCTGGAGAGAACGTTCTCTTGATTGCGCCTACTGGGAGCGGAAAAACAGAGGCTGTGCTGTTGCCCATCTTTTCTCAATTCATCCAGCAGCGGCAAGAGAAGGGCATTTCGATCATTTATGTTACGCCTTTGCGGGCTTTGAACCGCGACATGCTTAAGCGCTTAGGATTCTGGGCTGAGAGGTTGGATGTTTCGGTTGAAGTCAGACATGGCGACACTGAAATGAAGCTGCGCCGGAAACAAGCCATCTCTCCGCCAAACATGCTCGTGACGACTCCTGAAACACTGCAGGCGATTTTGTCCGGTTCGCGAATGAGGCAACATCTTGAAAGCGTCCGGTACGTGATAGTTGACGAGGTTCATGAGTTAGCTGGGAGCAAGCGTGGCGCTCAGCTCACAATAGCGCTTGAACGTCTGTTTGAGGTCACTGGCAAGGAGTTTCAGAGAGTGGGACTTTCTGCCACGGTGGGCAATACTGACGAAGTGGCAAAGTTTGTGGCCGGCACCGATCGAGTTATCAGAGTTGTTCAGGTTTCCTTGCCCAAGGGTTACAAGTATCGTGTGGAGAACCCAGCGCCCGCGGATGCGGATTATGATTTGGCTGGAAGACTGAACACGGCTCCTGAGGCAGCTGCACGCATAAGGCGGATTCTTGAGCTTGTTGACGGGCACAGGTCCACGCTGATTTTCGTGAATAGTAGGCAGAATGCGGAGATGCTGGGCTACAAATTCACTCAATTGAATAGGACAGACATTGCTGTTCATCATGGCAGTTTGTCGAAAGAGGAACGCGCATCGATCGAGGACGAGTTTAAGGCTGAAAGACTTAAGGCGCTTGTGTGCACGAGCACGCTTGAGCTTGGAATCGACATTGGCAACGTTGACCTTGTTGTTCAGTACCTTTCGCCTAGGCAGGTTACGAGTCTGGTTCAGCGCGTTGGCAGAAGCGGCCACAGACTGGACAGGCTTTCAGAAGGCGTAATCGTCACGGCTTTTCCTGACGACACGCTGGAGTCAATCGCGGCGGTGAGAAGCGCTTCCGACGGCAAGATTGAGCCTGTTTTGATTCATGAGGGTGCTCTGGACGTTTTGGCTCATCAAGTTGTGGGCTTGCTGATGGATAAGGGCGAGATTAGGCTTGAAGAGGCTTTGGCTATCTTTCGCAGGGCTTATCCGTACCGGAACTTGACTGAGGATGGGCTCCTGGATGTGGTAGGTTTTTTAGACAGCTTGAACGAGCTAAGATATGACGAGGAAGGCAGAGTTTTGAGGAAAGCGCGCAGAAGCCGAAGCTACTACTACGAGAATCTGTCGATGATTCCTGACGAGAGGCGATACCCGATTGTGAACGTGATCAGTGACAGGCGGTTCGGCACTTTGGGCGACGAGTTCATGGCCTTGCATGCGCGTGTAGGCTTGAACATGATTGTGAAGGGCAAGGTCTGGCGCATAGTACAGATCGAGGAGGAGACGGGCACGGTTTACGTGGTGCCTTCCGAGGACCCGCTGGCGGCGATTCCAGGCTGGGACGGAGAGATTATTCCCGTGCCCTTTGATTTGGCGCAACAGACGGGAAGAATGCGGGAGAAGCTGAAGGTGTTGCTTAGTGAGTTGGGCAGTGTTGAGGCCGCGGCAGAGAAAGCTGGGAAAGAGTTCGCTGCTAACGGTGGCGATTTGGTTGATGCAGCGCGCGAGGTTGAGGAGCATGTGAAGCAGGGTGCGCCTTTGCCAACGGACAAGCACGTTGTGGTTGAGGCGTTTGACAAGTATCTGATCGTGCATGCTTGTTTTGGCGAGATTGTGAACCGCACTTTGGGCGGGGTTTTTGATACGGTGCTTTCTGATAGGGAAATCATTGTCGGATGGTGGACTGATGGTTACAGGATTTTGGTTGAGGCTAGACACAAGCTGAGCCCGAAAGAGCTTGAGAACCTGAGTAATGCACTGTTCAGCTTGTCGGATGATGAGGTTGAGAAGGTTTTTGGCGAGTATTTGGAGGGCAAGTTTCCGTTTGGTGGCAGGATGAAGTTTGTGGCTGAGCGGTTTGGGGCTTTGCCGCGTGGAAAGACGATGGGGCCTGAGCGGCTGGAGAGACTGCCTCACCAGTTTGGTGACACACCCATTTATGATGAGACTTTGCGTGAGGCTATGGTTGAGAAGGTTGACGTTGGCAAGGTCAAGGAATTAATGCGCGACATCAAGGAAGGGAAAATCAAGGTTAGCACTGTTTACAGGGTTGAGAAGCCTACGCCTCTGGCTTACCATATTCTTGAGAAGTTTAGTGACGTTTCGGAGTTGATGGCGCCTGAACAGGTTTTGCTGAGCAATATTGAAAAGATGAAGAAAGCCATTGAAGCGAGGACAGCTTCGCTTCTGTGCATGCAGTGCGGAGAATGGGACGATCAGATTAGGATTAGGAGCTTGCCAGAGCAACCGGAATGCGGGAAATGCAAGTCAAGGCTTTTAGCATTGTTGTACCCGAGCCAAGATGCAGATCACATCGGTGAAGTGTTGAAGAAGAGACGAGAAGGAAAGGAAGTGTCAGAAGAGGAGCTAAAGGAGCTAACCCATGCAAGGCGCACTGCAGACCTAGTATTAAGCTATGGTAAGAAGGCGATAACGGCGTTGGAGGTTAAGGGAGTAGGTCCTGAGACCGCCTTTAGGATTCTTGGGAAAATGCATTCGAAGGAAGACGAGTTCTACATGGATCTTTTGAAGGCGAAGATACGGTACCTTCGGACAAGAGAATACTGGGACGACAAAGAACGCAGATGAAACCCTAGACAAGATGTATTTCGGCTTACGTATGACGTATCAACAACGAGTACAAACCATACTTTGACTAAATGAGTCTACTGTCGCCTTGCACCCATTACAGTTGAGATATCTCTCCCGCAAATCCCTCTTTTTCTGTGAAAGCCGGCTACAATGATAGGAGAACACACATCAACTGGAATGGCATTGCTGAGATCCTTAAATAACGGAACATTATCTCCTGAAGAGATCACGAGCAAAACTGGTCAACCTTTGTTCCGAGTGAGAAGTGGCCTTCGAGAACTCAAAAACGCCGGATTTATCGAGGAAACAGAGGACAAATATAGGCTCTCTGAGACTGGAAAAACAGTAGTTTAGTGATACCCGGTAGAGTACGAGCCAACTTCCTCCTTTTTTGGGTTTCACATGAATCTTAAGGAGGTGAAAAAAATGAAGAAGGAATATTCTGCGAACGTGGGCAGAAAGACAGTTGAAATGATAGAGTTTGAAGAAGCTGAGGCTGAAAAGCTCGAACTCGTAAAAAGACATATGGGTCTAAAACAGAATAGGGAAGTCATAAAAGCCTTGATCTGTGGAAAATGTGACGAAATCAAGCTTCTAGAAGAAAAGCAGCGTAAGCGACAAATCGAGGAAGCAAAACCTATGGAGTATTTGGAAAAAGGCGAATACAAGTGTCCTATGTAACTTGATCTCGGTGGCTTATCTGCAAGCGCATACTAGGGCGGAACTGTGTTTGTGTCTGGAGCATATGACGTTATTTGTATGGGTCTTCCTTGGGTCAAAGCTAGTGCAGTTTTCTTTCTCGCGCTTTGCACCAGTCTCCATACTGTGCCCCTTGAGACCCCCATTCTCTGTCCTGCCTCTTCTTGTGATAATCCCTCTAGGTCGACGAGTCTGGAGGCTTCCAATTCAGCTACATCTATCATGACGGGTTCGAGGTTTCCAGCAGGGTTTGGAGTCAGACTGTTTACGGGGGAAACTACTCCTATTGTGATTGGTTTCGGGAATCTTCCTCTTCTGCCACATCTGTGTCTTTGTCGCCACATGATACTTTCCGTCTTTTCTATTCCTGAGATCTATTGTTGTGTGCGCAACTTTTATATATTTCTGTGCACTAACACATAATTGGAAATTGTGCATACGCACAGAAATAGAGGTGAAAAAGAATGCCAAGAGGAGACAGAACAGGACCATACGGGTTAGGACCGAGAACAGGAAGAGCAGCCGGTTACTGTGCTGATTATCCTGTGCCCGGCTTCATGAACTCCGTGCCAAGATTTGGAAGAGGATTCGGTTTCGGTAGAGGTTGGGGCAGAGGACGAGGCAGAGGCTTTCGCAGAGAGTGCTGGGCCTATCCACCGGTACATCCCTACGCATACCCGCCAGCTTACACTTATCCTCCGCGCATGTATCCAGCGACCCCCTTACCACAATCTCCGGAAGATGAACTAGCAGCACTGGAAGACTGCAAGAAAGAAACAGAAGAGGAAAAAGCCAGCGTAGAACAAGAAATCACTGATCTAGAAACACGAATAAGAGAATTGAAGGCAAAGCTTGAACAAGAAAAGAGTCAACAACCAGGGCAGTGAACTGTTTGAGTTTGCCAATGAAGATCTTTCAATGCGGAAACTGCGGACAAACAATAGAGGTTCCACAAGGAGCCCCAAAACCACCTAGTTGCCCGAGATGTGGTGCGCCCGCCACTGTGATTCACCGAATAAACAAGGGCCCACCTGGAGGAAGAAGAGGCGGAGGACCTCCATGGCAACGCTCTCCACCATAACTCTCTTTTTTTTAGAAAAAGACATTCATTATAGGATTTTACGATGCAGTTAAGAGTTGATGTATATGAGTTTGGGAAAGCTTAAAATCGCTATTCCAACAAAAAGAAAAGGCGGTTTAGAGGACGTTGTTTCTGATGTTTTTGGCAGAGCAAACACCTTCACGGTTGTAGACATCGAGAAGGGAGCTATTGAGAATATCATAGTGCTTGAGAACCCTCCGGTTTCTTATCAGCATGGTGCAGGCCCGATTGTCGTGAAGATGCTAATAGATTCGGAAGTGAACACTGATTGCTGCAGAGTTTGGGCCGGGAGTCTCAACACTGCTCGACCAACACAACATAACAAAAATCACAGTTAACGCAGGTACCGCGGTCACAGAATCTATAAAGCGCGCGCGATCGTTGAAGAACAGACACATGCCGCAGCAGGCTTAAAATATGAAAAACGCCATGTGCTAATCTCTATAACGGTGAAAAAGCATGAGCGAATATCCCCCCGGAAGTGAAGAAGACCGTAAGACGCTGGCAGAAATGCGGATGGAAAAACTGCTTGACTATTTCTTTCTGCAAATTCGCAACATTTGGAGAGTTGATGGTCTGTATTTCTTGGGCATAGAAAAGAAATTTGGGACTGAAGCAGCAACCGAAATTGACGCTGGTGTTTGGGAGACCATGGCTGCAATCGAGGCCAAGAGTCTGCAACGAATGCTTAAGGTTGCCGAGAACCCAGACGTAGCAACGATTATTGGTCTTTTACGCAAATCCAGTTGGGCACTAGATCAACCCTTCAAGACCATCGAAATCGGAAACAAGCGGGCTACCCTTGGCATTGATAGGTGCAGGACTCAGGAGGCTCGTCTGGGCAAAGGTTTGTGCGAATTTCCGTGCAAGAAAGTGCGGTTTGGATATTTGAAGAATTTCGCGAAGACTCTGAATCCAAAAGTGGAAGTAAGCTGCTTGGTCTGTCCACCAGACAAACACCCTCAAGAATTGTGGTGCAGATGGGAATTCACAATGTGAGCGCGCGCGACAACAACTGCAGAGAACAATCGACTTGTAGCGTGCGTGTCAGTTTCTACCAAGCTCGATTGCAACAGCCGCAATGAACGCAGTCATGTTCCTAAAATCTTTGAGTCTCATGCTCTCATTTGGCGCGTGAATATTGGTCTCAGGGTCAAAGATGTCGCACATAGCCCAAGGTGTATGGGTGCCAAATAGATACGCAGGTCCAGACCCCTGATGGGAAGGAATAAGAATGGGCTCTTGACCACTGAAGTCCTTGGCGAGATTTGCCAGTAGCTGAATAAAAGGATGATCAATTGCCGTTCTACTAGATCCGTAACCTTCAAGCAGCTTCACTTCAACATCAGAAAACCCGTGCTTATCCAAGTGCCGTCTCAATAGCTTCTGAATTTTCTCCGCTTTCTGGTTGGGCACGAGTCTAAAATCCACCTTTGCCATCGCTTCCTTTCCTATAACTGTTTTTGAGCCAGCCCCTTCCCACCCTGCTGATAAGCCACATATTGAGCATGTCGGACCCAAAACCAGCTCCTTCCAGAACTCCACTCCTTCTCTTCCACGAAGGAATTCCTTGGTCTTATACAGTCGTCTATACTCTTCAATCTGCTCCGGCGGATAATTCGCAAACAGTTCCAGCTCTTCTTTCCTCGGAGGAACAACATTATCATAAAAACCATCTATCAAAATTTCCTCCTCATCGTTCTTCAGACTTGACAAGGCCCATACCAGTCTCCAAGCTGGGTTGGTCACAATAGGGGCGTCACCTGAATGCGCGTCTTTGCAGAGGTCTTTCTCGCGAAGTTCAAAGTAAGCATCGCCCTTCACCCCAGCATACACTTTGCTTCGTTGATTTGGCACAGCATTTGCCCACTCCCAAACACATCCATCAGACTCGAGCGAATTTGGATGAGCCCTGCAAAACTCCTCAAGGTGTATGCTGCCTGCCTCCTCCTCGCCTTCAATAACAAACCTTACGTTGCACTTCACTTCGTAACCAGCTTCAAGCGCATTCTGAACCCCAAAAAAGTTGGCAACGAGAGGACCTTTGTTATCAAGCACCCCTCTCCCGTACAATCGTCTATTTCTTAGCGACAGGTCATATGGAGGAGACTTCCACTCGCTTAAAGGCTCTTCAGGCTGAACATCATAGTGATTATAGAACAGCAAAGTCTTCTTCATGCCTCGATCTAAATCAGCCACAACTACTGGTGCACCAGCCGTTGAAAAAGTTTGAACCTTGTATCCTCTCTTCTTGAATTCCTCGGTCAGCTGAGTAATAATAGGTTTCAGGTCGTGTTTCTTGTAGTAGCAGGTTGGAATGTGAATGAATTTTCTCAAGCAGTCTATTTCAGCTTGTTCATTTTTCGTTCCAATTTCTAGAAGTTTGTCCTTGTCGTAATGCAGCATTCCATCCTTCCTCTACAACAAGGTGACTATGCGATTGCTCATGCTAAAAGATTTTCTGCACGTGTGAAAAATGGCTTGCGGGAAATATCTTCGCTTGTATGCGCAAACGGGAATTTGCTATACGAGTTTGGCAGTTTGCATCCTGCTACTCAAATGAACGCTTCCCTGCCAGCAAAGAATTAAAAGGAGCAATTTTAGTTAATCTTTCGAACCGTCACCCCTGCGCGTTTATGGAGGAAGCTGAGAATAAATACAGACTCTCCAAGACTGGCGAAACAGCAATTCAGTAATCTCCGGCAGACTGCCAAACAACGAGATTATATGCGATCACGTAATCGTTCCACCAGCAAATAATGCGTGAGGTATCTAAGTGGAAAACGAGGAAGATGAGGAACTAGAAAGAATAAAACAAGCAAAATTGCGAAAAATGATGAAGAGTGCGGCCCCCGAAAAAGGAGGAGCAGTCTTTGATAAACCTGTTGAGATGACCGATGCAACGTTTAAGGAAATGATCCAGAGTCATCCGCTTGTAGTGGTTGATTGTTGGGCGTCTTGGTGTGGACCATGTCGTATGGTTGCCCCTATCATAGAGGAACTGTCGCGAGATTATGTTGGAAGAATATTATTCGGGAAACTTGATGTGGATGAGAATCGGGAAGTTAGTATGCAGTACAATATAATGAGCATTCCCACATTGCTAGTGTTCAAAAATGGGAAACTTGTAGACACGATCATCGGCGCAATGCCTAAGCAAACGCTAGAGCAAAAGATAACACGGCATCTTTAGTCTACGCTTGGAAGGAAAAAAGGAGAGGGAATAGAAATGAACATGGAGTCGATAAAGGTGTTTTTGAACAAGAAAAACGTTTCTGCTGTTGTGGGAGCTAGCCGTGACCCTCGAAAATATGGTTATCAAGTGTATAAAGATCTGAAATGTGGGTTATGAAGTGTATCCTATAAATCCGAATGCCAAAGAAATCTTGGGCGACAAGTTTATCCAAGTCTGGAAAACCTGCCCATAAAACCCGATGTTGTTGACGTCGTGGTCCCTCCGAAAGTGACAGAGCATACGGTTGTAACTTGTAAGAGACTTGGAATCATGAAGGTCTGGATGCAGCCAAGCTCAGAATCAGAAATGGCAGTGAAGCTTTGTGAAGAGAACAGTATTGACGTCGTGTACTGCGTTTGCGTGATGATCGAACGAGCAAAGCATAGCCCGACCAATTGATGCATAGAAAATGTTTTCCGCTCGCGCAAGCGTCAAGCTTTATAGTGTAAGCCCACGATAGAGACCCTCTGGTTTGATTGATCTTCGAAATAGCAAGGTACAGGTCGGAATTTCAGGGTGCCGTCATTGATTTGTGGAAAAAGTGTAGCCTGATCGTTCCGCAAAATGATCCTGTTGTTGACATCCGCAGAAAGGTCGATTATCAGCCTGAATTATTCTTTGTTGTATTGTTGGATGGCCGGGTTGTAGGTTCTGTTATGGCTGGTTATGAGGGGCATCGAGGCTGGCTGAATTACCTGGCTGTTCTTCCCGAATATCAGGGTCAAGGATATGGCAGGAAGCTAGTAGAGAAGGCCGTTGCCGAACTGAAAAAACTAGGTTGCTTGAAGGTCAATCTGGAGGTTCGGAAAAGCAATAGTTCCGTAATTGATTTTTACATGCATCTTGGGTTCAAAGACAACGAGGTTGTCGGTCTGGGCAAGAGGCTTGGATGAACGTTTGGCGCGCGCGAGAAAGAAGGCTTAGACGTAGGGCATCGCACTTTGGAAAAACACGAATCCATCTAGATGTACGTTTGAATATGTGTGACAAAGCCTCGCGCACTCGTGTTTAGAAGAATCTGCTTTCGCACATTACATAGAAAGAAAAAAGATGATTATTCCGTGGTTTTGCCGTCGAATTCTTCTGGTTTTGCCAGCGCGTCTGCTTTTGTCTTGCGTATCGTACCGTCTTGGTGTTCTGGTGGTGAGTATATCGTGTACAGCTTAAGCTCTGTGGTCTTTGATGTATTCATCACGTTGTGTCTAGCACCAGCAGGCACTATTACGGCGTCTCCATCAGCAATCTTGTGTTTTGTGCCGTCTATGGAGACGATTCCCTCGCCTTTTTCGAATCTGAAGAATTGGTCGATTGTCTTATGAACCTCTTCACCTATTTCCTCTCCAGGTTTAAGGTTCATCAGCACAAGCTGACCGTATTTACCTGTGTAGAGTACGCGTCGGAAATTGCTGTTGCCCAAAGTGGCCTTCTCAATATTGGATTTGAAACCTTTCATATATGATGCCTAACTTATGATTCGGTAGCACTCTATTTAAGAGTTCACGACTTAGCGTACGCTAGGGCGTGCGCAGGTAAGACATAAGTTCTGCAAAAACAACCTCATCCTATTCGCGGGGAAAGATCGTGGTTAAATGTAGCAAATGTACCGTTTTCGTGTGCGAACACCCTCAACGAACTCGAGTTACTTCCAAGCTGGACTTTTGCCCGATGAACGTCGAGAAAGATGTCTTAAGGAAAGCTAGGGAAGAATATGAAAAACCTGGCGTGGGAAGATTAGCTCATGCTTCTGCTCTGGTGGAGTCAGAAGGTTATATGAAGTGGACCAGAGTCGAGGACACGATGGAATTTGCTAGAAGGATGAATTTCGCGAAGCTTGGTGTTGCCTGCTGTGTAGGATTAGCCGAGGAGGGAAGAGTACTGACTGATATTCTAGAGTCCAATGGCTTTCAGGTGACTTTTGTGTTCTGCAAGACTGGTGGTGTTCCAAAGGAAGAGTTGGGATTGAAAGACAGCGAGAAAGTACATCCCGGCACCTTCGAGCCTATTTGCAACCCAGTAGCACAAGCTCTAATCATGAACAAGGCGAAAACAGACTTGAACATAATTGTAGGACTCTGCGTAGGACATGACTCCACTTTCATCAAGTATTCCAAAGCACCTGTAACGGTCTTGGTTGCCAAAGACAGAGTCCTATGCCACAATCCCGTTGGAGCACTATACACTGCAAAGGGCTACTACAAACACAAACTCTACGAAACGCACAGTGCACATACCGAAATCAAAGCACCCTAGATTCGCAGTATAGTATGAGCGCGCGCGATGGTGTTCGCTCAATTGGCAACTTATTCTAAGAAGGTCAGTGAAAGTAGAATGAGGATTCCGAGGACGAAGGTGGTTAGTTGTAATGCTGATTTCAGAGGTTTGGGTTCTTGTTTATGGAGTTCAGGTATCAAGTCTGAGCCAGCTATGTAAATGAAGTTGCCCGCAGCGAAAGGTATCAGAAATGCGGCTGAACCTTGCATGAGAAAGCCGAGGCTGAGAGCTACGATTGTTCCAAACACTGCTGTTAGGGCGGTTGCGAAATTGAAGAGGAGAGCCTTAGATCTGGTGAATCCTCCGTAGATGAGGACTCCGAAATCTCCGATTTCCTGGGGGACCTCGTGGAAAACGACAGCCAGCGTGGTTGCTATTCCTAAGGGTATGCTTGCCAAGTAGCTGCCGCCTATTATTAGGCCGTCTATGAAATTGTGAACAGCGTCGCCGAAGAGGTTCATGTAAGCGAAGGAGTGAGGATGCTCCTTCGAGGTTGGTATGTGGCAGTGTCTCCACTGGAGAAACTTTTC
>Ga0315291_10004330_pt1 | contig 18103 bp, 14 predicted proteins | sample YL17G12_20_MG_FD_203070 | JGI IMG/M metagenome (GOLD analysis project Ga0315291, IMG submission 203070) | Sediment microbial communities from Yellowstone Lake, YNP, Wyoming, USA - YL17G12_20 | ecosystem: Environmental > Aquatic > Freshwater > Lake > Sediment | place: USA: Wyoming | collected...
ACGGGGCCACGGTGACCGTTGAGGTGGACAAAACTGGTCCATAGTCGATAGTCCATGGACGATAGCCAGATTAGTCCATGGTCGATAGCCAGATTAGTCCATGGTCGATAGTCGATGGTCCATAGCTACATAAGCGTTCTTGACTATGGACTGTTCTGAGGGCATAGATATGTTCAAATTCGAGAAGCTGGAAGTCTGGCAAAGGGCGATAGAATTTTCCCTCCATATCCATAATCTTACGAGAAAATTTCCCAGGGAAGAGCTTTATATTCTCACCAGCCAGATCAAGCGCGCTGCTGACTCCATTGCCTTGAATATTGCCGAGGGCTCCACCGGTCAGAGTGACGCTGAATTTAAACAGTTCGTCACGTATGCTATCCGTTCGGCAATTGAGGTAGTGTCTTGTCTCCATGTGGGGAAAAGTAGGTTATTGATTTCAGATGGCGATTTTGAGGATTCATATAAAAAGGCGGAAGTCATTATAAGAATGCTTCAATCCTTACGGAATTCTCTTAAATAATAGACTATAGCTTTTTGTAGTGGCTGTAGACCATGGACTAGTCTCGCTATGGACTATCGACCATGGACTATTTTTAGCCATGGACTATCGACCATGGACTATGGACTAACCAGAGCGTAGCGAGGGTGCAGTGAATTTACCAGAGTTCGGCGTTCGACGCCCCGTCACGAACCTGATGATATTCTCGGGCATCATCGTCGTGTCCCTCTACTCCCTCATGAACCTCGGCATCGACATGATGCCCGAGATCGAGCCGCCGGCCATCACGGTCATCTCCGTCTACTCCGGGGCGAACCCAGAGGACGTCGAGACGAAGGTGGCCGAGCCGCTGGAGAACCAGCTCGCGACGACGCCCGGTCTCGACAGGATAACCTCCCGCTGCCTCGAGGGGCTCTCCCTCATCACCCTCAAGTTCAACTGGGGCACCGACCTTAACGAGGCCTCCAACGACATCCGCGACCGGATCGAGCTCGCGAAGCGCTTTCTCCCGGACATCCCCGACGAGATGGACAACCCGTTCATCTTCAAGTTCAACACGGCGATGATCCCCATCCTCTTCATCGGCTTCAGCGCCGATCAGTCGTACGACGGCCTCTACGATCTCATCGACAAACAGGTCATTGACGAACTGAAGCAGGTTCCCGGCGTGGGGACGGTGCAGCTCCAGGGCGGCCTCCAGCGGCAGATCAACGTCTGGATAGACCGGAAACGTCTGGAAGGGTACGGCTTCTCCATCCTGGACGTCAAGGACGTCCTGGACAAGGAGAACTATACCCAGCCGGCGGGCGACGTCAAGTACGGCCTCACCGACTACCTCGTGAGGGTCCCCGGGGAGTTCGTTACGCCGGAGGAGATCAACACCGTCATCCTCGGCAAGCGGAAGGACAAGCTCATCTACCTGAAGGACGTGGCGCGGGTGGAGGACAGCCACAAGGAAATCACCAGCATCGTCCGCATCAACCGGAAGCCGGGACTGATGATGATTATCCAGAAGCAGACCGGCACGAACAGCGTACAGGTTGCCGAGCGGATCAAGAAAAAGCTCGCCGCGCTCGTGAAAAACCTGCCCCCGGACGTTGAATACACCGTCGTCATGGACACTTCCCGGGATATCATCAATTCGCTACATTCGCTCAAATCCACCGTGTGGACCGGCGGCATCCTGGTAATCGCCGTGGTCTGGTTTTTCCTGAGGCGGTTCCTGCCGAGCCTCATCATCGCGCTCACCATCCCCTTCTCGCTCCTCATCGCCTTCATCTACCTCTTCCTGAGCGGGAAAACGATCAACGTCATCAGCCTCTCCTCCCTGACCATCGCCATCGGAATGGTTGTGGACAATGCAATCGTCGTCGTGGATAACATCTACCGGCACATGGAGCGCGGCAGGCGCCCGCGGGAAGCGGCGATTTTCGGCACCTCGGAGATGTATCTGGCGGTAGCCGCATCCACTGCGACCACCGTCGTCGTCTTCCTGCCGATGCTCTTCATCACGGGCGTCGTCGGCATCATGTTCGGGGAACTGGCGATCAGCGTCACCGTGACCCTCATCGCCTCGCTCTTTACCGCGGTGACGTTCAGCCCGATGCTCTGCTCGCAATTGTTGAAACTGCGTCCACAGTCCATAGTCCATAGTCCGCAGCAAGAGGATGTCCATAGTCGATGGTCGATAGTCCATAGCACTCTTAAGAAGCTATGGACCATGGACTATGGACTATTGACCAAATCGTTCTCTCGCTTTTATGACATAAGCGAGCGCTGGTTCACCTCGTGGGAGAACGCGTACGCGAAGGCCCTCGCCTGGTGCCTCGGGCATAAAAAATCCACACTCCTCGGTTTCTCCATCGCGTTCGTGTGCAGCTTGCTCCTCATGCGCTTCGTGGGGAACGAGTTCATCACCGAGCAGGACACCGGCGATATCCGCGGGACGCTCGAACTCCCCCTCGGCACGCGCATCGAGGAAACCGACAAGATCGCGCGGGCGGTCGAAGAAATTTTCAGCAAGAATGTGCCGGAGAGACGAGCCATGTTCATGCGGAGCGGGCAGAGCTCGTCCACCGGCGCGATCTTCGGCCAGAAGTCGGGGTCCCACATCATTAACCTGGGGGTGAAGTGCGTGCCGAAACAGGAGCGGAAGCGCTCGGTCCAGGAGATCGCCCATGCAATCCGGCACAAGCTCGACACGGTGCCCGGCATCATCAAGGCCGACTTCACCATGGGCAACCCGATCGGCCGGGTCATCACGGGGACGGGGGGCAAAGCCATCCAGCTCGAAATCATCGGGCACTCCTTCGAGGAGACCGGCGCGCTCGCCGAGAAGATCAAGGCGATAATGGAGCAAGTCCCCGGAGTGGTGGACATCAGCATCTCGCGCGACCTTAACCGCCCGGAGCTGCAGGTCCAGGTAAACCGAGAGAAGGCCTCCACCCTCGGCCTCAACATGCACACCATCGCCGAGACGATCAAGACCTGCATCGAGGGCGCGACCGCCACCAAGTACCGTGAGTTGGGGGATACGTACGACATCTACGTGCAGCTCGAGGAATCCTCGCGCTCGACGAAGGAGGACGTGGAGAACCTGTCGATCGTCTCTCCGTTCACTAAAAAGCAGATCAAGCTGAGCAACATCGCCACGATCTACGAGACGACGGGACCGATGGAGATCGAGCGCAAGAACCGCGAAAGGGTGCTGCGGGTCGAGTGCAACATGTACAAACGCTCCTCCGGCAAGGTGATCGAGGACATCAAGGAGCGCCTCAAGACTGTCACTATCCCCTCCGGCATCACGGTGAACTTTGGCGGCGAGGCGGAGGAGCAGGGCAAGGCATTCACGAACCTCACGCTCCTGCTCATCCTGGGGATCATGCTGGTGTACATGGTAATGGCCGCCCAGTTCGAGTCGCTGATCGATCCGTTCGTGATCATGTTCGCAATACCCTTCACGTTCACGGGCGTCATCTTGAGCTTCATCCTCACCGGCACAACCCTGAGCGTTGTCTCCTTCCTCGCAATCGTCATGCTGATGGGAATCGTGGTGAACAACGCCATCGTGCTCATCAGCTACATCATTATCCTCCGCGCGCGGGGGATGTCCATGCTCGATGCGGTCACCGCCGGTGGGAAGGACCGGCTGCGGCCTGTGCTCATGACCACTATCACGACCCTCGTGGGCCTCCTCCCGCTCGCCATATCAAAGGGGGAGGGCTCGGAGACCTGGCAGCCGCTCGGCATTACGATGATCGGCGGCCTCACCGTATCCACGCTCATCACCATGCTCTTTGTGCCGACGCTGTACGCGGTGTTTGAAGCCAGACTGAAGAAGAAAGAACCCAGTCCATAGTCGATAGTCCATAGTCCATGGCTTTTTGTAGTTACTATGGACCATGGACTAATGGAGCGGAGTGAGGATATGCGAATGGTGATGATTTCCTACAACGAAGCGATCGACGACGAGGTCATGGAGGCATTCACGGGGTGCGGCCTCACCACCTACACGAAGGTGATGGGGGTATTCGGCAAAGGAAAGACATCCGGCACGCACCTCGGGAACGACATCTGGCCCGGCAGGAACAACATCCTCTACGTGGGGTGTGAGGAGGCGGCGGCCAAACAGCTGCTCTCGTGCGTGAAGGAAATGCGGCATCAGTACGGCGCGGAAGGGATCAAGGCGTTTTCCTGGAAGCTGGAGGAGATTACCTGACAATCGTCCATGGTCGATAGTCGATGGTCCATAGTCACTTCAAAGTACCGTGGACTGTGGACTATGGACTGTTCTCCCGCCGCCGCAGCGTGATAAAGGCCTCCCAGACCAGCACCGCTGCCAGCGCCAGGAGCACCATGGCGATAATGCCAATGGCTGAAAACGCATAACTGTGGATCAAGAGTACGAGCGCCCAGACGGTCATGCCGACCACAAACGCCATCGGCCACAGCACAAAGAGAATCCCCTTTCCGGTCTTCCTCAGCCAGACCGCGATCACCAGCAGCGTCAGCCCGGCGAGAAGCTGGTTCGTCGCCCCGAACACCGGCCAGATCGCCTTCCACGCGGGGATGGGATTCCCCTTCGCATCGTGCAGCGTCATCAGGACGAAGACCGCCGGAAGCACCAGGGTGGCAAGCGTCGACGCGTAGCGATGCCGGGTCCCCTTGAGGTTGAAGAATTCCTCGAACACATAGCGGCCCAATCGCGTAGCGGTATCCAGCGTGGTCAGGATAAAGGTTGAGAGTGCCAGCAGGCCGAAGGAGAAGCCAATGGCCGGCGACACTCCGAACACACCTAAAAATCTGCCCATTCCCGTGCCGTAGACTTCGAGGGGCGGCTTCCCCACCAGCGCATCATCCCTGGGCAACATGACCACCGTGGCGAGGGCGATTACCGCCACCAGCCCTTCGATCAACATTGCCCCGTATGCGACCGGCCTCGCATCGCTCTCCCGGTCAAGCTGCTTGGATGAGGTGCCTGAGGCTACCACTGCGTGGAAGCCGGAACAGGCGCCGCAGGCAACCGTGATGAACAGGATCGGGAAAAGAGCGCCGAGCTGCGGAGCGGACCAGGCATTGAAGGCCGGATACTGCGCGTGGAATCCCCCGCACACAATTCCGCAAAAACCGGCCAGCACCGAGGAGTACAGCAAATACGACGACAGATAATCCCTCGGCTGAAGGAGAATCCAGACCGGCGTGGTTGACGCCACGAAACAATACGCCAGCAAAAAGATATCCCACGTCTTCGCAGCATCGCCGGCGATCAGCCTGGGAATGGAATGTGCGGGGATCGGTAACACCTGCCCAAGCCAGACCGCGAAAAATACAAGTGGCACGAAGAGCGCGGAGGCAGCGGCAACCTGCATCCTCAGGCGATACACTGAAAACCCAAAACCCACGGCGAGCAGCATGAACATGAGCGACGAGCTGGCTACCCCGCCATCGGATACAAAGGTCTCTGCGGTGAGATCGGTGAACACCACCAGAACGTAAATCAGCGAAAGCCAAATAAAGGCCAGCAGCATCTTGTAGGCCACCGGTGACATGTACAGCTTGGCGATTTCGGCAATCGAGCGGGCTCCGTGGCGGATTGAGGCAACGAGGGAAGAGAAATCGTGGACCCCGCCGATGAAGATCGCCCCGAGCACAATCCACAATAGGGCGGGTAGCCAGCCGAAGGCGAGAGCGGCGATGATAGGTCCCACGATAGGGCCGGCGCCGGCGATTGAGGAGAAATGATGGCCCAGGAGGACCGCTTTATGTGCCGGGACACGGTCAATTCCATCATAGTCGGTATGGCTCGGTGTTGGCCGGCTGTCGTCGAGCCCGAAGCGCTCTTCGAGATAGTGGCCGTAGAAACGATAGCCCGCGAGCAATGCCAGGGTGGAAAGCAGAAAGATAAGTGTGAGCATACGAAAGGAGTCCACGGTCCATAGTCCATGGTTACTTCTGTGGACTATAGACTAACGACCATGGACTATTATATGGCCTGCTTCGAAATGAGGATCTGGATGCGGTCCCCTACGTTCTCGATGGCGTCCGCGACCTCGGCGATGATCGTCACCAAATTCCCGATGATGATCTTCTCCGCGAGCGAAATATTGATCTCTTTGAAGAGTTTTTTCAATATCTTGAACTCGATCGAGTCCGCGACCTGCTCGCGGGTCGAGATCTCCTGGATAAGCGTGAGCGACTTGGACTTGTCGAGGAGCGGAACGTCGAACAGCTTCACCAGGGGCTCAAGTGTGATCACGGCCTTGTTCGTGAGCGTCCTGATGTCCTCATGCATCTCCTGCGGTATCTTCGGCCCTTCGATGACCATCGTCTGCGTCACCGTCTTGGCCCGGTTGGCGATCTTGTCCACCAGCTCCACGATCCCGATGTAGTCCTCGCGGAAGAACGGGAGAAATGCCCCCTCGGAAAGCTTCGCGAGGATCTTGCGCCGGCACTCGTCGGCCTCGTGCTCTTTCTTGTGAACATTGTAGGAGCTCACGTTGGCCTCCTCTTCCTTGCCATCCAGATAGAGCCCGATCGTGGTCTCGAAGAGATCAAGACATTCCTTGACCTTCACGAGGTGCTCCTTCATGAACTCCTTCACCTGCTGCTCTTTCTTGTCCCAGAACATGATGGCACCCTCCTTTTGTTAACGCACGCCCAGTATATACGCAATGATTATTGCCAAAATAGCTGAAATGACCGGTGATAGAAACCACGCGGAGAAGATGGACCACAGCTTCTTTGTGTTCACCGTGTTCATGCCCCTGACCAACCCCACGCCTGCCACGGCCCCCACGATCGCCTGAGAGGATGATACCGGCACGTGCAATTGGGTAAAGAAGTGCACGACGAGGGAGTGGGAGAGCACGGCAATGAGCGCAGAAAAGGGATCGAGCGCGGTGATATCCTTGCCGACGGTCATGATGACATTCTTACCGTACGTGAGCGCCCCGACCCCCATGGCGATTCCCCCGAGCACTGCGGCCACGACCGCGTGGGAGTGCGTCGGGTCACCGAAGAAGCCCGCCTGGTAGAACGGCCCCGTCGTCACGACAACATTATTTGCCCCCATCGCGTAGGCCCCATAGCAGCCGCAGACGACGAGACCAATTTTATACACCAGGTTAAGCCGCACCATATTTTTTATGGTGCGCTGGATGACATGGCCGAGCCCTTTGACACCGAGATACGACACCACGCCCGCCACGACAGGGAGAATAATCCAGCAGAAGAGCCACGCCAGGAGCTTCATCCAGCTTATTCCCGCCATCCCCATGGAGAGAATCGAGATGCCCATCACCCCGCCTATCGCATTCTGGGTGGTCGAGGTGGGAATCCCCAGATAGGTCTGGAACATGATGCTCAAGGCGGCGGCGAAGGTGGCGACGGCGGCCTGGGAGAAGGTGACTTTGAACTCCCCGCTCCTGTCAAATTTGTAACTGTCATAGAGCTTGTACCCTTCAAGGGCAGAGCCGATAATGACGAAGACCGCGACGCAGATAATAGCGGTCTTGTATTTGACGCTGCCCGTGCCGACCGCCGTGCCGAACATATTGCCGGCATTGTTCGCGCCTATGCCCCAGCCAAGGAAGAGCCCCCCAAAGAATTTAGCCAGAAGCATCATAAAGGTTCCCTCGCGCGGATGTGAACCGCATACGCGCGCAATGGGACAGTTATAGGGGGTAGCCGCAGATTTACGCGGATGAACGCTGATACACCTATATACAATCAGCGTGTATCTGCGTGTATCCGCGGCAAGAAACCTTGACCACTCAAACAATCCTTTTTATCTGCGGCAATTCGTTGCTGGATTCACCCCGTAAGTGACCCATTAGATACGCGCAAAATCGGCAGTAGTATATCTGTTCCCGATTCTCTCCTGCAACTTATTTTGTGGGGTTTTAGAGGTGGGATAAAGCCACTGTCGATAGTCCATAATAGTCCATGGTCGATAGTCGATAGTCCATAGCAACTATAAAGAGCCATGGACTATGGACCATGGACTATGGACTGCTTTGGACTATGGACTGGTCAGTTATATGGCCTGCTTCGAGATGAGGATCTGGATTCGATCACCCACATTCTCGATGGCGTCCGCGACCTCGGCGATGATCGTCACCAAATTCCCGATGATGATCTTCTCCGCGAGCGAAATATTGATCTCTTTGAAGAGCTTTTTCAATATCTTGAACTCGATCGAGTCCGCCACCTGCTCGCGGGTCGAGATCTCCTGGATCAGCGCGAGCGACTTGGACTTGTCGAGGAGCGGAACGTCGAACAGCTTCACGAGGGGCTCCAGTGTGAGCACGGCCTTGTTCGTGAGCGCCCTGATGTCCTCATGCATCTCCTGCGGTATCTTCGGCCCTTCGATGACCATCGTCTGCGTCACCGTCTTGGCCCTGTTGGCGATCTTGTCCACCAGCTCCACGATCCCGAGGTAGTCCTCGCGGAAGAACGGGAGAAATGCCCCCTCGGAAAGCTTCGCGAGGATCTTGCGCCGGCACTCGTCGGCTTCGTGCTCTTTCTTGTGAACATTATAGGAGCTCACGTTGGCCTCCTCTTCCTTGCCGTTCAGGTAGAGCGCGATCGTGGCCTCGAAGAGGTCGAGGCACTCCTTGACCTTTTCGAGATGCTCCTTCATGAACTCCTTCACCTGCTGCTCTTTCTTGTCCCAGAACATAGCGATTCCTCCTCTGTTATGTCTTCCCGCTCACGAGAGCGCCGCCGAGAGGGCGGCGAGCCCGACGGCGAGAAATGCCGACGCCAGCGGCGTTAATACCCACCCCCCAAAAATCGTCCAGAGCATCTTTGAGTTTACCGTCCGCATCCCCTTTGAGAAGCCCACGCCGGCGACAGCCCCCACGGTGGCCTGGGCGGATGAAACCGGTATGTGGAACTGCGTGGAGAGGTGAATCGCGATCGCGTGCGAGAGGACCGCCACGAGGGCTGAGAACGGGTCAAGGGCCGTGATTCCATGGCCGACGGTTCTCATTACTTTTTTCGCATAGGTGAGCGCGCCGACGGAGATGCTCGCGGCTCCGATGGCTGCCGCAATCACGGCGGGCCAGTGACGCGAAGGGTCTCCGAATAGACCGGCCTGGTAAAACGGCCCCGTGGTGACGACGACATTGTTCCCGCCAAGGGTATACGCGGCGTAGCAACCGATGATGATAAAACCGATCTTATATACAAGGTTGAGGAACACTATATTCTTGACATAGCGACGGATGAGAGGGCCCACTCCTTTCATAAGAAGGAACGCAATACTTGCGGCTGCCAGCGGGCTGAGCACCCACCAGCAAGTCCATACGCCGAGTTTCCCCCAGTCGGCTCCCCCCATGCCATTCGCCCAGATGGCGATTCCCATGACTCCTCCCACTGCGGCCTGCGAGGCGGAGGCGGGGAGGCTGAGATACGTGAGGAGGCCGATGGTCACCGCTGCGCTCATGGTCGCAACGAAGGCGAGGGTCAGTGTAATCGTCGTTGAGAAACGGTAGCTGTGGTAAAGCTTCGGGCCTTCCACAATCGCTCCAAGCGCGACGAAAATGGCGATGAGGATGATGGCTGTCTTGTAACGGATCGAATTGGTGGCCACCGCCGTCCCAAAAATATCGGCGGAGTTGTTGGCCCCGATGCCCCACCCCAGGAAAAGTCCGCCCAGAAGCTTGGCGAAAAGGATCACACATACTCCTTCCTTGCTTCGGTACGCAGATATGCGTGAAATGAGCTCTCAGCGAAACGCGTGGCGCGACACTACATCAAAAAAAAGCATCCGCCCTCTGGCCGGATGCCTCAACTGATCTCACACTCATGATACCACACGATGTAAAACACGAGTGCTTCGCGTACGCGCTCCTCAGAGGGATTGTCTATAATGCTACCGCACGCGAGAGTTTTCGCGCCCGTATATGTAGAAAATGAGCACTGCGCTCACGTGCTCAGAATTTATCGTGCCGTCGGATCCGCCTGAATTTCTTACCCCGCTCTCCCAGATATGTCCCCATGGAGAAACTGTCAGGCCGCTTACCGCTCAATCCCCTCCCCCCCTGCGCCTTCCTGATTTTTTGAACCCTCTCTGAATCGTCTTCCCACTCTTCGTAATCAGACTCCGCATAGTGGTCACCCGGTTTCATCCCTGAAGGCCTCCTCCTTTCTGAGCATGAACCTGATAACGAGGTCATACTACCACACCGGGCGGGGTAAAGAAATAAAATTACCTATTGCAGGCGCAGGTTCCAGTATATACCATAGTGATCTCTCCGAGCCGTCACACCGCTACAGAAGAAATATCCATGCGGGGCGGCCGACAGGGTGCCGCGAGAAATCCCGGCGCCTCCCGTACTTGGAAAGGAGTGAACGCTGAAATTCTCCCTCTCTTCCCAGCCACGGAGGAGGGGGATTTTTATTTTTGGCTCATTGCTCATAAATTGGTCATGTTAGTACTATAGATGTGGACATATCCTTGTCATCCCCGCGAAAGCGGGGATCCAGCAATGATAATTTCTGCGCTGGATTCCTGCTTCCGCAGGAATGATAGCCGGTAGTTCCACAAGGGAGGTACCATGCGAAAGATCTTCGCAATATATGCTGCATTGGGGCTCGTCGTTTTGCTCGCGGAGGGTACGGGTGACCTTCAGGCGGCGGGCCGGCTGAAGCTCGCCACCACCACGAGCACGGTTGACACGGGGCTCCTCGATTCGATCCTGCCTCCGTTTGAGAAGAGGTTTAACCTGAAGGTGGATGTGATCTCCGTCGGGTCGGGCAAGGCCATCGCCCTCGCACGAAACGGAGACGTGGATGTCATCCTGGTGCATGACCCCCGGGCAGAGGAGGCGTTCATCAGGGACGGCCACGGCGTCAACAGGAGAGAGGTGATGTACAACGACTTCGTCATCGTCGGCCCGGAAAAAGATCCCGCGCGCATCGCGGGGAAACGCGACGCCGTCGACGCGCTCAAGGCGATCGCGGACGCAAAAGCGCCATTTGTTTCCCGCGGCGACGATTCCGGGACACACCAGAAGGAGAAGGCACTCTGGAAAGAAGCCGGCCTGGCTCCCGGGGGCGCAGTCCCGAGCCCGCCGAGGGGCGCAGTCCCGAGCCTACCGAGGGGTACATGGTATATGGAGACTGGCCAGGGGATGGGCGCGACACTCACCATCGCCGACGAGAAGAAGGCATACTGCCTCGCTGACCGGGCCACCTACACGGCGTTTTCGGACAAGGTGGGGCTCCGGATTCTTTGCGAGGGGGATCGCCGCCTGCTGAATCAATATGCGATCATCGCCGTGAGCCCCGCGCGGCACGCGCACGCGGATTATCTTCACGCCATGTGCCTCATCGGCTGGCTGACCTCGCCCGAGGGGCAGAAAATGATCGGGGACTTCACAAAGAAGGGTTCCTTCCTCTTCCACCCCAATGCATATGCGGAGGCGCGAGGGATGAGTGACCCTGGACAATCCCCTAAAGATTCCGCCGTGAATCCGTAATATCCTGATCATCAGCACGATACAAAGAACAAGAACTGGAACGTATGGAAAGCAGCTATAATGTTTTCACCACGGAGAGCACGGAGGACACAGAGATTGACGTGTGACACAGATTCACACAGATAGACACAGATGAACACAGATTATTCAGTGGTAAAAAGATCATCACGCAGTTTGAAAAACGCTCTCAAATAAAAAAGTTTTGCACACTTGTAATACGGAGGCTCACAGAGAAACGGATCAAGGTTTTGGCGCGGATGAAGTAATGTTTCACTTATTGGGGCGCGGAGAGCCCGGAGACTTTCAAAACAGTAACAACAGTTTCTAGTTTCTAGTTTTTGGACGCGAATAATCTGTGTTTATCTGTGTTTATCTGTGGCTAAAATTAAACCGCATAATCCGCGGTTAAACTCTTGGACTTCTCCGTGTCCTTCGTGCTTCTCTGTGTCCTCCGTGGTAAGAAATCGAAGCTGATTTTCTGAAAATTGGAGATAGTCCAGTTTGAGCTACCTCATTGACGGTTTCCGAGAGGCGCTCCGCCTGATACTCAATCGCGATCCCGAGGTGCTGGGGATCTCTCTTGTTTCAATCAAGATAGCAACCGCCTCGACGCTCATCGCCTCCGCCGTTGGAGTCTCGCTCGGCTTCTCCATCGCTTCCCGCGAATTCCGAGGGAAGGGGCTCGTCATTACAATCTTCAATACGCTCCTCGCCCTCCCCACGGTGGTCGTCGGCCTCATGGTCTACTCTCTCCTGTCGCGCCAGGGGCCGCTCGGCTCGCTCAACCTGCTCTTCACGCCGCTCGCAATGATCATCGGACAATTCGTGCTCGCCTTTCCCATCATCACCGCCCTCAGCATCTCAGCGGTGCAGCACGTGGACACGCGCGCCCGTGACACCGCGCTCACCCTCGGGGCGAGCGAACGGCAGGCGGCCCGTGTCGTCCTGAGCGAAGGCCGCTTCGCGCTACTCGCGGCAATCATCGCGGGTTTCGGCCGCGTGTTCGCCGAGGTGGGGGTCTCCATGATGCTGGGCGGCAACATCAGATTCTATACCCGCAACATTCCCACCGCGATTGCCCTCGAAACAGGGCGCGGCGAGTTCGCCCTCGCGATCGCGCTCGGCCTCATCCTCCTCACCGTGGCGTTCGGCATTAATATGCTTTTCCAATGCCTCCAACGAAGGTAATATAGTGCGGTGAAGAGAGATACTGGTCGAACCATGCTCCGGATCGAAGGGTTGGCGAAATCATACGGGAGCGCCTTCACCCTGGCGGTCGATCAGCTCGAGATCGCGGACGGAACAATCACCGCGCTCCTCGGCCCGAACGGCTCAGGCAAAAGCACACTGCTCAGCCTGATCGCGGGCCTCAGGCGCGCCGACCGGGGAAGCATCAGCATTGAGGGCATGGCGCTCCAGCCGGCCTCCGCCGCCCCCGTCGAATGGCGCCGCGCGGTCACCATGGTCACGCAAAAGCCATTCCTGTTCCACGGAACAGTTGATGAGAATGTCGGTTACGGCCTCAGGTTCCGGGGAACCCCCCGCGCAGCACGGGCGGATAGAATAGATCGCGCATTGAAACATGCCGGCATCGAGGGTTTCGGCCTGAGGGAAGCGAGGGAGCTCTCGGACGGCGAAGCACAGATGGTTGCCATCGCACGGGCGCTTGTGGTGGAGCCGCGCCTCCTCCTCCTCGATGAGCCGACGGCGAACATTGACAGGGACAACGCTGCCCGGCTCGAACTGCTGATTGCCTCGCTCAGCGGCATAAACAATCTCACGGTCGTGTTCGCCACTCACAACCTCGAACAGGCATACCGCCTCTCCACGCGCGTCGTCCCGATCATGCGGGGCAGGCCTGTACAGGCGCATCCGGAGAATATCTTCCGGGGAACGGTCACCGGCGAACGAAACGGCCTCAAGATAATCGCCCTGAGGCGGGGAGTGGAGATTGAGACCGAGACTCCCCTCTCGGGGAGCGTGCATGTCGCGATCGATCCCACGGATATCATTGTCTCCAGGATGGAGCTCCACTCGAGCGCACGCAACTCGCTCGCGGGTCGGCTCGTTTCCGCGAGCACGCACGACCACCGGGTGAGGCTCATGGTGAACGCCGGCGTCGAGTTTGCCGTCCTGGTGACCGAACAGTCATTCCGGGAAATGGCGCTCCACCCGGGGGAGATCGTGTATTTGACCTTTAAGTCAACTGCGGTCAAAGTGTTTTAACGACGGTTGAAAGTGTACGGTATAAAGTAATGATTCGCGGAGGTGACTATGGCACAGCCCAGGACAGTGTATGTGACCTGCCCCATGTGCAAGGGGATGCTCGAGGTGAATACCGAAAACGGCAAGGTGGTGCGCCATTTTGAGGCCAGGGACAAAACCCAATCCGGAGACGCCCTGGCGGAGGCGGTGCAGGCGGCCAGGTGCAGCGCGGCCCTGACAGAGGAAAAGTTCAAGACGGCGCAGGAAAAGGAAAAGCACAAGCTGAAACGCCTCGAGGAGACCTTCCGCGAGAAAAAGAAAGAGGTCGAGGAATCCGGAGATACCAGCAGGCCGATCCGGCCGATCGACCTGGACTGAAAGGAAACGACCGAACCGGAGAATGGGCGAACCGGGGAATCGGCGAATAATAGAATTATCGCCGTCTCACCGTCTCGCCGATTCGCCGACTCGAATGAGGCAAGAATCATATCTTACATGGGGTTCCCATTTATGGAAACAGGTCACAAGGGCGCGCTCCTGGTTTTGACCGTCGTGTTCGCGGCGATGCTGACCGCTTTCAACTTTGTCACCGCGAGGATGATCGCCTCCGGCAAGGCTGGCCGGCTCATCCACCGCGACACGATCGTGCACGGCGATGGCGCCCGTCTTTACGCATACCTGCGTTCCGTATGGTTCGATGGCGATGTCAATACCGCGAATGAACTCGAACACTATTTCAATTACCCAGGAAGCCGGGAGCCGGTTCCGATTACCACGACCTCCACCGGCTACGCATGGAACCATACGCCAGTCGGCTGCTCACTCCTCTGGTCCCCCTTCTTTTTCCTGGGGCACGCAACCGCCGTCGGGATGCACGACGCGGGAAGAACCGTGGCGGTGGACGGGTACTCTCATCCCTACGTAATTGCCATTGCGATCGGGACGCACGTCTACTGCTTCCTGGGGGTCATCCTCCTGTTCATCATCTGCTCCCGCTATTTTTCACCGTTCGCCTCCCTGCTCGCCGCCCTCACCACCTGGCTGGCATCGTTTCTCCCCGCCTACCTCTTCCTCTACCCCTCGATGTCACACGCGCAATCCTTTTTCTCCGTGAGCCTCTTCATCTGGCTCTGGCTGAAGGTGAGGGAGCGCGGGAGCATCCTCTACTGGTGCCTCCTTGGAGCCGCCGGAGGCCTGATGGCGCTCGTCCGGACGCAGAATATCATCTTCCTCTGTGTCCCGATCCTGGGGACACTGGGCGGAGCGCCCCAGATTCCTCTCGGGCGAAGGCTCTCCGGCGTCCTTCTCATGGGTGTATGCGCCCTCATCGTCTTCTCCCCTCAGATGTATGTCTGGAAGCTGACCTATGGCTCATTCCTGACGATCCCCCAGGGGGCTGGCTTTCTCCGCTGGGGACGGCCCGCCGCGTGGGACGTGCTCTTTTCCTCACGGCACGGCCTCCTGAGCTGGACCCCCGCCCTCATCCTCGCGTTCATGGGCCTGCCTGCCTTTCTCAAGAAGGAGCGGCTCCTGGGCCTCTCCCTCCTCATGGTGCTCGTCCTGCAGCTCTACCTCAATTCGATCGTTGATGACTGGTGGGCGGGGACGGGATTCGGAGCGAGGAGGTTTGACAATTGCCTTCCGATACTCGCCCTCGGCATCGCCGCGACCTACGACTGGATGCGCACGAGAGGAATCGGATGGCTGGCCGTCGTACTCACGGCGGGGTTCATCGCGTGGAACGGCCTCTTCCTCTGCCAGTACGCCTTGAACTGGGTGAGCCACTCTGATCCCATCGACATGGCGAAAATGGCGAGGGATCAATTACGGATGGCTTTTTCCATTATTAAGAGATTGGGGTGAGCTGGAGCGGAACTCTGTGTGTATTCGCGACGGGAAATTTAGAGGGGAATCCGCCGAGCGGCGACCGAAGGAGGTCCCGGGCATAGCCGAGGGGCGCTGATAAACGTCAATTGTGATGTACGCACCCGCGAGATGGTTATCCCTACGAAAGCGCAATGATACCCTCATACAGCTTACTGCGACGAAGCTTTCGTACGGTCACCTGGAGGGAATCGATCTGGAGTATTTCCCCGGGGCTGGGGTTCCTGCCCAACCTGTGGGTAAGCCAGTCTGCAAAGCAAGGTGTCTTACCTCCGAGCTTCTGATCGGGAAGAGTAATGTTGAGCTCCGAAGCGATGCTACTGATCGGAACGCCCCCACCCACGATCCACGAAGGGCCGATGGGGTGAATATGCGATGGCAACCTGTCATATTCATCCTGAATTTTACCGACCAGTTCTTCCACGATGTCTTCGAGGGTAATCATTCCCACAATCCCCTTCCCCTTGGAAGAGATGACCGCAATATGAACCTCCTCACGAATCATCTCAGTGAGAACATTGGACAGAGAAGTTTGGGAATCGAATATCTTAATCGGCCGCATTATACCCTCAATCGTGGGATTGCCGGGGCTTGTCTTTAACGCGCTCACTATGTCCTTAAAGATCACATAGCCCTTGATTGTCTGCGGATCATCCTCCTTCTCGCAAACCGGGAATCGCGTGTGCATATCCAGATGAGCTCTGATGAGCGCATCGCTGAGGGTTGCATCTATGGCAATCGTTGCGATTTCCGATGCGGGGAGCATGATGCTCGCGACAGGGCGGAAAGAAAGCTCGGCTGCGGAAAGCACAATCTGTTCTTCCGTAGCCCCTATCAGGAGAGACGCACGGGCCAGGGTGGCGGCTGCTTTCAACTCATGAATGCCTGCATAGTTTTCCGGTTCCACCTTGCTCTTAATCAACGCAGAACTAAAACCGACTGCCCGCTTGACTATTGTTTCAAAAACAGAGACGATCGGATAGGCTATGAAAGACACCCACTTCATAATTAAGGAGAGCTTCAGACACACCCATTCACGATTATTGAGTGCGAACATCTTCGGAATAAGTTCAGCAAACACGATTGTGAAGCTGCTCAGTGGTATCACAAGACATGCGATGGCGAGGACTTCAGCCGCCCTTTCCGAAAGCCCAAAATTTCTCTGAAAGTAGGGGGCGAATGATTCCTCAACTCCGGCTCCCCCCGTTGCCGCGGCAATCGCGCCCGCAAGCGTTATGCCAAGCTGAACGACTGCGAGGCTTGCCTCCATTCTATTCTTCATGAAAAAAGCAGCCTTCGCCCCTTTTACGCCCCTGGCTGCCAGGGCGCTCAATCGCGCGCGGGATATGGAAGCCAATGCCATCTCGTAGGCTGCAAAGACTGCATTCAGGCCGATCATGCAGATGATGACCGTGAGTTCGAAACCATAGTGCATCGCTACTCTCCCAGAAAAGCGCAGACGCTTTAGACAATTCCTTGCAAAACAAGCTGGTGCATACAAAATATTCAGTCAAGAATATTAGGCAATTATGCTACTGGAGATATTTTATATATATCATCTTCTGATGCAATTGGTTACCTAAAGCGTCTGCGGATTCAGCCGGGTCCGCGATCGGCCTGCTCTTTGGTGGGATTACGAGCGGCAGGTAGTGTCCGTCGTCTATCCATTTCTGCGGGAAAAAACCGCTCACTATCTCATCGCCATACGTCAACGCAATATCGGTGCTCTTCATATGATACGTTGCGAGGCTCACAGGGGAGATCAGACAAACATACCTGCGATCGTCCCGGTCATATACGAGGCGAGGATCCCCCCGAACATCGCTTTCAGCCCCAGTTTCGCGAGGTCGTGCCGGCGCGAGGGCGCCATTACTCCTATCCCCCCGATCTGGATCGCGATGGAGCTGAAGTTGGCAAACCCGCAGAGGGCATAGGTGACGATGACATAGCTCCGGTACTGGAGATGGATGCCGTGCGCCGCGAAGTCGGCGAGGTGGAGGTACGCCACGAACTCGTTGATCGCGAGCCGCTCGCCGAGGAGCGTCCCGATGTTCATGCAATCCACCCATGGAACGCCCATGAGCCAGCAGAGTGGGGCGAATGCGTAGCCGAACAGTATCTGGAGATTGATCTGCCATGAGGTGCCGAAGATCAGGTTGCACAGCGCCCCGATCTTCTCGACCCCGTAGTTGGCCATGCTGACGAGGGCGATGAAGGCGAGGAGCATCGCGCCGACGTTCAGCGCGAGCTGCAGCCCGGTCGCGGCGCCGCTCGCGGCCGCGTCGATCAGGTTGGCGCACGTCTTCGGGAGGTGTATCCTCACTCCCCCCTTCGTCTTCGGGACCTCCGTTTCGGGGTAGATCAGCTTGGCCATGACGATCGCTGCGGGTGCCGACATGATGCTCGCGGTGAGCAGGTGCCCCGCGATGTCGGGGAAATAATCCTTGAGCATCCCCACGTAGGCCGCCATGACCCCCCCCGCCACCGTGGCGAAGCCGGCGCACATCACGCACATGATCTCGGACATTGT
>Ga0315291_10004332_pt1 | contig 18092 bp, 13 predicted proteins | sample YL17G12_20_MG_FD_203070 | JGI IMG/M metagenome (GOLD analysis project Ga0315291, IMG submission 203070) | Sediment microbial communities from Yellowstone Lake, YNP, Wyoming, USA - YL17G12_20 | ecosystem: Environmental > Aquatic > Freshwater > Lake > Sediment | place: USA: Wyoming | collected...
GACCGACAGCAGGCGCGACATGTAGTCGTTCCAGTGGGAGTACTGGGGCCACCAGGGCTGGTGGGAGTGCAGGCTGGGCGGGAAGTCGCGCTTGCGCACGCCCCGCAGCGAGAGCGACGACAGGTGCTGGCAGATCAGGTTCAGGCCCAGGACGAACTGCCACTCGGCCAGGTACCGCAGGTCGTCGAACCCGGCGTTCCAGCCGGAGCAGCCGAACATCTCGCTGAGGGTGCGCGGCCGGCCCAGTTGCGCCGCCACGCTGGTGACCTGCTTGACGAGGACCGGGCTGCCGGGCGCCCGGCCCAGGTGGTCGATGCCAGGGATGTGCATATATTCATAGTGCGGCATGGCGGCGCCCGTCCACTGGATCTGCGCCAGCAGGCTGTCTTCGGCCATCAGGTGGCCCGTCAGGGCCAGGCCGTGCCGGTCGCACCACTGGTAAACGGGCATCGTCCAGGCCAGCAGGAACAGGCGGGTCGCCGCCTGGAAGAAATCGAAACGGGTCTTGCGGTACCGGCCCACCGGGAAGAACAGTTCCGGCAGGCGGTCCAGGAGGTCGTAGCGGCAGGCGCGCTGGAAATACTTGGGCAGTTCCAGCGACCACGGCACGCGGTGTCCGTTGCCGGCGTACTGCGGCTCATCGGTGAAGATGCCGGGGATGAGGCGGCCGAACTCGCCGCCCACCGCGTCGCGGTACACCTCGTGGGTCTGCTTGAGGAACTCCTCGGTGGCGTCGCGGCAGAAGACGTCGGCGCTGTCGCCCATGCGGTAGACGAAGTGGACGGCGGCCTCGTGCTTCCCGAGGGGGCGCCGGTAGATGCTGCGCGGCTCGGCCAGGCGGCGGAACGAGACGTAGCGGCCACGGGCGTCCTTTTCGGCCACGAAGAGCGCCACGGTGCTCTCGCCGGGCTCCCACTTGGCGGGCTGGATTTCCTCGAAGATCAGGTACTTCTGGCGAAAGAGGTCGCGGCCGCCGTAGACCCGGCCGGAACACGACCCGCTGGGCCAGCAGTCCTCATCGTACAGCCACGGCTGGATGCCGGTGTGCGAGGCCTCGTCGACGGCCGCCCGGACGGCCTCCATCCATTCCGGCCCCAGGTACCGCGTCGCCAGGCCGCGGCGGGCGTGCAGGAACGCCCCGCCCAGGCCGCCGCGGGCCATCTCGCGTATCTGCCGCCGGATCTCTTCAGGGTCCAACCGGTCGTTCCAGGACCAGAAGGTGACGGCGCGCCACCGGCTGCCGCCGTGGCCCGCTTCCCGGAAGCGCTTCACCAAGTCCATGCGACGTCCCTTCTCAGGAGGCCGTCTCGAGAGGCTCCATGCCGAGGCCGCGCGCAGCCTGCCGGAAGACGTCGCCGCGCCGCTCGTAGTTGTCGAACATATCCAGGCTGGTGTACCCGGGCGCCAGCAGCACGACGTCGCCGGGGCGGGCGATGTGCACCGCCCGGGCAACCGCCTCCGGCATGCCGCCGGCGCGATGGACGGTCGCCGCGGCGACCGGCCCGAGGGCCTCCTGGATCGCGCCGGCCATCTCGCCGATGAGGACCACGGCCCGCGCGCGGCGGCGGATGGCCTCAATCATCGGGGCCATTTTCATGTCCTTATCGCGTCCGCCGGCGATCAGCACGATCGGCTGCTCGAACGCCTCCATCGAGACGGCGGCGGCCGGCGGCGTCGTGGCCTTCGAGTCGTCGACAAACAGCACGCCGCCCAACCGCCCCACAGGTTCCAGCCGGTGCGGCAGCGGCCGGAAGGCGCCCACGGCCCCGGCGATCGCCTCCGCGGGGACGTCCAGCAGGCGCGCGGCGGCCGCCGCCGCGGCGATGTTCGACAGGTTGTGCCGCCCCAAGAGGTGCACCCGCCCCGTCAGGTCCGCGCGCTCCTCGGCCGCGCCGAGCCGGAAGACCAGCATCGGCCCGTCGATGAAGACGCCCTCGTCCAGCGGGCGGCGGGTGGAGTACCAGACCGCGCGGCTGCCGCGCCGGCGGGCCTCGGGCTCCCACAGGCGCAGCGCCTCGTCGTCGGCATTCAGGACGACGGTGTCGCCGGGCGACTGGAACCGCACGATGTTCTTCTTGGCCTCGACGTAGTTCTCCATCGACTCGTGGCGGTCGAGGTGGTTCTCGCTGAGGCACGTGGTGACGGCCAGTCGCGGGCTCCACTGAAGGGCCGCCAGGTCCTGGAGTTGGAAACTCGAGAGTTCCAGGACCACCCACTCGTCGGGGCGGATCTCGCCGATTTCGTCCAGCAGGCTGATGCCGATGTTGCCGCCCACGCGCGACGGCCGGTGCCCGCGCAGCATCTCGCCCGCCAGCGCCGTGGTCGTGCTCTTGCCGCTGGAGCCCGTGACGCCCAGCACGGGGGCCGGGCAGGCCTCGATGAAGAGGTTCATCTCGGAGGTGATTTCGGCGCCGGCGGCCTCGGCCATGGGGACGAACCCGGACTTCCTCTTGTCGACCCCGGGATTGACCACAAGGATGTCGGCCGCGGTGAAGTCGGCCGCCACGTGCCCGCCCAGATGGTACGTGATGGGCAGGCCTTCCAGCGCCCGGATGCTGGGGGCGAGCGCTGCGGCGTCCTTCAGGTCGGTAACGGTGACACGGGCGCCGCGGTTGACCAGGTAGCGGGCGGCGCCGGCGCCTCCGCGGAAGAGGCCGAGGCCCATGACGGTGGCGGCCCGGCCGCGAAAGCGGTCGGCCCCGCGCGCGCAGAGGGCCGCCGCCGACTTTTCAGGGACCGCTGCGGACGTGTTGCGGCGAGCCTGCATCCCGTGGGCCCAGGACCCTCACGCGCCCTGCGGCGTGGAGGCAGCGCGGCGGGCAAGGGCCTCGGCCAGCGCCGCCTTCGTGTCGACGATCGAGACCTCGATCGCGTCTTCCCAGTTCAACTCGCCCAGGTGCTGGTACTCCGGCCGCTCCCAGGCGTAGATCACGCTGCGGGAGACCGTCACCAGGGCGCCCCAGCCGTCGTCGTGGAACGCCTGGGTGGCATCGGCCACCGTTCCGCCCTGGGCCCCGACGCCCGGCACCAGGAACAGGCTGTTGGGCATCAGGTCCCGCAGGAGTTTGGTGTCTTCGGGATACGTGGCGGCGACGACGGCGCCGATGAGGCTGTAACCGGAATCGCCGACGCATCCGGCCTGGTTGGCCCAGTCGTTGACGCGTTCGGCCACGCGTTCGAAGACCCGCCGCCCCTCGGCGTCCTTGATGTCCTGGAAATCCCCGGCCGACGGGTTGGTGGTGCGGACGACCACGATGACGCCCTGCCCGCCCTGCTTGGCCACCTCGACGAACGGCTGGACGCCGTCGGCGCCGAAGTAGGGGTTGACGGTGACGGCGTCGACCGTCACGGGGTGCTCCTTGTCGCCCTCTCCGATGAAGACCTCCTCGAGTTGTGCGGCGGCGTAGGCCTCGGCGGTCGTGCCGATGTCGGCGCGCTTGACGTCGCCGATCACCAGGAGGCCGTTCTCGTGGGCGTAATCGACGACCTCGAAGTAAGCCTTCATGCCCGACGGACCGCAGCGCTCAAAGCACGCGCTCTGGAGTTTGACGCAGGGCACCTGGTCGGCGGCGATGTCGATGACGGACTGGCAGAACTCGCGTGCGGCGGCGGCCTGCTCGCCCAGGTCCCTGCGCGACTTGGCCGCAATCTCGCGAATCTGCTTCGGCAGACGCTCGTACATCGGGTCCAGGCCGATGCAGAGCGGGGCCTGCTTAGCCTCGATGGCGTCCAGCATCCGATCCGCAAAGTGCGTGGCCACGCTCGCCTCCTTGGCTAGAAGACACAAAGTCCTTGCCCGAAAGCATTGCTGTCGGTTAAAAACGTCACTATAAGCCCCCCGGCGGCCTCATGCAAGGAATTTCTGCAAACGCGGTAATGCGCCAGTTACGGGGTGGCATGCCCAGAGCCTGCCCGCCTGGGCGGGCCGCCGTTTGCCTGGGCATGCGCTGCGCCGCAGCCGCTCGCATGCCACCCGGTGCTACTCTGCGAAGTAGCGAGCCTACTCCGCCGAAGCAGCCGCTTCGGCTGCGAAGGCCGGATGCCTCTTCGCTACGTAGCACGAGCAAGGGGAAGATGCCCCCTGTAATTGACGCAATACAAACGCCGGGGGCGGCCGAAAAGACGCGCGGCGGGCAAGAATGCCCGCCGCGAGATACCGCCCCGTGAACAACCCGCCATCACCCACCGAGGACGGCGACCAACTTGGCCAACTGGTCGCTGACGGAGTTCTCCTCGGCGTTGAACGTCCCCGCCAGGTACGACTGGATGGGCGGGACGACCGCGATGTTCCGCTCGGCCGGGTTGGTGCTCTGCTCCAGGTAACTCTCGGCGTACGCCTTGTAGGCGGCCTGGGCCTCGGCCTCGCCCGGGTAGCGGATCAGGAACAGGTAGTTCGGGAGGCCGAGCCTGGACGTCGGGTAGCCCATGATGGCGACCTCGGTGTCCGGCGACAGCGCCAGCGCCCGCGCCATGGCCTGCGCGTCGCCCTTGGGCACGAACGGCAGCGTCGCCAGCGTGGCGAAGGTATGCAGATAATACCGCTCGCCCTCGAGCGACTTCAGGGGGAAGTTGTCGAGGATCGCCGGGCGGTACCCCGGCGCCCCGATCTGGTCGGCCACGTAACGGCCGAAATCCATGAGCACGGGCGTCGGGTCCATCCCGCCCGCGTACTCGGCCGCCGCCACATACGACCCCTTGACCAGCGACAGCGTGTTGCTGCTCAGGCGGGCCGCCAGGCCGATGTTCGGGAACGTCGTGCCGACGGACGTGACGCTGAAGACGCCGTAGGCGTCCTGCGACCCCTTCATCTCGAAGACCCTCAGCACCACGCTCTCGTTCTGGCCGCGCGTGTACTTGCGCGTGGCGCTCTTCAGGTAGCCGTAGCCCTTGAAGAGGGCCGCTCGCCCAGGCGAGTCGACCTCGAGCGCCTCGACGCCCTCGGCGGGGTTGGCGGCGGGGCCGTACACCTTGGCGTCGCCCTGGGCCTTCCAGTCGGACACGTCGCCGACGCTCGGAAAGAGTTTCAGCAGGGCCGCATGGGGCCCCGTGGGCTCGGGCTTCTGCTTGGGCTTGCCTTCTTCGGACGGCGTCGTGCCGCAACCCGCCAGGCCGAGGCCGGCGGCCAGCAGGGCCATCGCCACGAGGCGCCACAGGCGTGAGATTCCGATAGTCATGGAAAGACCTCCGTATGCGCTTAGCACAAACACCCGACGACTTGCCACACGGCCTGAGTATAGGGCGGGGGGGCGCGGCATTCAAGTTATTTTCGGCCCGGCCACTGGGCCAGCGGCTTCGGGGCGGCCGCAGGGGCCGCCAGGGCGGCCGGGTCGGGCGAGAAGACGACCGCCAGGCGCACGCTTGCCGCCTTCTCGGGTAGGCGGACCACGAGTTTCTTCGCCTCGGGCTGCTGGGCCTCGGGCGGCGGGGCGCTGCAACTGACGGTGTCAAAGACCGCCCCGGCCGGCGCCAGGACCCGCCCGTACAGGCGCTTGCCCTTCTGCTCCAGGATGACGGTGTCCTTGCGCACGCTGAGGTTCGCCCGCGTGACCATGCCCCAGAGGACTTCCACCGGGGCGGCGGCCTCGACCTCGTCCTGGATGAGGATGCGCCGGCCGCCCTGCAGGGCGATGCCGCGAAGCACGCTCCGGGCCGCCGGGTACGCCTGCGACAGGTCGGCCACGGCCGAGGCCTCGGCCCCGCCGGCGGCAAACGCGATGACGGGGGCCTTGGCCCTGGGCGATTGGTTCTCGTTGTTGATGAGCAGCGTGTTGTGCGACTCGGTCTTCAGCCGGTAGTACGTCCACCGCTTGTTGCCGAAGTAGCCGGGCATGTTGTAGTCGTCGGCCCCCAGGTCCACCGCCCACCGCTCGCCCAGGGCGTCCATGACGAACGAGCCGATGTCGAGGTGGCTGTGATTGGCCGCGTTGTCGCCGCCCTTCCAGGCCACCCACAGGGCCTGGGGGTCCTCCCAGGCAGAGCGGAAGAACACGACGTCGTCCTTGCGGAAGAACTTGGCCGGCGGCAGGCCCGAGGCGGCCGGCCCCTGCCCCGACGGGTCGTACCAGATGAGGTCCGGCGGCGCCCCGCGCATCTCCTGCCGGTGATGCCACGCGCAGATGGGCTTCTTGAACGTGCGGGCGAGCCAGAACATGGACCCGGCCGAGCCGGCCCCCTCGTGGGCATCGGTAAAGTTGAAGGTCTTGCCCGTGGGACCGATGTAGTAGATGCGGAAGATGCCCGCCTCCGAGAGGCCCGGCGACTGCTCAAGGCCCGCCATTGTGCCCAGCGCGGTCCCGAGGGCCCCCAGGTAATACGAGGTGTAGAGGAGCGTATAGCCCCAGTATCCGGGCCCCTCGTTCCACGAGCCGTCGGGGCCGAAGTTGGCCATGGCGGGCCGGACGGCCCGCAGGCCCGACTCCAGGACCTCGGCGCACAGTTTCGGCTCTTCATCGGCGATGGCCAGGGCCCCGACCGCCAGGCCGCCGTTGCACACCTGGCTCCAGTTGTGGTGCGCCCGGGTCCACCAGCCGTACCGGCCCGTGCCGCGGTAGGACTCGAGGCCCGGCGTGAGGGCCTTCTCCACGAGGGCCTTGCGGATCGCGGCCCGCTGCTCCTTCGACAGATAGGCATATAGCCAATCGTACCCGATGCCCAGTGCGCACGACATCTCGGCCGTGTCGAGGAAGTGCGACGGGTTCCAGTCCTTGAACGCGGCGGCGGCCTCCAGTTCCCCGGCGGCCCGGGCGGCGTACTTTTCTTCGCCCGAGAGAAGGTACGCCAGCGAGAGCGTCGAGACGCGCTCGAGGCACAGGCGGCTCTTGTCGAGGAGCCTCGGGCCGATGAGGACGTGCTCCACGGGCCTCTCGCCGAGCATGTGATCGGCCGAGGAGCGGAGTTTGGCGTAGAGGTCCTTCATCGCCGGGTCGGCCTGAACCGCCCTGCGCAGGGCCGGCAGCGACTCGGGCGTGATGAAGAGGCGCGGGTGCCCCGGCCGCAGGGTGTTGAGGATGTCCTGCGCCGGCGGCTGGACCTGGGCCGCGCGCGCGGCCGCGGGCGCCGCCGCTGCCGCCGCCAGCAAAGTTAGCGCAACAAGCAAGCCTGCGCCATGCGTCATCATCGGCTCCTTGCCCCGCGCGCGCCCGCCGCGCACATGCGGCCCGACACGCGCGGTGGGCAAGACTGCCCACCGCGCGGCGTTCGGTTCTGAAACGGCCTCCAAGCGGTCCGGTCCGGGGTGTATTCGTTTGACACTCGGCGAGTGCGCCTTATACTCTCCGCGCGCGGTCGGCGCCAAGCGTTGTTTTGCTGGGCCGGACGGCCGGACTCGCTCTCCGGCCGTTTTCGTGTAAAGACAGGCCGCCGGAACGTCCGATAACACAGGCAGGCCCTTTCCAAGCGAGGGGACAGGCGCCGAAGTCCCAAGGAGTCAGTGTCACCATGTCGAACCGGATTTGCTGCGTTCACGCCCGCGAGATCCTCGACTCGCGCGGCACGCCGACGGTGGAAGTCGACGTGTGCCTGGAAGGCGGCGCCTTCGGGCGTGCGGCCGTTCCGAGCGGCGCCTCGACCGGCGAGCACGAGGCCGTGGAACTGCGCGACGGCGACAAGAAGCGCTACGGCGGCAAGGGCGTCCGGAAGGCCGTCAAGAACGTCAACGCGATCATCGGCCCGAAGGTGCGCGGCATGGATGCCCGCGACCAGGTGGCGATCGACGAGACGATGAAGGCCCTGGACGGCACGAAGAACAAGGGCCGCCTGGGCGCCAACGCCATCCTGGCCGTGAGCCTGGCCGCCGCCAAGGCCGCCGCGGCCGCGGCCGGCCTGCCCCTCTACAAGTACCTGGGCGGTCCGTCGGCCCGCATCCTGCCGGTGCCGATGTGCAACATCCTCAACGGCGGCGCGCACGCCGGCTGGCAGATCGACCTCCAGGAATTCATGGTCATGCCGTGGGGCGCCCCGTCGTTCCGCGAGGGCCTGCGGATGGCCGCGGAGATCTTCCAGGCCCTCAAGCAGGTCCTGAAGGACCACAAGTACTCCACCAACGTGGGCGACGAGGGCGGCTTCGCCCCGCCCCTGAGGGAAGGCAACGAGGAGGCCTGCAAACTCATCCGCCAGGCCATCAAGAACGCCGGCTACAAGGAGAAGAAGGACGTGTGGCTGGCGCTGGACCCGGCCTCCAGCGGCTTCTACGCGGGCGGCAGGTACAACCTGCGCAGCGAGAAGCGCACGCTTTCGCGCGAGCAGATGGTCCAGTTCTACGCCGACTGGGTCGAGAAATACCCCATCTCGTCCATCGAAGACGGCATGGCCGAGAACGACTGGGACGGCTGGAAGAAACTGACCGACCGCCTGGGCGGGCGCATCCAGATCGTCGGCGACGACCTCTTCGTCACCAGCACCGAGCGCCTGGCCGCGGGCATCGAGAAAGGCTGTGCAAACAGCATATTGATAAAGGTTAACCAGATAGGAACGCTCACGGAGACGCTGGCGGCCATCGACATGGCCCACCGGGCCGGCTGGACGGCCGTGGTCAGCCATCGCTCCGGCGAGACGGAGGATACGACGATCGCGGACCTCGTGGTGGCCACCGGCGCCGGCCAGATCAAGACCGGCTCCCTCTGCCGCACCGACCGCGTCGCCAAGTACAACCAACTCCTCCGCATCGAGGAGGAACTCGGGGACCAGGCCCGGTACGGCAACTTCCTGTGGAAGAGATCCTGACAACGAAGACCCGCAAGGCGTTCCGGGCCCGGTGCCGCGCCGGGCTGGCCTCGCTCGGCTGGTCGCTGCGCACGATCCTGGCCGGCCTGGTCCTGTTCGCCCCCGGCGTCGCGGCGATCGGCCTGGCCCTGTACGGGCCGGAGGCCGAGCGCCGCCTGGGCGTGGAGCGGCAGACGGTCGCGGTCCAGGCCGAGGTCAATGCCCTGGCCCAGTTGCGCGACCAACTGGCGGCCGTCGAGAAGGCCCTCCAGGACGACCCGCAGTACCTGGAGCGGACCGTGCGGTACGAACTGGGCCTCGTGCGTCCGGGCGAGATGCGCCTGCCGCAGAAGGTCAAACTGGCCCCGGCCGCGCCTGCCCGTACGGGCCCGTACTGGGCGGCGGCCCAGGGCGGACCGGCGGAACTGCCGACCGCCATGGAAGTGGTGGCCCTCTTCGGCAACGACCCCCTGCGGTTCAGCGCCATGGTGACAGGCATCGCCCTCCTGGTGGCCGCGGTCATCGTCAGCCTGCCGACCCGGAGACCCGCGGTCCAGGAAGTGGAGATGTAGCAGGCGGGGAATACGGCGTTCCAAGTCGAGGGTCTGACCGGCGCGGCGGGCAGGAATGCCTGTCGCGTTTTCTTCTTGCGCCTTTCAGGGGGCTGCGCTGGCGATTAGCGTTCGCGCGATTCGGGCAGGACGGCAAACAAGGTCAGGGGGGTAGAATCGACAACCCGCACATCCACCTCCGTGCCCACGAGCGACGGCGGGCCGTCGAAGACCACGATGCGGTTGCAGGGCGTGCGGCCCCTCAGGGGGAACTCGGAACGCGGAACGCGGAACGCGGAACGCAAAACGGAACCCGTGGCCGTCAGTTCCGCGCTCCGAGTTCCGGGTTCCGCGCTACGGCGCGAGTCGAGGGCCTCGCCTTGGCGGCCGCGCGGGCTGATTTCCTCGACAAACACGCGGACCGTGCGGCCGACGAACTTCTTGTTCTCCTCGGCGGTGATTTCCTCGACCAGGGCCAGCAGGGCGTTGTTGCGGCGGCGCTTCTCGGCATCGGGAACATCATCGGGGTACTCGCGCGCGGCCAGCGTGCCGGGCCGGGGCGAGTACTTAAACACAAACGCCCCGGAGAACCTGGCCCGGCGGACCAGGTCGCACGTGGCCTCAAACTCTGCTTCCGTCTCTCCGGGGAAACCCACGATGAAGTCGCTCGCCACCGCGTGGTCCGGCCGCACGGCGCGGGCCATCGCCACGCGGTCGAGGTACTGGCCGTGAGTGTAGCCGCGGTTCATCCGCTCAAGGACCGCATCGGAGCCCGACTGGGCGGGCATGTGCAGGTACGGGCACACGCCGGGCACGTCGCGGAAGACCCTCGCCAGGCGCTCGTCAAACGCCCCGGGATGGTTGGTGATGAAGGCGAGGCGGGCCAAGCCGGGCGTTTCGGCGATGCGATGGAGGAGGTCCGCCAGGTCCCACCGGCGGCCGCCTTCCTGGGCGGCGTACTTGTTGACCGCCTGCCCGAGGAGCGTGATCTGCCGCGCGCCCTGCCCCACCAGGCGCCGCACCTCTTCCAGGATGGCCGACGGCGCGCGGCTGCGCTCCGGCCCGCGGACGTACGGCACGACGCAGTAGGAGCAGAAGTTGTCGCAGCCGCGTATCGCCACGACGTACGCCTGCCCCGGAGAACTGCCGCACAGGGGGCGCCGGACTTCGGCCTCGTCCAGCGCGGCATCGGAGGCGGCAAAGGCGGCCGCGCCAGAGCCGTCGCGGCCGGGGTCGAGGGCCTCGGCGTCGCCTAGGCGACCGCGGGCCTGGGCGATGAGGTCCGGCAGATCGGCCAGGCGGCCGGGGGCGCACACGAGGTCCACCAGGGGCGCCCGGCGGCGCACGGCGGGGCCGTGCTCCTGCGCCATGCAGCCCAGGAGGCCGACCACGAGGTGCGGCTCGCGGCGTTTGCGGGCGGCCAGTTTGCCGATGTTCGAGAAGACCCGGTTCTCGGCGTGCGCGCGGACCGCGCAGGTGACGAACAGCAGCACGTCGGCCGCACGCGGGTCGGCCACCAGGTGCGCCCCGGCCGAGCGCAGCACCTGGGCCACCAACTCGGAGTCGAGTTGGTTCATCTGGCAGCCGTAGGTCGTGATGTGGACGCGCGCGGGCTCCATGGGTGCGGACGATTATAGGCCCGGCCGGGGGCGGCAACAAGGCGGCGGAGGGATGGAGTGGGAATCGCCACCCACAAGAACAGTTGTGACAAGTGCTCGCGCGGTCGCCATCAGGCTGGGCGACCGCGCGGTCGCCTAGGCGCCCGCGCGACCAGGTTCAACCCACAAGAACAGGTGTGACGGACTACCAGGCGGGTCCGCGGCGCTGTATCGTGACTGCCGCAATCGGGCCGTCAGTTGGCGGCGGGCTTGGTCGGCGGCGGGAGCACCGCCCGCAGGTCGCGGAATCTCTTCTGGAGGACCGGGTCCCTGCCGCCCAGCGCCTGGGGGCGATTGATCTTCTCCAGGGTGTCCAGCCTATCGGAGACTTCCTGGAGCCTGCCGATCCGGTACGAGCAGTAATAGAGGTGGTAGCGGCGGTCCCAGATGAGGCCGAGGTCGCCGGCCTGTCGTCGCTCGCTCTCGCTGACTTCCTTGAGGACGCCCCAGATTTCCAGGGCGGTCTCGTAGTTCTGCTTGGCCTCGGCGGAATAGGGGGGCTCCTTCTGGCCTTTTTCCTCGGCCTCGAGGCGGGCCCTTTCGGCCAGCCCCTCGTACACGCGGGCCATGCCGTAGACGCAATCGAGTTTCAGGGGCTGCTTCTTCCAGGCCTGGTCGCCGCCGATGGCCTTGTAGTTGTTCAGGGCTTCGGCATAGTTGCCGATGGCCAGGAACAGTTCGGCCAGGTCGTAGCGGTTGTTCTCGATCTGGACGGCCTTGTCGACAACGTTGTTGTCCTCCAGCCATCGGGTGAGGCGTTCGCCGAGGGCCTTGGCCTGGTCAACCTTGCGGCTGGCCAGGGCGAGGGAATCCTTGTCGCCGCGCTTGACGAGTTCGCGCACCTCGTCGGTGATGGCCTTGAAGAGGCCCCTGAGGACCGGGCCGACGTCCTCCTTCTTGGCCACCTTCAGGAACTTTTCGAGGACCGCCAGGGCCTCGTCCTGTAGCCCGAGTTTCTGGAGGGCGTCGATGCGGAGCTTCAGGACGCGGCCCCGCGCCTCATCGCTCAGTTGGAACTTCTGTTCGAGGGCGTCCAGGATGGGCAGCGCATCGCTGGGCAGTTCGACCTCCGGGTACAGGTAGATGTCGGCCGCGTTGACGTAGGCGCTCTCGGCCCAGTCGAGGACTTGTTTTTTCTTTTCCTCCGGCAGGCCCTGGGCCTGGAAGGCGTAGTCGGCAAAGGCCAGGAGTTCCTGGGCGACGGCGCGGGCGCGGCTCAGGATAAGGCTCTTGTCGCGGCTGGCGAGGATCTTCTCGCGGAACTGCTCCAGGTGGCACAGGGGGACCCAGTACCTGGCGTCGGGAAAATGCTCGGACCCTTCGGGGACCCGCGAGAAGGTGTCGGCGGCCTCGACGAGTTTCTTGCCGCGGAAGAGGATCATCGCGTAGTAGTACTGCTGGTCGGGGTCTTCCTGGCCGTACTTGGCAATGAACCACTTCAGCGTGTCCTCGTAGGCCTGGCGGTTCTCCTCGGTGGAGTCGCGCTCGTAGGCGTCGCCGCGCGCGCTGACGGCGTAGCGTGCGGCCGGCTTGGCGTACTGGTAGGTGGGAAACTCGTCGGCCACTTTCTGGAAGAGGGCCCCGGCCTCGGGCTTGCGGCCCAACTGGAGAAGGCACGCGGCCTGACTGTACAGGGCGGCGGCGTAGTTCTTGTCCTGGGTGCCGGCCCGCTCGGCATAGACCTTGTAGAGGTCCAGGGCCTGCTCGCAGTCCTTGGCCTCCTTGGTCTCCTGGGCCTTGTCGCGGGCCTCGGTGGCGCGGAGCCAGACCTGGAAGAGGTCGGCCGTCTTGGGATCGAAGCCGGTCCCGCCGCCGGCGCCCAGGAGGCCCTCCATCATCCACTGGACGACCGTCGGCCACGGCTGCGGCCGTGCGTAGAGTTGCTGGAGGATCTTGACGCCCTCCTGCTTCATGGCCTCGTCGTTTCTCTGCCGGGCCTCCAGGATGAGGCTCTCGGCCTTGACCATGGGGACGGCCTGGCCGAGGGGCTCGGTGTCGAGTTTGTCTTTCCAGAACCCGGCGGCCTCATCGGCGGCGTCGCGGGCCTGCTTCAGGTCGCCCTTGCGGACGAGCGTCAGGGCCCGTTCGTAGGCGATGCGGATGCGCAGGGCCTGGGCGGCCCTGGCCTGGGCGGCCGCGGCGGCCGACGCGCCTTCATTGCCGGCCGCCTGGAGCGCCGCATCGGACAGCCGGTCGGCCTGCGCGAGGGCTTCCAGCGCCTCGCCGAACTTCCCGAGTTCGCGGTACGACAGGCCGACGACCAGGTACGCGTACCACTTGGCCGAGAGGCGATCGGACAAGCGGGTGTAATCCATGAAGGCCGTGATGGCGTCGTTGAGGAGGTCCTTGCGCGACCGCTCATTGGCGGCGGGCTTGTCGTCTTCGGGCAGGCACCAGCCGAGGTAATACGTGACCCAGGCCTCGTCATACTTGGTTTCGCGCTGGATCTGGCGCAACTGCCGCTCGGTGCCGGTGTTGGCGAACTTGTTGCGGTCGGCCACGCTCATGCGGTCGATGTCGGAGAGCCAGGCGACGGTTTCGGCGGCGATAGCCTTGTACTGGGCCATGCAGACTTTCAGGAGTTCGACCGCGCGGGCGCGATTGCCGCCGCGGCGGTCGGTTACTTCCAGCAGGTCCAGGTCGGTCTTCAGCCATTTCTGGAAGATGAGGTTCGACAGGACCAGCCGCAATTTGAGCACCTGGAGGCGCAGGCGGTTGCGTTCATCCTGCTTCTGGCCGATGGGGAGGGCGGCGATGGCCTGGTTGCCCTCGGCGATGGCTGCCTCGTAAAGCCCCTGGGCTTTCTCGAAGGCGGCGTCGCGCTCGCCCATCGTGGTGGCCGCCGCGCCCGTCTCCACCTCGAGCGCGGCCAGGGCGGCCTTGTCGGCGCCGGTCCACGTTGCGGCCGCCGGGCCGGTCCCCGGGGTCGCGCCCGGCTGCGCCATGGCGGCGCCCAGTTTCTTCAGGTACGCCTTCTGGAGGGTCGTCAGGCCCCGGTCCTGGAGGCCCTTTAGGTATGGATCGCCGTTCACCTGGGCCAGCGCCGCGCCTGCTACTCTGCGAAGTAGCGAAGCCTCTTCGCTACGTAGCACGAGGGCGCAGGCGGCCAGCGCCGCTGCAATCGACCAGACCGAGACGTGCCGCGTGATTCGCATCAAGGCCCTCGCTATTGATAAGGAACGGCAAAGCGGATGTCGGCGAAACGCGCCGCAACCGCCGCGTCGAAGGCGCTCACCACCCACTTGTGCCGCGTGGCCATCGTCGGCGATATCAGGATGGGCGTGTCGGCCGCCACGCCGCGCGCCCGCATGTCCTGGAGGGCGGCGCGGAGCGACGCGAAACTCGAGCCGAGCGCCTGCGTGTCGCCCAGAACGATGGAGACGTCCCGGCCGCCCGCCTCGTCGAACAATCCGATCTTGATCATCTCAGGCGGGGGCCCCGGCGGAACCGGGCCGGGCCCCGACCGCGGCAGGTTCGTGGTCAGGAACCCCTCGCTCAGCGCCAGCGAGGGCGCCAGGATGAAAAAAACCAGAAGGTTGAAGGTGCAGTCGATCATCGGGGTCATGGGCGGCTGCATCTTCGGACGTTCGGCGCGCTTCGCGTGTTGCATGGCCGCCACCCCTGTTGTGACCGCGAGGCCGGCGGCGGGCCGGTCGAAGATTTGCCCGGGCGACCCCGCCGGCCTCCTGCGCCTCGGCCCCGGCCCTGCCCCCGGCCCTACTCATACGGCACGGCAAACTGGATATTGGTGAATCGTGCGGCCACGGCCGCATCAAAGGCCCGGACGACCCATTTGTGCCTACAGCCCATCGTCGGGGAGATCAGGATGGGCGTCGTGGCCGCCACGCCCTGGCTCCGCTTGTCCTCGAGGGCCGACCGGAGGGCGGCGAAGTTCGACCCCAGGTCCTGCGTTTCGTTGAAGCGGATGGAGACGTACTCGTTCTTGCCGCCGTCCTCCAACTCGCCGCTGCGGCCGACGTTGAACAGTTCGATCTTCAGCCGCACCTCGGTCAACTGCTTCTCGCCGGGCACGGGGCCGGAACTCGTGGGCAGGTTGGTCGTCAGGAACCCCTCGCTCAGCGCGAACGAGGGCGTCAGGATGAAGAAGATCAGCAGGTTGAAGACGCAGTCGATCATGGGGGTCATGGGCGGCTGCATCTTGGCGGGTTCGGCGGGTTTCTTGAATTTCATGCGTGCATCCTCGCTTCGCTCGTCCGGCGTCAGGGAACCGCCGGCTCGGAAGGCGCGCGGCTTACGTGCCGCCGCGGGCCTCGTCTTTGTCTTTCTTTTCGATTTCCGTGGTGATCCACCAGCCCTGGATCCGGGCGGCGCCGGCGGCCAGCATAACGCGGGCGACGTCCTCGTACGGCACGTCGGCGTCGGCCCGCAGGATGACGTTCATGATGCGGCCCTCGGCCTTCTCTTTCAGTTGCTTCAGATGCTCCGTCAGTTCCTGCGGCGTGAAGGGCCGGTGGAACACGATGATCTCGCCCGCCCCGTCCTTGTTGACAATGTTGATCACGACGTTGCGGAACTCGGTGTAGTCCTTCGTGGTGGCCGTCGTCGACAGGGGCAGCACGACCTCCTCGGTCTCCAACTGGGCGAACTGGCTCGTCAGGATGAAGAAGATGAGGAGGTTGAAGACCATGTCGATCATCGGCGTCATATTGACGCTGACGGTGCCGAGGCTCTTGGTCTTGGCGATTTTCATGTCCGGACCCTTTCGCTCGGGGCGGTGGCCGGCAGCGACCGCCGCGGTCGGACCGTCAGGCGGCGGACGGCTTGAAGTTGGCCAGGAGTTCCTCGGCCACCAGTGCCGCCTCCATTGACAACTGCTCGATGCGGCTGCGGAAGATGCCGTAGGCCGCCAGCGCCGGGATGGCCACGATCAGCCCGCAGAAGGTCGACACGAGGGCCACCATGATGCCGCCCGCCAGGTCGGCCGGGTTGGCCTTGCCGCCGCGGGCCTCGATCGTGCTGAAGGCCCCCATCATGCCCCAAATCGTGCCCCACAGGCCGAACATCGGGGCCACGTTGCCCAGGAGGTTCAGCCACTCGATCTTACGGTACAGCCGGGCCGTGCGCTCGCCGGTGGCGTCTTCCATGGCGTTTTCCATGGCCTCGTAGCCGTTGGCGGCCTCAATCAGGCCGGCGTGGACGACGGCCGAGACGAACGACGGGTCGTTCTGGCAGAACTCCAGGGCCTCGCGGAACCGCCGCTCGTCGAACATCGTCTTGACCTGCGCCACCGACAGTTCCGGCACCAGCACCGACCGGCGGATGGTGATGCAGTGTTCGACGATCAGGGCGATCGAGGCCAGCGAGCAGGCGAAGATCGCCATCATGTCGAAGAACCCGATCGGGTCGCTGAACGTCGCGATCCAGAACATCCACGCCACCGACCGCCGCTGCGCCTTGGCCGCTTCCTCGGCCAGGGCCGGCACGCTCATCGCCAGCAGGACCGCGGCCGCCGACACCATCCAGAAAAACATTCGCTTCTTCATGTGCTCCGACTCCTTCAAGATTGGCCCTGGAACCCGTGCCCCTGTGCGTCTCCCGTGGGGTACCCCGGGCCGCGCGCCACCGCGCGGCCGCAATAGCCCGATTGTCGAGGCGCCGCCGCGTGCGGCGCGCCGCCCCCCGTGCGGGCGGCCGTCAGCCGCCCAGGCGGATGACCTCCCGCTTGGCCCGTTCCGCGGCGGGCGTTCCGGCATAGCGGGTCGCTGCTTCGCTGTAGACCTTGCGGATTTCTTCCTTCGGCGCCTTGAGCGCCTCAAGGGCCTGGCCGGCGTACCACAACGCCTCGGCGGTGCGGCCCTTGTCCTTGGCCGGGTAAAGAATGGGGAGGCGCATGAACTCCAGGGCCGCCTCCTCGTTCTGGCCGCGCTCCTTCAGGATCCGGCCGCGCCAGTACGCCACGTCGTCGGGATGCCCCGCGGAAAGGTCCTGGGCCGCCGCCTCGAGTTTCGCGGACGCCTCGTCAATCTTGCCGGCGGCCACCAGCACTTCAATCTGCTTGAGCATCGCCGACTGCCGCGTCCGCCCGTCCTTGCTGGCCAGCATGGGTTCCAGGAAGGGCAGGACGTCCTCGGGATTGCCCTCGAGCATCAGGAGCAACACCCTGAAGTTCTGGAGTTCGGCCGCGTACGGCTTGCCGGCGGCCAGGCGCATCGCGTCGGCGACCTTATTGAGCATCAGGCGGTTGGCGTCGTGGGCGTCCTCGGCCGGGACGGGCAGTTTCAGGCCGGCCACCAGTTTCGGCGACCCGCGCGCCAGTTCCAGGTAGGCGTCCAGCGCCTCGACGGTCCGGCCGGAATCGGCGTACAACTTGTACAGGCGCGCCTGGATGAGGACCCGCAGCCATTGCGGCGCGCGGCCGGCGCCCAGCATGCTCCGGTACGCCTTCTCGGCGTCGGCGAAGCCCTGCGGCTTGCCGCCGAGGCCCTCGGCGTAGGCATCCTCGGCCCGGGCCAGGTCCGGGAAGGCATCGGCCTCGATCTTGGCGATGTCGGCCAGGGGCACGGTGCGCGGGGTGCCGGCCACCTCGATGGTGATGCCGTCGGTCCCGAGGCCGGTGATCTTGCCGGGGTATCCGATGCCCTTGTGGGTGCGGATTTTGTCGGCCTGGGCGGTCGCCGGAATCGCCACTGCCAGCGCCGCCGCCAGGATGGCCGCGCCGATCTTATTGAGAGAGGGTCGCAAGATCCTGCTCCGAAACGAACTTGTAGGTCCCGTGGTTCTCTTCCGCGATCTGCTTCAGGACCGATTCGCCGGTCTTGTAGATGAAGCCGATGGTGTGGACGGTGACCTTGCCGCCGACGTTCAGGCGTTTCACGAGGTCGATGATATCGCGGTCGAATTCGCCGTCCGTCAGGAGGTAGATGAGGTCGGGATTGCAGGCGAAAGCCCGTTCGAGGGCCTTCGACGGGTCGGTCTCGCCCTGGGCGATGACGTCGTCGATGAACCCAAAGGCCAACTGCCTGTTGCGTTCGGTGCCGTTGACGAGCCGCCGCGTGGGCATCTCGACGGGCGGGCCGGTGGAATAAAAGATGACGTGGAACTCCTTGGCCTCGCCCAGTTCGCCGATGGACCGCTTCAGTTCGTACTTCACGAAGTCGATGGAGTCGGTCATGCTGCCGGAGCGGTCGACGACGTAGACGATCTTGACCACATCCTCGCTCTC
>Ga0315291_10004333_pt1 | contig 18090 bp, 16 predicted proteins | sample YL17G12_20_MG_FD_203070 | JGI IMG/M metagenome (GOLD analysis project Ga0315291, IMG submission 203070) | Sediment microbial communities from Yellowstone Lake, YNP, Wyoming, USA - YL17G12_20 | ecosystem: Environmental > Aquatic > Freshwater > Lake > Sediment | place: USA: Wyoming | collected...
TCTGCCCAAAGCAATTGTGCCTGCGGATGCTCCAACAACGACATCCCTGTCTGTTCGATGGTATCCATACCTAATCCATCGGCATTTCACGCTCGGCAACCGCAGAAAATCGGTTACAGTAGAAGTATTATACATGGATTCGCCGGCCCGGGTTTGGGCAGGCCGGGTTTGGGTCCCTGAGTGCCTTCTACCGCACTTGGGAGGCCTTCCCAAATGCGAAATATCGCGTTTGGGGTACCGGCTGCCCCGACAGACTGGTTGCGAAGAACGGGAAAGTGCGGACATGGTAAAGATAGTAGATGCATGGGAGATTGCGGGTGTGGGACGCGTTGTGGTCGAGGTCTCCGACCGGGCCCGATACGCGCGGATCACCCTGAAGCGTGACGGCACGGTCAAGCTGACGGTTCCCCGGATGATTCCGCTCGAGCAGGCCCGCCAATTCTTCCAATCCAAGCTGGGCTGGATCAAACGGCATCGGCAGGATTTTCTTCTGTTGGACAGGCTGCCCACGACCAACCGGGCCGAGGCCCGCAGGGTTCTGGGCGGTCGCATTCGGGAGCTGGCGCAGGCACACGGCTACCAGTACAACCGGGTCTTCGTGAAGAGCCAGAGGACGCTCTGGGGCAGTTGCTCCAGCAAAAACAACATCAATCTGAACGTCAATCTCCTGCGGCTGCCCGAGGAGCTGCGCGATTATGTGATCGTGCACGAACTGGTCCACACCCGCCATAAGAACCACAGCAAGGAATTCTGGAGGGAACTGGACGAAATTGTCGGCAACGGCAAGAAACTCCAGAGGAAGCTCCGTGCGTTCAAGCTGAGCGCGTGATTTCCGGTGTGGCGGCAGATGTCTGGATTGCTCCGAACAAGGGATTCGCGGTCGGAGTTCGCATCGATCCCCGCTCCCAATCACGTCGCTGATGACAGACACGGCGGAATTGCGGTCGGCCCGTCGTGCGGTCGTTCTTGGGGGAGCGGTGCGGCGTTTCCGGGGCGCCCGCACCTGAGAACAGCCGCCGACAAAATTACGTACATTTACTTATAGACGAGGCAAAGATTTCCTTACTATTCTATGGACAGATTCCGTAGTCGCTCCGTACTGCCGAGACGGATGCGATTCATGTGGGGTTGCTATCGGGGGCGCGATGTGGGCAAGGCATTGGGGCAGGAAAGTACCCGGAAGACGCATCGGACGCAGGAACAGCGGTACGAAAGCGTCTCGTTGAATGAGAGACTGCTGAATGCGGTTCTTGCGATCAGCGGGTGCGCCACGATCGAGGAGGCCCTTGCGCCGCTCCTGGACGCCGCCTTGGACGTTACGAAAATGGATGGAGGGGGCGTGTACTGGGTGGAAGGCGATGTCGCCGTGCTCCGCCATCATCGGGGTTTGCCGGAAGCGTTCATTCGCGAGGTGACGCATATGCCGATGACCCCGATTCCGGTCCAGACTCTGCTCCAGCAGCGGGAACCCCTCGAGGTGGCTGAGATCTCGCCCGCCATGCACGAGCTTTTCAGCCGACACGGGATCCGCCATGTGTTCTCCTTTCCGCTGCGGGCCCGGGAGACCATTTTCGGTTTCCTCAATGTGGGCTCGACCCGGGCGGAGGAACCCGAGAGAGCGGACATTCAGGCTCTTCAACTTCTGGTCCACCAGATGGAATCGCTGTTTGATCGGCTCTGCGACGAAAAGGCGGTGCGCGAGAGTGAGGAACGATACCGAACGCTCTGGCAATCTGCGCTCGACGGCATCGTGCTGCACGACCTGCTCTTCTCGCCGCGGAAAGGGAGCTTCATCGACGTGAACGACTGGGCCTGCCAAATGCTGGGCTACTCGCGAGAGGAGTTCCTAAAATTGTCTCCCTTCGATCTGGTGGACAATGAGGCAAAGAAATCGCTCCCGGAGCTGGCGGCAAAGGTCAGACAGGCGGGCAGGATGCTATTTGAGTTGACTCTTGTTGCTAAGGATGGCCGGCGCGTGCCGGTCGAGATCAATAGCAGCGTCGTCCATTTTGCGGGACGCCCGGTCGCGCTGGGATCCTGCGCGATGTGACGGAGCGCAGGCGGGCCGCCGAGGCGCTGCGGGAGAGCGAAGAGCGCTTTCGGGCATTCATGAACAACTCGCCGGCCATTGCCTGGATGAAAGACGAGCAGGGCCGCATGGTGTATCTCAGCGGGACCTACGAGAAACGCCTTGGGCTGCGGCTGGAAGATTACCGGGGGAAGACTGATTTTGACCTTTGGCCGCGCGAGATCGCGGAAGAGTTTTGGAGGCATGATCTGGAGGTGCTGCGCACCGGGCGGACCCTCGAGGTTGTGGAGGAGACTCCGGCGGCGGATGGCGGGCGATTTTATTGGTGGATCTTCAAATTCCCCTTCCAGGATGCCTCCGGCAGGAAATTCGTTGGCGGGATTGGCGCGGACATCACCGAGCGCAGGCGCATGGAGGATATGCTGCGGCGGATGAATGATCGTCTGGAGGAAGAGGTGCAGGCCCGGACGGAGGAGTTGAACCACACCATTGATCGGCTGCAGACGCTTGCTCTGGAGCTGACGCAGACCGAGGAGCGCGAGCGAAAGCGACTGGCGGAGTTCCTCCACGACGATCTGCAACAGATACTGGCGGCGGCAAAATTCCAACTGAGCATCCTGGCCGACAAGGTTCGGGGGGACGAGGCAATGCGGGAAACCGTGAAAAACACCAGACAGATGCTCAAGGACGCCATTGAGAAGACCCGCAGCCTGTCGCACGAGCTCAGCCCGGCCGTATTGTATCACGGGGGCTTGGAAGATGTCTTCCGTTGGGTGGCTGGCGAGATGGAAAGCAAGCATGGTCTGGCAGTTCAGGTGGACGTCCGTGGCCGCGCCGATTCCCCATCTGAGCCGGTGCGAAGTTTCCTGTGCCGGATCGCCCAGGAGCTTTTGTTCAACGTCGTCAAGCACGCAAAAGTCCGGGAGGCGAAATTGCGGCTGCAGCGCGTGCAAAACGAACTATGGCTGGTCATCATGGATAAGGGCCGGGGTTTTGACGTGGAGTCCCTGGCCCAGACGACCGGATTCGGGCTGATGAATGTCCGGGAGCGGGTGGAGCTGCTTGGCGGCCGTATGAGGATCAAGAGCACACCCGGCAGAGGCAGCATCTTCTTTATCGCAGTTCCGGATGGTGGCGCCTGATGCGGCGTCCCATCGGGCCCGAAGGCTCGCCTTCGCTTTATATCTTGTTCTCTCGGTCGAACTGCGGGACCTTGAGGGTCTCACCGTCCTTGAGGGCGGACTGGTGGGCGATGATGCCGGGCACCGTCATCGCGAGAGCCTCGTAAATGTTCACCAGCGGCTCGCGGTCGCGGAGGATCGACGTGATAAACTCATCGCACAGAGGGCCGTGGGAGCTGCCGTGGCCGCCGGCGTCCATCCCGAGTGGCAGGGGCGGACGCGTGAGGTCGGGAAGCTCCTTCATGGCGCCCTGGTAGTCGGTCCCGTTCATCCATCCCTTCTCGCCGAAGACCCGGCCCGTCTCGATAATAGCCCCCTGAATGCCTTTGCACATGAGCATGCGGGACGAGCCGCCCTCGCTGGTCTGGAACAGGGCGACCTCGTCGCTGAACGGGTTGTTGTACTTATTGGCCCCGGGCCGGCACTCGGGGAAACCCGCGTTGAAGCCGAAGCAGGAGACGGAGGTGAGCCGCTTGCCGGTCACGCCGACGTAGTAGGCCGTGGAGTGCGTGGGATACCACAGGGGCGGCAGGCCGACCCGCCATTCCTTGAAGGAGGCGATGGGCGTCGGGCTGAAGTGGTAATACTCTCCCTCGGAATAGATAAGCCGGCCGAAGCCTCCGGCGCGGTAAATCTGCCGCATTGCGTAGTTGTCCTCCCGAAAGCAGCTCGTCTCGGCCATCATGTACTTCAGGCCGGTCTTTTGCACGGTTTCCAGGAGTTTCTCCGCGTCCTCAATCGACCCGAGCACGGCCGGCACGGCGGTCATCACATGCTTACCGTGGTCGAGGACCTCCATGCAGTGCCGGGCGTGGCTGGCGGCATCGGTCGCCACGAATACCGCCTCGATCTTGGGATCTTTCACCAGCACCTCCAGCGATTCGTAGGACTTATTGCACCGGCAGGCCTCCATCAGTCCTTTGCACCGGTCCGGGATCAGGTCGCTGACGGCGATGATCTCGACATTCGGGTGGTCCTGGAACCCGAACGCCGCTCCGAACTGGCACACGCCGTATCCCACGATGCCGACCCGCACCTTGCGGTCGGAGACCGGCTCCCACTTCTTCTGCGATCCTTTCCCGGCCGAGGGTACCTGAGCTGCATTTGCGGCGGCCGTCCGCATGGGCAAGCCGCCGGCGGCGGCTCCCAGCGAGATTATGCCCAACTTTTCGAGGAATTCACGCCGATATATAGGGTAAGCAGGATTGTTCGACATAACCGGCCTCCTTTGGTCATTTTGATGTCTTTGACAATCAGGTGCTCGTCGTGGTGTTTACCGCACCGCGGCCATTGTATAAGAGTACATTCATTGCGCCAACCGTTGCACGGGGCGGATAATGGCTGTAAGGGAGCTTTGCAGAACCCCCATTGTGGCTTACAATGGCGTGGGGATGGGGATGATTGGATGACAGGAGATCATGGAAGATACAGGCCAGAGCGGATTCGAGTTTCAGACAGGTGAGGACGGCCAGGCCCGGCTGGTCCTGAAAGGACGGCTGGATCGCGATACCACGGCCTCCATCTGGCGATCGAGCACGCAGAACCTCCACCAGAGCAAGCCCCGACGTTTGATCGTGCAGGCCGATGACGTTACGTATTGCGATGGGACCGGCGTCGCCCTGCTCACGGAATACCGGCTGATTCAGGAGCAAAACGGCGGCCAAATCGAGGTCCGGGGCCTTCGGCCGGAGTTCCAGCAACTGATGACCCTGTTTGGGACGGACCGGCTCATAACGCCTCCCCAGCCGCCGGGACCGATTACGAGTTTCGTCAATGGCGTCGGCAAATGGGCCGCATACATGTTCGGCGAGTTCAGGGACGGCGTGAACTTTACCGGCGAGAGCTCTATCAAGCTGATCAAGGCCGTGTCGGACCCCGGCTCTTTGCGATGGAGGGATACGCTTCTCATCGCCGAGAAAGCAGGTGCCAATGCGGTCGGTATCACCGGTTTGCTGGGCTTTCTCATCGGGCTGATCCTGGCCTTTCAGTCGGCGGCCGCCCTGCGGCAATTCGGCGCGCAGGTCTTTGTGGCCGATCTCGTGACGATCGTATTGCTTCGTGAGCTCGGGCCCTTGCTCACCGCCTTTATCCTGGCCAGCCGCAGCGGATCGGCCTTCGCCGCGGAATTAGGCACCATGAAGGTGAACGAGGAAATCGATGCTCTGATCACGATGGGTCTGGACCCGGTGCAGTTTCTGGTTGTGCCCCGGATGGTAGCCGTCATCTGCATCATACCGCTGCTGACCATGTTCACTCTTCTTCTGGGTGTGATTGGCTGCGGGCTGGTCATGGCGTCCTGGAATATACCGGTCGCGCTCTTCCTGGAAAGAATTCGCTACGCGGCGACTCTGACCGACTTCTTCGGAGGGATGGTCAAGACCTTCGTGTTTGGAGCGCTGCTGGCCGGCCTCGGCTGCCTGCGAGGCCTGCAGACCGGCACCGGCCCGAGTGCGGTCGGTGATTCCGCGACCCGGGCGGTCGTCAGCGGATTTATAGCCATCATTATGGCGGATGGCGTTTTCGCCGTCATGTACTATTACCTGGGGATCTAAATGACGGACATACCGATCATTGAGGTGAGGGACCTGGCGGCGGGGTACGAAGATACGATTGTCTTGGAGGACATCGATTTTGAGGTCTACGCGGGCGAAATCTTCGGTATCCTGGGCGGCTCGGGCTCCGGCAAGACCACGCTGTTCAAGTGCATGATCGGCCTGATGAAGCCGTTCCGCGGGACCGTCCTGATCGACGGGACCGATATGGTTACGGCGGAGGGCCAGGAGCGGCTCGACGTGCTCAGGAAAATCGGTGTGGCGTACCAGAGCGGAGCGCTGTTCGGCTCGATGAGCATTCTGACCAATGTCTCGCTGGTCCTCGAGGAATTCACGGACCTGCCGCCGGAGGCGATTGAGATGGTGGCGCAGATGAAGCTGAAGGCCGTGGGGCTGCAAGCCGCCGCGTACAAAATGCCGGCGGAGCTGAGCGGCGGCATGCGCAAACGCGCCGCCATTGCCCGTGCGCTGGCCATGGACCCGAAGATTCTGTTTCTCGACGAGCCGTCCGCCGGTCTCGACCCGATCACGTCGGCGCAGATCGATGAGCTGATTCTGGAGCTGTCGCAAGACCTGGGGATTACCTTTGTCATTGTTACGCACGAGCTGCCGAGCATTTTCACTGTGGCCGATCGCGTGATCATGGTCGACAAAGAGGCCAGGACGATCATTGCCAGCGGCAAGCCGCAGGAGCTGCGCGACAAAAGCGATAATCCGGCGGTCCGGCAGTTCTTCCATCGCCGGCTCGGCAGGACGACACCGGCGTAATCGGCGGGAAAGAGGCGCGGGTTGGCTTGAGTTCAGTGGATTTGAATGGATGGGTTGAATGGATGCAAAGCCGCACTATTTTAGGATCGGGATCTTTGTCCTTGCCGCGGTCATTCTGATCGTGGTGGCCATTATCCTGTTCGGCGCCGGGCTATTCGCCCAGAACAAACTGTATATCGAGTCTTACTTCTCGGAGCCCATCACCGGCCTGAGTGAAGGCTCGCAGGTGGAGTTCCGCGGCGTTCTCATCGGTCGGGTCGAGCAGATCGGGTTCGTCGGCAGCGTCTATAAACTGGAGCCGAATACTGCCGCTTTCGTCAAGTACGCCTCTTACGTCCGCGTGGTCAGCGGGGTCCTTCGGTCCAAGCTCCCCGAAATGAATGGTCAGCAGGTCGAAACCGTCCTGAAACGGATGGTCAACCGGGGCTTGCGCGTACGCGTTTCCACGAATATTCTGACGGAGCAGGCCTACCTCGAGATCGACTTTCTGGATCCGAACCGGTTCCCCGTGGAATCGGTTCCCTGGGTGCCGCGGTATCCGGTCATTCCTTCGGCGCCGGCTCAGTTGACCACGATCAGGGAATCTCTCGAGAAGATCCTCGGTCAGATGCAGGAGATCGATGTAAAGGGTTTGGTCAACTCGCTGGAGAAGGTGTTTACGTCGCTGAATACGGCGATTTCCGAGGCCGGTCTGGCCGAGCTGAGCATGGAGGCTCGCGGCCTGGTGCGGGTGAGCCGGGAGAAGGTGGAGGCGCTCGATACGGAGAAGATCAACGCGGGGGCTCAGGAGTTTCTGGCCTCCCTGAACCGGTCGGTGAACGAGGCCAACATCCCCGAGTTGAGCCAGCAGGTCCGTGATGTCCTGGCCAAAGCGGACAGGCAACTGACGGCCCTGGACGTAGAGAGAATCAATGCGGATATGACGCGGCTGCTGGAATCTCTGAATCGGGCGGTGGCGGATGTGAACGTACCCGCACTGAGCCGGCAGGCGCAGGGTCTGATGGCCCAGTGGCGGACAACAAGCGAGTATCTGGAGAAGCTGCTGGCGCCTCCTCCGGGGGTCGCCCGGCCGGCGAACGTGCCGGAAGCTGTGGCCCGGCTCAACCAGACCATCCTGCAATTGAACAAGCTGCTTGCTACCGAAAGCTCCGAGATCGCTACGCTCATGGCTGATTTCCGGAACATCATGGATAAGCTGAACGATCTGGTCTCGAGCCTGGAGGAGAATCCGTCGGAACTTCTGTTTGGCAGACCGCCGCGCAGATCGGGGGTGGTAAAATGATTCGCATTCGAACCTATGCATGTCTGTTTCTTTCCCTGACCGGGCTGACTCTGGCTTTCGTCGGATGTGCCGTAACTTCTTCTTACGAGAAGAAGTATTACATTCTGGAGGCCGCACGCGAAGGTCCACCGGGCACCGTCCGGACCAATGCCACGCTGCGCGTGCGTCGCTTCAATGTAGATGTGGCCTTTGCCGGCAAGGGCCTGGTTTATCGCGTGGGCGAGTTCCGGTATGAAACGGACTTCTATCACGAGTTTCTCGTTTCGCCGGGGGTCATGATTGCGGAGCGGACGCGCGACTGGCTGGCCGACTCCGGCCTGTTTGCTCGCGTCTTGCCCGTGGGCAGTCCGCTGGAGCCCGCCTACGCCCTCGAAGCCAACGTCACGGCGATGTATGGCGACTTCACGAACAAGTCGGCTCCGGCCGCCGTCATGGAGATCCGCTTTTTCCTTCTGAGCAGTCGGGATGCCGGCCAGAGCGTGGTTTTTGCTCAGACCTATCGGGCCGCCGCCCCGTTGCCGGCTAGGACCGCCGATGCCCTTGTCGGGGCGCTCAGTAAGGATCTGGCCGAAATCCTGACGCGCCTGGAGGCGGACCTGGAGAAAGTGCTCGCCGGCAAATCGGCTGAGCCGGCACCGGCCGCACCCACGCAAAAACCTCAGAACTCGCCGCCGACGTAATCGTCGAAGTGGTAGAACTCCGCGTTTTCCAGGTACGTCTGCGGCCGGGCGACGAAGCTGCGGATGCCCTCCACAATCATGAAGTGCTTGTTCTCCTCCTCCGCCAATTGCCGGAAGATTCTCTTCTGGACGGGGTCCGTGACCTCCTCGGCCTTCTCCAGATAAAATCGCCGGCTCTCCTCTTCGATATCGCAGGCCTTGCGGTACAGGTCCACTTCGCTGATGTGGAAGTCAAACTGTCTGGGCGTGCCCTTCATCTTCTCGAAGATACGTCTGGCGTCCGCGAGAATGGGTGCTTCGGTCACCTCCTGCGGTGTCTCGTTCCTCATTTGCTCCACGATTCGGTAGTGTTTGACCTCTTCATCGGCCAGCATGGTCAGGATATTCTTGAGCCCCACGTAGTTGGCTCTCCTGGCCAGATCGCGGTAAAAATGCTCGCTATACCTCTCTTTATCCATTGCGAACTGAAAGATATCCATGTGTTTTCCTTTCCGTCTCAGACCATGTCTCTCCACATATTCTCTCCGCCGGTCCGCTCCCGCCAAACAACGTCCACTGCCATGGTTCCCAGTATATCCCCCCATCCTGACGGCAAGCTCAAACCTGCCGGCGCGATGGCGGCAGGCTGTCTTTGACTCGTTGCCTGATGTCGTCGCCCTGTTTCTACCCTTCGGCGGCGATTTTGTTCTGTGAAAGTGGGCGGTTTCGTCACGCGGAGCGAATCCGATATGACAAATAAAAGCGGGTTGTGGATACGGCGTCGAAAGTGCTGCTCCTCTTCATCGGGGCACGTGCCCGGACCCTGATGGACCGGCTCTGTCCCTTTCACGCCACGACCGCCGGGGCGCACGACAGAAAAGCGGCCCTGGCGGATGCGGGGCTCCATTTGGGGTGCACACCGATTCGGAGTCCGTCTTGCGCCGTCGATCACGTCGAGCGGAGCGTAGCGGAGTCGAGACATCTGGCCACGAATTTGGCGTGGCGTCAGTTCGGGGCCAGATTTCTCCGCGCGGCCTTCGGCCTTGGTCGAAATGACAAGGAAAGGCCAAGAGTCATTCCAAACCGGTATCCAACCGGCGGTGTGCTCGGCTTGCTTCCAATCTTGTCGTGCACCCGGCCGCTGGCCGCTGTGACTGGCGAGATTGTCCTTGACACCCATCATCGTAATGGTATAGTCAGAATCGTTGGGTCCTGTGGCCCTGATTTTCGCGACCTCGGTGAACCGGCGGTCGCGACAGGACGTAGAGTAGTCCGGCGGGCATCAGTGGGATGCCCCCAAAAGTGTACACCACAAGCCCCTGCGTAGTCTCGCTTCCTCTCCCTCCGCACCGCAGGGGCTTTGCCTTTTACAGGAATCACCTATATCGCTCTCGCACCCGCTTTCCCGATTCGAGGAGGATATCCGAAAGTCTTGGATATGCGGTAGGCCGGAAATTGCCCATGAAGAGTCCGGAGAAAACCTGAACCCGTTCTGTACACGCTCAATAATATTAGGATAGAGGGTCATTGCCGAAACCGGTCGGAGAAAGGATGACTATGGCGGAAGAGATCATGGAAAACACGCAGACGCACGAGAGCCAGGGTCGGGAACAGGCAATCAACTCCGCACAGACAATCACCAGAGGTCTGCTTCAGCATGTGCCCGGCATTGTCGAATCCTGCGGCGCTACGGCTCTCTTTGTCTATGTCGACGCCATGAATAAGGTGCCGGACTTCTATCCTCCTGTGAAGGCCAAGGTCTTTTGTGTGACGCAGTCATCGGTCCAGGACAAGGAGGCCCAGCTTGGAGGAATTCCATGCCTGCGAATCCCGGATGTGCCTTTGACTCGCATTGGGCAGGTGAAAATCGCCGTTTTTCTCGCTCTTTCCAGGGGTCTGATCCAGCATGGAGATCGGATCGCTTTTCTATCCGGACCGGTGGCTGCCAACATGCTCGACACCATCACCGTCACCGAAATCGGCTGTGAGTATGAGATTTTCTGGCCGGGAGCGGACCTCACTCCTACCCCGGCGAAGATTCTGCCCGAAGTCATCGAGCGCGTAGTGGATATCGCATCCGAGCTCGGCAGCGAGGGTCGCGAGGGCAGGGCCGTTGGGGCCATGTTCGTGATCGGGGATACCGACCGTGTCCTTTCCCATACCCATCAACTCCTTCTCAACCCGTTCAAGGGGTACCCGCCCAACGAGCGGAACATCCTCGACTACTCTCTTGAAGAGACCGTCAAGGAGCTGGCTACGCTCGATGGTGCCTTTATTGTCGGCGGCGACGGCGTGATGGAGACCTGCGGCACGTATGTCCGCACGGCCAGTCAGGAAGAATTTGATCTGCCGAGGGGCCTTGGAGCCCGGCATTACGCCGCAGCGGCTATTACTGCCGTGACCGACTCCGTCGCCGTGACCGTGAGCGAATCGACGGGCTCGATAACGATCTTTCGCCACGGCCGGATCATTACGGAAATCCAGAAACCTCGAAGCACAGGCGAAAAGCCGACGCTCCTGCGCTCGCAGCCGAGAAGGCCCAGAAAGCGAAACTCATCGACGTAGCCGCGTCTGTACCCCATAAACAGCTCGTGCACGTCTTCTCCAAAGCATTCCCTTCCGTAAGCCTCGCCCTCCTACGGTGAGCCGATTCGAGCCGCGATGTGCGCATAAATCACTTCTGGCTATGCACTTATCGCTTAATTGGCCCTCAGAAGACCTGTTATTGCTTGGGAATCACTCCCTCAAACGCGCTGGGCGCAATAAATGTGAAAAAAAGTGCAACAGCGGCCTTGCCTTGGCTCGTTAAATATCCCAATAATGTCTATTAGGGAATTGCGAGTTATGTTTGCGCAGGCACGACGCTACATTGTGTGAATGGAGTAACGATAGCAAGAAGGTACATGGATAATGGCTAATAGAAGTTGCATAATAAGACTGTCTCGGTACAAAAATGCGTTAAATCGGCTGAAGGCCCTGAACTTTGTGCGGGTCTTCTCGGACAACTTGGCCGATGCGGCGGGGGTCACCGCGGCTCAGGTGCGCAAGGATTTCTCGTTATTCGGTATCACGGGGAACCGGCGCGGCGGCTACAAAGTCGATGAGCTGAGCGAGCAGCTCAACAAGATCCTCGGCAAGAATCAACTGCAGGAGTTCATCGCCGTCGGAGTCGGGAACATCGGGCGGGCTCTGCTCCACTATCCCGGATTCGAGAGGAGCGGCATCAATATCGCCGCCGGCTTCGACATTGACCCGGCGAAGTTCAACCAGGAGGGCAATCCGCCGGTGCTGCCGCTGGAACAACTGGCGGAGTTTGTGAAGCGCCGCGACATCCGGTTCGCGATCATCGCCGTTCCCGATTTCGCGGCTCAACAGGTGTTGGAGCTGGTCCTCTCTGCGGGGATCAAGGGCGTGCTGAATTTTGCTCCCATCTGCCTCAAGGCGCCTAACGGCTGTGTGGTAAACAATATCAACCTCGAGACAGAACTCGAGAACCTGATCTATTTTGTCAATGCCGCGAACGGACAGAATTAATCGAATAGTGCGGCCGGTATCCCTGAAGACGAGAATTCTACTCTCGTTTCTCATGGTGATTCTTGTGCTGTCGGTCCCGATCGCCGTATTGGGCTACAGCGTGATTCAGAAGAACATCATCCGGCGTGCCGACCGTCAGGTGCGCGACAGCATCAATGCCGCCGAGATCGTGTACACCGGCGAGATCGAGCGCATCGGGCAGGCGTTGAAGCTCGTGTTACCCAACGGGAATGTGGAGGCCCTGAGAGACGAGCTCAACGTGCACTATCTCCGGTACGTGGCCCGGCAGGACTTCGATTCCTTGCCGAGCGAGATCGCCAGAGCGGCCGCGAAGCAGGGCAAAGCTGTGGGCGGGACGCGGATTATCTCGTCGCAGGAGTTGGCGACGATACCCGATGACGTTCCCGGCAAGGTCCCGATGGAGATCAAACCGACCCCCAAGGCACGGCCGACCGACAGAAAGATGCTCAACTCGGTCATGGCGAAAGAATATGCCTTGCCCGTGTTTGATGACAAGGGACAGATGCAGGCGATCCTGTACGGCGGTCGCGTGGTCAATCGTGACTACACGTTCGTAGACCGTGTCCGCGAGATGGTCTTCGGGAAAGACATGTATAAGGAGAAGCCCGTCGGCACGGTGACCATCTTCCTGGATGACGTGCGGATTGCGACGAACGTGCAGGACAAGGATGGACAGCGCGCCGTCGGCACGCGTGTCTCGGACGAGGTCTACCGGGCCGTAGTCGAGCAGGGACGGACCTGGCAGGAGAGGGCCTTTGTTGTGACCGATTACTATAAGAGCGCGTACAAGCCGATCCGGAACATCGACGGCGACATCATCGGCATCCTGTACGTGGGCATTCTCGAACAGCCGTTCCACGATCTGGCCCGGGAAATCCTCCAGCTCTTCCTGTTGTCGGTGAGCGGGGTCACAGGCATCGCGATCTTCTTCTCCTTTATTCTGGCGGGCGCGATCTCCCGGCCGTTGACCCAGGTGGTCCACGCCAGCGAGTGCCTGGCCTCGGGCGACTGGGGCTACCGGATCAACCCGAATACGTCCATCAAGGATATCAACAGCATGGCCGAGGCCTTCAACGCCATGGCCCTGGGACTCAAGGAGAGGCAAGAGTGCCTGCGCATCTCCAACGAGAAGCTGGCCGCCTCGAACAAGAGCTATATCGACCTGATTGGCTTTGTCGCGCACGAGCTGAAAGGGATCCTCGCCTCCGCAGTGATGAACGCCTACGCTGTCCGCGACGGCTACCTCGGCCTGGTCAACTTCAAGCAGCGCAAGGCCATGGATTCGGTCACGAGAAATCTCGATTATCTCGATGCGACCGTGAAGAAATTCCTGAGCTTGGGCCGGGTGGAGCGAGGCGAGCTCGCCGTCAACAAGACGACGTTGAACCTGAGAAAGGACGTTTTCGACAGCTCGATCAGCTCGCTGGCTCCGATGGCTGCCAAGAAGAGCTTGAAGATTCTCAACGAGGTCAGTCCTGAGCTGAACGTCCAGGCCGACTCGGATCTGATGCAGATCGTCGCCAACAATCTCGTCAGCAATGCGATCAAGTACAGCCCCGACGAGGGGCGGATTCACGTCACCGCCCGGCCGCTCAACGGTATGGTGGAGGTGGATGTCTATAACGATTCCACGCCGATGACCGAGGAGCAGAGGGCGAAGCTGTTTCAGAAATTCTCGCGGCTCGACAATGCCGAGACCAAGAAGGTCAAAGGGACCGGGCTGGGCCTGTACATCACGAAGCAGATTGTCGAGCGGCACGGCGGCACCATCCGGGTCGAGCCGCGCGAGCACGGGAACTCCTTCATATTCCAGATAGAAAGGAACTGAAAAGATGCCTACCCCATTGGAGTTGATTAAGAAGAAACGCGCTGAAGCGGTCAGTCGGATCATCGGCAAGGGGTATTTGTCCACCAAGCGCGTGTACGTGGGCATGGCGACGTGTGAGATCGCCGCCGGCTCGAAGGACGTCATGGAGGTGTTCCAGAAGGCCATCAGTCGCGGCCTGACGGACGTGTATCTGAGCCAGAAAGGGTGCGCGGGCCGCTGCAACCTCGAGCCGACCGTCGAGGTCATCGAGCAGGGCAAAAACCCCGTGAAATACGGCCGGGTAGATAAAGAACGGGCCCAGCAGATTATTGAACGACACCTGAAAAACGGGCAAGTCATCCAGGAATGGGTGATCGATTAGAAAGGGCGCACACTGTGACGGCAACGCATCGCATCATTCTCTGTGACGGGACCGCCTGCATCAACAGCGGGGCGCGCAAGCTGACCACTCTGCTGCGCGAGCAGTTGGCCGGGCACGGGCTGAGCGACCAAGTGGCCATCGGCCTGTCCGGGTGCCTGGGCATGTGCGAGAAGGGCCCGATCATGGTGGTCAATCCGGGCTACACCATCTACGGCGGTCTGGTCGAGAGCGATATTCCGGAGATTGTGGAAGAGCATCTGGTCAACGGCCATCCCATCGCCCGGCTGGCGATTCAGGAGGACCATCTGTACAACCGCTTCTTCCGCGTGTTCGGCGACGCCAAATTCTTCGGCAAGCAGATGCGCATTACGCTGCGCAACTGCGGCATTATCGACCCGGAGAACATCGACGATTATCTGTCTCTGCGCGGCTACGAGGCTCTGGCCAAGGCGATCACCGACCTGACGCCGGAGCAGGTGATTGCGGAAGTGGAGAAATCCGGCCTGCGCGGGCGGGGCGGGGCGGGCTTTCCCACCGGCCGCAAGTGGAAGCTGACCGCCGCCGAAAAGGCCACGCCGAAGTACGTGATTTGCAACGCTGACGAGGGCGACCCCGGCGCCTTCATGGATCGCAGCGCCATCGAAGGCGACCCCCACACGATTGTGGAGGGCATGGCCATCGGCGGCTATGCGGTCGGCGCGAAAACGGGCGTCGTTTACATCCGCGCGGAATACCCGCTGGCGATCCAGAGGATCAAGAAAGCCATCGAGGATGCCCGGGCGCACGGGCTGCTCGGCGAAAATATTCTGGGCTCCGGCTTCTCGTTCGATATCGAGATCCGGCTGGGGGCGGGCGCGTTTGTCTGTGGCGAGGAGACGGCGCTCATTCACTCGGTCGAGGGGGCCCGCGGCATGCCTCGGCCTCGACCCCCGTATCCGGCGGCGGTCGGTCTTTTCGGCCGGCCGACGCTGATCAACAACGTGGAGACCTGGGCCAACGTCCCGGTCATCATCCTGGACGGCGCCAACTGGTTCCGGACGGTCGGCACCGAGAACAGTAAGGGGACGAAGGTCTTTGCCCTGGCGGGCAAGGTCGTCAACACGGGCCTGATCGAGGTCCCCATGGGAACGACGCTGCGCGAAATCATCTACGACGTCGGCGGCGGCATCCCGTTCGGCAAGTCGTTCAAGGCGGTTCAGACCGGCGGCCCCTCCGGCGGCTGTCTGCCCGCGCCATACCTCGACACGCTCATCGATTACGAATCGCTGGCCAAGGCCGGCTCCATCATGGGCTCCGGCGGCATGATTGTCATCGACGAGGACTCGTGCATGGTCGATGTTGCCCGGTTCTTCCTCGAATTCACGCAGGACGAGTCGTGCGGCAAGTGCACGCCCTGCCGCGAAGGGACCAAGCGCATGCTCGAAATCCTGGTCCGCATCACGGAGGGCAAGGGCCAGCCCGGCGACATGGAGAAACTCGAGCGTTTGGGCGGCATGATCAAAAAAGCCTCGCTCTGCGGCCTGGGCCAGTCGGCGCCCAATGCGGTCCTCAGCACCATCAAAAACTTCCGCGAGGAGTACGAGGAGCATATCAACGAGAAGAAGTGTCGGGCCAAGGCCTGCAAGAGCCTGATCCGGTACGAGATTACCGAGAAGTGCATCGGCTGCGGCGCCTGCCGGAGAGTCTGCGCCGCCGGTGCCATCTCCGGCAGCGCCAAGAGCCGGCACGTCATCGATCAGGATAAATGCATCCGGTGCGGCATGTGCTTCACGGCCTGCAAAGTCGAGGCCATCGCCAAGGTTTGAGGATACGACATGGAGAATAAGAAGATCACGATTACGATTAACGACAAGCAATACAAGGTCGATGCCGGCCAGACGATCATGCAGGCCGCCGACACGTGCGGCTACCGCATTCCACGGCTGTGCTATCACCCGAAGCTCTCGATCGAGGGGGCGTGCCGGGTCTGCATCGTCCAGGTCGAGGGAATGAGGAACTTCGTCGCCTCGTGCTGCTACCCGGTGGCCGACGGCATGAAGATCTATACGAACACCAAGGAGGTCCGCCAGGCCCGGCGCGACATTGTCGAGCTGCTGGTGGACAACCACCCGGAAGACTGCCACACCTGCGAGCGGGACGGCAACTGCGAGCTGCAGCGGCTCGTTTACGCGATGGGCATCCGCCACCGGCACTTCGTCGGCGAGCGCAAGCACTACGAGAAGGACTTGTCCTCGGCCAGCGTGATCCGCGACCCGGACAAGTGCATTCTCTGCGGGCGCTGCGTCCGCATGTGCTCCGAGATTCAGGGCGTGCATTGTCTCGGCCAGGCCTATCGCGGCTTCAACACGGTGGTCATGCCGGCCTACAACATGCCGTTCGCCGAGAGCGTCTGCTCGACGTGTGGCCAGTGCATCAACGTCTGCCCCACGGCGGCCTTTGTGGAGAAAAACCACACGCAGGAGCTGTTCGAGAAGCTGGCCGACAAGAGTCTGATCAAGGTCGCCCAGTTTGCGCCGTCGGTGCGGGCGGCTATCGGGGAAGCCTTCGGTCAGCCGGTGGGACGGAACATGGAGGGGCAGCTCATCGCGGCCCTGCGACGACTCGGGTTCGATTACGTCTTCGACACGCAGTTCTCCGCCGACCTGACCGTCATGGAAGAGGGCAGCGAGTTCCTGGAGCGGCTGCAATCGGGTGGCCCGCTGCCATTGATTACCTCCTGCTCCAGCGCCTGGATGAAGTACATGGAGCAGTTTTATCCGGATTTCATTGAGAATATCTCGACGTGCAAGTCGCCGATGTCCATGGCCTCGGCCCTGATCAAGACCTACTTCGCGGACAAGATCAAGGCCGATCCGGAGAAGATTCTCAGCGTGGCGGTGATGTGCTGCACGGCGAAGAAATACGAGGCGGCCCGGCCGGAGCTGCGGGTCAACGGCCTGCCGGCCACGGACCTCGTCGTCACGACGCGCGAAATCGCGTGGATGATCAAGTCCGCCGGCATCGATTTCGTCAACGCCCACCCGGAGAAGCCGGATGCTCCCCTGGGCCTATCCTCCGGCGCCGGCACGATCTTTGGCGTCACCGGCGGCGTCATGGAGGCGGCGATCCGAACCGCCTACGAGCTCTACACCGGCGAGACCCTGGTGGACATCGAAATGTCGGATATCCGGGGCTTCAAGGGCATCAAGGAGGCGCGCGTGGTCATGGACGGCGTGGAGTTGAAGCTGGCCGTCGCACATGGTTTGGGCAACGCGCACCAGCTCATGGAAATGGTCCGAAAGGACCCCAAGCAATTCCAGTTCATAGAGGTCATGGGCTGCCCTGGCGGCTGCATCGGCGGCGGCGGTCAGCCCTACGCCACCGCCAACTCCATTCCTCTCGACGAGGAATGTCTCAAGGCGCGGGCCCAGGCCCTCTACGATCTGGATCGGGCCAAGACGATTCGTCGCAGCCACGACAACCCGGACGTCCAGAGGCTGTATCGGGAATTTCTGGGCCGGCCGCTCAGCGAAAAATCGCACGAGCTGCTCCACACACACTATAAGGCGAAGACGCCCAAGGGCATCGTCTCGCCGGAACTGAAAGTCGTTTAGTATGGCTTCCGAATGGTTCTTCTCGCAACATCTCATACTCGTCCGGGTGTCAGCGGCAAGGCCGAAGGCTTTGCCGCTGGCGGATGGTCGAGCCATCGGCAAGCGGCCAGGCTGTGTCACAATTCCGGTAGGGAGGTTCTTTTCTTTTTGTCCCCGGAGTCTATGATGGACTGTCGGTTTTGGAAAGGAGTCTGGCCATGGCGTTTCGCCCCTCCGAGCGGTATCAGCAGGTGTTTCTTCCGGCGAGCATCGAGGAGTACATTGCTCCGGATGACCCCGTTC
>Ga0315291_10004334_pt1 | contig 18090 bp, 16 predicted proteins | sample YL17G12_20_MG_FD_203070 | JGI IMG/M metagenome (GOLD analysis project Ga0315291, IMG submission 203070) | Sediment microbial communities from Yellowstone Lake, YNP, Wyoming, USA - YL17G12_20 | ecosystem: Environmental > Aquatic > Freshwater > Lake > Sediment | place: USA: Wyoming | collected...
TCCATCGCAGAACGATGCAGCAGGATGCTGCCGGGGTCTGGGGTGTCCCCAGACTTCTTTCTCTCCCCCAAGAGTGGGGGATCACGGGGGTTGAAAAGGCCCTTCGAGGCAACAGCTTCAAATATGGAGTTTTTCCCATGTTTACGCTAATATTGGAGCCATGATGCGAGACAGAACAGTGCTTCTGGGTGTCACCGGCAGCATCGCCGCCTACAAGGCGGTGGACCTGGCCAGTAAGCTGACGCAGGCTGGGGTCAAAGTGGACGTCGTCATGACCGAATGCTCCATGGAGTTCGTGACACCACTCAGTTTCACCAGCATCACCCACCGGCCCACGGTGACTGATATGTTCGACACGCCCGATGAGTGGGAGATCGAGCACATTGCCCTGGCAGAGCGGGCCGACGTCGTGGTCATTGCCCCCGCCACAGCCAACATCATCGCCAAGCTGGCGACCGGCATCGCCGATGACATGCTCACCTGTTCAGTGCTGGCCACCAGAGCCCCCATCATCCTGGCTCCGGCCATGAACGTGAACATGTGGGAGAACAGCATCACCCAGGAGAATATGGCCAAGCTGCGCGCCCGCGGCTTCAAGGTAGTTGAACCCGGCACCGGTTCTCTGGCCTGCGGTGCGCAGGGCAAGGGACGCCTGGCCGACATCGAGGACATCCTGACCACCATCAGCCAGGCGCTGCGAGTGAAAGCGGACCTGGCCGGCAGACGCGTGGTCGTCAGCGCCGGCGGCACGCAGGAACCCATCGACCCGGTGCGCTATGTAGGCAACCGCAGCTCAGGCAAGATGGGTTTCGCCATGGCAGAGGCAGCGAGGGATCGCGGCGCGGAGGTGACCCTGATCACCGGCCCAACAGCCCTGGAAGACCCCATCGGCGTAGAAGTAGTCCGAGTGCAGACAGCACTCCAGATGCGGGACGCCATCAAGAAGGCTGCTTCGAAGGCCGAAGTGCTCATCATGGCCGCCGCTCCCGCGGACTTCCGTCCGGCTACCGTTGCCAGGAGCAAGATCAAGAAGGAATCGACTCCCGAGATGAGTCTGAAGCTTGTTCCTAACCCGGACATCATCAGCGAAGTGAAGGGTCAGATCGTCAAAGTGGGATTCGCCGCCGAGAGCGAAGACCTCGTCAAGAATGCCACCGCCAAGTTGAAGAGAAAGAGCCTCCATCTCATAGTGGCAAACAATATAACGGAGGCCCACAGTGGCTTTGGGACCGACACCAACAAGGTCACCTTGATCGACAGTCAGGGCCAGATTGAGGCCCTGCCCCTGTTGCCCAAGTCCGAGGTGGCTCATAAGGTTCTAAACAAGGTGGTCAACCTGCTGAATGCCAGCCGGAAGATCTCGGGCAAGCCCAGGCGCCGGAAATAGCCTGGTTCAGTTCACGAAAGCACCGATGCACCACACGGACCTACCCAAGGCCTACGAGCCCAGACAGGTTGAAGACAGAACCTATCAATTCTGGCTGGAGAAGGGCTATTTCACGCCCAAGATAGACCATTCGAAGCAACCCTTCACCATCATTATGCCGCCCCCCAATGTCACCGGCGAGCTTCACTTAGGGCACGCTCTGACCGCCACGCTGGAGGACATCATGATCCGGTGGCACCGGATGAAGGGCGAGCCGGCTCTCTGGCTGCCCAGCACCGACCACGCCGGCATTGCCACCCAGGTGGTGGTAGAGAGACAACTGGCCGCCGAGAAGAAGACCAGGCATGACATCGGCCGGGAGGAGTTCGAGAAGAGGGCCTGGCAATGGGCCATCAAGTGCCGTCAGCGAATCAACGACCAGCACAAGAAGCTGGGCATCTCCTGCGACTGGACCAGAGACACCTTCACCCTAGACCCGAAACCCAGCCGCGCCGTGGTCACCACCTTCGTCAACCTCTACAAGAAAGGTCTCATCTACCGCGGCGAGCGGATCATCAACTGGTGCCCGCGCTGCCAGACAGCGCTCTCCGATCTGGAGACGTCGCACGAGGAGACGACCGGCCACCTCTATCACGTCAGATACCCCATGGTCGGCCGGTCCGGCCACGTCATCGTGGCTACGACGCGGCCCGAGACCATGTTCGGGGACGTGGCGGTGGCTGTGCATCCCGAAGAGAAGAAATACGCTGACCTAATAGGGAAGACCGTGGCCATACCGGTGATCAACCGGCCCATCCCGGTGATAGCCGACGACGCCGTTGACCGCAGCTTCGGCACCGGGGCGCTGAAGATCACGCCTGCTCATGATCCGGTCGACTTCGAGATCGCCCAGCGGCACAACCTGCCTCTGGTAAACATCCTCAACAAAGACGCCACCTTGAACAAGCAGGCCGGACCGTATGACGGATTCGACCGTTTCGATTGCCGCAAGGATTTGCTTCGCCGCCTGGAGAAGGACGGGCTGCTGGTGAAGGAAGAACCGCATACTTACGCCGTGGGCCACTGCATGCGCTGCAGCACGGTGGTGGAGCCCTGGGCCAGCAAGCAGTGGTTCGTCAAGGCCGAGCCGCTGGCCGAGCCCGCCATCGAGGCTGTTAAGAGCGGGCAAATAACCATCATCCCTGACCAGTTCCAGAAGGTCTATCTCAACTGGATGGACAATATTCGCGACTGGTGCATCAGCCGCCAGCTTTGGTGGGGGCACAGAATCCCGGCGTGGTATTGCGATGACTGTGGCGAGACTACCGTCGCCGTTGACAAGCCAGGCAAGTGCGCCCACTGCAACTCCGCCAGGATTCAGCAGGATCCCGATGTTCTCGATACCTGGTTCAGCTCGGGGCTATGGCCTCACTCCACCCTTGGCTGGCCGGAAGATACCGAAGACCTGCGCTACTTCTATCCCACCACGGTAATGGAGACGGCCTACGATATCCTGTTCTTCTGGGTAGCCCGGATGATCATGATGGGCCTGGAGAACACGGGCCGGATTCCTTTCCGATGGGTCTACCTTCATGGCCTTATCCGGGACGAGAAGGGCGCCAAGATGAGCAAGACCAGGGGCAATGTCATCAACCCGCTGGACAGCATCGATAAGTTCGGCGCTGATGCCCTGCGCTTCTCTCTGGTCATGGGCACATCCGCCGGCAACGATGTCCCTTTGAGCAGCGGGAAAATGGAGGCTGGCCGCAATTTCGCCAACAAGCTGTGGAATGCCTCCAGGTACGTGATCAGGAGCCTGCCCGAAGGAACGGTTGACGTGACGCTGCCGCCGAGTCTCACCGTCGAGGACCGCTGGATACTCAGCCGCCTCGACCAGTTGGCCGGCCGGGTCAACAAGCTGCTGGAGGAATTCCGCTTCGGCGAAGCCGAGGCCGACGTTTACGAGTTCGTCTGGGGCGAGTTCTGTGACTGGTACATCGAGCTCGCCAAGATACGTCTCAACCAGCCGGGTTCGACATCGCCGGTTCCAGTGCTGGTCCGAACCCTGGAAACCTCCCTGAGACTACTGCACCCGTTCATGCCCTTCATAACCGAAGAGATATGGCAGACTTTGGTCTCACGGCTGCCGCACGATGCGGCGAGGCCGGATTCCCTCATGATAGCGGCCTACCCGGTCAGCGCCGGGTTCACGGATGCCCAGGCGGAGCGGGAGGTGGGCCTGATCATCGAGATCATCCGCTCCATTCGGAATGCCCGGGCCGAATCCAAGATCGACCCGGCGAAGCGAATCGAGGCCCACGTTCACGCGAAGAACAACTCAGCCATAGAGCTGCATCGGCAGGCCATAGAAACGCTGGCCAAGGTGCAGCCCCTGCACATCCTGGGATCACGAAAAGAGGCCCGGAACGACGGGGCCCAGGTCCTGCACGTGGGAGAGGTAGATATCGTCCTGCCCATGACAGTCGACGTCGATGCCGAGAAGCAACGTTTGGAGCAGGAGAAGGAGTCTTTGCTGACCAGGATCGCCAGCCTGGAAGCCCGGCTGAGTGATCAGACCTTCCTGTCGAAAGCGCCGCCACTGGTGGTGGACAAGGAACGTGGTAAAATGCAGGATTCCCAGGCCAAACTGCAGAGAATAAATGGAAGACTGGCAGAACTCAGCCGGATGAAGTCCTAATCCTCCGTAACACTCGGTAATGGTGGGAACGCAATTGACTTGTCAATCATATAAGAGAGGTGCAGGAGAAGCCTCCTGCCGGGGGAACTGGGGGTGTCCCCCAGATGCTCTTCCTCTCCCCCCAAGATTGGGGGAGCCAAGGGGGTTGAAAAGAGACTTTGGGAAGGACTCAGGAGTGTTCCCCGATCAGACTCACAGGTCAGGTCGAGGACCTGACACTCACCAATCTGAGCACTAAACTCGAATTTCGGATTTGGAATTTGAACATTAGTTAAAGGAGATCACCAATGACGATCGAAGAGAAGCTAAACAACCTAGCCAAGATGAGAGAGCAAGCCATGCAGGGCGGAGGCGCCAAGCGCATCGAGTCCCAGCACTCCAAGAACAAGCTCACCGCCAGAGAGAGGATAGGCCTTCTCTTCGACCCGGGCACGTTTGAGGAGATCGATACGTTCGTTATGCATCGCACGAGCGACTTCGGGCTGGACAAGGAGAGGTTCCTGGGGGACTCGGTGGTCATCGGCTACGGCAAGGTCAACGGCCGGCTGACCTTCGCGTACAGCCAGGACTTCACCGTGATCGGGGGCACGCTTTCACTGGTGGCTTCAGAGAAGATCTGCAAGGCCATGGACCTGGCCGCCAAGAATGGCGCGCCGTGCATCGGTCTGCTGGATTCAGGCGGAGCTCGGATTCAGGAGGGGGTGGACAGCCTGAGGGGGTATGGCGAGATCTTCACCCGCAACACCCTCTACTCCGGCGTGGTCCCTCAGATATCCGTAGTGCTGGGTCCGGCTGCTGGCGGCGCCACGTACTCGCCGGCGATCACCGACTTCATCTTCATGGTCAAGGGCACCGCGCAGATGTACATCACCGGCCCTGATGTCGTGAAGGCCGTAAGCGGCGAAGAAGTCAGCCATGAGGACCTGGGCGGAGCGATGGTCCATGCCAGGGTCAGCGGCAACTGCCATTTCGTGGCCGAGAATGAGCAGGAAGTCTTCCAGATGATCCGCCGACTGCTGACCTTCCTGCCTCAAAACAACATGGAGGAGACGCCCTTGGCGGCCAATGGCGACGATCCCAATCGCCGGGACCCGGGCCTGATCAATGTTATCCCGGTCGAGCCCAACAAGGCTTACAACATGAAAGATGTCATAGCCAAGGTGTTCGACAACGGCGACTTCATGGAGGTCCATGAGCACTGGGCCAACAACCTCATCGTTGGATTCGCCCGTCTCAACGGCCAGAGCGTTGGGATCGTAGCACAGCAACCGGCGCACTTGGCCGGTTCCATAGACATTAATGCCTCTGACAAAGGGGCCAGGTTTGTCCGGTTCTGCGACTGCTTCAACATACCGGTCATCACCTTCGTCGATGTGCCGGGCTACATGCCGGGGACCGACCAGGAGTTCGGCGGCATCATCCGCCACGGCGCCAAGTTCCTTTATGCCTATGCGGAAGCGACCGTGCCCAAGATAAGCATCATCACCCGCAAGGCCTATGGTGGTGCCTACGTCGTGATGAGCAGCAAGAGCCTGCGCGGCGATATCAACTATGCCTGGCCGACGGCCGAGATCGCAGTCATGGGGCCTGACGGTGCCGTCAACATCGTTTTCCGTGCTGAGATCTCCAAGGCCGAGAAACCGGATGAGAAGAAGAAGGAGTTGGTGGATGAGTACCGGAACAAGTTCGCCAACCCCTATGTGGCCGCCGCCAGAGGGTATCTTGATGACGTGATCGACCCGCGTGACACGCGTCCCAAGCTGATCAAGGCACTCGAGATGCTCAAGAACAAGGTCGACCACCTGCCGGCCAAGAAACACGGTAACATCCCGTTGTAGGCATCCTGCAATATCACACGGGCAAGCTTCGCTTCGCCGGCGCCACACGGATACGGTGTGCAGAGGGGCGAAGCCCCTTTGCGTTACTTCCATCCATCCCCCAAGAGTGGGGGGGAAAGGGGGTTGATTCAGCCCAAAGTGGAAATTGCCGCGCCTTCTCGTGGCCTGGCCCGTAGAATGGCTCGCAATTACAGAGTTTAGTCGGGCATTGTGGTTAGCTGGTTCAGTTCCACTGTACCCGTCCTACGCCACTTGCGTAGAATATTACCCTGACTGCCGACAATCGAGGAGGGCACATGGAAACCGCCACGCTCAAAAAAGCCGTTCAAGTGTACGTCGAAGCCTTTGAGAAAGGTGATCTGAACATCATCCGCCAGATGTATGCTGAAGATGCCACCATGGAAGACCCGATCGGGTCACCGGCGCGCCACGGCATCGAAGAAATCATTGAATTCTACAAAGCCGGATTTGCGATGGGGATGAAGTTGAAATTGACTGGCAAGCCACGCTGCGCCGGCAATTCAGTGGCCTTCAGTTTTGATGCCCAGATGAAAGGCATGACCATCAGCCCGATTGATGTGTTTGAGCTTAATGCCGATGGCAAGGTGCAACACATGAGGGCCTACTGGGGGCCGGAGAATGTCAGCTAGATGCCCGCGTCTGCTTGTATGGGGTATGCAGAGGGGCTTCGCCCCTCTGCGTTTCTTCTTATCACCCAAGAGTGGGGGCCAGGGGGCTGAAGCAAGGCATCAGCCCTCAAGACATCCGTAAAGGAGCAAAATGGCATTGAGAGAGATTCGCGCCGAAGATATTGCCCAGGCAGTAGCCCGAATGTCCCAGGAAGCCAACTTCTTCCTGCCGGAAGACGTTCTTGAAGCCATCAAGAAAGCGGTGATCACCGAGGAATCGCCTCTGGGGAAGGCCACCCTGGAGAAGATCCTGGAGAATGCCGCCATCGCCGCCAAAGAGCGCGTGCCGTTATGTCAGGACTGTGGCCTGGCGGTGATTCTGGTCAGATTGGGACAGGACGTCCACATCACCGGTGGCGGACTTCACGCTGCCATCGAGGAGGGTGTGAAGAAAGGCTACGCCGAAGGTTACCTACGGAAGTCGATGGTGCAGCACCCATTTTCGTCACGAACCAATACCAAGACCAACTGCCCGGCGGTCATCCACACCGAGATCGTGCCCGGCGACAAGCTCTCCATCGTCCTCATGCCCAAGGGCGGAGGATCGGAGAACATGAGCCGACTCTCCATGCTCTCGCCGGCCCAGGGCCGGCGGGGCGTCGTCGACTTCGTGGTCAAGGCCGTGGACGAGGCTGGCAGCAACCCCTGTCCCCCAGTGATTGTAGGAGTGGGCATCGGCGGCACTGCCGAGAAGGCCTCCCTGCTGGCCAAAGAGGCCATGCTGCGCCCACTCGGCCAGTCGAACGCGGATCCGGAAGTGGCCGACCTGGAGAAAGAGTTGTTCCAGAAGATCAATTCCCTCGGCATCGGTCCACAGGGATTCGGCGGCAGCACCACCGCGCTGGCTGTGCAGGTCGAAGTGTTCCCCGCTCACATCGCCAGCCTGCCGGTGGCCGTGAACATCTTGTGCCACAGCGCCCGGCACAAAGAAGTCACGCTCTAGCGACCATTCGGCAACTGGACAGCGCATGTGGGCGGAGTCCCTTCACCCCAATCTCGGCTTGTAACTCATTTCCTTGTGTCCCCCAACCTCCTTTCTTCTTCTCCCAAGACTGCGATGTCAAAGGCGGGCATGGAGATATAATCGGTGGGCTTCGCTTCTCTCTGGATTCCCGCCTTCGCGGGAATGACAGAAGAGGTGTCCGCCTGAGTCGGACCGGGGTTTGGTCGTAGACTCGCCTCAGGATGAGGGGTGTCCCCCAACTTCATTTCTTCTTCCCCCATGACTGGGGGACAAAGGGGGGTGACCCCTAAATAACCTCGTGCTGGGTCAATTTGACAATCTCAGCACAGCACGCCTAGAATTAAGTCGAACCTCCCATACCCGGCGTCGTGGAGACAAACACATGGTTGAGATGAGTGTTGACAGTATTCGAGTGAGCGTGATGAACTCCCAGAGAGTGGTCATCCTGAAAGAGGCTCACTCTGACCGATACCTGCCTATCTGGATCGGCCCGGCCGAAGCTGATGCCATAGCCGTGAAGCTTCAGGGGATTTCCGTTCCCCGGCCGTTGACACACGATCTGCTCTACTCGATCCTCAACGCGCTGGGAGCCAAGATCAAGTCCGTTTTCGTCAACGACCTACAGAACGACACCTTCTTCGCCAGGATCTACGTTACGGCCAACGGCAAGGAGATCGAGATTGACTCCCGACCCAGCGACGCTATCGCCATTGCCGTGCGGGCCAAGGTGCCTATCTTCGCCGCGGAAGAAGTGCTGGACAAAGCAGGGATTGTCTTCGACCAGTCGGGCAAGCCCATGCACAGCCACGGTGAGGATGACAAACACGTCATCAGCGATGAGGAGCTGCGCAAGCTCTCCGCATTCACCGATTTCATCAACACCCTCGACATGAAGGACCTGGGCAACACCGGCGATACCAAGGACCCGAAGGACCCAAAGGATCAGAAGGACCAGCCAGAGTAGGGTGCGGGTGTGACATGGACGAGAGATTCATCAAGAAGCTGCTGGCCACGATGAAGTGTGGCATATGCGGCAATCAGTATCAATCGGGCAACGTCAACATCCTGGGACACAAAGAGGATTTGTGGTTCCTCTCCGTGTTCTGCCCCTCCTGCAAGAGCCAGGGACTGGTGGCGGCCGTGGTCAAAGAAGGCAAGGTGACTGAAGTCCTCACTGAGCTTACGCCGGAAGAGCAGAAGAAGCTCTCCCTCGCCACACCGCCGACCTCCGACGACCTGATGGACATACACTCCTTCCTCTCGGACTTCGACGGCGACTTCTCCTCTCTGTTCGACAAGTAACCCCGAGCAGCTTTGGCTCTATTGGGCTCAACTTCGCCGACTTGAACGTTGTCTCGTCTGTGTCTACAGACTCCCCCAATCGAGGTGAACAAGGGCGCGAGTCATAGCGCTCCAAAGGGGTTTGGCTGGCAACACAACTATTGCGAACACCTAATCGAGAAGAGGGGAGACCTGAGGGCGGCATCCCGGTCCCGGCGGATCCCCGTCAAGCCAGCTTCAGCTTCCGCAGCTCAAGTATCAACGGGGGAAGGACCTCGCGCAGGTCGCCGACTATGCCCACGTCGGCCGCCTGGAAGATGGGCGCCTGGGGATTCTGATCCACGGCCAGGACGAACTTGGCCCTCTCAAACCCCGTGGAGAAATGCATGGCCCCTGAAGCTCCCAGGCTGATGAACAGGTTGGGGCCGATGACTTTGCCACTCTGCCCGATCATACAGTCCGGAGTAATCCAACCCTTGTCCAGCAAAGGTCTGGTGCCGGCCACCGCGCCTTCGAGCACCTCAGCCAGCTCCCGCACCAGGTCCATGTTGCCCAGCGCATTGACTCCCCAGCCGGCGGCTACCACAACATCCGCTTCTTCGATAGGTAGCTCGCACTCTGCTTCCTCCGTGATTTCCACGGTACTGGCCCTGAAGAGCCTGTCGTCGAGTCGTGGGGACACTCTCACGATCTGGCCTTGCGCGTTCTCCCTGGCTTGGGGAACGACAAAGACACCGGGCTTGACCGTGGCCATCTGCGGTCTCTTTTGGGGACAGATGATATCCACCCTCTTGCCACCGCCCCACCCCGGGACCGTCTGGTGCAGGGTAGCTACGCCGTCACAGTCTTCCATCCTCAGGTCTATGCAATGCGCGGTGAGCCCCGTGCCCACCTTGGCCGCTATGCAAGGGGCTAGGTCCTCGCCGATAGCCGTGGCCCCCAGCAGGAATATCTCCGGCTGGTGTTCCTTGATGAGGTCAGCTATCACGGCGGCGTAAGCCTGGTTCTGATAATGCTCCAGCCTGGGATCATCTATGACGTAGACCTTGTCCGCCCCGTGCGACAGGAGTTCCGAGGCCAGGTTCTCAACGCCGCTGCCCACCAGGACGCTGACCAGCCCTGACCCAAGCTTCCCGGACAGCTCCGCCCCTTTGCCCAGAAGCTCCAGACTGACGCGTGCCAGCCTCCCGCCCCTCTGCTCGGCATATATCCAGGTCTCTCCGCGATGTCCATTACTTCCCATGTTCATCCTCACCATCATCGTGTATCACGACCATCCTTCAACCCCCTAGCCCCCACTCTTGGGGGACAGAGAATAGGAGAGTTGAGGGACACCCTCAAGCTCCCGGCAGGAGGTTTCCTCCTGCACCTCCACGGGTCCCTTCCTGTCCTTCGATGGGAGAGGAGGAAGGAGAGGGTGCGTTATACCCCCAGACCCATGTTCCTCCTGAGGCGGACTCTGCCTTTCTTGAGACACGCACTACAGGCCACCCCATTCCCGCAGCCTGGCCACCGCGTCACTTGACATGTTCTTGGGGCTACCCTGCAGAACCTCAGAACGGCGATCCTTCTTGAACTCCCAGACATTGGCCACTCGCGTTGGCGACCCGGCCAGCCCCAGCTTCTCGGCGGGCAGACCAAGGTCCTTCACCCCATACGTGGACAGCATCTTGCCGGCTACCTGGATTATTCCCACCACGTCGGGAATCCGGGGCTCGTTCATCGCTTTGTTCACGGTGATGAGCGCCGGCAACCTCAGCTCCACTTTCATGCAACCGTTTTCCAAAGGGGCCTCGACCAGGCAAATGCCTCCGCCATCGAACTTCATGGCTCTGACGTTGGTGGCATAAGGAACATCCAAGAACTCGGCCAGCATCGGCCCCACCATCTTTGTTCCCGAATCGGCTGTCTCGCCGCCGCACACGACAAGGCTGAACGGACAGAACTTCTTGATGGCCGCGGCTACCGTCAAGGCCGTGGCATAAGCATCAGCCCCGGCAAAGGCCCTGTCGCAGAGCAGAATGGCCTCGTCCGCCCCCATGGCCAGTGCCTCTTCAAGGGCTTCCCGGGCTTGAGGCGGGCCCATGGTCAGCACCGTCACCTTGCCCGGGAATCTGTCGCGAAGTTGCAGCGCGGCTTCGACGGCATTTCGGTCGACCGGATTCATGATGAGAGGCACGCCCTCCCTCCGGATGGCCTTGGTCACCGGGTCCAGGGTGATCTGGGAGAAGTGATCTGGATGTGGCACCTGCTTGATGCAGACTACTATGTCCATGTCTTCGTTCCTGGTGTACCTTTGCTCTCAGTTCGTGATCGATCGGCCAATGACCACCTTCATGATCTCCTGGGTTCCGCCAGCGGTCAGCAATTCCAGCATGTCCCTCAGGTACATCTCCACGCGGTATTCCGGCGACTGTCCATAAGCGCCCATAGCCTGCTGGGCCTTCAGGCAGTTGCGGAGGGCGACATCTACAGCAAAGAACTTGGCCCGGGCGATGTCCACCCCTATGTCCTTGGCACTCTTGCCCTGGTCCAGGAGCACGGCGGGACGATAGCAAATCCACCGCGCCGCTTCGATGTCATTGATCATGTCCACCAGCATGAACTGCACTGCCTGAAGGTCAGAGATGGGCTTGCCGTACAGAACCCTCTCTCTACAGAATTTCAACGCCCCTTCGTAGGCTCCCTGGGTCGCTCCCAAGGCCACACCGGCGGCCCCTGTTCTGCCTATGGCCGATATCGTGGGCAGGGCAGCGGCCATGCCGCGTCCCTCCTGCCCGATGAGATTCGCCTGGGGAACGTGACAATCGGTGAAGGCCAGTTCGTTCACGGAGATAGAGCGGAATCCTGGCCGTGATTCTCTTCTGGTGACGTCAAATCCCCGGGTACCCTTATCCACAAAGAAGGCGTTGAAGCTGCCATTGGTCCTGGCGACGAAACCCAGCACGTCGGCTACATCGGCATTGGTGATATAGGCTTTCCGGCCGTTGACCACGTAGCCGGCGCCGTTTCTGGTGGCCGTCGTCATCATGGCGGAAGGATCGGAACCTCCGCTCTGTTCGGTGACAGCGAAGGCGCTTATCTTGTTGCCTTTGCAGAGATCCGGGATGTAGTGCTTCTTCTGCTCCTCGTTGCCGAAACTCTCCAGGGCATACATGAGCAGGTTACCGGCCTGGAAGAAGAAGCCGAGGCTGGGATAGACTCGCGCCATCTCCTCGATGACTATCATCCTGGCCAGGTGCCCCATGCCTGAGCCGCCATACTCCTTGGAGTTGACCAGCCCGATGAGACCCATCTGCCCCATCTGCCGGACCAAGTCAAAGGGGAAATCCCCCTTTTCATCGACTTCCAGAACCCTCGGCGCCACCTTGGTCTCGGCAAACTGCCTGGCCGCCTTCCTGAGCATCTCTTGTTCTTTGGTGAATCCGAAATCCATTTCCCTCTCCTCCGTCAGTTGGCACACAAATGCCAACAGCGTTGCATCAACTCCAGGGCAGTGATGCGAGGGTTCCTCGCAAGAAGGCTCCGGACCAGCGCATGATCAGTCAGGATGGTAGTCCGATATCTGACCGCCCCCCCTTGGCAGGCTGACCCAGCAGCCTTCAGTCAGATATCGGACGTGACTGATATGACGATCTGTACGATCTAAGATATGCGCCGCAAGACACGTCTTGTAGAACATGTCCTGACATCAGTGAGGATCATATCAGAAAGCGCGAAATATTTCAAGCGCAGAGGCTATTTGGGGCGTGACATCGGCAGATGGCCCACGCAGACCCGCCCGGCAGGAAACCCAGCGCCCCTGTCGAGAAGTCACCTGTCAGGACCCGCACCCCTCACCGGATCCTGTTCCCCTGTGGAGTCTGAGGAGCGGGCCGGCCACAGGCACAGATATGCGATTCCGGCGAGTGTGCCGGCTTTGAGAACCGACCGGCCGAGATGGCTGATAATGCCCGAAATGCCGTAGTGCGAGCCCGCCGCACAGGCTGCCCAGCCAACGCCCACCAGGATGACCGCCACAACGGGAATCACGAGGAGGCGGGCCATCCCCCATGCGCGCCCTCGGGTGGACTCAGATTGCGCCAAGCCCAGGGCTGCCAGTCCAAGGAGCACGGCTGGCAAGTAGACAACCCCGTCAGCGTGCATGAATACCATGGTACCCACCGACCAGCCACTCCCGTAGCTGGGGGAGGTGGAGGAATCCGCGATGGCGGCATCAATGCAGTCAAGAACAAGGGCCGCGACGCCGGCGAGCAGTGCCGCGCCCGCCAGAAGCAGGACTGTCCCGGCAAAGGTCCGCGAGTGACCGTTTCTTCTCATCCGCCTCTCACTCCTGTCCGTGACCAGCTCGCCGCTGCTGGGCTCCTGGTGGGTCCTGTGCGGACAACTGCCGGGCGGCATACTTGCGTTCCTGCTGTCGGAAGATGTACACCAGCCCCATCAGCACACCGCTCTCGAACAGAGCGCTGGTCAAGAAAGTGAGCGCCTGGCTGGCCACGAACCAGCCCGACATCATTGTCGATTCGTCCGACAGGACCTGACCGACCAGGACGACCACCTGCGCCAGTCCTGACACGAGCAGCAGCGCGGCGGCAACTATGATAGGGCGCGTCATCCTGGCGGCCCGGTCACGCGTCCCGTCAGACCGTACCAGCAGCAGCGTCAGCAGGCCAAGCAGCAGGGCTGGCGCGTAGACGGCGCTGTTGACCAGATAGCACGTAGTGGAGGCAATCCCCCACCCACCAGAGCCGAAGCCGCCGTCGAACATGATGTCGCCATAGTAGGCCAGACCAGCCCCAACGCCCAGGATGAGCGTCGCCACCACTGCGGCCCGGAGCACCCGGGGCGGATCTGAGAAGAAGGTGCTCTGCCCGTTCCCATTCCCGTTCTTGACGTCCATTATTCCTCCAGCTCTGCAAATATCTATGCTGTCTTGGAGACTAGCACTGAGAGGACTATTGCGTACATTTCGGCCTCTGCCGACTGAGGAAGAAGTGTAGCAGAGTCGTATCGGAGCGTCAAACCATAGTCCGCTCCAAGACATCAATCGAAGGATTCAGCTTCACAGGATGGACAGGGCGCTAGGCTTTCAGCTTGCGGATCGCCTCGTCCAGTGAGAGTTGCGACTGTTCCCCCTTGGCCATATCCCGCAGCAGAACAGACCCGCTCCTCAGTTCATCTTCTCCAATAACCACCGCGTGGGAGAAGCCCTGGGCGTTGGCCTGCTTCAGCTGGGCTTTCAAGCTTCTATCGTCCACGGCCAGCGTCGCCGCGATGCCGGCCTGCCGCAGACGGGCACTCAGCCTCACGGCCTCTTTCCGGGCCTCCGGCCCGAGATGGGCCACATAGACTCTGGCTCCTTGGAATGGTGGAGGTTCAATTCCCTGCTTCTGCAGATTGAGGATGATCCTCTCCAGGCCGGTGGCGAAGCCCACCGCCGGAGTAGGCTTGCCATCGAGGATTTCAATGAGGTTGTCGTACCGCCCCCCACCACCGATGGTGCTCTGCCCTCCCACATCGACGGGCTGGATCTCGAACACAGTCCGCGTGTAGTAGTCCAGTCCCCGCACCAGATAGGGATTGACTTCGTAGGGTATTTCAAGTGTTGCCAGGCAGTCCTTGAGAACAGCGAAATGAGCCTGGCAATCCGGGCAGACGTACTCGGTGATCCGCGGAGCACCTTTCATCAGTTCGTGGCAGGCCGGGTTCTTGCAGTCGAGCAGGCGCAGTGGGTTGCGGGACAGCCTGCTCTGGCAGTCCCGGCAAAGCGATCCCTCATGACTCAGGTAGTAGTCCTTCAGGCGCTGCAGGTATTCCCGGCGGCAGGTCCGGCACCCGATGCCGTTGAGCTGGAGAGTCAGGTTCTTCAGTCCCAGAGAAGCATAGAGTCTCCAGGCCATGTCAATTATCTCTGCATCCAAGGCCGCGTCCGCCGCGCCAATCGCCTCGCAGCCGAACTGCTGGTGCTGGCGAAATCTGCCGGCCTGAGGCCGCTCGTACCTGAAGATGGGCCCGAAGTAAAAGAGCCTCACCGGTTGCGGCTGGTTGTGCAGGCCGTGCTCGATGTAGGCCCGGCAGACAGGCGCAGTGCCCTCCGGCCGCAGGGTGACTTTGTCACCGCCACGGTCGTCAAAGATGTACATCTGCTTCTCCACGATGTCGGTCTCCTCACCAACGCTGTGAAGAAACAGCCCCGCATCCTCAAAGACAGGCGTATCTATCCGCTGATATCCATAAAGCTGGCATATCTCGCCGGCTTTCTCCGTTATCCATTTCCAGTAACTCTGCTCTGGCGGCAAGATGTCTTTGGTTCCTCTGGGTGCCTTGAACAAGATCGGCCTCCTTGTGCTAGCAAGAATATCCGTGCGAATCAGTCAAGTCAAGAAAGGCAACGGGAGAGCGTGAGAACCCTCTCCCTGGAGGGAGAGGGCAGGGTGAGGGTGAACGTTTGATATCAATCCCTCTCTTCTGCTATGCTTTTTGTGGCTCGCCCGAGAACAAGCCACTTGGATTCTCCTATTGGGGCGACTCTCTGCCTACAGAGGTGATGTAGAGACTTAGGGGGCAACTTGGATCTAGAGCTTTCCGAAGACCAAAAAATGCTGCGCAAGACCGCCCGGGACTTCCTGGTGAACGAATGTACCAAGCCGTTCGTCCGGGAGATGGAGCGGGACGAGAAGGGTTACTCGCCGGACCTGTGGCAGAAGATGGCCGACCTGGGGTGGATGGGACTGCCATTCCCCGAACAGTGCGGCGGGTGGGGCGGGAGCTTCCTGGACCTCGCGGTGCTGATGGAAGAGATGGGGCGGGCCTGCCTGCCCGGTCCCTTCATGGCCAGCGTGGTGCTGGGCGGCCTGACCATTCTGGAGGCCGGCAGCGATGCCCAGCAACAGCAGTACCTGACAGCCATAGCCAAGGGGGACATCTTCACCCTGGCGCTCACTGAGCCGAACGGCGGTTATGACGCCGCCTCCATCCACACGAAAGCCACGGCGCACGGCGATGACTTCGTCATCACCGGAACCAAGTTCTACGTCCCCGACGCTCATATTGCCAGCCATCTGCTGGTCGTGGCCAGAACCAAAGATGGCGCCAAAGAGGATGGCCTTAGCCTGTTCATCGTGGACGCCAAGAGCCACGGCATCAAGTGCACCCAGCTCAAGACGATAGGCAGCGACAAGCAGTGCGAGGTTGTCTTCGACAACGTGAAGGTGCCGAAGGCCAACCTGGTGGGAAAGGTCAACCATGGATGGCCGGCCGTGCAGAAGACCCTGCAACTGGCGGCGGTGGCCAAGTGCGCCGAAATGGTAGGCGCAGCGCAGCAGGTCCTGGAAATGACCGTAGCCTATGCCAAGGAGAGGATACAGTTCGACAAACCCATCGGCAGCTTCCAGGCCATACAGCATCACTGTGCCAACATGCTGGTGGACATCGATGGCATGAGATTGCTGACCTACGAAGCCGCCTGGCTGCTCAGCGCGGACCTGCCGGCGGACAAGGAAGTGGCCATGGCCAAGGCCTGGGTCAGCGACGCCATCGTTCGTGTCGCCAAGCTGGGGCACCAGGTCCACGGCGGCGTCGGCTATACCATTGACCACGATCTTCAGCTATACTATCGGCGCGGGAGAGCGGCCGCGTCTCTGTTCGGCGATGCCAACTACCACCGAGAGATGATTGCCTCGAAGCTGGGCCTCTAATGGCGGAAAATGCAGAAGTGCGTCTTCTGTGACATCGTGGCTGGCAAGATACCAGCGACCATCCTCTACCAGGATGACAAGTCCGTCGCGTTCAGGGACATCCACCCCCAAGCCCCGACCCACTTCCTGGTGATACCAAAGGAGCATGTGCCGTCAGTTGCGGAGCTCAGCGAAAGACACGGGGACCTGGCAGCTCATTTGATCTCCATGGCTCACGAAGTAGCCAAGCGCGAAGGGTTGGCGGCGGTTGAAAAGGGGTACCGCCTGATAATAAACTACGGGCGCGAAGGGGGGCAAGAGGTGCCGCATGTTCACCTTCACGTCATCGGCGGCCGGCCTCTAACCGGTATCATGGGATAGGGCGTGCAGAGGGGCAAAGCCGCTCTGCACGGGAGTCTGATGGTGTCACACACCCTCTCCCATCGAGGGAGAGGAAAGGTCACATCGAGGTGCAGGAGGAGACCTCCTGCCGGGGGTTTGGGGGTGTCCCCCAACTCTCTTATCTCTCCCCCCATGAATGGGGGACAGGGGGTTGAAAAGTGACACAGCTTCATAAGCCAGTCAAGTCAGCGACGGGTATGAGCAGATGACGTTCAAGGCCAGGCTCTTCCAGACAGCTCAGAAGAACCAGAGCCTCGTTTGCCTCGGTCTTGACCCCGATCCCCAGTTAATGCCCAGGATCGGCGTTTTCGAGTTCAACAAGGCCATCATCGACGCCACCTCCGACCTGGTCTGCGCCTACAAACCCAACCTGGCCTTCTATGAAGCTTTGGGCATCGATGGACTGGTGGCACTGCGCAAGACAGTGGAACATATTGCCGGGAAGGTGCCCGTAATTGGCGATGCCAAGCGCGGCGATATTGGCAACACCGCCAAAGCCTACGCCAAGTCGCTCTTCGAGGTCTTTGGCTTCGACGCCGCCACAGTCAATCCTTACATGGGCTACGACTCCGTTGAGCCCTTCCTCGGCTACAAAGACAAGGCCGTATTCATCCTCTGTCGCACCTCCAATCCCGGCGCCGCCGACTTCCAGGACTTGGCCTGTTCATCAGCCAAGACAGGTCATGCACCGCAGCGCCTCTTCAAGGTGGTGGCCGAGAGGGCCCAAGAGTGGAACAAGGCGGACAACGTCGGCTTGGTGGTGGGGGCCACTTACCCCGAAGAGCTGCTGGAGGTGAGGCGGCTCTGTCCGCAGATGACGCTGCTGATTCCGGGGATCGGAGCGCAAGGCGGAAGCCTCGATCTGGCCGTCAGGCATGGAGTGGACGCCGCAGGCCAAGGAGCCATCTTCGCCAGTTCCAGGCAGATTCTCTATGCCTCGCAGGGCAGCGATTTCGACCAAGCAGCCAGGGAAGCCGCTGACAAGATGCGCCGGCAGATCAACTCGATCCTGTCCAACCGCTCAGTCGGGTAGACTATTGCGGACATTCCATCTTGGCGATATACTGCACTTGAAAAAGCCGCATCCTTGCGGCAGTAGTGAATGGGAGGTTGTGGGGCTTCCGGGAACGGACATTACCATCAAGTGCCTGAAATGTCAGCGCCGCGTCGTTCTTG
>Ga0315291_10004338_pt1 | contig 18085 bp, 14 predicted proteins | sample YL17G12_20_MG_FD_203070 | JGI IMG/M metagenome (GOLD analysis project Ga0315291, IMG submission 203070) | Sediment microbial communities from Yellowstone Lake, YNP, Wyoming, USA - YL17G12_20 | ecosystem: Environmental > Aquatic > Freshwater > Lake > Sediment | place: USA: Wyoming | collected...
CCGTTCCGCCCGCCACAGACTCCTCCATCCCCAACATCCTTGCTTTCTCCATCTTCCTTCTACCTCCTTGCCCTCTACTGTAATAAACCAGGAGGCAGTTGTCTCACCCATTATTGGCACAGAGGGGCCTTTACTTCCTTGTACGCTTCGGTAAGGGCCTGTACCTGTGCGATCCGTTCCCGAGCCGTTCGGAGCAACTGTGGATCACGGGCCTTGCGGGCCTCGGCTAGGAGGAGGTCGCCAGATTGACGTGCCAAATCGAACTCGTCGCTTGCGGTAGCTTGCTCCAGTAGCTTCGTGGCGTGTTCCGCAATGGATTCATGCTCCATTGCCGCACGCGCCTTTTTGGAAAGAGCAGTCAGTACCACCGCCTTCATTTCCAGAGGATTGATTTGGAACGATTCGGCCATGTTGTCAATCGCCTGAAATGCGATCTGGCCGTCCGTTGCCTGAGTTGCAGCGTCCCTGGCGATCTTCAGGAGGACGAACTGGCTGGTGGGATCATCTTTGCTCGCACTGGCCTTCTGGATGAGTTTCTTTGCCAGTGCCTTCATCTGTTCCGCCGACTTAGCGCTGGCATACTCCTCCCCATAGACTTCCTTAATCAGCTTCGTCGCCTCAGCCTGGGCCTCGGCGTTGGGAATAGGCAGTTTCTTCTCGGCTTCCTGTGCCATAACCCACATGGCGGCGAGAAGGATGCAGCCAAACGAGAACAGGATGGCAGAAGGGCGCATGGTTGGTTCTCCCACGACTGGTGGCGGCTCGATCTATTGCCAACATTCTAATTCTGGGGGGGAAGGCATGTCAACTGAGGGAGTTCCCGCGAGGATGTCCCTTTGGCAGTTGAAAAGAGGAAGGCGATTCCTCGGAGGATTATCAGGCAACCTTTCGTTTTTCGTCAAGCCCTTTTCCCAGGACGAGACGGTCCAGTGCTTTGAGTAGGTGTGGCATATGTCGGTATCCTTTGCCGCGACGGAACTTGCTCTCGGCACGTATCAGCCCGGCGATGCACCAACGCTACCGCATGTCACCATCGCGCCAACGCTTCACCCGGTGGGTGACGTTCTCCGCCACGCTGAAGGCCGGCCCGGATAAAGGGGTCGGGAGTCTTTGTTTGGTCAAGGGCCTTTGCCGAATGGGAATCTTCTGTGCAGACAAAGACTCCCGACCCCTATATACGACCCGACCCGACCCCTTTATCCGACTAGAGTAGATCGGCCCGCACGGGTGTCCCTGCTCAGAAGTCGGGAGTTGTGCGCGTGCCACTGCTTGGCCGCTGCCGCCAGAGACCTTAAACGGAGGGAAGAACTCATGCCGACACGGGCCAAGCAGTGAGGGCCGGCGGGTTCGATTCAGTCGCGGTCCCGGCGGGGGAAGTTCCGGGGACACTTTAGCTGATTCAACCAGCAGACGGTAGTGGCGTGAGAATTACGTAGACTGTCTCCGGAATTGCCCCCGCGCGTTGCCGCGGGAGATGACGTGGTTACAGCTCAAGCAGCGCGCGGAGCCTTTCCTTGACCTCCAATCAGGTGGCGTGGGGTAATGCGCCCAGCCGGCGGACCACGTTGCGTGTGTGCAGCGTCGCCAGTTTGTCGAGCCGGAGCACCGATCTTGTCTTGAGCATCGTCGAGGCGTGTTGGGCCGTTAGCGGATCGAGAACAATATCGGTGGACAAGAGCGCGGAGGGAACCACCGCTGAAATATAGGCCACCAGGACTTCGGGCACGCTTCCGACGGGACCGGTCAGAAGAAGGACCGGGCGGAGCTTCATTCCCGCACTTCCGCCGAACGGAAAGCTCGCCAAGTGGACTTCGTCACGGTTCCTTCTGCGGCGCTCCGTCGGACAGCGTGTAGATGTCCTGCCGCGCGTCGCTCAACTCGTCCGCCCACTCGCGCGCAACGCCCGACATCCAGGCCTCTCCCGCATCATCCTCGTCGCAGTGGCCTACAATCAAGACCGTGACCGGCCCCGGGGGGATCGAGTCCGGCACTACAGCGGAAAGCCGGTGCTGAACGTCCACATGTCCGCTGATTCGCACCGCGTTCATGGTGGCACCTCGCGTGTTCCAGTTTCTCTCAGAGCACGCGCGGAAAATCGCGCGACGCACTTATTATAGCAGACTCGCCCAAACTCGTCGAGACGCACGTTCCGACGGATCGCTGCACGTGTGCCCGTGCTAAGAAGTCGGGAGGTCTGCGTGTGCCAATGCTTGGCCGCCGCCGCGAGAGGCGTTGAACGAACGCGAGACGTCATGCCGGCAGCGGCCAAGCAGTGAGGGCCGGCGGGTTGGGTTCAGTCGCCGTCCCCGCGGCCGCTCTTGCACCCGGGGAGCGTTTCGATCATCATGCGGCGAGGGACGGGAAGACGCGGTCCCCTGCGAGAGTTCGACCGGTTGGCCAGTATTCCTTTGTTTTCGGCAAATCAAGCTAATATGGGGTGAACTCCGCGCACGCTGCCGGCCAGGCAACCCAGCTCAACATCCCACGAGGACGTGCCATGGATACGGAACTCGCCGCGACAGAGCAGACGCCGGCGGCGCCGAAGCGTCGCAACCGCTGGAAGCTTGCGGCTGCGATGGCCGGAGTCGTACTCTTGGTCTATCTGGTGTCGGCGTATATCCTGTTGCCGTTGGGATGGAAGCGGTACGAGAAACGTCATCCCTGGCTTGACGATGTGCCGGGAGTGACCCGGACCAAGGACGGCATTCCCGGCGACCCGCTCAACGTGGCCCTCGTCGGAAGCGAGGCCGAAATCCGGGCCATCCTCTCGGCGGCCAGATGGCACGCCGCGGATCCCCTGGGAGTCCGCAGCGATCTGAGGATCGCCGCTGACACGGTGCTGGCGCGGCCCTACGACGAAGCCCCGGTGAGCAACCTTTATCTCTTCGGCCGAAAGGAAGATTTGGCCTTCGAGCAGTCCGTGGGCGACGATCCGCGGCGGCGCCACCACGTGCGATTCTGGCGCGCGGAACAGCCCGCCCAAGACGGCCGACCGGTTTGGCTGGGGGCCGCGACCTACGACGAGCGGGTTGGCCTCAGCCATACGACGGGCGAGATCACCCACCATATCGCGTCCGATGTCGACGCCGAGCGGGAGCATCTGATCCGCAGCCTGAAGCAAACCGGGAATCTCTCCGACCTGTACTACGTGGACGACTTCCACCAGATGCGCGAGGGAAAAAACGGCGGCGGAGACCCGTGGCATACCGACGGACGACTGGCAGTCGGCGGCATCGCGGAATCACCGTGAGCTTGGCGGGGCCGGGCCGGCGACCTTTCCGCCCGCGCATGAATGGTAAGCCACCCTCAACGCCGCGCGATCGCAAAGAAGGGCCTGCGTCCGATTTATCACCCAGCCAATCCTTGCTTCCCGGCGGCCGTGCTTGCGCCGGCCGGCGCGGCGCCCACGAGGTCTTGCGGCTCGATCTTGACCCACGCCGCACGACAGCCCGCCTTCTGCACATCGGCGATCGCCGAGCGCACGGCCTGTTCCAACGATTCCGCCTGGCGGTCGAAGATCACCGCGGCAACGCCGCCGGATGAGCCCGCCAGGCCGTCGTCACAGCCGGCCGCGGCGAGGGCTTCAGCCAAGTCTTCGGTCATCTCGGTCTGGTCGCCCAGGATCACGGTGAAGGTATAGGTCTGCATGTCACTGCTTCTCGTCTTCGGGCTGTCCAGGGCGTAATCGACGGCCTCGCGGATGTGGTTGTGAGGGTGGTCGTTCATGGCCGCTCGCTGGCTTTCGTCCGTCCCTTCTGCGATATTATAGCAGAGATGCCGCGGCGGCCAAAGGCGTCGCCCCAGCCCGGCCCGCACCGGGTCGGTTCCGACTATCAAGAGCGCCGGGGAGACGCGCTCGCGGAGAAGACCTTATGAAAGCATGTACCTGCGTGTCGGTACTGGTGATCTGGCTGGCCGTTGCGGCCGAGACGCGGGCGGCCGACTTTGTCCTGGTTTTGGAGGGGCGCCCTCGCGCCGAGATCGTGCTGGCCGAGCGAGAGGCCACCGGCCCGGTGCTCTTCGCCGCCCAGGAACTCCAGCGATATGTCAAAGCCATCAGCGGCGCGACGCTGCCCGTCGTCCGGACGGCGACCCTGGCCCGCGTTTCTCACCAACCGCCCACGTTCCGCGGCAGTGTGCCACTGCTTCGCAGAAGCAGTGCCGTGGGCAAGTCCGCCGCACTGCTTGCCTTGCGGCAAGCAGTGGCACACGGTGCAACCGTTGAAGGCTCCCCCGGCGTGTCGAGGGTCGTGCTGACCGCCGATCCGCAGGCGGCCGTCGGGATCGGCGCCGGCGCTGCGTCTCCCGAGGGAGAAGACCGTTACCGGCTCCAGGTGAGCGAGACGGGGATCACCATCGCGGGCTCGACCCCGCGGGCCGTGCTCTTCGGCACGTACGATCTGCTCGAACGGCTGGGGTGTGCTTGGTGCGTCCCCGGTGACGACACCGTTATGAAGCGGTCCACGCTGTCGATCGGGGCGCTTACGGTGGACACCGCGCCGGCGTTTCGCTACCGGATGATGCTCGACTTTCCCTTGATGAGCGTGGCGCAGAGCATCGCCATCGTGGACTGGATCGCCAAGAACCGGATGAACTGGGTTCATCCCTGCGCCAACGCGATGGGTGAGCCGCAGGCGTGGTATCAGCGGCGCGAGGCGCTGGTGCCGGAAATCAAGAAGCGTGGTCTCAGCCTGATCTTCGGCGGCCATACCATGCACACCTGGCTGCCTCCGGAGCGTTTCCAGGAGCATCCCGACTGGTTCGCCTACAACGACGCCCAGCGCCAGCCGCCGACTCTCTGTATCACCAACGGCGAGATGACCGTGGAGCTGATCCGTAACATGCGGCGATTCCTGGACCGCTGTCCGGAAGTCGAGGTGGTGGACCTCTGGCATCCCGACGGGGACGTTTTCTGCCATTGCCCGGTCTGCACGCAAGGCCTGGTGCCAACGGATGCCAGGGGAAAGAAGCCCGAGGGGACGCCGGCGGATGCCGTGAAATCGGCCTACGCGATCAGCTACATCCGGTTTGTCAATCGCGTGGCGGAGGCGATCGGCAAGAGCCACCCGAAGGTGATGGTCAGTCCGCTGATCTACGGCCCGACGGACCGCGCGATGCCCGACGGCTGCCCGGCGCTGGCGGACAACCTGCTGGTGGGTCTGGCCCACATCGCCCGAGACAGCTACCGCCCGCTGGCCGGTGAGCCCAAGTCGGCCATCAACATGCGATACCTGGGCAACGATCTGACGTGGATGGCCGGATCGAAGCAGCATTACATCTACGAGTATTACAATTGCTGGGTGGCCCCGTACATCTACCCTGGCGGCCGGGTGATCGTTGACGACCTGCGGATTCTCAAGGCGTTGGGCGCGCAAGGGGCTTCCTCAGACATGTACGGGTACACGCCCTGCAACATGTACGTAGCCGCGCGGGCCTTGTGGTCGCCTGAGATCTCCTGGGAAGCGGCGGTGCGGCACTTCCACTTGCGCTATTACGGCGACGCCGGCCAGGAGATGGCCGACAATGCCGTCGAGCTCGAAAAGGGCCTGTACGGCAAGAGGGGCTACGGCTCCGGCGGGGCGCTGAACAAGCCGGAAACCATGGCCGACTCCGGCAGATGGCTCAACGAGATCCGTCCGCGACAGATCAGCTTCCTCGAAGGCCTGATCGCCCGGACCGCTCAGCCGCTGGTCAAGGCCCGCTTGGAGCGGGCGCTCAGGCCGTGGAAGATGTGGAACGCCGAGGCCCGCTGGTGGGCGTTCGGAAAAGGGGACATTACTGATATTGACGAATCGGGCGGAAACAGGTAACCTATTGTCATGCCGCGAACTGCTCGATCCACCGAAGCGGGTATGGTCTATCACGTCCTCAATCGAGGCAACGGACGCATGCGACTGTTTCACAAGCCCGGCGACTTCGAGGCCTTCGAGCGCGTGTTGGCGGAGGGCCTCAAGCGCTACCCGGTGGAATTGCTCACCTACTGCCTGATGCCCAACCATTGGCACCTTGTGGTGCGTCCGGGCAGCGACCGGGCGTTGGGCAGTTGGATGGGTTGGGTGGGGGTGACGCACGTCCGTCGCCATCACGAACACTACCACAGCCGCGGCGGGGGCCACCTCTACCAAGGCCGCTTCAAGAGTTTTCCCGTCTGCGACGACGAGTATTTTCTCACGCTGTGCCGCTACGTGGAGGCGAATCCCCTGCGGGCCGCCCTGGTCGAACGGGCCGAGCAATGGCCCTAGAGTGGACTCTGGCGACGTGTACATCCCCAGGGCGAGTTGCGACTGAGCACGTGGCCGCTGGAACGACCGCGGAACTGGCTGGCGTGGGTCAATGACCCCTTGGCCGAAGAGCAATTGCAGGCGATACGGACCTGCGTGGTGCGCGGCCGGCCGTTGGGCCCTGAAGGCTGGGTGCAGCAGACGGCGTCACGCTTGAAGCTCGATTTCAGCCTCCGTGGCCCGGGCCGACCGAGCAAAACACTCGGCAAAACGCGCGGTAATCAGTGATGTCCCCTTTTCCTGCACACCTCCTCGCCGCACTCTTGCTGAGCGATGCCGGTATCGTGCTGGGGCAACAGAAGCAGTTGTTCCTCGACGATTACCTGGTCGCATCCATGACCAACGTGAGGCGGCGAGTCCACCTCGCCGAGAAGTACCAAGGGAATCCGGTCATCTGGCAGACCGAACCGTGGGAAGCCCAGTTCAACATCCTCTACGGATCGGTCATCCGCGACGGCGGGAAGTACAAGGCCTGGTATATGAGCGGGCCTGGCGTCAGCTATGCCGAGAGCGGCGACGGCATCGCCTGGGTCAAGCCGCGGCTCGATCTGGTCACCCTCGGCGGGGCGAAGACCAACGTGCTCTTCCGCAAGAACAGCGAGACCAGCGGGTCCGACGAACTCCCCTATTACCAGGAGCTCTTCGGCGTGCACAAGGATCCGCGCGAGGCTGATCCGGCTCGCCGCTACAAGATGGGCTTTTTGAGCATCGATTGGAAGTACACCGGCCCGCGAGAAACCCCCTTCCACAAGGGCCAGCGCCGCGGCCTGGGCGTGGCCGGAAGCCCCGACGGGATCCACTGGAAGTTGATCGACAGTTTCGCCACCGAGGCCATCTGCGACGGGGCCACCCACTGGATGTTCGACCCCGTCCGGCAAGCGTACGTGCTCTACGGCCGGACCCCCAAGACCCTGCCCGAGGTCGAGCAGTCCTGGTCCAAGTTCGACTGGTACGGGCGCTGGCACTCCGGCCGGGCGGTCGCCCGGGTGGAATCGGCCGATTTCGTAAAATGGAGCTTCACCGAGCCGCTCACCGCGCCGGTCGTCATGACCGCCGACCTCGAGGACCAGCCGGGCACCGAGATCTACTCGCTGAGCGTGTTCCCGTATGAGGGCGCGTACATCGGCCTGGTGCAGGTCTTCCACGCCCGGCCCGACGCCTGCACGCTCGATGTGCAACTGGCCGTCAGTCGCGACGGGGTACACTTCAGGCGGGTGGCCGATCGGTCGCCGATTCTCGCGGTGGGCCCGATCGGCAGTTGGGACCGCTTCAACCAGTCACTGGCGAACAACCCGCCCATTGCCGTGGGCGACGAGCTGCGGATCTACTACGGCGGCCGTACGTACCGCCACTCTCCGTACCAGGGGAAGGACACCGGTCCGGTGGCCGGCGGTATCGGCTTTGCCACCATCCGGCGGGACCGCTTCGTTTCGCTGGAGGCGTCCTTTGACGGGGGCCAGGTTATCACCAAGCCGCTGAAGCTCACCGGCAAGAGTCTGCACCTGAATGCGCAGTCCAACTTCGGCGAGATTGTGATCGAGGCGCTCCCGCTCGGCGTCGTGGCTGGCGACCCGGCCGGCAAGCCCATCGCCCGGTCGCAGCCGATCCGTCGCGACAGTCTCGACGGCAGAGTGGAATGGGCGGAGGGCAGCCTGGAAGGGCTGGATACCCCGGTGGTCTTGCGGATCACGCTGAAGAACGCCTGCCTGTACGCCCTGTGGTGCTCATGAGTGGTCCCGGCGTGGCGCATATCCCGTTTAGCCGCCGCGGCTACGCGGCGGAAACAAGGGAAAACGCCAACATATCGACCGCCGCGTGGCCGCGGCGGCTAAACGCACTTGTGGACAACCACTTTCGGCAACAGAAGTCCGTTTAGATCAGATGTGCTCAGCCTTGATCCCGGCGAGCTGGCAAAACGCCCTCAGTGGTCTGTCGAGCTTCCCATAAACGATCACTTGATGGTGTCCCTTCACGTCGCGGGAGTTGGCCACGTCGTCCAGGTCGAACTCGACAGACGTGCGGCAGCCGCCAGTGCGCGTCGAGTCCAGGTTGCGCACTACCTTGCCGGTTCCGATCAACATGCGGCCTGGGCCTTGGAACTTTGCGATCGTGACCTCCTGGCCGGGACGCCAGGAGACCTGCAGCGCAACCCCCGTGCCCGACTCGGCGTGACTGCGAAGCACGAACGGCGCGGATGGTTTGTCGTAACCGTCAAGCCTCGTGGCACAAGTGCAGTGGGAGCCGATCAGCGTATTGCTGACGGTGTTGGCTACCGGATCCTGCATGAAACCGGGCCGGTCAAACAGCCGGCTGATCACCAGCATGGTCACGGCCGCGTCCCCGTCAGCCTCGCAGGCCGCCACGTGGCCTTCATCCAAGAGCTTAGACCAGGCCAGGCAGGTTCCGCACGGTATCCGCCGTTCGCTGACCAACGGGGCGCAATCCAGTGAAATGGCCTGGCAATTCTCGGCCGCCATGATCTGCCGCGCCACGAGGTAGTTTCTGGCTGCGTTGAACAGGTCCGCGGACTCAGGCTCGGCGATGGCCTTGGATTCGATCGCATAATGTTTGGCGATCTCTCGCACTTCGTCGTTCACCTCGGTCTTCTCAAGCTGCTCGATCCACCGCTGCAGCGGAATGTAGTGCAGCGTCGTGCCGATGGGCTCAAGCCGGCGGTCCCCGGTGGCCACGTCGGTCACCAGGCCGATCCGGGAATGCTTCAGGTCCCAGACGGTTTTGAGCATCCGCATGCCCGAGGAAAGCCAATTGCTCTCGGGCGTGGCCGCCACGAAGGTCTTCGGCAATTGGGCGATCTGGTCGTCCTGTTGGGTGATTGCCGTACCCAGGGGCGAGAAGACGATGGTGGGAATGTCGCCCCGGTTCTTGGCGATGTAGCAGGCCTGTGGCCAGGACTTGATGTGCATGACCGTCAGCACCAGCCCGTCGGGCGGAGACTTACCCAATTGACCGAGAAACCGGCTGACGCTGTCCGGCTCATGCAGCGGCAGAGGGCTGACGTCGAGCTCCACGCCGAGCTGCCTTGCCGCCTGGGTGAGTTCCTTGGTGTACTCGGCCTGGCGAGCTGCGACGTCATACGTGGCGCCGGGCCAAGCCATCCAGAAGCGGTCCTCGTCAGGCCGCACGAAGGCTACCCTCACCCGAGGCACGTCGGCCGGCCCCAGTTCATCGGCAAACAACGGTGACACATAGTCCAACCACGACGCCGTCTTCACCGCCAAGGCGGATGCGCCCGCTGCGGTGAGAAAACAACGGCGGCCCATTCTGCGATGGCAACCAGGCGAGTTTTGCGATGGGGAGGTGCTCATATCAGGAATCCTCCACGTTGGCAAGGATGAGGTTTCGGACCCTGACCGGCCCGGGGTAATCGGAGGCGAAACACAAGCCTACTTCGTAACCATACACCACTACTGGACTTGCTGGAGCAAAAGCTACGCCAATCTGCGGGCAAACTGAATCGGATGTCCTCAGCGACCCTGCCGCATGGCCGCGGCGGCCTCGCGGCTCGAAGAGTTGGCCGGTCACATGCATCATCCGGGGGGAACGAGAAGGTCCAGCCAGCCTGAAGGTGCCTGCGACTGGCATGGGCTACTGTACGAAGCTGCCGTACAGTGTGTGTGGCCAGTATACAGCAACGTCTCGACGGGTGCTCGATGGCGATTCGCTCTCCCAGATTCCTATCCCGCCTGTCTCCCCATAGCGTACCGCTGCTCTGAAAGACAGTAGTTGCAGGTCCGGGGAACGGGTGCCTGGGGTCGAACGGAGTGAGCCCCCAGAGCCGCGGATTTCCGGGGGCTCGCTGACGCTCGACCCCGGCCACCCCAAGTCGAACCAGCCGAACTTGGAACTACTGGAGGACGCCCTGACAGGACGCGTCGGGCTGATCGGCGACTGGAGTCGCCTCCTAGAATCCGGGCGGCGGCGCTTGTCCCGGGATGTAGACGCAGTCGGGCTCCGACTCCAAGGGGTCGCCGGTCAGGGCGTAGGCCCGGGCGCGGCTGCCGCCGCAGACGTAGCGATACTCGCAGATCCCGCACTTGCCTTTGAAGCCGTCCGGATCGCGGAGGGCGCGGAAGGTCGGATGGTCCTGGTAGACTTCTACCACGGAATCGTGGGGAAAGCGTCCGCATCGCAGCGGCAGAAAGCCGGCCGGGTAGATCTCGCCCGTGTGGCTGACGAACATAATGCCCTTGCCGTCGCCCACGCCCAGCGGGGCCCGGTGCCCGCGACGCTCGGCCGAATCGTCCGGGGCACCCGCCAGCGGGTCTTGCGGGCCGGCCAAGGGGTCGCCCCCCTGCTGGAGCACGAAGCGGCGATAGTGCGGCGCCTCGGTCGTCTTCACGCTGTACGGTTTGGTGCGGGCGTGAGACAGAAGCCGCGCGAACACCTCTTCGTACTCCTGCGGCTGGATCCGCTCCTCTTCCACTCCCCTGCCCACCGGAATCAGGAAGAACACCGCCCACATGGCAATCCCTTGCCTGGCCAGCAGCTCAGCCAGGGCGTCGACCTGCCGGACGTTGCGGCGGGTGATGGTGGTGTTTAACTGCACGGCCATCTTCAGCTTTCGGGCGTTTTCGAGCATCCGCAGGGTCCGCTCGAAGCTCCCCTCCCAGCCGCGGAAGGCGTCGTGGGTTTGGGCGTCGGCCCCGTCCAGGCTGATGCCCAGCCGCCGCGTGCCGGCCTGCCGCGCCTGCTGGAAGGCCTCGAAGGTGGCCAGCGGCGTGGCCGAGGGCGTCAGTGCCACTTGCAGTCCCCGGCCGGCGGCATGGCGGATCAATTCGAGCAGGTCAGCCCGCTTCAGCGGATCGCCCCCGGTCATGACCATCATCGGCCGTCGGGGAAAGGTGGCCACCTGGTCGATCAGCATCTCGGCCTGCTGGCGGCTGAGCTGTTCGGGATGCGGCTGCTGCTGGGCCGACGCCCGGCAGTGCTTGCAGACCAGGTCACAGGCCAGGGTGACCTCGTAGTAGAACATCAGCGGGTTGTCGGCGAAGTCGGCCTGGGAATAATCGGCGTGGCTCATGCTTTTGTCGTAGCAGGCACACTCCGTGTGCCGTCCGCGGGTTACGGCACACGGAGTGTGCCTACTACACTGGGATCGAACAGGTTATTGCGGAGCGCTCGTTTAGTCCCGGCTGGACAGTCGACTCTCACGCGGGCTGAGGGGCGGACCGATCGACCTGTGCGCCGGACCGTCCCCAGAGGGCCACGGCGACGGCAGCGGTCACGTAGAGGAGTTGCGCCACGACCGCGCCCAGTACGTATAGGGCCCCGGTGCTGCCGCTTAGCCCGTAGTTGTGTAAACCGCCGTGGAAGAAGTTGACACCGTACCAGGCCATCATGACCCAGGTGAAACAGAACACCGAGAGGGCTGCCAGGCCCAGGTTGCCCACCCAGCCCGTAGAGCGGGCGTGCAGGATGGCCAGGTAGCTCAGCAGGGTGATCAGGGCCCAGACCTCCTTGGGATCCCAACCCCAGAAGCGGCCCCACGAGTAATCGGCCCACAGGGCTCCCAGGATCGTGCCCACTTCCAGCAACAGCACGCCGGCCTGGAGCGACTTGTAGGTGAAGCGGCTCAAAGCCTGGATCGTCTCTTGCTTTTGCGAGCCGACCAGGTAGTAGCCCAGCGTGACGTTGCTGATCCCCAGCGCCACCGCCAGGGCGGAGTAGCCGAGCATGATCGTGATCACGTGGACCGCCAGCCAGAAGTTGCTGCGGAGCACGGGTTGCAGCGGGCGGAGACTGGGATTGAGCACCGTGGGGCAAGTGTCGGCCAGAATCAGCGCGATCGTGCCAATGGCTACGGCGGCCGTGAGGATGTGCTGCTTGCGCGAAAGCAGTCCGAACACCAGACCGAACACGAGGGTTCCCAACGCCATGAAGACCACCGACTCGTAGAGGTTCGTCACCGGTGCCCGCCCGGAAATGGCCGTTCGCACACCGAAGCCGATCAGCATCGCCACCAGGCTGGTGCCCAAAGCCGTCAGGCCCGCCAGGTAGAAAGGCCTCCATCGCACCGCCATGCTCAAGAGCAGGCAGAGAATCGCCACCGAGCTGAGCACCCAGGCGAGGCGGAAGGGGGCGCAGCGATGATAGGCGACTTCCAGGTCGATGGTGCCCTGTCGCGGATAGGCGCCCAGCCCCGGGCCCGCCTCGGTCACCGCGGCGACGAAAGCGGCCGTGGCCTGGTCGAAGGCCTGCGAAGAACCGGACAGGTAGGCCGCCCGCACCTTCCGGAATCCCTCTTTCGCCTTCCGCAATCCACCGGTGGGGTCGGTCTGCTCGTCGAGGTCCGCTCGCAGCAGGTCGGCGACGGATAGCCACTGTTGGTCCGGATTATCCTTCATGGGCAGCACGTCCAAGGCCTGCCCCATCCGCAGATCCTGGTAGGACCACAGCCTGTCGGCCAGCTCCAGGCCGCTCTCCTCCAGGTTGGAAAGCTTCTTCCGCTCATTGCGGGCGAGTCCTCCGGCCCAGACCAGAAACGAAACCTCTTTGTCCGTGTGAGGATCTTGGATTCGGGCCTTGCTCAACTCCAACGGCGAGATGTACGCCTGATGCTTGTCCAGACCCAGGGTCCCGCGCAGACGAGAGTCGACTCGGATCAACGGGGCGCGGTCCCAGTGGTCGGGCTGGTGAGACTCAAAGTAGGCCAGCCGCGAGTGCATCATCGCCGAGCCGTGGGGAGGGGTGGCTGGGGTCGACGGGTACCGACGCGAAGCGTTGGCCGATGAGCCCTCAGACCTTACGCTTTCCGGGGGCTGGCTGGTGCCCGACCCCGGCCACCCATAGTCCGCCTTCTCCCCTCCCTGCCAGTCGAACAGCATGGTCAGGTAGAGGCCGACCGGGTCGAGCTTCCGACCCGTCGCCGGGTCGCTGAAGCTGGTCCCACCCGTGATCTTCAGCACGGTTTCCCGGGCCAGCGTGTCCAACGGTTTGAACCGGCCGCCGTCCTGGACCGGCAGTCGTCGCCACGGGTTCCAGTCGAGGGGCTGGCCGGATGGGCCGGCGGCAAAAGCCCACGCATTGCCCGCCAACAGCATAATCAAGGCCGCGATCGAACTGCGCATCAAACACTCCTGCTTCATTCAGCATTCAGCATTCAGCATTCAACCCACCCTGGCATAGCCAGTCCCGGTCGGCCCGACCGACCTTTGGTTGGTGCCCGTCGACCGGTCCGGGTCGGCGGTTGGGGTGGCACTGGCGTCACGCCAGGGGCACGCCGACGTATTGCCGTCTGATTGCGGGCGATCCGTGTCGGCGCTGCGGCTCTGGGAGGCGGAGAACGCGGCTTTCCCGGCCAAAGGTCTCCTCAAGTAGAACATCACGAAGGTGCCCACGCAGATCATCAAGCAGCCCAAATACTTCAGGATCCGCCCCGGATCGTAGGCCACGCTCAGGATCGAGGCCTGGCGTCCGTCGGGCAGTTCCTGGAAGCTGGACTGGTAGAAGGTGAACTTGCCGTAGGAAAGCGGTTTGTTCATCGAGATCTCTCGCGGCTCGTCGATCTTCGCGGCCGGATCCATCAGTTGGACCGAACTGGAGAAGGAGGCGTCTCCCATTCTGCCAGGGTTCATGCCGCGCTGGAAATCCAGCAGCTTCAGCGAGAAATGCAGGGGAAGATACTCATAGCCAAACGTCAGCACCACAGCGCCTTGCGGTGTTTGCAGCCTCTGGAACCCGTGCATCTCGTCGCCGCGCTGCAGCCAGACCTCCTGCGGCTTGCCGCCGGCAGCGGTTAGTTCCACCAGGGCGGCGGCCTCCGGTCCTGCGTTCTCCTCGGCGGGCAACTCCACCGGCTGAAAACTCACCTCTTGACGGGCGCGAGGAATGTACTTCAGTATCGACAGCTTGTATTGTGCGGCGACCTCGATCTGATCGCCTTGCTGCACCTCGCCTCGCCACTGGTACGCCCCCTCCACGCCCAGCCGGCAGTACAGCTTTCCGTCGGAGGTCTGCAGCAACTCGGCGCCCGGTGGGGCGGGAACGGCCGGATGGTGATACCAGAACCTCACCGGACAGGGCCGCCCGTGTACCCCGTCGAGCGTCAGAAAAGGATCCTGGGCAAAGGCGAGCTGCCTGAGCGGCTTGTCCTCGCCGGGCAAATGCACCAGCAGATCGAGCAACGGCCTCTTGGGTTCGTCTCCCTCGGAGGTAAACTGGACCTTGGGGCCGGCCAGGGCGTTGGGTAGATACTTGACAATCTCCACCAGGATTCCGCTCTGGCCCACCGGCACTCTCTGTCCCACCTTCTCAGCAACGGCGACACGGTACATCTTGCCGTCGTAGTGCATGGAAAGCACTCCGTCCTTGCCCGCCGGGGCACCCTCCGGAGGATGGTCGGTCGGCGGCCGGCGAAAATCCTCCAGCATCGCATCGGCCGATGCTTGCTCGAGTTGCAGCCGGGCCGGGCCGACGCGCATGGTGGTGCTGAATTGGTCCGTGGGCAGCCAGCCCTGCATAACCGGTTCGGCGCCCGGACCGGAGAGGGCGAACCTCAGCGCCGGCCCTCCGCCCCCGGAATCGTCGGCGACCCAGTCCGCCGTCCTCTGCCCGCGACAATAAAACTTCAGCACCTTGACCGCCAGGCCCTCCGAGGTGCCGAGGTCCAGGGTCTTGCCGGCGGGCCAATCCACCGGCCCCCCAGAGAAAGCGAAGTTCGTCGACTGTTGTCCGTGCTGCCCCTGCCGGTAGACCGTGAGCTGACTGCGGTCGGGGATGAGGATCGAGTCGGCGGTTTCTCCCTCCAGGAAGGCCAGCCGTCCTTCGATGCCGCCCGCCAGGGTCAAGAGCGCGCCGCCCAACAAGACCAACAGCCCGGCATGGGTAATCAAAAACCCGATTTGGCGCTTCTTCCAGGGAAACCGGCAGAGCACCGCTGCGAGAATGTTGACCCCCAGCAGGCCCCAGAGGGCCACGAACCAGCTTCTGCCGTAGATGGACCATTGGGCATACTCCCTGCCCCTGGCGGACTCCAGAAAAGTCGTCCAGGCGAGCACTACGGCCAGGGCGACGATCAGGATCACCGCCAGTTTTAGCGAGGCCAGCAGTCGCCATAGCCAGCGGAGCAGACCGCCGACGCCGGCGATCGCCTCTTGTCCCTGGGGAGAAGATGCCATCAGAGTTTCCCTGAGTTCCCGCTTTCTCTGCTCTTAAGGGGTCGGATTGCCACCAATCGAGCTATCGAGACTAATCAAACACAGATGAAGTCTATCCGCTGGAAGTGATTCGGACAACACCACTTGCGGCGGCGGGGGATTGGCAAACTCGATGGGGGACAGGGGGAAACATCACCTCCTCTGTCACCATCAGAAAACCGCCTGGATCGCTCACTCTCTCAGTTGAAAGAGTCTGGCTGCCGCGTCCAGCAGCGCGTGGGGAACCCCCTGCCGAGATTCCTGCCGGAGCGACGCCAGCGGAGGGTGCAGAAGCTTGTTGACCAGCCGGTCAAAGGATTGGCAGATTTCGCCGCGGGCCCGATCGTCCAGCTCCGGCAGCCTGCTGAGCAGCCGTTGCAGCTCCTGTTCTTTGGGCCGCTGCCAACCCTGCTGGAGCCGCTGGATCAGCGGGCCGATGGCGCGGCGGTTCAGCTCGGTCATGAACCGCTGGGTCTCCTGCTCGATGATTCGCATCGCCGCCGGCAACTCCTTGTCCCGCTCCCGGCGATTCTGCTGGCAGACCTGCTGCAGGTCGTCGACACAGTAAAGATAGACTCCCGGTCGGTTGCCGATCGCCGGGTCGAAGTCGCGGGGAACGGCCAGGTCGAGGATGAACCAGGGCCGGCCGCGGCGCAACGGCTCCAACTGGGCGAACTGTTCCAACGTGACGATCGGCTCCTGGGCCCCCGTGCTGCTGACCACCAGGTCGGCCTCGGCCAGCGCCTCCGCCAGGTGCTGCCACGGCAGCGCCCGGCCTTGCCATCGCCGGGCCAGCTCCGCCGCACGTGGGGCGCTGCGGTTGACGACCGTCACGTCGCGGGCCCCCTCGTCGCGGAGGTACTTCAGCGTCTCTTCGGCCATTTCGCCGGCCCCGATCACCAGCGTCCTCTTGTCGGCGAAACGCTCGAAGATCTGCTTGGCGAAGTCGGCCACGGCCACGCTGGGAACACTCACCCGACGCTGGTGGATCGCCGTTTCGCAGGCCACGCGCCGGGCGACCTTGAAGGCGGCCTGGAACGCCGCGTGCGTCAACGGCCCGGCGGCCCGCTGACCGATCGCCAGCCGGTACGCTTGCTTTACCTGCGAGAGAATCTGCGGCTCGCCCAGCACCATGCTGTCCAGGCTGCTGGCCACGATGAACAGGTGCCGCACCGCCTCCTGGCCCACCTGCTCGTAAAGGTGTTCCATGATCCGGGCCGGCTGGAGATGGTGGAACCGGCCCAGAAACTCGGCCAACTGCCCGCGCGTGGGCGTCCCCCCGTTCTCGGTCGCCGTGTAGAACTCCACCCGATTGCACGTCGAGAGCAACACCGCCTCAGTGGCGGGAAACTCCCGCCGCAGAACGTCCAGCGCCGAGCGGGCCTGCTCCGGGCTGAACGCCAATCGCTCGCGAACCGAAATCGATGCCGTATTGTGGCTACAACCGAGTACCTGGACGTTCATGCCGGACATCATGGGCCCATTTCAGTCCGATTACCCACCGAGCGGAAACCGCACGAGGTTATCTCTTGACCGGACCGCCTCACCCGGTCGGCGGGAACCGCTCCCCGAAGGTGGAACGACAAGCGCAGGTTGGGGATGGGCGTAACGGTGGTCACCGAACGGTGGAACAGAAGCTACACAACCACAGGAGCATATTCGGCCAACCGTGAAAGGATGTGAAGCCAAAGTCGGCGGGCGTAAGAATTCGCCGTGCGCATCTCACGCAACTCATTAAGAGCCGCTTGGCAGCCAGGGTCGCCCAGCTTAGTGGCAGGACGTTTTCGGGTAAACAGGGCAACTTGTATCATCTGTGCGCCCAGCACAGCAAGAGACGCCACGCGATTCGCCAAAAACCGTCAAGAGAGCACCGGCGACTGAGCGAACCTATCCATGACAGTCTGCGTTGGGGACACCATCTGCGCGCCACCAGACATTAGCGATTCACTAAGAAATGCCGCACGATCGACATCTGAAGATGGCGCCCAAGACCGTGCGAATGACTGATTCCCAATAATCACTGTCTTAATAACCAATACGCTGTAATTGTCACTGTTTGAGGAGGCTAATCCGCTTCGGAACACCTTTCAGAGAAGAACTGATTTCACTCGCGGCAGAAGGCAGACCAGGTCACGGAAGGCGGGCATTCTGGCCCCCCCATAGCAAGGAGGTGAGGTCGTGAAGAGTATCAGGCACTTCAAGAGCCCCATCCAGGTTTCTTCCCTCGGGCTCATGGTCGTGGCATTCCTGATGTTGGGAATTGCCTCTTGTACAGCCCCGTACCGCCCCACCCGGCGGACAGAGGCCAACTTGGATCCCGGGTGGCCCAGGGCAAACAATTTCTTCCACCAGACGTCTTACGGCAGGCTGCAAGTCCCCGTTCCGGCAGTCCCCAACGCGGAATTCGTCAACGACGACGAACTCTGCGTGACTTGCCATGAGGCCTACACGAAGACGTTTGCGGAGAACGTGCACCGCGGCCTCGAAAAGGGACAATCGTGCGAGGCCTGCCACGGACCGGCGAGCCGCCACCTGGAAACCAAAGGCAAAGAGCCTGGGTTGATCCTGAGTTTCAAGACGCTTTCCGCGGCGGAGAAGTCGGAACTCTGCCTGAAGTGCCACGAGGAAGACCGGTGTGCCGCGGGGGCC
>Ga0315291_10004341_pt1 | contig 18076 bp, 6 predicted proteins | sample YL17G12_20_MG_FD_203070 | JGI IMG/M metagenome (GOLD analysis project Ga0315291, IMG submission 203070) | Sediment microbial communities from Yellowstone Lake, YNP, Wyoming, USA - YL17G12_20 | ecosystem: Environmental > Aquatic > Freshwater > Lake > Sediment | place: USA: Wyoming | collected...
GACGATAGCGATGCCTTCCTGTAAATATTGCTCCGCGCTATCGAGAGCGCTCTCGCTGAAGCGCCAGACCTTGTCATAGGCCTTCAGATAGCATTCATATGCCGCCACATTGTCAATTGGCCTCTCGGACATCTTCTGTTTCTCTTCGGAGGTTATGTGCAGCTTGAGCGCATTGACGATCGCCGTTGAAATCTCATCCTGGATGACAAATACGTCTTTCAGCTCGCGGTCGTACGTCTCGGACCAGAGATGATACCCGTCCGCGACGTTGATGAGCTGGGCCGTGATCCGGAGCTCGCTCCCCGCCTTCCGCACGCTTCCCTCGAGCACCGTTCGCACATTGAGCTTGCTGCCGATATCCCGAATGTCGTCCGTCTTCCCCTTGAAAATGAAAGCGGAGGTCCTCGCCGGTACTCTCAGGCCCTGGATTCTGCTCAAGCGATTGATGAGTTCCTCCGTCATTCCATCGCAGAAGTACTCCTGATCCCGTTCGGGGCTCATGTCGACAAAGGGCAGAACGGCGATGGATTTCTCTTCGGGGCTCTCCGCTCGCCGGGGCATCTCATGAAGAACGACGGCGGCAATAATAACAATGGCAACCACCGGTGCCGCCCAGTACCACCATCGCACTTTGCGCGCGGGCCTGCCTGCCGTCGCCGCCGATCGCTGCGCCGTCCCGGTTCCGGCACTCAGTGTTCTCTGGAGGCGCCTGAGATCGGCGATAAGATCGGCCGTAGTCTGATACCGCTCCGCGAGATTCTTCTCGAGGCATTTCTTGACGATCCGCTCGAGCTCCATTGGAACTCCCGAGCGGAGCGCCGTCACAGGCTCAGGATCCTCATTCATGATCGCATAGAGCGTGGCTTGCTCGTACTCGCCGGGGAATGCGTGCTTCCCCGTCAGCATCTCATAGAGCACGATCCCGAAAGACCAGATGTCCGTCCTCTGATCGATCTCTTCCCCACGCGCCTGCTCCGGCGACATATACTGCGCCGTCCCGAGAGTCTGACCCGTTTTCGTGAGCTTCAATCCCCCGAGCTTCGCGAGGCCAAAATCGACGATCTTCACGAGACCGTCTTTTGTGATGAGAATATTCGCCGGCTTGATGTCGCGGTGGACGATCCCCTGGCCGTGCGCTTTGGCGAGCCCCTGAGCAATCTGAACGGCGATATCGAGCGCTTCATCAAGTTTGAGCGGACCGCGCTCTATCTTGCTCTTGAGGTCCTCGCCCTCATAGTAGGCCATCGCGATGAACGTCTGCGCATCCTCGGCCTGAGCAATTTCATAGATTGTGCAGATGTTCGGATGATCGAGCGCTGATGCGGCGCGCGCCTCGTGTATGAAACGTTCATTCGCGGCGGCATCGCGAGTGAGATCCGGCGGGAGAACCTTGAGCGCGACGAAACGTTTCAGCCGAGGATCCTCGGCCTTATACACGACACCCATCCCGCCTTGCCCGAGCTTCTCGATGATCCTGTAGTGGGATATCGTCTTTCCGATCACGGTCACACCTCAAAACGGTCGGACTCGTGCTTCGCGCGCTCCATGAGCTTCTTGAATCGCTCATCGCTGCGGATATTGTCGAGGAGAAAATCACGTTCCATTGACTGGTAGTCCAAGAAGCCCCGACTGATTGCATTTTCCAGCCAGTCCAAGGCCTCCTTCTTTGCGCCGAGCGCTGATAGGCCTTCCGCAACACTATACGACCATTGGTAATCTCTTCTGCAGGTCTTTTGGAAATCGGGAGTCAGTATCCGGAATGCCTTCTCACTGTCTTTCAGCATGCCGTACTTTGTGAGAAGCGCGAACTTGGTCACCACGTTGTCCGGACTTGTCGCCTCAAGCCTATCCATGATTGCAAGAGACTCCTTGAACCTATGATTGTAAGTCAGCGCCAGGGCATAGGCGGCTTGGGACATGGGGCTGCCAGGGTCCGATTCATACCACCTCTTGCCGAACTCGAGCAAAAGATCGTACTTGCCCTCGGACATGTATATATCAAACTGTATGCTGGCCCGTGCCGCGGTGAGTGGATCGATCTGCCGCGCCCTCTCCACAAGAGGGGAAACCAGGGAGCGCTTGCCGGCAAACAGGTATTGGACCGCAAGCTTCCTCAAGAGAATCGGATCATTCGGATTGATGGACAATGCCCTCTTGTATTGGCGAACGGCCTCCTGCTGATTCCCTTGGAAGGCCGAGATGATATTGCCGAGAACGAGATAGGCCGGGGCACAGTCAGGATCCAATGCGAGGGCTTTCTTCGCATACGTTTCGGACTTTTCGATGTATTCCTCTTGCCTGACGCCGATATTGACATATTGATAGTACGCGTATGCCATACCTGCATACAGAAGCGCGTTGTCCCCGATGATCGTAATGCCGTCTTGGAGATTCTGGAGAGCGCGATCGATACTGCGCTCGTCGAACCGGCTGATTTCGTGATAGGCTCTGAGGTAATATTCGTACGCCGCGACATTGTCGATCGGTTGCTTCGTCATTCCTTGTTCTTCCTGCGAGGTGAGCTTCAGCTCGAGAGCTTCCACGATCGCCATCGATATTTCGTCCTGCACTTGAAATACACTCTCGAGCTTGCGGTCGTACTTCTCGGCCCAGAGATGGGCGTCGTCGGCTGCACGGATGAGCTGGACATTGACTCTAATCTCGTTCTTCTCTTTCTGAATGCTCCCCTCGAGAATGGCGCCGACGCCGAGCTCTCTCGCGATCTCCCGTATACTCTTGTCCGTGTTCTTGAAGCGCATGGCCGATGTACGGGAAATAACCTTGAGGTCGTGGATGCTCGATAGCTTCGTGATGATGTCCTCCGTCATGCCGTCGCAGAAGTACTCCTGATCTTTCGCCGCGCTATAATCTTTGAAAGGAAGCACCGCGACGGAATCCCTCCAGGTGGGCGCCGCGAATTGCGAAGCCGTCGCGGGAACCGCGGGCCTTTTCACCTCGTGCGTGCTCCGGAGGATGAAGTACGCGGAGACTGCAATCGCCGCGACGATCAGGAACGTCACGGGTATCCACGCCTTGATCCGGCGGCGAGCCGCACGGGCGGGCAATCTTGTGGTGGTGCGTGCCGCCGTAACCGCTGATGTCTTTGCGATATTCTTCAGATCGACGATAAGATCATCCGCGTGCTGGTAACGCTCCCCAGGCTTCTTGGCGAGCGCCTTTGCGACGATCCGCTCGAGCTCCATCGGGACTCCCGAGCGGAGCGCCGTAACCGGCGCGGGCTCCTCGTTCATGATCGCATAGAGCGTCGCCTGCTCATACTCGCCGGGGAATGCGTGCTTCCCCGTCAGCGTCTCGTATAGCACCGCCCCGAGCGAGAAGATGTCGCTCCGCGCATCGACCTCTTCTCCGCGCGCCTGCTCCGGCGACATGTACTGCGCCGTGCCAAGCGTTGCGCCCGTCTTCGTGAGCTTCGCCCCGACGAGCTTCGCGAGGCCGAAGTCCACGATCTTCACGAACCCGTCATTCGTGACGAGAATATTCGCGGGCTTGATGTCACGGTGAACGATCTTCTGCTCGTGCGCCTTGGCCAGGCCCTGGGCAATCTGAACGGCGATATCGAGCGCCTCGTCGAGCTTGAGCGGCCCGTGCTCTATCTTGCTCTTGAGGTCCTCCCCCTCATAGTACGCCATCGCGATGAATGTCTGTCCATCTTCCGTCTGAGCGACCTCATGAATCGTGCAGATGTTCGGATGGTCGAGCGCAGATGCGGCGCGCGCCTCTTGTATGAAGCGCTCTTTCGCGGCGGCGTCGCGCGTGAGCTCGCTCGGGAGGAATTTGAGCGCCACGGTGCGGCCGAGGGTGATGTCCTCGGCCTTGTACACGACGCCCATCCCGCCTTGCCCAAGCTTCTCGAGGATTTTGTAATGTGAGATTGTTTTGCCGATCATTCCGGCACCTCGAAATGTTCCCACTCGTATTTCGCGCGCTCCATGAGCTTCTTGAAACGCTCCTCGCCCCGAATATTATCGAGGAATCGATCGCATTGAAACAGAGGATAATTGATGAAGCCCCTATTGACTGCGTTCTCCAACCAATCGAGCGCCTCCTCTTTGGCGCCGACGAGGGATAACCCAGCAGCCACCAAAAATGACCATTCGGAGTCTCTCCTGCATGTCTTCCGGACTTCGGGGGTCAGCACCCGCAATGCGCTCTCCTTGTCTTCAAGGAGTGCGTATTTCAGCAAAAGAGAGAATACGGTTATCACATTGCCCGCACTCGCCGCTCCCATCCGATCGATAACAGCAAGGGCTTCATCGCGCCTTCCATTGTGCGCCAGTATCCACGCATAGGAGGTCTGCGCGACAGGAATTGTCGAATCGGCTCGATAGAATTTGTGGAACTCCGGCAGCGCAAGCCCGAACTGACAATCATACTGGTAACCATATGCCCGTCTGAGACTCAGCCGATCGTTCAACGGGTCAACTCGCTCCAATCGCTCTAACAACGCAGAGGCCTCCGAGGGGTTGCCGATGCTCTGGTAGTTGACCGCCATGCTGTTAAGGATTTCCGGCTCGTTCGGATTAGCGCCCAGGGCCTTTTTCAGGTACCGGAAGGAATCGTGCAGATTCTCGGGATAATCTTTGTATAATGAGAGCTGACTGAGAATGTCGAGGGCGCTCGCCAAATCGGGTTCCAGAGCATTAGCCTTCTTGGCATATTCTTCCGCCCGTTTGAGGTAGTCCTCCTGCTCGATCCCCATATTGGCATACTGCCAGCATGCCCATGCCATGCCAGAATAGAGAAGGTCATTATCGCCCATAATGTCGATGCCGGTCTGAAGGTACACAAAGGCGCTGTCGAGAGATTTCTCGTCCATGCGCCAGATTTGGCGCGAAGCCTTCAGATAGCATTCGTAGGCTTTGACGTTTTCAATGGGGTGCTCCGATATTCTCTCAATCTCTTGAGGAGTGAGCTTCAGCTGGAGGGCGTTCACGATCGCGGAAGAGATCTCATCCTGAATCGCGAATACATCTTGCAGCTCGCGGTCGTACGTCTCGGACCAGAGATGATACCCGTCGGCGACGTTGATGAGCTGTGCCGTGATCCGGAGCTCGCTGCCCGCCTTCCTCACGCTTCCCTCGAGCACCGTATGAACCTTGAGCTTGCTTCCGATTTCTGAAATGTCTCCCGTTTTCCCCTTGAACATGAAAGCGGACGTCCGAGCCGGCACTCGCAGGCCCTGGATATTGCTCAGGCGATTGATGAGCTCCTCCGTCATTCCATCACAGAAGTAGCCTTGATCTCCTTGGGGGCTCATGTCAACGAAGGGGAGGACTGCGATGGATTTTTCTTCGGGGGGCGTCGCACGATGCGGCATTTTGACGAAGACAACCGCGGCAATAATCGCAATGACAATCAGCGGCAGCGCCCAGTACCACCATCGCGCCCTGCGCGCGGGTCTCGCAGCCGTCTCCATCGATTGCCGGGTCAAATCAGCTCCCGTCCCCACCGCCCTCTGGAGGTGCCGGAGGTCGGCGATGATATCGGCTGCAGTCTGATACCGCTCGTCACGATTCTTCTCGAGACACTTCGTGACGATGCGCTCGAGCTCCATCGGCACACCGGTGCGCAGGCTCGTGATCGGCTCGGGAGCATCGTTCATAATCTGATAGACGAGCGCCTGCTCATAATCTCCTCTGAAAGGCAAAAGCCCCGTCAGCATCTCGTAGAGCACGACGCCGAGGGACCAGATGTCGGTCCGGCTGTCGACCTCTTCACCCCGCGCCTGCTCGGGGGACATATACCCTGCCGTGCCGAGCGTCGTACCCTCCCGCGTGACCGCCGTCGTCCCGGCGAGCTTAGCCAGTCCGAAGTCCATGACCTTTACCTGGCCCGAGACAGTCAACATGACGTTCGCGCTCTTGATATCCCGATGGATAATCCCCTTCTCGTGGGCTGCCTGCAGCCCCTGCGCGATATGAACGGCAATCTCGAAAGCCTCTTCGAGCTTGAGCGGCCCACGTTCGATCTTGTCCTTCAGCCGCTCGCCATCGATATATGCCATTGATATGAAGGCCCGATCCTGGGCCTCGTCTATCTCGTAGATGGTGCAGATGTCCGGATGATCGAGCGCAGCAGCCGCCTGCGCCTCGCGAATGAAACGCGCTTTGGCGTCCGCGTCCCGCGTCAGCTCGCCCGGAAGAAACTTGAGCGCCACCGTGCGCTTGAGCTTCGTATCCTCGGCCTTGTACACCACGCCCATCCCGCCTTGCCCAAGCTTCTCGATGATCTTGTAATGTGAAATCGTCTTGCCGATCATTCCGGGACCTCGAAATGTTCCCACTCGTATTTCGCGTGTTCCATGATCTTCTCGAAACGCTCCTCGCCCCGAATATTGTCGAGGAACGGATCGCATTCCAGAAACGGATAATTTATGAAACCTCGATTGACCGCGTTCTCCAACCAATCGAGTGCTTCTTTCTTGGCGCCAGCCAGGGATAACCGGTTTGCCACCCAGTATGACCACTCGAAGTCCCTCGAACACGTTTTCCGGAAATCAGGGGCAATGAGCCGCAGAGCACTCTCTGGGTCGTTCAGGAGCGCATTCTTCAACAGAAGCGAGAATACAGCCATGACGTTGCCGCCAGCGCCTTTCTCCATCCGATCGATAACGGCGAGGGCTTCATCGCGTCTGCCATTGCAGGCGAGCAGCCATGAATACGAACTCTGCGCCAACGGGCTTGTCGGATCGGTCCGATAGAGCAGGTCAAACTGTTCCAGCGCCGGCGCGAACTGGCAATCATACAGGCAGTAATATCCCCGCATGATATAGCTGCGCGGATTCAGGGGATCCTGGCGTTCCAATCTCTCCACGAAGACCAATGCCTGCGTGGGCTTGCCCATCTGCTCGTAGGTACCCGCCATTCCGTGGAGAGCTCTTATTTCGGTCGGATTCGCCACCAGGGCTCTCTCATAGTATCGGTAGCTGTCCAATATGCTCTTGGGATATTCTTCGTAGTTATCTAGGTTTGCGAGCTGGCAGAGTGCACTCGACAGGTCGGGGCGCAGCGCGAGAGCCTTCAGGGCATACTGTTTTGATCTCTCGATATAGTCCTCCTGCTTGACGCCGAGATTGGCATACTGTGAGTACACGTTGGCCATTGCCGAAAAGAGCTCGGCGTTGTCTCCCATGATGTCGATGGCGGTCTGAAGATACACGAGGGCGCTATCGAGAGACTTCTCGTCGAAACGCATGACCTCGCGGTCGGCTTTCAGGTAGTACTCGTAAGCCTTGACGTTGCCGATGGGATGCTCTGAGATCTTCTCGGCCTCTTGGGGCGTGAGCTTCAGCTGGAGGGCGTTCACGATCGCGGAAGAGATCTCATCTTGAATTGCAAACACGTCTTCCAGCTTTCGGTCGTACGTCTCGGACCAGAGATGATACCCGTCGGCGACGTTGATGAGTTGCGCCGTGATCCGGAGCTCGCTGCCCGCCTTCCTCACGCTTCCCTCGAGCACCGTATGAACCTTGAGCTTGCTTCCGATTTCTGAGATGTCTCCCGTTTTCCCCTTGAACATGAAAGCGGACGTCCGAGCCGGCACTCGCAGGCCCTGGATATTGCTCAGGCGATTGATGAGCTCCTCCGTCATTCCATCACAGAAGTAGCCTTGATCTCCTTGGGGGCTCATGTCAACGAAGGGGAGAACGGCGATGGATTTTTCTTCGGGGGGCGTCGCCCGTCGGGGCATCTTGAAGAACACAACGGTGGCAATAAGGGCAATGACAATCACAGGCGCCGCCCAGTACCACCACCGCACTCTGCGTGCGGGCCTGCCTGCAGGTGCCGCCGATCGCTGCACCGTCCCGGCCCCGGCGCCCACCGCCCTCTGGAGGTGCCGGAGGTCGGCGATGATATCGGCTGCAGTCTGATACCGCTCATCGCGCTTCTTCTCGAGGCACTTCGTGACGACGCGTTCGAGCTCCATCGGCACACCGGTGCGCAGGCTCGTGATCGGTTCGGGGGCGGCGTTCATGATCTGGTAGGTGAGCGCCTGCTCGTACTCCCCCCTGAACGGCAGGAGCCCCGTCACCATCTCGTAGAGCACGACGCCGAGGGACCAGATATCGGTCCGGCTGTCGGTCTCCTCGCCCCGCGCCTGTTCGGGAGACATATACCCCGCCGTACCGAGCGTCGTGCCCTCCCGTGTAACCGCCGTCGTCCCGACGAGCTTCGCCAGACCGAAGTCCATAACCTTTACCTGGCCGGAAGCAGTCAGCATGACGTTGGCGCTCTTGATATCCCGATGGACGATCCCCTTTTCGTGAGCCGCCTGAAGCCCCTGCGCGATATGAACGACAATCTCGAGAGCCTCTTCGAGCTTGAGCGGCCCGCGCCCGATCTTGTCGGTCAGCCGTTCACCATCGACATACGCCATTGAAATAAAGCTCTGATTATCAGCCTCGTCTATCTCGTAGATCGTGCAGATGTCCGGGTGGTCGAGCGCCGCGGCCGCCTGCGCCTCCCGAATAAAACGCGCCTTCGCATCCGCGTCGCGCGTCAGCTCGCTCGGAAGAAACTTGAGCGCCACCGTGCGCTTGAGCTTCGTGTCCTCGGCCTTGTACACGACACCCATCCCGCCCTCGCCAAGCTTCTCGACTATTCGGTAATGCGAAATGGTTCTACCGATCATTCCCGTCACATCTACTTCCCTTCCGCCAGTCGGCGGAATCTCGGATTGGAGCGGATCGGATCCCATATCGGATCGACGCGGAGTATGCCCGCCGATAGGAATGATGGCACCGACAAAGCATTTTCGTTCTTATCAATCGCCGCTTCGTACTTACCACACATCATGTAGATCTCAGCAAGAAATTTGACGACCTCGGCCCCATCAACGGCGTCTCTGGATATCGGCATCATGCGGACGGCTTCTTCTCCCTCGCGGATCGCTTCTTCCTTGCGACCGAGCCCCGCATACGCAAACCCCAAGGCGCTGTGGTAGAACGAAATATAAGCGGATTCGGGATTGGACCGGATGATGCGTTCATAACAGACCCTCGTCGAGTCATAGCGTGCACTCGCCGAGCGACGGTCGTCCTTCGCCTCATAGAGCATCGCCCGTGAAAGATGGGTCAAGGCGATCACGCCCGGCTGCATGAGGCGAAAACGTTCTATCGGCCCCGATTCGAACGCATTGAACACCTCGGTGTAGATCTCCGGATAAAGCCGGAGATGAGCGAAGTAACCGGGCATCCCCGTCACGTGCGCGTTCGCTATGTCGTCGGCGTTTGCGCGACGTGACATCTCGGACATAATCCGCTTCGCCGCGGCCACGTCACCGTCTCGCGCCAAGAGGATTTGCACTTTTCCGATGTAGCCATAGGCAATCTGGGGGGCCAGCCGAATCGTTTGATCAAAATCCCGTTCGGCGTCGTCATAACGGCGCAGAAATATCCTTGTTATTCCGAGACCGTCAGCATAGATGGAGTAATTACGAGGCATCAGCCGACGTGCATCCTCGAAGTGATTCAATGCGTCCTGCCATTTTCCCAGGCGTCTCAATGAAAAACCTATCATTTGCGCGGCATCTCCGCTCGGACTGAGACTCTGGGCCATCTCGAAGTGCGTGAGCGCCTGGCCGAACTCGCGATGGGCGTAGGCGACGCATCCCAACGCGAGGTGCGTCTCCGGAATATCAGGCGCCAACTCTTCGGCCCGTTTCACTGCTTCGGTTTCTTGCGTGAGGGCTCCCGGCCGGTCAAAACTCCAGTAGAGAGCGTGGTACGCCATCGACAGTGCCGCCCACGCTTCGGCAAACCGCGGGTCCGTCGAAACGGCTCTCTGCAACAGTTGAACGGACAGCTCCGTGCCGGCCAAGTCAACGGCGTTATAGTAGTCCTTTCCGCGCAGGTAGTCGTCGTAGGCAGCGAGATTCTCGGTCGGTCTCTTCTCAATCGCCCGACGCTCGGGCTCCAGGAGCGCGACGTCGAGCTGAGACGCCACCCGTTCGGCGATATCCGACTGAACCCGGAATACCTCGGTCATATTTTCGTCATAGGTTTCGGCCCAGATGTTCGTTTGATCGGCCACGCGAACGAGCTGGGGAATCACACGGACGCGGCTCGTCGGGTCCCCGGGCTTCTCCCGCTGAACGGTGCCTTGGAGGATATACTCCACACCGAGCTCCTTCCCGATTTGCCGGATAGGCTTTGCGGTTTTCCTGTATTGAATCGCGCTCTGGCGCGCTATGACGCCGAGCCCGCTCACTCCCGCGAGACGCGCCGTGATCGCATCCGTCGTTCCGTTCGCGAAGTACTCGTCCTCGGAAGCACCGAGGTTCTCGAAGGGGAGGACGACGAGCATCTTCCGATTGTCCGTGCCGTGCTTTCCTTGCGGCGATCCGGCTGGCGCGAATAGACCGTTTCGGACCGCGAGAACAAAGGCGATGACAATGACAACCGCTCCGCCGGCAATCGCCGCCTTGCCTTTCATTCCGAGTCTTTTCGTGTGTTGCGGCGGCCGATGCGTCTGTGTTGTGGAGCGCAGCGCCCTCAAATCCACCAGCATATCCTCGACATGCGGATAGCGCTCCGATGCGTTCTTGGCGAGCGCCTTTCCGACGATCCGCTCGAGCTCCATCGGAACATTGCTTCGGCGCGCCGTGACCGGCTCGGGCGCGTCGTTCAGAATCGAATGCACGACGGCCGCCTCGTATTCTCCCGCAAACGGCCTCTGCCCCGTGATCATCTCGTAGAGCACGACGCCGAGGGACCAGATGTCGGTGCGGCGATCGACGTCTTTACCCGATGCCTGCTCGGGAGACATATACGCCACGGTGCCGAGCGTCGTGTCGGTCTTCGTGAGCTTCGTGTCGGCGCCGAGACGGGCGAGCCCGAAGTCGAGGATCTTCGCCTGGCCCTGCGCGGTGAGCATAATGTTCCCCGGTTTGATATCCCGGTGGACGATTCCCTTCTCGTGCGCCTCGCCGAGCCCTTCTCCCGCCTGGATCGCAAATGTGACGGCGTCATCGATCGGGAGCGGTCCCCGGTCGATCCGCTCCTTGAGGCTCTGCCCCTCGACGAGCTCCATCGCGATGAAAGACTGCCCGTCGTGCTCGCCGACCTCATGTATCGTGCAGATGTTCGGATGGTTGAGCGCGGCGGCCGCCTGCGCCTCGCGAATGAAGCGCGCCTTTGCATCCGCGTCGCGGGTGAGATCCTGAGGGAGAAACTTGAGCGCCACCGTGCGCTTGAGCTTCGTATCCTCGGCCCTGTACACGACGCCCATTCCGCCCTCGCCAAGCTTCTCGATGATTTTGTAATGTGAGATTGTTTTGCCGATCATTCCGGCACCTCGAAATGTTCCCACTCGTATTTCGCGTGTTCCATGATCTTCTCGAAACGCTCCTCGCCCCGAATATTGTCGAGGAACGGATCGCATCGGAAGAGAGGATAGTTTATGTAGCCTCGATTGATTGCGTTCTCCAGCCAATCGAGCGCTTCCTCTTTGGCGCCGACGAGGGATAACATATTAGCCACCCAGTATGACATTTCCCAGTCTCTCCTGCATGTCTTCTGGGCTTCGGGGGTCAGCACCCGCAATGCGCTCTCCTTGTCTTCGAGCAGTGCGTATTTCAACAAGAGAGACATTACGGTTACCATATTGGCCGCACTCGTCGTTCCCATCCGATCGATAACGGCGAGAGCCTCATCGCGCTTGCCGTTGTACGCCAGCATAACTGAATAATTAATCTGCGCGACCGGGTTTGTCGAATCGGCTCGATAGAACGCGCGGAACTCCTCCAGGGCAGGCCCGAACTGACAATCACACCAATAACCATGTCCCCGCCCGACATGATACCACGGGTTCAACGGATCGAGTCGCTCCGCTCTTTCTGCCAATGCAGCGGCCTCGGAAGGTTTGCCTATATACCGGTAGATCCATGCCAGATTGTCGAGAGTCCCTGTGTCGTTCGGATCCGCGGCCAAGGCCTTCTTGCCATAGCGGAAATTGTCATGCAGATTCTTTGGATAGTCTTCAAAATCACAGAGCATGCCGAGCACATTGAGGGCGCTCGCCAAATCGGGTTTCAGGGCCAGAGCCTTCTTCGCATACTCTTCCCCCCGCTTGCGATAGTCCTCACGCCTGATCCCTAAATTGGCATACTGCCAGCATGCGAACGCCATACCCGAATAGAGCACGGCATTATCGCCCATAATGTCGATGCCGGTCTGAAGATACACGAGGGCGCTGTCGACAGACTTTTCGTCGCCGCCCCTGATCTGGCGTCTGGCTTTGAGATAACATTCATAGGCTTTGACGTTGTCGATGGGGCGCTCGGATATTTTCTCAATCTCCTGAGGCGTGAGCTTCAGCTGGAGGGCGTTCACGATCGCGGAAGAGATCTCATCCTGAATCGCGAATACATTCTCCAGCTCGCGGTCGTAGGTCTCGGACCAGATATGATACCCGTCAGCGACGTTGATGAGCTGTGCCGTGATCCGGAGCTCGCTGCCCGCCTTCCTCACGCTCCCCTCGAGCACCGCTTGCACATTGAGCTTGCTGCCGATATCCCGAATGTCTTCCGTCTTCCCCTTGAACATGAATGTGGAGGTCCGCGCGGGGACTCTCAGGGCCTGGATATGGCTCAGGCGATTGATGAGCTCCTCAGTCATCCCGTCACAGAAGTACTCCTGATCCCGCTCGGGGCTCATGTCAACGAAGGGGAGGACTGCGATGGATTTCTCCTCGGGGTTCACCGCTCGTCGGGGCATCTTGAGGAACACCACAGCGGCAATAATGGCAATGACAATCACAGGGACCGCCCAGTACCACCATCGCACCTTGCGCGCGGGTTTGCCGGCCCTCGCCACGGATCTTTGCGCCGCCTCGGTCCCGGTGCTCAGTGTTCTCTGGAGATGCCGGAGGTCGGCGATGAGGTCGGCCGCGGTCTGATACCGTTCGTCGCGATTCTTCTCGAGGCACTTCGTGACAATGCGTTCGAGCTCCATCGGCACGTTGCTTCGGCGCGCCGTGACCGGCTCGGGGGCGTCGTTCAGAATCGAATGCACGACGGCCGCCTCGTACTCTCCAGCGAACGGCCTCTGCCCCGTGATCATCTCGTAGAGCACGACGCCGAGGGACCAGATGTCCGTCCTGCGATCGACGTCCTTGCCCGACGATTGTTCGGGAGACATATACGCCACCGTGCCGAGGGTCGTGTCGGCTTTCGTGAGCTTCGTGTGGGTGCCAAGACGGGCGAGCCCGAAGTCGAGGATCTTTGCCTGGCCCCGCGCGGTGAGCATAATGTTCCCCGGTTTGATATCCCGGTGGACGATTCCCTTCTCGTGCGCTTCGCCGAGCCCCTCTCCCGCCTGGATTGCAAATGTGACGGCGTCATCGATCGGGAGCGGCCCCCGGTCGGTCCGCTCCTTGAGGCTCTGCCCTTCGACGAGTTCCATCGCTATGAAGGATTGTCCCTCGTGCTCGCCGACCTCGTGTATCGTGCAGATGTTCGGATGATTGAGCGCGGCAGCCGCCTGCGCCTCGCGAATGAAGCGCGCCTTGGCATCCGCGTCCCGCGTGAGCTCGCTCGGCAGAAACTTGAGGGCCACAGTGCGCTTGAGCTTCGTGTCCTCGGCCTTATACACCACGCCCATCCCGCCTTGCCCAAGCTTCTCGAGGATTTTGTAATGGGAGATGGTTTTACCAATCATTTTCTATTTTGTCTTTCGGCTGATTAGTTCTTCAAATGCCGGATAACCGGCTAAGTTCTTAAACCAAGGGTGTAATCTGATATAGGCGGGGCTGTAATAATTGATCTTCACCAAGAAATCCAGCATACGTACAGCCTCCTCTTTTTGTCCCGTGAGCGAATATACGAAGCCGAGGGGTAGGACAATGTCCCGCCCGTATGCCCATTCCACACTCAGTAGGGACTCCCCCAAACTGCTCCGCACGCTCTCTGCCTGCTCCAGAGCTTTTCTGGATTCTCCTTTCAATGCATAGGCTGAGGCTATTCTTAACCGACTGTAATATTCATTGGGAAAACCCTCGAATTCTCTGACTAAAGGTTGATTGAACTGGATGCAGGAGTCCAAATATGTCTCCGCCTGTCTTCTATTTCCCTTCATAAGTGCCAGGTAACCCATTTCCAGAAATAGATCCTGTCGCGGGTTCTCGCGACGAACTTCATTCAAGTAGAAAGAGGAGCTGTCCTCATCTCCCGACATCATAAAGATTTGCATCAAGTTCGCCATAGCATCGCTCGCATGCGGATTTATGTTCAGAGCTCTGTGAGCCATTCTCTTTGCTTCCTCCAACTCACCCCAGGCCATGTAAAAGAGACTTATGTTACTATATGGGTAGAAATTGCGAGGCTGAACCTCTAATCCTCTGTCAAAATACTCCTCCGCCTTTTTCCTGTCTCCCCATAGTGAGTATAAATCTATCAAGGAATAAAACAGCTGGCTCTCGGTAGGTTTCACCTCTAACGCTCTCATCAGCGCACTTTCAGCTTTGGGATATTGACCAATATAGGTATACCAAACTCCCAACGACCTCCAGGCTTCCCCATAGTTGGGATTGGCTTTGACTGCTGCTTCTGCCTCCTGTATGCCTTTTTCGGTTTTCCCTTCTGCCCAGTATAGCCTCGAAAGAGCGCGATGAGCCTCAGCTAGATTCGGGTCAAGAGCTAATGCTTTGAGTCCAGATCTTTCAGCCTTCTCCAACCAGGATTTCTTGGGGTCGGTTTGGTACATCACATAGCTGGAATAACAGTCCGATAACCCTGCATAAGCCAAGGCAAAATTGGAATCGGCTTGCAGAGCCTTTTCAAACATCTTGGTTGATAATTCCAAGCCTTCTTTAGTGAGAGCTCCTCCTCCCGAGCCATAATGCTCTCGTCCCTGCAGATAGTAGCTGTAAGCCTGCACATTCACCGTGGGTTTCTTTTCGATCATCGCTACTTCTGGGGGAGCAAGGGCAACCTTCAATGCCTGAGCCACCGACTTGGCTACATCTGCCTGAATGGCGAATAAATCCTCCATATGTTTATCATAGCTATCTGCCCAGACGTGGAATCCATCGCTGGCTTTAATAAGCTGACAGGTGATTCTGATTTTGTCCCCAGATTGGCGGACAGATCCTTCCATTACGTAGTTGACCTTTAGCTTGTCAGCCACCTCTCTCAGTTTGACCGTTTTACCCTTGAACTCTTCAACATCGCTTCTGGACAGTACCCGCAAGCCGCCAATCTTGGACAGCTGAGTGATAATATCTTCAGTCATCCCGGCAGCGAAATACTCATCCTCTTTGTTCTCGGAGAGATTCTGTAGATACAAAACCGCTATGGAAGGTTTGCCGGCAACAGGAACCGTCTCTCTTTGCCTGAGAAATGCAAAGTAGACTATTATCAGAATCAAGATCGCAAGCGCCCCTATCAAGAACGGAACAGTCTTCTTCTTGACTACCCTCGGAGCTTCGGCCGGCTGAATCGTTACCCCGGAACTTGCGTGCTCCAGACTTTTCCTCTCTCTTCTCAGATCTGCCAGTAGGTCATCTATGTGTTGATACCTCTCCTCTCTCTCTTTGGCCAACGCTTTGAAAACAATATCCTCCAGTTTAGCCGAAACCTGGTTGTTGAAACGAGCTATGGTCTGGGGGGCCTCGTTCAATATTGAGTAGACAATCGCCGCCTGATGTTCTCCGCCAAAGGGCAGCCTTCCCGCAAGCAGCTCATACAACACAACCCCGAGAGAGAAGACATCACTCCTGTGGTCCACTTCCTCGCCTTGAACCTGCTCCGGCGACATGTAGGCAAGGGTGCCCAAGGTCGAACCATCCCTCGTCAACTTCATGGCGCCTTTTATCTTTGCCAGGCCAAAATCCATTATCTTTATTTGCCCACGAGGAGCGAGCATTATGTTGTCGGATTTGATGTCCCGGTGAACGATCCCCTTCTCATGGGCCGCGGCCAACCCCTCACACACCTGAATTCCTATATCCAGAACCTTCTTGATGGAGAGGGGTTCTTTTTCAGGCATCCTCTTGAGGGTTTCACCTTCGCAGTACTCCATTGCGATGAACATCTGATCCTCAAATTCATCGATCTCATGGATAGTCGTAATGTTGTGATGATTCAAGGCCGACGCGGCCTTGGCCTCGTGCACGAACCGTTCCTTTTCCACAGAATCGGAGATCAGGTGCTTGGGCAGGAACTTCAAAGCCACGATCCGATCCAGCTTTGTGTCCTCGGCCTTGTACACAACACCCATGCCGCCCTCGCCGAGCTTCTCGATGATTCGATAATGGGAGATTGTCTTTCCGATCATTGTTCGACGCCCACCTTCTTCATGAGCTCCTTGTACCGGGGATCCGATTTGATGAAATCGCACCAGGGAGGCATCATCGCGGGCTGAATCAGTTTGTCGTCGCGTTCCTCGTACGCCTTCTCCAAGTAGTCGATCACACGCTCGCGATCACCCAGGGCGCAATACACCATGGCTACACTGACAGATGAAGCATAGTGGTCATTCATCCACTCGAGCAATTTTCCAAGGGTGTCTCGCGCCTTTTCGGTTTGCCCGGACAACGCATACGCAGCGGCGAGATCACGGAAACCGCGGGAGCTGCTGCCGAGCGACACCAGCTTTTTGGCTTCCTCGATGGCCCTGGCGTACTTACCTTGCGCCAGATAAACAGTGCATCTGGTTGTGTGAATCATCGGGAATGTGCTGTCGATTTCGGCGGCCCGCTGCGCGTACACAAGAGCGCTGTCGTATTGTCCCGCGTATGCGTATACCTGGGCAAGCTGCTGAGTCATGACGACAGAGAGAGGATCCAGCTGTCTTGCCAACCTCATTTGCGTGATACCGGCATCGAATCTGCCATTGCCGGCGAGGAGCCACCCATAATTCAGGTGAAGGTCAGAGAGGTTTGGATTGAGCTCGAGCGCTCGTTTGGAGTACTCTTCGGCGCCCTTGACGTCCCATTCGTAACAGTACTTCATGTCCGCGATGAGCCCAACACCTTCAGCCAATGTCGGATCGAGAGCGAGCGCCTTCTCGGCATACGCTTTGACTTTCGGATACCCCTCCCGGGGAGGTAATTCCCCGAGGCCCAGGAGATAGTCGTATGCTTTGGCGAGACCCGCAAACCCAAGCGCATACGTCGAGTCCCTGGCGATCGCCCGCTGAAAATACGAGATGCTCTTGTATATGTCGACCGGCACCGCCTTGTTGACGAAATACTCGCCTTTGAGGTACGCCTCATGGGCTTCCGGGTCGACCTGCCGCGCCTGTGCGATCCGCTCCCGCTCATTCGGCGTTACGGCAATTCTGATCTCACCCGCGATCGCCTGAGCGACCTCGCTCTGGAGGAGAAGCACGTTCTCGAGACTCCGCGTGAAGTCCTTTGCCCAGAGATGTCTCTCGGGGTCTGCCGCAATGAGCTGCGCCGTGATGCGAACGTCACGATCGGCTTTGAGAACCGAGCCCTCGACGATCGCGTCGACACCGAGCTCGCGGGCGATCTCCGGAACCGTCTTCTCGGTGTTCTTGTACCGCATCGCCGACGTCCGCGAGATGACGCGGAGCGCTTTGATCTGCGAAAGCTCCTTGATGATCGCCTCCGTCATCCCGTCGGAGAAGTATTCCTGCTCCGGATCAGCCGAAAGATTCTCGAGCGGGAGAACAGCGATCGAGGTGATCGGTTTCTCGTGGGGTTTCGAGAAATACGGCCGTCCCAGGGTGACAGCGAGAACCGCGACGACGATGACCGCGGCAAGCCCAATCAACATGCGCGGCCTCGTGGCGCGGCGACCTGGAGTCGCCGAAGCCTTTGCCTTCGTCGCAAGGTTTTCTCTCAGAAGATCGAGATCGGCCGCCAGTTCGCTCATTCGCTGATACCGTTCGGTCGGTTTTTTCGCAAGCGCCTTCGTGAGAATCCGCTCCAGCTCCTTCGGCGCCCCAGGGAGCGCGCGGCCGACAGGCTCGGGCGTCTGGTTCAGTATCGAATAGATGATCGCCTGTTCGTGCTCCCCTTCGAACGGCGGCTTCCCCGTCGCCATCTCGTACAGAACGACTCCGAGCGACCAGATGTCGCTTCGCTCGTCG
>Ga0315291_10004342_pt1 | contig 18075 bp, 15 predicted proteins | sample YL17G12_20_MG_FD_203070 | JGI IMG/M metagenome (GOLD analysis project Ga0315291, IMG submission 203070) | Sediment microbial communities from Yellowstone Lake, YNP, Wyoming, USA - YL17G12_20 | ecosystem: Environmental > Aquatic > Freshwater > Lake > Sediment | place: USA: Wyoming | collected...
CGCGCCCCCGGTAGTTGCCGGCGAGCTTGACATCGCCGGTGACGTAGGTGATCCCGTCGAGGTCGAACTCCCCGCCGCTGATATTGAGGTTGCCGTTGACAATGCGCGTCGCGTGACTGCGATACCAGGCCAGGTCTATCACCGGCATGGGGATCGGCGCGATGTTCTGATAGACGTTGTTGCCCGGCACCTGCGGCGGCACCCAGTTGGTGGTGCCGGTAGCGTAGATGTGCCCGGTGTTGCTCATGGTGAAGGAGGTGCCGTTGAACCCGATGTCGCCGTTGGCGTAAATGTCGCCGCCCTGGCCGCTCGCGTCGGGCAGCACGCTGCCCGCGCCGTTGAGGGTCATCGGACTGTCGGAGAATATGGCCCCGCGAAAGACGCGGGTGGTGTCGCTCATGGCCTTGGCGACCACGCGCACGCGCGCCTGCACGTTGGTATTGGTCGTACCCGTGCTGCGGACGAGCAGGGCATCAGGTATCCCGTCGTAGTTCGCCCACACCCGGACGTCGCACGCGCCGCGGGGCATGGTGAGTACCTGATGGTACTGCCCGGCGCTCTGAAGCTGGCTGCCGATGCTGCCGTAGTCCTCGTACAGCATGCACACGATCATATCCACGCCGGACTCCGCCAACTGCAGAGCCACCATGTCGTCGCGCGTATTCTTCGCATTGTACAGGGCGTTGATCGTGCGCCCGATGAACGACGTCCCCAGGATCAGCATCACCACCAGGCTGATGATCGCCATCACGAAGGTCGCGCCGCGCTCGTCGCGCAGCCGTTGCGCTACTCTAGACATCGCCTTTCACCTCATCTCCCTTCCAGACCGAGCGCGAGATGGCTCAGGCGGCAACTGCGTCCCCCTAATGATTGCGCAAGCATACTTCGCTCACCATGGTCGAATTGGCGACCTGGGCGCCGGCCCGCTCCTGCACCGTTATCGTCACCTCCACCGACCGCAGGCGCACGACGTCGGGCCAGTAGATGAACATGGGCTTCGGCGCGCCCCCCTTCAGGGGGTTGTTCGCCAGGTTGTCGGCGACGACGAGTTTCGTGCCCAGGCTGCCGTCGTCATGGACTACCGCGCGCCACAGCTTGCTGCCGGTCGCGTCCATCGCGCCGGCGTCGTTGCCGCGATAGTAGTAGACCAGGTCCCCCGGCACCAGGTAGAGATCGCCGCCGCCGGTGAGGCTGACGTGGTTGTAGTGGGTCTGATCCGTAGCGTTCCACACCTTGTCCGGAACCCGCACCGCAATCGCGGTGGCGTCGTTGGGCGGGCTCGCGGGGATGACGGCGATCGCCTGCTGAAAATCGGGCACCATGCGGGCCACCGCCCACGCCGCCTTGCGCTCCGCGGAGTTGGCAGGCTCGCCGCGGCGGTACGCGCGCAGCGCAGCCATGTAGATGGTGGACACCGACACCACGATGAGCCCGAAGATGATGGTAACCGTCAGCGCCTCCGCCAGCGTGAAGCCCGCCTGACTCGCGGCGGCCAAACCCCTGCGGCCCCGACCTGCCATCATGGCGATTCCACCTCCGTTGGTGCTCATGGGCGGTTGGCGAGCAGGGTGCCGGCGCGCACCGTCCCCTGGGTGCGCCTGCCGCCGCCCCACGACAACGTCACCGAGACGCGCTTGAGGTTGGGGTAGATACCCGCCCCCGAGTCATAATAGCTGATCTCGATCGTGCCCGCGCTCGCCGGCAGCAAGGGTTCGGTGAAGGACACTGTGCCGGTGAGATCCAGGTTCTGCTGCGCGATGCTGTAGCCGTCCGCGGGCTTGAAGATGTCGGTATGGATGAGGGCGCCGCTGTAGCCGGCGCTGCGCATGCGCTCCAGCTCCTGGCGCACGCGGTTGCTCGCCACCTGGATACGCTCCGCCTTCATGTCGGATACGATGCCGGCCACGAATAGCGTGCTGAGAGCTACCAGTCCGATCGCCAGCAGGGTGATCGTCACCAGCAGCTCGATAAGGGTGAAGCCGGAGGCCGCCCTGCGAGGCGGCGCTTGGATGCGAAGCGCGGGCCTGCGGCTAGTCATGGGTCGTACTCCTGTTGCGAGCGGCAGTCCCGAGGTGCGTAGGAGCGCTGTTCACGCTATCCCTTCACGCGCGGCAGGTCACCGGGTGTTGCTGGTCACAAAAGACCGAGACACTGGGACGGGGGAGGGCGGTGCGTAACCGCCACTTCCCCCGCGCAGTGCTTATGCCAGTCTACCACGCGCTGTAGGAAGTGCTATCCAGCGCGGTCAGCGTCGATACGCTGTGGACGTCACCGGGGGCCGCGGTGTAGGTCCAGTCAGCGGCAGCGGTGAACGGGTCCCTCGGCAGGTTCCCGTCGGGGGTGCGCATGTACGGACCCTTCCACGCACCGACGTCCAGGGAGATGCCATTGCCGCCACTGGAGCCGGCGGCCGGGGCTGTCATCAAGTTCGACAGCGCCGCGGGGAAGTCGCCGCAGTCAGCCTCAAACTGCTGAATCGCATTGCGAAGCTGCTGCAGGTCACCGCGCAGGGCCGATTCCTTGGCCTTCCTGCCCGCACCAAGGAGCCGCGGAATCACGATCATGGCCAGAATGCTGATCACGACGATCACGATCAGCATTTCGATCAAGGTGAAACCCCGGCTGTTCTTCTTGACCATCCTGCTCATCATCTCTCGCACTCACCTCCTTCTGGGGAGCAACTCTTGGCAAGCTGTGCCTGGGAACTCTTCCGCCGGCCATCCCGTCGCCGTAACTGCTGTATTCGGTCGCCGGGATTGGCTGGCTACCTGTTCCTCTGGACCTATTATTCCACAATGCCCGTGCGCTTTGAGATGTTGGCCCACCTGAGCTCGCTTGCCGGCTCCCTGAGCGCTCGCCTGGCGCTCGATGGTGAAACAGGCGTTCGCCGCCCTACGGGCTCACGCCTGGACCCTACGGCGTGGCGGCCACCAGGCCCGGGGAGTGGGAAGACGGCGCGGCTTGCATGAATGGCGCTCTGCGGCAGCGAAGGGAAGCTATCCCGGGCGACGGGGCCGGCTCAGGCCGAGCGTCGCTGGGAGCGCGAAGAGCGCGCCACCGCGGTGTCGCTCGACCCGAAGGCCTCGGCCGCGGCGCGGCGAGCGCCCTCGATCAACTGTTCTGCGGTGCGCCCGTCGGCGGGGTAGATGGCGTACCCGGCGCCGACGCGCAGGTCGTCGGCTTGCACGCCGTCACCGGCGGTGGCGGCCTTGGGGATGGCCGCTACCAGCCGTTCGCAGAGGATCCTGGCCTCGCGCCCCGTGTGCGGCAGCAGCAGGGCGAAGCTGGTGCGCCCGTAGCGCGCCAGCACATCGGCCTGGCGCACGGAGCGCCGCAGGACGTTGGCCAGCGGTGCGGACGTCTGGGGGTGAGCCACGCTCTCCGGCCCCTCCAGCACCAGCACGGCGAAACTCTGGGGGTAGCGCTTGGCGCGCTCGATCTCCTGGCGCACGCGCTCGTCGAAGTAGGGGGCGCAGGCGAGCCCGGTCACGGGATCGGCCCCTGCCAGCGCCGGCTCCACGGCGGCACGCAGCGCCGGCTCCGGCGCGGGTTCCGGCATGCGCGACTGGCTTTCGAAGATGCTGCGCAGTTTGTTCAGCGCCCCGCGCAGGAGGTAGGACGCGTAGTTGACGGAGATCCCCATGCGCCGCGCGATTTCCGTCTGGTTGAGGTCGTGATAGAAGAAGTAGCGCACGACCTTGCGCTCGAGGTCCTTGAGCTTCTCCGTTGCCTCCTGCAGCAGGATCTTGTCTTCGATGGGGAGCTGCAGGGTGGAGTGGCGCGAGCTGCGGATCTTCTCCACGTCCACCACCGGCCCGGCGTACTCGTCATCGCCGGCGGCGGGCGCGTCCAGGGAGGCGACTTTGACCCGCTCGCGCGCGCTCAGGATTTCCTGCACCCCCTCGGGCGCCATGTTCAGGCGCTCGGCGATCTCCTCCACGGTGGGGTCGCGCTTGAGTTCGTGGCGCAGCCCTTCGGCGGCCTTGGTGATCTTGCCGCTCAGCTCCTGCACCCACGCCGGCTGGCGAATCATGCGACCGCGGTCGCGCAGGTAGTGGCGGATGTGTCCGGTCACGAGGTGGGTGGCGTAGGTGGAGAACTTGATGCCGCGCTCGATGTCGTACATGTCCACGGCATTGAGCAGGCCCATGGTGCCTTCCTGCACCAGGTCCTCGTAGGGCTCGCCCATGCCGACGAACTTCTTGGCCACCGCCTGCACCAGGTACATGTGCTGCGCCACGATGTCGTCGCGCAGGCGCAGGTCCTTGCTCTGTGCGTAGCAGCGGAAGATGCGCCGCACCTGGTCGTCGTCGCGCTCGCCGGCACCCGTCATCCGTTTCAGCCGCTCCGTTCGCGTCTTCGCTTTGGCCTTGGCGCGTGCGGCCTGCACACCCCCAGCCGTCTTGGCCATCGGGCTAGCCTCTTCTCTGCGCTGCGGCGCTTTCCCTGCCGGGCAAGGCGGGGGAACCGCCGGGGCTCGGCCGACGGTTCCGCCCGCATGCCTGGCATCTCGCGCGCCGCGCGCGGTCCCTCGACTCCGCTCGGGAGGGCCTCTATTCGATCGAGCCGACCAGTTGGTAAATCGGCGAGATGACCGAAACCGCAATGAAGCCAACGATGGCCCCGAGGCCCACTATCATCACCGGCTCGATGAGGGAGGTCAGGCCCTTGAGCGTCGCATCCACTTCCTCATCGTAGAAGTCCGAGACCTTCACCAGCATCGAGTCCAGACGCCCCGTCTCCTCGCCGACCGCGATCATCTGCACCACCATCACCGGGAAGATCTTGCTCCCCAAAAGCGGGGTCGAGATCTTCTCCCCCTCCTTGACGCTCGCCCGCGTCTGGCCGATGGTCTGCGCGATGACGACGTTGCCGACGGTCTCGGCGACGATCTCGAGCGCGCGCAGCACCGGCACGCCGCTGGCGATGAGGGTGCCGAAAGTGCGGGCGAAGCGCGAGATGGCGGTCTTGGTGATGAGATCGCCCATCACCGGCAGCCGCAGCTTGATCAGGTCAATCTGGTAATGGCCGCGCTCGGTGCGCGCATAGAGGTTGTAGGCCACGGCCGCTCCCGCCACCATGGCCAGGAAGATATACCAGAAGTTGGTCACGAAGCCGGAGAAGCCGAGCAGCGCCCGGGTGGCGAAGGGCAGCTCCAGGTTCATGCTCTCGAAGATGGTCTTGAACTTTGGCAGCACCCCGATCAGCAGCGCCAGCAGCATCAACCCGGCGAAGATGAGCACCACCGACGGGTACATCATCGCCGACTTGATCTTGCCGCGCATCTCCTGCTCTTTCTCCAGGAAGGTCGCCAGCCGGTCGAGCACCTTGTCCAGGATGCCGCCCGCCTCGGCGGAACGGATCATGTTGACGTAGAGGCTGGAGAAGACCCGGGGGTGCTTGCCGAGGGCATCGGTCAGGCTCGCCCCCGACGCCACGTCGTGCTTGGTCTGGCCGATGACATCCTTGAGCTTGGGGTCCTTGCACTGCTGCTGCAGGATGTCCAGGCACTTGACCACGCTCAGCCCCGCGTCAATCATGGTGGCGAACTGGCGGCTGAACAGCACCAGCTCGCGCAGCTTCACCCGCTGTATGCTGTTGAACCACTCCACGAACCCCCGCCGCGGCCGCGTCTCCGCAATGCTCAGCACGTGGTAGCGCAGCTCGTTGAGCTTGTTGCGCACGACGTCAATGCTCTCCGCCTCGAGCGTCCCCGTCGTCGCGTGCCCGATCGAATCCATGGCGTTGTACCTGAAAATCGGCATCCTCTACCTCCTAGGGACTGGCTCCATAATCTCCGGATTATGGTGCCTGTCCCCGCTGTTTCCGGGGGACAGCCCCTCGTTTTCCCGGAGGAAAATGGGGACAGTCCCCGCCGCTACATGCCCCGCATCCAGCGATTGAAGTTATCGAGATCGAGCGCGCGGGAGGCCGCCTCATCGTGAGACACCAGCCCGCGCCGGCACAGGTTCGCCAGCGCCTTGTCCATGGTCTGCATGCCCTGCTCGGCGCCGGTCTCCATCAGCGAGTAGATCTGGTGTGTCTTGCCCTCGCGGATCAGGTTGCGCACCGCCGCGTTGACGATCAAAAGCTCCAGCGCGGGCACCCGCCCCTGCCCGCCGTAGCGGGTCAGCAGCTGCTGCGCCACGATCGCCTCCAGGGTGTTGGCGAGCAGCACCCGCACCTGTTCCTGCTGGTGGGGCGGGAAGACGTCAATCATGCGGTCGATCGCCTGCGGCGCGTTGCGCGTGTGCAGCGTCGCCAGCACCAGGTGCCCCGTCTCGGCGATGGTGAGCGCGGCCTGGATGGTGTCGAGGTCGCGCATCTCGCCGATGAGGACGACGTCGGGATCCTCGCGCAGGGCGGCGCGCAGGGCATCGCCGAGGCCGTAGGTGTCGGAGCCGAGCTCGCGCTGGTTGACCATGGCGCGGCGGTGGCGGTGCAGGTACTCGATGGGGTCCTCCAGCGTCATGATGTGGCACTCGCGGGTGCGGTTGATGTAGTTGATCATGCAGGCCAGGGTGGTGGACTTGCCGCAGCCGGTGGGGCCGGTCACCAGGATGAGGCCGCTGGTGCGCTGGGAGAGCTCGTTGAGCACCGGCGTCGGCAGGTTGAGCTCGTCGGTGGTGGGGATGGTGCTGGGGATGAGGCGCAGCGCCGCCCCCACCGCCCCGCGCTGCATATAGACGTTGACGCGGAAGCGCCCCAGGCCGCTCACCCCGTACGACATGTCCAGCTCGTGGCGGCGCTCGAAGTCGCTGATCTGGCGGTCGGTCAGGATGTCGTACACCAGGCGCTGACATTCGTTGGACGTGAGCGGCTCGTAATCGAGCGGCTGCAGGCGCCCGTCAACGCGCAGCAGCGGCGGGATCCCGGCGGTGATGTGAATGTCCGAGGCCCGTCGCTTCACCGCCTGGTCGAGCAGGTCGTGCATGGTCACGTTTTCGATCAGTGCCGGCATGTACGCCTCCAGTTGCTAGAGGACAGATGCTAGAGGAAAGATGCCAGAGGAAAGAGCGGCGACTTCCGTTCCCTCTTTCACCTAGCCACTCTCTTCTAGCCACTGCCTAGGCATAGATCACCCGCAGTGCCTCCTCCATCGTGGTAATGCCCTCCAGGATCTTCTGCATTGCGTCCTGGCGCAGGGTTAGCATCCCCGACTCCAGCGCCTCCTGGCGGATGTTGTGCGCCGCGGCCTTCTTCAGCACCAGCTCGCGGAGGCTGTCGTTGACCGGCATCAGCTCGAACACCCCGATGCGCCCGCGGTACCCCGTCTGCATGCACCGCTCGCACCCTCGGCCGCGGTAGAACGTCACCGAGTCCAGGTCCATCGCCAGGTTGAGGCGGCGGAACGCGTCCACCGGCGGCGTGTAGGCCTCCTTGCAGTGGGGGCAGATCACGCGCACCAGCCGCTGCGCCAGCACGCCGATCACGCTCGATGCGATCAGGAACGGCTCGATCCCCATCTCCATCATGCGCGTCACCGCGCTCGGCGCGTCGTTGGTGTGCAGGGTGGACAGCACCAGGTGGCCGGTGAGCGCGGCTTCCACCGCGATCAGCGCGGTCTCCGCGTCGCGCATCTCGCCTACCAGCATGACGTCTGGGTCCTGGCGCAGCATGGTGCGCAGGGCGGAGGCGAAGGTCACCCCCGCGCGCACGTTGACCTGTCCCTGCGTCAGCCCCGGGAGCTGGTACTCCACCGGGTCCTCGATGGTCATGATGTTCTTCTCGGGGCTGTTGATCTTGTTGAGCACCGAGTAGAGGGTGGTGGACTTGCCGCTGCCGGTGGGGCCGGTGACGGCGATGATGCCGTAAGTCCGGTTGATGAGCGCGTCGAAGTCCTCCATCATCGTCGCGGGGATGCCCAGCTTGTTGAGGTTGACCTGCACGCCGCGCTTGTCCAGCACGCGCATCACCACCTTCTCCCCGAACACCCCGGGGAAGGTCGAGATGCGAAAATCGAACTCGCGCTTGTTGAGCAAGAGCGAGATACGCCCGTCCTGCGGCGCGCGCTTCTCCGCGATGTCCATGTCCGCCATGACCTTGATGCGCGACACCAGCGCCGCCTGCACCTGCTTGGGCACCACCATCTTGTCGTGCAGGATGCCGTCGATGCGGTAGCGCACCCGCACCCGGTTCGCCTCCGGCTGGATGTGGATGTCGCTCGCCCCGTCCCGCAGCGCCTGGCGGATGATCAGGTTCACCAGGCGCACCACCGGCGCGTCCTGCGTCAGCTCCTTGAGCTGATCGACGCTCAGCTCCTCCTCCTGCGCCTTCTCCTCGAAGGTGATCTCGCCGACGTCCCCCTGGATCTCCTCCGCCACCTGCTTGATGGCGGCGCCGATCTCCTCGCTCACCGCCTGCGCCTGGCTCAGCACGTTGCTGATGTCGTCGTCGGTGGCGATGACCGGCTCGATCTCCAGCCCCGCCACCAGGCGCAGTTGGTCGATGGCGAAGATGTCCAGCGGGTTGACCATCGCCACCACCAGCTTGCGGCCGCTGTGCTCCAGCGGCACCGCGCGCAGGCGCGCCAGCAGGTGACGAGGGATGAGCTTGACCAGGTCCTTGTCCACCTGGCGCTCCGTCAGGTCGACGAAGGGAATGCCCCACTGCTTGCCCAGGCACTTGGCCTTATCCTTTTCGCCGATAAGGCCCATGTTGACCAGGATCTGCGGCAGGGCCTCCTTGGTCTCTTTCTGGATCTCGACCGCTTGGCGCAACTGGTCGTCCGTGAGGTTGGCCACCTCCCGCACCAGCTCCACCACGAATCTGTTCTGTGATTCCATGTCCCTCTCGGATGGCGTTGCCATCCCAACGGGATGGCAGAGCCGCCCTAGCTCGCGCTTTTCACCCGCCGGCCGCTTGGCAGGCTAGAGGCCCGGGCCCTGTCTGCCAGCGCCCGTGCTCCGCCTTTGCGCGCCTTCGCTCAACGCTTCCTATGCGCGGGCATGGCTTGCCCGCCTTTCGCGCGGCTTCGCTCGTAGAGGGCCGGCGTCGCCGCGTTGCGCCCCTATGCCCGGTCGCTGCGCCATGCAAGCGGGCTTGCCCCTTCGCTGCACTCAGAGCGGCTAGGCCTACGGCCGCCGTGGCGGTCGCGCGCGACCTAGCCACTCGCCCTGAGCAACGTCGAAGGGGCCGGCTGTGAGCCCTTCGGCTTCGCTTAGGGTAAACTCCGTCGAACGGGGGTCGAACGCCGAGCCCGCGCGACCCCCGATGTTAGGCACAGCCCGCCACATAGCCGGCAGGCGGCTAAGCCCTACGGGCCGCCGTGGCGGTCTTCAGATGGCTACGTGGCTCCGCCACCGGCCACGGCGGCCTTTAGGCCTAGCCGCCTAGCCACAAGCCCTAGCGTGGGGGCCTGCGGCTGCGCCCCCCGCCGATGCTAAGTTCAGCCCCCCACGATCTCGGGCGTGATGATGATGAGCACCTCAGAGCGGAACGGATGCTTCACCTTCGACTTGAACAGCAGGTCGCCTATGATCGGGATGTCACCCAACAGCGGCACCTTGGTTACCGTCACCGTCTCGTCATCGCGGATCAGCCCGCCGATCGCGAGCGTTTCCCCGCTGCGCACCCGCACCGTCGTCACCGTCGAGCGCTCGGTGATGGTCGGGTAGCCCGCGAACACGCTGTTGGTGATCGAGCTGATGGTCGGCACCAGCGTCAGCGTGACGTCCCCGTCGGGGCCCACCCGCGGGTTGACCATCAGGGTCACGCCCACGTTGATCTCGGTCGCCTGGACGATCTGCCCGCCCAGCGGCGTGTAGCCGACGACCTGCGGGTAGTAGATCTTCTCGCCCGCGTGGATGGTGGCCTGGCGCCCGTCGAGGATGGTGATGTTGGGGTTGGCCATGATGCGCGCCGTGCCCTCGGTCACCAGGGCGTTGATGGCCCCGGCGATGTTGAGGTGGGAGCGCTGGATCTTGGCGACCTTGAGGTCGCGGGCGGCAATGGTGGCGTCGGCCAGGCCGGAGCTGAAGTCGCCGGGGGAGGGCTCGCCGATGATGATGCCGGCCTTGCCGGCGAGGTCGGCCCAGTTGATGCCCAGGCGGCTCTCCACGTCACTGCGCACCTCGGTGATGGTGGCCGCGATCCTGACCTGCACCGGGGCGACATCTAGTTCCTGGCACAGCTTGACGGCGCGCTCGAGCGTGGACGGGGCGCCGCTGAGCACGAGCTTGGTGATGGGAGACTTCTCCTGCGTCCCGCCGGCCTGGCCGGCTGCGCCGCCGGCGCCGCCGGTCTGCTGCCCCTGGGCGCTAAGCTGGGGCGCGGCCAGGGCCGACATGCCCGCCTGCATCGTGCCGCCCGTGCCGGGCGTGACCACCGGGGTCGAGCTGCGCGGGGCAGCAGTGACCGTCAGGTCCGGGAACACGGCCTTGAGGGTTTCCATGAGCTCAAAGGGCTCGGCGTACTTGACGGTGTAAACGGCGCGGTCGGCCACGCCCACCGCCGGCGCGACATCTACGCCGGCCAGCAGGGCCGCGGCGCGGTCGAGCGCGGCGGGGGTGGCGCGCAGCACCAGGCCGCCCGTCGGGCTGGCCGAGCACTGGAGCCCAGGCTCGGCTGCCGCCAGCAGCGCGATGGCGTCATCGGGCGGCATGTACTTCAGGGCCACCACCCGCGTCTGCGGCATGTCGGGGGGCGGCGGCACCGCCACTATGGCCTTGACCTCCTCGGGCGTGCCCACGACATAGGTGTTGTCGAGGAGGGCGAAGTCCAGCCCGTTGAGCTTGGTCACCACGACCAGCGCCTCCTCGACCGTGACATCGGTGAGGCGCAGCGTGACCTGGCCGGAGACTTTGGCGCTGAGGGCGATGTTGGCGCCGCTCTGTGCGGACAGGGCCTTGAGCACGTCCACCATATCAGTGGCGACGAAATCAAGGCTGAAGCGCTTGGCCGCGGGGTCGGCGGCCGGAGCCATGGCGTGCATGGCGGCCGCGCCGTCCTGGGGCGGCTGCGCCGCGGCGGGAACCGCGAGCAGCGGCAGGAGCATCACCGCGCTCATTACCAGGCACAGCCACACCCGTGGGTGTGCGCACGCCGGCTTTCGGTAAGGGACTGCATTGCGGGTCATTGTCTTACAACCTCCCTGTCAGGTCGAGGCTGAGTGTTCCCTGGCTGCTTGCGAGGACCACTCGCCGGTGTTCAATCGAGTGCACCACGTAGCGGCTGCCGACGGGATCGCCGGGCCGCACGAAATAACGCTGCTCTCCCTTGCGGATGATCGCAATGGAGGGATTGCCGTAGATGACGCCGGTCAGCCGCAGGGGCGCCTCGGCGGGAGGCCCTGGCGCTCCAGGCGTGATGACCGACGGCCCGGGGCCGGACTCAGCGCCCGATGGGTTCGGGAACAACTCCAGCCCGATAGGCCGCAGCGGCGGCAGCGATGGCGGCGGCGCCATGGCGGTGGTTATGGGCGGCGGGGAGCCCACCGGCGCCGCCGCGGCGGTGGTCGATACCGACGGCGCGAAGGGGTTGCGCCCCTCGCGCGTGGCGCTCTCGCTCATGGGAACGGGCGCTGCGGACGCCTGAATCCGCGCCGCCGGCTGCGGCTGCTGCGCCGGCACGGCCGCGGGCTGCGGCGCCTGCGTCGTCGCCCGCGCCGCCGGGGCGCTCGGCTTGAACGTGAAGTAGAGAGCTAACAGCAGGACCGCCAGGCCTGCCCCTAGGAAGAGGAGTTCTTTGCGTCGCTTGTCCATTTCTCTTCCCCTTTCTGGATGAGAGCGAGCAGGTTCATCTTCACGCGCAGTTCTGGCGCCCGGAGGCCCTCCGGCTGCCCGGCGGGCGTGAGGGAGATGTCGTCAACCGCCAGCATTTTCGGGAACTTGCTCAGGCCCTTGAGGAATGCAACCGTCTGCCAGTAATCACCGGTCAGGTTGAACTCGATCGGCACGCTGTCGTACATCTTCGCCGCGGCGAGCGGCGCCGCGCCCCGTGCTTGGTCGGCTTCACCCCCCTCGCCGGCGGGAGGCGCGGGCGTGCGCGCAATCAGCGGCAGCGGCTTGACCCCCGACACCCTGCTGCTCGTTTCCTGTGCGAGCTTCTCGATCTGGCGCAGGAACGTCGGCATGTAGGCGTAGGTGGCGACCGCCGGTTCCAGCACGGCCAGGCGCTGCTGCAGATCCTCATACTTGCGCTCCAGCACCGGGCGGCTGGCGAGCTTGGCCTGCAGGCCGCGCAACTGCTCGCGCTTATCGTTGCGCGTCTGGCCCAGTGTGCGCAGCTTGGTCGCCTTGCTCTGATAGACCAGCAGCCCCAGACACAGCATCACGCCCGCGATCAGGATCAGGGCGGTGAAGGCTGCCTTGCGGTTGGCTATCTTCATTGCAGTTCACTCCCTATGGGCTTCTTTATCGGCGCGGTGATGTCGAAGTTGACGACCTCGTGACCGGCCACCCCCACCGTCTGGGTGAAGTTGAGCGCCGGATCCCCGCACCACGCCGCCTGCTTGAGGTTGAGCATGAAGTCGCCCACCTCGCGCTGGGACAGCGCCGAGCCGGTGATCGACAGCGACTGCCCGCTTTGGTCGCGCCGCGACTGCGCGTTGGTCAGCCACACGTTGTTGGGGATGCACCGGCTCAGGTCATTGAGCACGTCGACCCACGCCTGCTGGCTGTCGCGCACCGCCTGCAGCAGGTCGACCCGCGGCTGCAGCTCCGCGCAGTGCTGCTCGAGGTACTCGATCCGCTGCAACTGCGTCTGGAACTCGGGGTCGCTGAGCTTGGCGTCGCACTCCACGATCTCGCCTTGCACGACGCTGATGGCGATGCTGAAGTACGCGTACATGATGCCGATGGCGACCACCAGGCTCACCACCGTGTAGGCGCCAATGCGCAGCAGTTTCGCACTGCGCTGGCGCTGCGCCCTGCGCTCCGCGATCAGGTTGACGTTGATCATCGGGCTTCACCTACCTTGACGTTGAGCTTGCCGGCGAGCAGAATCTCGCGCAGCGCGAGGCCCGTCGCCACCACCAGGGTCGGCGAGTGCTCCTCGAGGTACTCCTGGCTGAGCCCCGGCGTATGGATGTGACCGTTGCCGAAGACCTGCGCCTGCTCCACCGGCACCCCGAGCTGCGCCTGGAAATAGGCGGCGAGCCCGGCCATCTTGGCGGAGCCCCCGGACAGGATGATGCGGTTGACGCCCGGGAGGCGGTCCTGCTGGTCCTCGTCGGCGGGGGTCTGCTGCTGGTAGTCGTAGTAGGCGAGCGAGCGCCGGATCTCACGGATCAGCTCGTCGAGCAGCGGCTCGACCGCGCGGCTCGCCTGTTGCGCGAAGGGATCCAGGGTCGCCCGCTCCTCCTCGCTGCACACCACCTGCGTCGCCGTCTCCTTGAGCGCGTTCGCTTTGTCATTGTCCATCGCGAGCGCGGAGGCGATGGCGTCGGTCATGCTCTTGCCCGCTATGGGGATGGTGCGCGTGAGCACGAAGCGGCAGTCCTTGACGATGTTGATCTCGGTGAACGAAGCGCCCGAGTCGACGAGCGCAACCGTCTCGCGCTCGAAGGCGGCGGCGCCGGCGAACTCGATCAGGCTGCGCATGGTGGCGAAGGGCTCCAGCTCGATGGCGACGGGCTCCAGCCCCGCTCGCTCGAGCGTCTCCACCCGTGTATCCACCATGTCGCGCGGGGTCGCCACCAGCATGACGTCGAGCTGGCCGCCCTCGCGCTGCCCCAGCACCTGGAACTCCAGCACGCTGTCCTCCACCGGGAAGGAGATGTAGCTGCGCGCCTCCCACTGGATGGACTTGCGTAGCTGGCGCTCCGACATCGCCGGCATCTGCACCTGTCGCACCACCACCGTCGGCCCCGCCACCCCCGCCACCACCTGCGTGGCGTTGATCTCCAGCGCGCTCAGCAGCGACGAGATGGTCTGCGCCACTGCCGTGGTATCGGTGATGACGCCGCCCTTGGTGGTGTCGGGCGGAGTCGGGCGGCTGCCGGCCTTGCGCAGTACCAGCCCCCCGCGCTCCTCCTCCAACTGCACGACCTTGATGGTGTGGCTGCCGATGTCGAGGCCGACGACGTCAGCCTCGCCGTAGAGTTTCGAGAATAGGCTCATGGTCGGTCTGCTCCTGTATGGGACGATCCCGGTGTAGGCGCCGGCTCCGCCGCGCCTTGGGGCGGGCCAAGGTCGAAGTAACTGCCGATGCCGAGGCTGGGCGCGCGCGAGCGGGGTTCGACGTGGGCCACCTGGTCGCGCGTGCTGACCTTGGGCGACCCCCATCTCTCCACCAGGTCTTGGCCTATGAGTTCGGTTATCAATAGAATCGCGTGCACCGGCTCGAGCCCGCTCTCGCGTATGATCTGCGCCACGTTGCGGCGCGCGTCCACCAGCTTGAGGATGGTGCGGGCGTCTTCCTCCAGCCCCTCGTAGCGCTCCGCCGCCTGCCCGCTCTTGAGCCTCAGCACCACGTTGAGGTCGGTGAACTCGCGCTCGATCTGCTGCCACTCATCGAGGCGGCGCATGCCCTCCATGATGAGGGCCTCGGTCGCGTCGTGCACCGTGCGCGTCACCGGGCGCAGGGTGCGCGTGAACTCGAACTCGCCCTCGCGCCACCCCAGCAGTCGGTAGATGACGTCCGCTCCGCTGTGCTCCTCGCACGCTGCCTCGACCACCTGGCCGTCGCGCAGGTGCACCACCGCGTGCAGCTGGCTCTGGCGCAGCGTCAGCGTCCCACTCTTGCGGCTCAGGTTGAGCAGTTGCAGTATTTCCGCGAAGCCAAATTCGTCGAAGGTACCGTAAAGCGGCACGACTCCATCACCTCGGCGGCTCGGCGCCGGTCCCGGCAAAATGGAAGCCGCCCCAGCACGAATGCCTGCGGACGGCTCCCCACAACCACCCCGACCGATCGGGGCGCGGGGATTTCGTCTTTTGGCAACCCGGCTGACTGCGTGAGTCCCGTGGCTTTGCGTCCCCTCCTCGCGAAGGGTTTGCCCTTGTCAACGCCCGAAATCCCTATTCAGTTGTCAAGCCCCCAACTCCGTATCAGTTATTCCATGTTTCGGCGCCGTTAGCCAACGGCTTAACCGCACCCGCGCCGCCGCGGCGTCACAGCGCCCCCCGCTGCTGCTTGGTGCGCAGGTTCGCCAGCACCAGCCGACACACCGCGTTGAGCGCCTCAAACACTCCGTCGCCGGTAGGCGCGATTCCCTCGTAATACGGCACCTGCCGCGGGTTGAGGACGTACTGCAGGTAGCGCACCGGCGCGGCGTTGTCCAGGTCGCGCTTGTTGTACTGCAGCACGAAGGGCGTGGTGTCCAGGCTGTACGGATAGCTCGCCAGGTTCTCTTGCATGTTGCGGAAGCTCTCGACGTTCTCGCGCATCTTCTCCCACTGCGAGTCGGCCACGAAGATGATCCCGTCCACCGCCCGCAGCACCAGCTTGCGCGTCGAGTTGTACATCACCTGTCCCGGCACCGTGTACACCTGGAACTTGGTCTCGAACCCATGCAGGCTCGGCGCCTCCAGCGGCAGGAAGTCGAAGAACAGCGTGCGCTCCCCCGGCGTGGCCAGCGACACCAGGTTCCCACGCCGCTCGGCGGCCGTGTGCTGGTGGATGTACTGCAGGTTGGTGGTCTTGCCGCACATCCCCGGACCGTAATACACGATCTTGCAGGAGATCTCTTTGAGCGCATAGTTGATGGAGGCCATCAGTGCGACTCCGGCCGCGGCGGCAGGCCTGCGCCTGCTAGACCTTGGCGAAGAATATATCCTCCAGTTCCGCATCCACCAGCAGCCACTGCGGAGGGCTGCACGGCGGCAGTTCCAGCGCCTCGTCCGGCAGCTGCGGCACGACCTGCGCCAAGGGCAGTTCGACACTCACGTCGTCGTCCGCCCCCGGCGGCAGCGAGATGATGCCGTCCAACTCCGCCACCGGGATCCGCAGCTCTCCCTCCCGCAGCCGCGGCACGATCAGCGCCAGCGGGATCTCCACCTGCTCGTCCTCGATTTCGGTTCCAGCAGGCAGTTGCTCCAGCAGCGCCGCCGCAGGCACTCTCACCCATCCCTCGATCTCCAGCATCGGTTGCAGCGTCGCGGGCCGCAGCGCATGTGCTGCCGGACGCGGCTCCAGCACCCGGAACAGACTCTCGTCGCCCTCGCCGTCGGCCTCGGTCACCATCCGCGCCTGCGCTGGCGCGCCGGGCGCGGGCGGTTTCGAGTCGAACAACACCTTGCTCGGCGTGGGCGGCGCCATCCCCGACTTGACGGCCGGGCGCTGGGTTGCGCTCGGCGGCGCAGGCAGGAGCACGCCGCGCAACAGATATAGCGTGACCACGGCGAAGCCCGCCGCAGCCGCCCAGGCCACCCACACCGGCGACACCATGGCGGCCCACAACTTGGCCGCCGTCAACCCGGCCGCGCCGCCGGCGCCCGCCGCGCCCGCGGAGATGACCAGGCGGGCGGCGAACAACGCGGGCACGCCCAGGCCCTGCGCGCGCAGTGACAGCCGGCCGCTCCAGATGTAGAGAATGGCGGCGTAGGCGAGGCCCTCCAGCGAGAGGGCGAGGGGGGGCGGGAGCCGAATGGCGTCGGCATTGAGTGCTGCGAGCTTTCCGCACAGCAGGATCGCGGCCGCAAGCAGCAAGACAGCGGTGGCGACGCTGGTGCCGCTAATCTCTTTTCTCATGCGCGTCTCCACGCGGGTGTTGGCATAAAGAGGGCGAGGCCAGGCCGCATGTGGCGGCTAGGCCTCCGGCCGCCGTGGCGGCCGCTTGCGACCTAGCCACACAGCCGCCTCCGCCTGTGAGGTTCTCGTCCGACCATCGCTGGTGCGTCGGATTCTGCATTGTTATTCCACATCGCCTCGGCCGTCTTGATATGCGGCGTCCGCCCGCCGCAGCACCGTGGACGACGGCGCGAGCCGGGAGCACTGACGCGCGCCTCGGCTTTCGTGACGTTGTCCTTGCCTGCCTTGGGCCGCGCCACGTATAATAGCCATCGTGAAGAAGCAGACCGTATTGCAAGGCGTGGCCATCATGATGGCCGCCACCTTCGCCAGCCGCGTGCTGGGCTATGTGCGCGACAAGCTGATCGCCTATCAGTTCGGCAGGACCTCCCATACCGACGCCTACTGGGCGGCCTTTCAGGTCCCGGACTTGCTGTACTACCTGTTGGCGGGCGGCGCGCTGGCGGCCGCGCTGATACCGGTCTTCACCAGCTACCTGGTGCAGGAGCAAGAGGACGAAGCGTGGCGCATGATCAACACCCTGGCGACGGTCATGGTGGCGGCGGCGGCGGTGGGCGTTGTCGTCATCATCGTCTTCGCGCGTTACCTGGTGCCGGTCGCCGCGTACGGCTTCACCCGCCAGCCCGAGGTGTTCGACGAGTGCGTGGTTTACGTCCGCATCATGGCGCCCATGGTATTCTTCACCGCGCTGTCGGCGATGGCCGGCGGCATCCTGCAGTCGTACCATCACTTCACCGCGCCGGCCGCGGCGTGGCTGATGTACAACGTCGGCATCATCGGCGGCGTTGTGTTCCTGGCATCGTCGCTGGGGATCGTCGGCCTGTGCCTGGGGGTGCTGGCGGGTGCGGCGATGATGGTCGCGGTGCAGGTGCCGGCGCTGGTCAAACGCGGCCTGCGCCTGCGCCCCGCGCTGGATCTGAAACACCCCGGGGTGCGGCGCGCGCTGGCCCTGTTCTTCCCCCTCATGGCGGGGCTGGCGGTGCAGCAGATCGCCCTGCTGTGGCTGCCGGGGTTCTTCGGCTCGTTCTTCCCCCACGGCGTAACCAACCTGCGCTACGCCAATCGCCTCATAGTCCTGCCGCTGGGGCTGTTCGGCGTGTCCATCTCCACCGCCGCGTTCCCGACGCTGGCGCAGCAATTCCGCCGCGGGGAAACCGACGCCTTCAAACGCACCCTCAACATGACCCTGCGCGCGATACTGCTGCTGTCGGTGCCCAGCGCCATCGGGCTTACCGTGCTGAGCGGCCCTATCGTCACCTTGCTGTGGAAGGGCGGCGAGTACGGCGAGGCGGCGGTGCGCTCGGCGGCGTTCGCCCTCACGCTGTGGGCGCCCGGCTTGTTCGGGATCGCCGCCCTGCAGGTCGTCAACCGCGCCTACTATTCGAT
>Ga0315291_10004343_pt1 | contig 18073 bp, 19 predicted proteins | sample YL17G12_20_MG_FD_203070 | JGI IMG/M metagenome (GOLD analysis project Ga0315291, IMG submission 203070) | Sediment microbial communities from Yellowstone Lake, YNP, Wyoming, USA - YL17G12_20 | ecosystem: Environmental > Aquatic > Freshwater > Lake > Sediment | place: USA: Wyoming | collected...
CGGTATTGTGCAAGCTGTTGAATTCTTATATCATTTTATATTAAAAGTGGTCATTGTCAATAGTTGATTTTAATGTTGAATAAATTTGTTATTGTGGTTAGATTTAAGTTTCTCGGCAGGCTGGATTTACCACGGCGAGTGTAGCCTCGATGCACGTTCCGCAAATAACCCGGATCGTTAGGAACTGAGACCGGTAATTATCCTGCAGAAATACTCTAGAGTGCGAGGGGGTGGAGCTGGCGTTCAACCCTGTCGGAATACTTGAGATCGCGATGAGTTGGGCTGGTCGCTGTCCTGGGGCTCTACTTGAGGCAAATGGTGATGGGGCCGGTATCTGGCCCGCAGCTTCAATTCCTGCGGCAGGCGGGGTTGAGCAGAAGGCGGAACCTCCCCCCAGCCTCCTCCGCCACCCATCCCTGGAAGGACATGGAGGTCAGGCAAGCCAGGAGCTCTCCCGGCGGGACCCCGGTCCTGGCCGCCAGCCAGTCCAGGCTGCGCGGGCCGCCTTGCAGGAGCTCGACGCATATCAGTTCCTGCGGGTCCATCTCCTCACCGCCACATCCACGTATTCCTGCAGGTCCACTACCCTCCGCCGCAGCCGGCGGGACACATGCAATGGGCAGCTCCTCGCATATATCCTCCACCTCCATCACCAGCTTGGCTCCTTTCTGGATAAGCCTGTTGGTGCCCTGCGAGAGGGCGCTGCCGATGGGGCCTGGCACCGCCATCACCTCTCGGCCCTCCTCCAGGGCCATGTCTGCGGTTATAAGCGCCCCGCTCTTCTCCGACGCCTCCACTACCACCACCGCATGGGACAGGCCGGCGATAATGCGGTTGCGGTGCGGGAAGTGCCATGGGAGCGGACTTTCACCAGGCGGGTATTCGCTGAGCAGGCATCCCGAGGAAGCTATGCGCCGTAGCAGCCCCGCATGCTCGGGGGGATAGACCTTGTCTATCCCGCAGCCCAGAATGGCGATGGTGAACCCGCCGGCCTTGAGGCATCCCTGGTGGGCGTGGCCGTCCACACCGTAGGCGGCGCCCGAGACCACTACCGCACCCCTGCGAGCCAGTTCCTCACCTATCGCCTCCGCGGCCCAGCGGCCGTAGCTCGATGCCTTGCGGGCGCCGACCACGGCCACGTAGGGGACATCACCTGGCGGTTCGCCGCCCACCATGAAGAGGAGGGCGGGGGGATCGTATATCGACCGCAACCTCTCCGGGAAACATGCGTCCTGAGGCGCGATGACCCTTATGCCCTGCCGTTTCAAGCCCTCCAGTACCCCGGCGGGCTCGATGCGTCGGCAATCGACCGCCCAAGACGCTGCCTTTTCCGCCCCCACCAGGGCCGCCGCCCTGGCTCCACCCGCTTTCAATATCTCCCACAGCTCCCGCGCTCCACCCGCCAGTTGCACCAACCGCGGGAGGGCGAGCGAGTTCATCCCCGCAAGGCAGGCAAGTGCCGCCCTATAGGCCTCCTCCACAGCCCACCTCCCTCAATAGCGATGAGCCCCAGAGCCTCTCCAGGGAGCGGTACTGCACCGCCTCCGCCAGGTCGGCCACGCTGACCCTTTCCCGGCCGGCCAGGTCGGCAATGGTCCTGGCCACCCGCAGGCAGCGGTCGAACCCGCGTGCGGTCAGCCCCAGCCGGTCGGCAGCCGTGTACATGAACCTCTTCTCCTCATCGCCCAGGCGGCAGGCTGTGCGCATCTTCCCCAGGTCGGCATGGGCGTTGGTCACTGTCTTGCCGTGCCAGCGCGCCCGCTGCCTGTCCCGCGCCTCCATCACCCTCTCGCGCACGCGCTCCGATGTCTCCCCGGCCGGAAGCTCCACCAGTTCCCGGGGAACCAGGCGTGGCACCTCAACCTGCAGGTCGATGCGGTCCAGCAGCGGCCCCGAAACGCGGTGGTAGTATCGCCTCACCTCGCCTGGCGAGCAGGAACATATGCGCTGGGTGTCGCCCAGAAAACCGCAGGGGCAGGGATTCATTCCGGCCACCAGCAGGAAACGGGCCGGGAAGCTGGTGCATACCAGGGAGCGGGATATGGTGACACATCCCGACTCCATGGGCTGGCGCAGCACCTCCAGCGCATCCCTCCGGAACTCGGGCAGCTCGTCGAGGAAGAGCACGCCTCTGTGGCTGAGGGTGATCTCTCCCGGCCGGGGGAAGTTGCGCCCGCCGCCCACCAGCCCCACGTGGGATATGGAATGGTGGGGGGCGCGGAAAGGCGGGTGCCGCCGCAGGGGCCGGTCGGGATCGAGCAATCCCGCCACGCTGTGGATGCTGGACACCTCGAGGACCTCTTCGCCGTCGAGGGGAGGCAGCACCCCGGGTAGCCTCTCCGCGAGCATCGACTTCCCCGAGCCGGGTGGCCCGATGAAAAGAAGGTTGTGGAAGCCGGCGGCGGCTATCTCCAGGGCTCTCTTCGCCTGGAGCTGGCCTTTTACCTCTGAGAGGCAGGAGTGCTCCGAGTCGTCACCAGTAGCATGGTCGATAGCGGGCTGCTCGATGGGGTTCCCCTGCAGGTATTCCATGGCCTCCCACAACGTCGCGACCCCGGTCACCTTTATCCCCTCGACGCGCGCCGCCTCGCGCAGGTTCTGCATGGGGATGATGATCTCCTCGCGCCCCTGGCGCCGCGCCCACAGGGCCATGGCCAGGGATCCCCTGACTCCCCGTACCTTGCCGTCCAACGCCAGCTCTCCCACCACGAGGCGACCCGCCAGCGCCTCGGGCTTGAGGCTGCCGGACACGGCCAGGATGGCCAGGGCGATGGGGAGATCGAAGTTGGAGCCTTCCTTGCGCAGGTGGGCGGGAGCCAGGTTGACCGTGATGAGCTGGCGGCAGAAGAGAAGGCCGGAATTCGCGACCGCGGCCTTGATACGGCGATACGACTCCCGCACCGCCGTATCGGGCAGCCCCACCATGTAGATGCCGGGGAGGCTCCCGGAGGTGTTCACCTCCACCTCCACCTTGACGACCTCCATCCCCAGGATGGAGCAGCTATCCACTCGAGTGAACACGCCATCACCTCCTATACAAGTTATGCATATTGTATAAGATGGCGATGACAGTATCAACAGTTGATGTCTCGCGGCTGGAGAGAGCAGATCAAACACCGTGCAATCCATGGCGTTGCGATGGAGATGCTTGAAATTAATGGGAAATTAATGGGGCCGTGTCTTCGTTCTTCGGTTTCACGGTCTATCGACCAACACCCGACAGCCTGCATCGCGTAAGCGATAGCGCTTTAGTCTGCTGCGGGTAAGTGCCTCCAGACCGGAGGTGTGGAGGCCTGACCCCAAGGCTTGAACCCACGTGATCACACATTCTCAGTCAGCCTGGCTCCTCGCGACAAGCGTGGAGGCCTGGCACGCGTGCGTCCGATGTATAGACGGAAGAACCAAACCGAAGAACGAAGACACGACCCCATCAGGGGTTGGCGGTCTCGGCGTATGCCCTGCGTCCGGACAGCCAGGCTATGAGCAATCCGAGCACCAGGAAAGCGAGGAAAGCCCACCAGGCGTTGGCAAGGAAATCCCACGCCCCCGCGATGTAACCCCGGTTGGACAGAAACCACAGGGTGGGCGGCAAGAGCACCGCCAGGAGGATGGCATTAGAGATCAAGGATACCCACACCCCCCGCAGTCCCACGCGCCGGGAGAGCTTGACGTCCGGGTAATAGAGCGCCAGGAGCATCGCCGCCACCAGCACCCCCAAGGCGACCAGGGCCACGACGGAGTTATTGTAGCTCACCCAGATGGAGATGAGGGCGAAGATGAAGAAAGCCCCCAGAGCCAGCGCTGCCAGCATGCCCTTGCGCAGCAGGGATATGAGCACCAGCTTCAGCATGGACGGCGGCTTATATACCCGGGTGCGCCTTATCTCCTCCTCCAGCTCGAACGCATCCTCTTCGTCGGGCACGGCGTTGAGGTCCCGCTCGCAGTTGAAGCAGTACTCGTCGCTGTCCAGGTTGTTCCTACCACACCAGGGGCAGGCTTTCATAGCTCCCCGATCTCAAAGGCATCTTCCACGTGCACTATTTTCCACGCAGGGCCGCTTTTCAGCAAGGCGATCACGTCGAAGCGGCAACCTTTTCCCGTATGCCCCTCCACTGCCAGGTAATGTGACGCCGCCCGCGCCATGCGGCCCTGCCGCCTCGCGTCCACCGCCCCCAGGGCTTCCTCGAGATCTCCTCCCGAGCGCGCCTTCACCTCGCAGAAAACCAGTTGCCCTCCCTTGGATGCGACAATATCCAGCTCGCCCAGGGAGCAGCGGTAATTCCTATCAATGATACGATAACCCTTGCGCTTGAGGAAGACGCAAGCCGCATCCTCCCCCGCCACCCCCACTTCCCGGTTACCCATCGCCCTCTTCCAGTATCATCTCCATCTGCAATACGCCCCGGAACGAGCTGCGGTGGCAGGGCGAGGGGCCATGAGCGGCGAGGGCCTTGAGGTGTTGAGCGGTCCCGTAGCCCTTGTTGCTCTCGAACCCGTATTCGGGATAGAGCAGCGACCAGTGCCACATGAGCTGGTCCCTGATGACCTTGGCCAGGATGGACGCGGCGGCGACGCTGCGGCATGCGCGGTCACCGTGCACCATGCTCCACTGCGGGACGCCCAGGCCCTCGACGCGGTAGTAATCCACCATCACCAGGTCGGGGGCCGGTTCGAGCGAGAACACGGCTTCACGCATGGCGGCCATGTTCATCGCCTGCAGGCCTCTCTCGTCGATATCACGGGGTGTTACGCAGGAGAACGACCATGCCTCGGCGTTTTCCAGTATGCGCTTGAAGAGCCTCTTCCTCGTCGCGGGGGTCAGCAGCTTGGAATCGGTGAGCTCCTCCAGGTCATAGATCTCACCCTCGGTAGGGAGGATCACCGCCGCCGCCACCAGGGGTCCCGCCAGGGCGCCTCTCCCCGCCTCGTCCGTCCCCGCTATCCTGCGGTATCCCAACCTCCACGCCCATCTCTCCGCGGTGTTGCGAGCGGCGCCCAATCCCTCCACCCGCCTAGAGCGTGGTCCATCTGCTCGGCGGCCACCAGATGACCACGGCCCGGCCGATCACCGCCTGCAGGGGGACGAACCCCCAGCGCCGGCTGTCGTTGGAGTTAGCGCGGTTGTCCCCCATGACCATGACCGTGCCTTCCGGCACCTCCCATTTTCCGTTGGCGTTGTCCTGTACGTATTCGTAATCCGTCTCGTAGAGTTCGCCGTTGACGTAGAGGACACCGTTGCGCAGCTCTACGGTGTCGCCTCCCACCCCCACCACCCTCTTGATGAACTGCAAGGACTCCTGGTGGGTTATGTTCAGTATCTCGGCCAGAAGATCGAGGGAGCGGGTAAACCCGTTGCCCCCATGGGTCCAGTTTGCCGTGTCGTTGGGGTCGAAACGGAAGACGACGACCTCGCCCCGGCGGGGCTCGCGGAAGTGGTAGGTCGTACGGTCGACCAACACGCGGTCGCCCTCCTGCAGGGTGGGCTCCATGGAAGGCGAGGGGATCATGAACGGCTTGACCACGAAGGCCTGCAGATAGATGGCTATCACCAGGGCGATGATGAAGAGCACGGCGAACTCGAGGACGAGCGCTATCCACTGGTCCCGGGAGCGGTGCCCCTTGTCATGCACGGGAGGTCCGCCTTCGCCCCTGGGTGAGGTCTCCGCGCGCGGCCAGATGCTCTCGTCCGGCCCCTGCTCCGCGGGAGAATCGTTGAAAGGGTCTTGGGACATAGGTCTGCCTTAGGTCCTGCGCTTCTCCTTGACCTTGGCCGCCTTGCCGACCCGGTCCCTTAAGTAGTAGAGCTTGGCGCGCTTCACCCTGCCCTTCATCACCACCTCTATCTTGGAGATGATGGGAGAATGAAGGGGAAAGGTGCGCTCCACGCCTATGCCGAAGGATATCTTGCGCACCGTGAAGGTCTCGCGCGTGCCGCCGCCCTTGCGCGCTATGACCACGCCCTGAAAGACCTGGATACGTTCGCGGCTTCCTTCCACCACCCTGACGTGGACCTTGATCGTATCTCCGGGCCGGAAGTCCGGTATGTCATCCCGTAGGTATTCGCTCTCTATTATGTCCGTCTTCTGCATCTCGCTTCCTCCTTTCCGTTATATTACAACCCATCACCCCGCCTGTCGGCAAGGCCGGTGAGGTCCGGGAACAATGCGTTATACTACCCCATCTTGGGACGAAAGTGTCCCTGTAGGGGTTGCAGGCCTCATGATTCCCTTCCCTCATCCCCTTCCAAGCGGGTGAGCTCGGGTCGTTTCTTCCGCGTCCAATCCCGTGCCGCATCCCGCCGCCATCTCTCCACCGCACCATGGTCACCTGACAGCAGTACCTCAGGCACGCGCCAGCCGCGATAGTCCGCCGGCCGCGTGTATTGCGGGTGCTCCAGCAGGCCCCCGGAGAATGACTCATCTGCAAGGGACTCTTCGTTTCCCAACACCCCCGGGACCAGGCGGGTCACCGCCTCGATGACCACCAGCGCGGCGAACTCTCCTCCGGAGAGGATGTAGTCGCCGATGGAAAGGGCGTCCGTACACAGGTGCTCGAGCACCCTCTCGTCCACTCCTTCGTAACGCCCGCAGACCAAGGCGAGGTGTTGCTCTGCGGCCAGCTCCATGACTTTGGCCTGGTCCATCCTATTCCCGCGCGGCGTGAGCATTACCACTCGTACCTTCTTTTTTAACGCCTCCAGCTCATCCATGCCGTACCCCAGGGTCCCAGCCACCGCCTCGAACACCGGCTCGGGCTTCATCACCATGCCCGGCCCACCTCCGAAAGGAGCATCGTCCACCTGGCGATGCTTCCCCTCCGCGTAGTCCCGGATATCGTGCATCCTGATGTCTATGACCCCGTTACGCACGGCCTTTCCCAGCAGGCCCTCCTGCAGGGGCGACTCGAAGATGGCGGGAAAGATGGTGTAGACGTCTATACGCACGGCCTTATTCCTCCAACAGTCCCGGCAGGGGCTCTATGGTGATGGTCCCTCTTTGCAGGTCGATCTCCGCTATCACCTCGCTGATCATGGGTATGAGACATTCCTTCTCGCCTTGTACCACCAGGACGTCATTGGCGCCCGTCTCCATGACTTCCGTCACCTCGCCCAGGCGCCTGCCTGCGCGGGTAAACACCTCCATCCCCAATAACTGGTGTTCCCAGACGGATTCGGGTGGAGCCTCCCCCACTTCTTCGGGTGTCACCATCAACATCCGGCCCGAGAGCTTATCGGCCTGTTCCCTGTTTTCCAGCCCCTGGAATTTTACCAGCAGGGCGCCGGGGCTCTCCCGCGCCTCCTCGAGTAACAACCTCTCTCCTCTTTCCTTTCCCTCCAGGACAAAGGTGTTGCCTGTCTGGAATCGCAGGGGATTGGTGGTGAGTATCTCTACCTTTACCCAACCGAGGACGCCGAAGGGCTTGATCACCCTGCCGGTGACCACGAAGGAAGGCTTTCCCGAAAGCGGCGGCATGACTTCAGTCTATGATCTCAACGATGGCGTTGCGTCCCTCTTTGGTCGCCGAAGCCTTGATGAGAGTGCGCATGGCCTGGGCGATGCGCCCTTTCTTGCCTATGACCTTGCCCACGTCGTCCGGGTCCACGCGCAGCTGGAGGATGATGGACCTTTCCCCCTCCACCGAGGTGACCTCCACGCCGTCCGGGTTATCCACCAGGGCCTTCGCCAGATACTCGAGCAGATCCTTCATGTCGACCTCCTGGCCGACCGCTCCATCATTTACCACTTTTCTCCTCCTCGAACTTCTGCCATATCCCCTTGATCTGCATGAGCTTGCGTACCTGGTCGGTGGGCTGCGCCCCTTCGCGCAGCCACTTCAGGACCTTTTCCTCATCGAGCTCGATCAGGGATGGCTCCATGCGAGGATTGTAGCGCCCGAGGGTCTCGAGGAACCTACCGTCCCTGGGGCTGCGGGAGTCCGCAGCCACCACCCGGTAGCAGGGCTTCTTCTTGCCCCCCATCCTCCTGAGCCTGATCTTTACCAATTAACCGCACTCCTTTCCGTTCCTTTCGCCCCGCATATCTCGCGGATCCGCTACAACTGGAAGGGGAAGGCCTGTCCCATCTTGCGCGGGGACATCTTCCCGAATTGCTTTACTAGTTTCTGCATCTGCTGGAACTGCTGCAGCAGGCGGTTCACGTCCTGGGTGCTGGTACCGCTTCCCCGGGCGATGCGCTGCTTGCGGCTGGAGCCGATGATCTGGGGTTTGCGCCGCTCCTCCGGGGTCATGGACTGGATGATGGCCTCCACCTTCCCGATCTGGCTTTCGTCCACCTGCAGCCCCTTGAGTTTGGAAGCCGAGATGCCCGGGATCATCCCCAGGATCTGGTCCAGGGGGCCCATCTTCTTGAGCTGGCTCATCTGGTCCAGGAAATCCTCCAGGGTGAACTGCTGCTTGCGCAGCTTCCTCTCCAGCTCCTGCGCCTTCTCCTCGTCGTAGGTGGACTGTGCCTTCTCGATGAGGGTGAGCATATCCCCCATGCCCAGGATGCGTGAGGCCATACGGTCGGGGTAGAAGGGCTCCAGGTCGCCTATCTTCTCCCCTGCGCTTGCGAACTTCACAGGCTTGCCGGTGACCGTCTTGATGGACAGAGCGGCCCCGCCGCGAGCGTCGCCGTCCAGCTTGGTGAGGATGATGCCGTCGAAACCCACCTCCGCGCTGAAGGACTCGGCCACGTTCACCGCGTCCTGTCCGGTCATGGCGTCCACGACCAGGAGGGTTTCGTTGGGCGGGTAGTCCCGCTTGATGCGCACCAGCTCCTGCATCATCTCTTCGTCTATGTGCAGGCGGCCCGCGGTGTCGATGAGCACCGTGTCCAGGCCCTCTTTCTCCGCTTTACGGATGCCCGCCTCCACGATGGCTTCCGGCCGTGCGGAGCGGTCGGAATAGACCTCGATACCCGCCTGTTCTCCCAGTTTCTCCAGCTGGTCGATGGCTGCGGGACGGTACACGTCGGCGGCCACCATCATGGGATGGCGTCCCTGGTTTTTGAGGTGGGCGGCCAACTTGACCGTGGCCGTGGTCTTTCCGGAACCCTGCAGGCCGACGAGCATGACGGTCGCGGGGGGGCGGCCGCCGAAGTTTATCTTCTCGTTGGTGCTTCCCAGGAGCCCAGTGAGTTCCTCGTCCACGATCTTGATAACCTGCTGGGCGGGAGTGAGGGAACGCAATACCTCCTCGCCCACCGCCCTCTCCTGGATCCGTCCTATGAAATCCTTGACCACCTTGAAGTTGACGTCCGCCTCCAGGAGGGCCAGGCGTATCTCGCGCATCACCTCGCCGACCTGATCCTCGGTCAGTTTGCCGTGCCCGCGCAGTTTCTTCAAGATATCCTGCAGCCGGTCGCTCAGGTTATCGAACATTCACCATCACCCTCGATGATCTTCCGTTTCTTCGCGTCGTGTAGGCTCGCCTTCCTTCAACCTCTCATCATCTCTTTTCAAGACCACTAAATTATTAAAGTTATCGGAAAGGCCAGGCAATGTCAAAGATATCCGCAGCTCATTGGTTTTTTCCGCGGCCGGCGCCGGCTGCAGGAGCCCCGGTCCTGGCGTAGGTGGGCCGGGAACGGCGGGCTCGTTTTCGTGTGCGGGCTGGATCTCTATCAGGGCTCTGTATAAGGCTCGACACATGTGGCGGGTACCCATCCCCGCCCGCCCCTGCGGTCCGTGCACCACAGCCAGCCGTTCGCTTCCTCCCAGGCCTCCAGGATATCCCCCCTGCTAACGGTGAGCTCGATGGAGTCGTAAGCGCGGAGCGCGGTACATGCATCGCCCCGCATCTCCACGAATCCCTCGGGGACCCAGGCGCCCCTTCCCTCCCGCTCCACGCACCATATCCACCCGCTCCACACCGTTTCCCGCTCCTCTACGCTGAGCACGTCGCCGGCAGCGAAAACGAGCGCGTCCGGGAAGGAAGCCTGGTGATCCGCGATGACCCGGCAGGTGAACCGGCCGCTCTGTGGCCTGGTCTCTTCCTGGTTCATGCCTGCCTCACGAGAATAGCGCGGCTGCGAACTCCCGCGGGTCGAAGGCATGGAGGTCATCCACCTTCTCGCCCACGCCGATGAACTTGATGGGGATGCCCAGATCGTGCACGATTGCCACTACGATGCCGCCCTTGGCGGTGCCGTCTAACTTGGTGAGCACTACTCCCGTCACCTCTACGGTATCTCCGAACTGACGCGCCTGTATGAGACCGTTCTGGCCGGTGGTGGCATCGATGACCAGCAGGGTCTCGGTCACCTCGGCGTTGCGTTCGGCCACGCGTTTGATCTTCTTCAGTTCCTCCATGAGGTTGGCCTTGGTGTGCAGGCGCCCGGCGGTATCCGCGATGACCACGTCCATCTCGCGCGCCAGCGCGGATTCCACGGCGTCGTGCACCACTGCGGCGGCGTCCGCCCCCTGCCGGTGCTTCACGGTGTGCACGCCTACCCGGTTTCCCCAGGTCTCCAGTTGTTCGACCCCCGCGGCGCGAAAGGTGTCCCCGGCGGCCAGGAGCACTCTCTTGCCGTCGCGGCGCAGCAGGTGTGCGAGCTTGGCGATGGTTGTGGTCTTGCCCGTCCCGTTCACCCCCACCACCATGAACACGCTGGGCCCGCCGGAGGCGTAACGCAGCTCCCTGTCCCCCACGTCCAGCGCATCGGCCAGGACTTCGCGGAAGAGGGCGAGGAGCGCGTCGGGGTCCTTCACCTTTTCCTTCGCCATGCGCTCCTTGACCCGCTCCACCAGGATCACGGTCATCTCCATGCCCACGTCTGCGCCTACCAGGATGTCCTCTACCTCTTCCCAGAAGGCGTCGTCGAAGCGGCGAGAGGCCATGGCCTTGGACAGTGGCGCCATGAAGTTCACGCGGCTCTTGGAGAGTCCCTTGCGCAGGCGGGACAGCCATCTCTCCTTCTCCTCCTCGGGAGGGAGCTCCTCCTCCAAAGTCGTCTCTATGTCCTCGAAGCCGGCCTCCTCTACGTCGGCATCGATCACGGCCGCCTCCGCGAGGTACTCCTCCTCCCTGTACAGCTCCCGGACCTCGCGAGGCATCCCTTCCCAGTCCGCCACCCCTATCTCCTCTCCCGGCGCGGCCTCCGCGGCAGCCTCCTCCTCCACGGCCACGACGCATTCCTCTACCTCGGGACCGCAGTAGAGCGCTTTGCCTTCCCCCTCCTCGACCTCGGGCAGTTCCTGGAGCTCCTCGAGGGCCTGCATCTTCTCCCTCTTCCGAGCTTCCCCGAGCTCCGCCTTCTCCGCCTTCAGCCGCTTTTTCTCCTCTTTTTCCCGCTGCTTACGCTCTTCCTTTTCGCTTTTCTTCCGTTCTCTATCCGACTTCTTATCCTCTTCCATCTCCACCTGCCTCGATCCTCATGACTCCGAATATCCTTGATCTATTATATCGAACGGTGGCCGCGCCCGACACGAGGCTTGAAGGCATGCCCTTATGGATTTGGTGCGAGCGAAGGATTATCATTGACGCGGAGGCTGAAGCGGCCGGCACACTCTCTTGCAGGCATCGGGATCCGGGCAGGTTGGTTACATGCAGGGACATCCCGTTTACGTCCAGACCAGAAACAAGACGAGCATTATCTGTGCGGCTGCTCTCATCCTCTGTGGATCGATCATGACGACGGGTGCCTTCATCGACTTCGTGGAGACCGATTGCTCCACGGACAATTCTTTTTTTTGGCCCTTTATCGGTCCGCCCTTGCTCGTTCTCTCGCTCTTGATCATCGCCGCCGCTATCATCGCTCTCATAACCCAAAAAGACCTTGGGGCCTTCATCTTCTCCACCACAGTATCCTCCATCAGCCTTATATATCTTTTCCTGATGTGGTTGGCGCTGAAATACAGCCTGCTCGAAGGATTGGCTCCCAGCAAATATCCCTACGAGACCTGGGCCCGCCTCGGACCCGGCCTGTTCGTGATGCTGGCCAGCGCTATCCCGGCCGTGGCCGCATCCATCACCGGGCTCGTTGTATCGTTAAAGCAAGGCGGGGTTGACCCTCCATACTGAACCTTTAATCAGGCGGTGCCGGTGCTTGCCAGGCGCTCCGCCTCGTCCAGCTTCTGGCTGACGATGCGCGAGATCCCGGAGGCTTGCATGGATACGCCGTAGAGGATGTCGGCGATCTCCATGGTGCGCTTCTGATGGGTGATCACGATGAGCTGGGAATCCCCCTTGAACTCCTTGAGCATGTTCAGGAAGCGGTGGAGATTGACGTCGTCCAGGGCGGCCTCCACCTCGTCCAGGAAATAGAAGGGGCTCGGCCTGGTCTTGAAGATGGCGAAGAGGAATGCCAGCGAGGTGAGGGCGGTTTCTCCGCCGGACAGCAGCGAGAGCTTCTTGAGCCTCTTGCCCTGGGGCTGTGCCTCCACGTCCACTCCGGTGTTGAGCAGGTCGGTGGGATCGGAGAGGGTGAGTTCGGCGCGCCCCCGGGGGAAGAGCATCTCGAAGAGCTCCTGGAAATGCTGGTTTACCTCCTCGAAGGTCTCCTTGAAGATGCGAACGATCTCCCGGTCTATAGCGCGAACCACTTTGAGCAGGGATGCCTTGCTCTCACGCAGGTCTTCCACCTGTTCCATGAGAAAGTCGTAGCGCTCTTTCATCGCTGCGTGCTCCTCGACCGCCCGCAGGTTCACCTGTCCCAGCATATCGCGGCGCCGTTCCAGCCTCCCCAGCCTCTCCCGCATCTCATCCTCGGGGGAAGCAGGCACGTAATCCGTGAGGGCGGTCTCCAGAGGCAGCTTGTATTCGTCGAGTAGACGCTGCACCAGCATGTCCACGCGCATCTTGAGTTGAGCGGCCGCCAGGTCGCGGTTGTGCACCAGCTCCCTCAACTCCCCTTCTCGGGCTTCCAACTCCTCGATAAGCCGGTGCAGGTTTTCCTGCTCCGAGTCCTTGCTCTCCAGCTCATCCCGGCTCTCCGTCTCCCTGCGCCCTAACCGGGCCTTCAACCTGCCGTGCGCTTCCGTTAGCAGCCCGACCAGGGACAGCAACTCCTCCTGCGCTTTCACCATGTGGGCCAGCTCCTCGCGTCCCGGCAGGGGCGGGCTGTCAGCTTCGGCGCTCAGCTCCTTTATCCTCTCCTCCAGGTGATATCGCCTCTCGGCCATGGAGGCGCTACGTGCCAGGACGCCCTGTATTGCCTCCTCCATCTCCCTGTCGCGTTGGCGCAGCCCCTCCACCTCCCGCTCCGCCTCGGCCAGCCTGGGCTCCATCGCCTGCGCCTCTCCCGCTGTTTGCGATACCTCCGCATCCAGGGCGGCTGCCCTGTCGCGCAGCTCAGCCTCCTCCCTCTCCAGGCTCTCGACCCGCTCGCCCAGCTCCGTCATGTCCGCCTCGGCCCTCTCGACATGCAGCCCCGATTCGCGCAAGGCCACCTCGAGATCCCTCGATGCGGCGTCTAGCTTCCTCCCCTCCCCGGCCAGCTCCTCCAGGTCCTTTTCCAAGCCGGCTAAGGTGGAGAGGGCGCTCTTGCGCTGCACCTCGAGGGAGATCCCCTCCTCGTCGCAGAGGTCGAGCATCTCCTGGAGCTGTTCTATCTCCCGCCGCCGGGCGATGACGTGGAAGGGGCTGCGCGGCCGCGCGCCGCCTTTAACCGCGCGCCGCGGGGCGATCACGTCGCCATCCTCGGTGACGAAGGTCAGCTTGGGGTAGAGCTCGGCCTTCTTCCCCGCATCGTCCAACGAGGTGCAGAAGACGACGTCGCCCAGGAGGTACTCCAGGGCTGGGCGTATATCCGGGTCGTACTCCACCACGTCGAGGGCCGGAGTCCCTCCCGCTATATGAGCCAGGTTCTTGAGCTCCTCTATAGACTCGGACGATATCTCAGAGAGGGGGAGGAAGATGCCGTAACCCTCCTCTCCCTTCTTCAGGACCCTGATGGCTTCCAGGGCGCTGTCCAGGTCGCGGGTGACCACGCTGAACAGCCAGGGTCCCAGGAAAGACTCCAGGGCCTTCTCCCATTCCTCCTGGATGCTCATCTTGTGCAGGAGCATCCCCAGCATGCCGGGAAGGTCCTCGCCCTCGTCCATGACCCTCGCCGCCGCGGCGGCATAATCGATGCGCGAGCTGAAGACCTCCTGCAGCGCCCTCAGCCTGGCTACCACCAAAGCCTCATCCTGGAACGACCTCCGCTGCTTGCGCGATATGGCCTCCAGTTCCTCCCGGAAGCGGGCCAAGTCCTCACGGGCTGTGGCCATCCTCTTGTCCACATCAGCCCGCTCTTCCTCGACCTTTCTTATCGCCTGCGCGGCGTTCTCTATCTCCTCCCTCAGGGATGCGAGCCTCTCGAGCGCGGTCTCCCCTTGCGACCTCAGCTGGTCCGCCTCTGCATGGAACTCGTCGGCCCTTGCGGCGGCCCTCTTCGAAGCGTCCTGCTGTTCGCGCCCTTTCTCCCCCAGCTCGGCGAGGGAGCGCCTGAGGGCATCGCGTTCGCGCCTGGCCCGGTTGAGCTCGGTGCCCAGGTCCTTTCTATCCCCGCGCAGGCGGCCTTCATCCGCCTGCAACCCCTCCAGCTCCGTCTGCGCGCGAGCCCGTTCCTCTTCCAGCTTGTCGCGTTTGCGGGCCAACTCCTCCCGGCGCGACTTCCAGCCGTCCCGGTAGGCGATATCGCCGCTCAAGGCGGCGTACAGCTTCAACCTCTCCTCTCCCAGGCTCTCGCAGGCGCGCAGCCTCTCCCCCAGGGAGAGCAGCCGCATCTCCTGCACGCGGCACCCGTCGAGCACCTGTCGCAGCTCGCGCAGCCTCGCCTCGAGGCTGGCCAGCCGCTCCTTTCCCTCCTTGACCCCAGTAGAGGTCTCCTCCAGCTCCCGGGTGAGCCTTTCCTCTTCCTCGCGCCGGTTTTCCCACTGGCCCTTGAGCTCCTGCAGTTCCGCCACCAGGATGCGGATGGAGAGCTCCCTTATCTCCGTGGCGAGTTCCCCGTATTCCCGGGCCTGCTGCGCCTGCCTTTCGAGGGGCCGCAACTGCTTGTTCACCTCGGAGATGATATCCCTGACCCGGACCAGGTTGCGTTCCATGCCCTCCATCTTGCGCAGTGCCTTCTCCTTGCGTCGCCGGTGCTTGCGCAAACCCGCCGCCTCCTCCAGGAAGGCGCGGCGGTCTTCCGGTTGGCTGCTCAGGATGGCCTCCAACTTGTTCTGGCCGATCACGGCCGTGAGCTCGCGGCCCACTCCCAGGTCGGAGAGGAGCTCCTGGATATCCACCAGGCGGCACGCCGTCTTGTTCAGCAGGTATTCGCTCTCTCCGGTGCGGTAGATGCGGCGCGTCACGACCACCTCGGGGAAACCTATGGGGATATCCCCGCTGCGGTTGTCGAAGGAGAGGGAGACCTCGGCCATGCTCAGGGGTTGGCGGGTGGCGCTCCCCGCGAAGATGACGTCCTCCATCTTGGTGCCGCGCAGGTTACGCGGGCTCTGTTCCCCCAACACCCACAGCACCGCGTCGGCGACGTTGCTCTTCCCGCTGCCGTTGGGGCCGACGATGACCGATATGCCGGGCTCGTAATCGAGGGTCACCTTGTCGGCGAAGGACTTGAAGCCCCGCGCGGTAAGCGACTTGAGATACATCCGTGCCTTGCTCTCCTCTTGCTCCGTGCCTGAACGGATTTTCTAGGTATTTTTCTCCCCCCGGCGCCTTTTACCCTTCCAGGGCGCAGGGAAAGAACGGTATGGGTCGGGCCTTGGATCTTGCAGTTTTGACTTATCGGCTTCCTATATAAGGCGGCATCACCTCAAAATGCAAGATCAAAGACCTGACCCCTTTCGATGGTCTTCCCGGATAAGAGCCTCTTATATGAATACTACACCCGCGATACATTGGCTACGGCCTCCCGTGGATAAGGGCAGGCGTCGCTTTCCCCAAGGTCAAAAGGGCTAGGGGGTCAGCCCCGTACACGGGACATTTCAAGAAGCGCTGCAAGAGATGGGGTCAGGCCCGGACACGGGACATTTCAGTAGACGTTTTTAAGAGTTGGGGTCAGCCGTTCAAACGACACATTTCCATTGACGTGAACGTAAAGCAGTTGAAGGTTCCTTAACATGTGTTTTTTGAACGGCTGACCCCAACTCAGCGATCCGCTTTGAGAGATGTCCCATGTCCGGGCCTGACCCCCTAGCTTTACTCGACGGGGAAGAACCCTATCCCGGCCGTGCCCGGACCCACATGGGATCCGATGACCGGGCCCGTCTGGCTGATGAGGATCTCAGCGGGGTTGCAGTTCAACGCCTCTATTACCTTGCCCATCAGCTCCTGCATCCTCTCCGGGTCCATGACGTGGCTGATGGCCAGGCGGATCTTCTTCCCGCCCACTTTCTCCACCGCTATCTCCACGAGGCGGTTCAAGGCTTTGTGGGCGCCGCGGACCCTTTCCGCGACGTCGATGATCCCATCTATGAACAGAATGGGCTTGATCTGCAGCATGGAGCCCAAAAGGGCCTGCGCTCCTCCGATCCTGCCACCCCGGTGCAGGTATTCCAGGGTACCCACCATGAACATCAGGACGCTGCTCCCTATGATCTTTTCCGCCAGGGCCTTCAGCTTCTCCATCCCCAGCCCGCAGTCTCGCGCCTTTGCCAGCTCAACGGCGATCAATCCCAACAGGCCGGCGGTAAAGCGGGAATCGATCACCTCTATGGGATAGTCTCCCATCTCGGATGCGGCCGACCTGGCTGCTTCGTAGGTGCCGCTTATCCCCGACGAGATGTGGATGCTGATCAGCCCGTCATAGCGTTCCGACATCTCCTTGTATGCTGCGAGGAACTCCCCCACCGCAGGCTGGGAGGTGGTGGGGAAGACGCCCGGTCTCTTGAGGAGCGTGAAAAACTCCTCGTTCGAGATGTCCACTCCCTCCCTGTAGGAGACATCGTCCATGATCACCTTCAGGGGCACGACCTTGATATCGTATCTCTCGACGTACTCATCATCCAGGTAAGCCGTAGAGTCGGTCACGATGCCGATACCAGCCAATCTTGTCCCTCCCTGCTCCTCTATATGCCGGTCTTTCCCAGAGATATTTTTCCCCGGCCGCCACATTGATTAACGGGCTCTATCAGCTAGTCTCAAGCCCGCTTGCCCCCTCAAGCCGCCTTTCCCTAACCGGCTTTCTTCGTCCCTGGTACTTACAAGGCTATTATAACCCGGCCTCCTCCTCTTTCCTCACCGATCATACGACGGGGAAGAAGCCCACCCCAACGGTGCCCGGGCCTACATGGGACCCGATCACGGGGCCGCATTCGTTTACGGCAATGGAGTCGGGATCGCAATTCAGGGCCGCCTTGACCTTCTCCCTCAGATCTTTCAACCTCTCCAGATCGCGCACATGAGTCAGTGCGATCTGCACCCTCCTATTCCCCGCCTTCTCGACCGACAGCTCGACCATGCGATTGAGGGCTTTCTTGCTGCCCCGCACCTTGTCCAGGGCATCGATGGTGCCGTCGAGGTACAGCAGTGGTTTGATGCGCAGCATGGAACCCATGAGGGCCTGGGCGCCGCCGATCCTGCCACCGCGGTGCAGGTACTCCAGGGTATCCACGCAGAACATGACCTCGCTCCCCTCGATCATCCTGGCGGTGAGGGACTTGAGCTCCTCCATGCTTTTGCCGGCATCCCTGGCCTTGACCAGCTCCTGCACGAATATCATCAGCTGCATGCCAGTATAGCGCGAATCGATGACCTCTACGGGATAATCCCCCATTTCGGACGCGGCCGACGAGGCCGATTCGAAGGTCCCGCTGATGCCGGCGGAGATGTGGATGCTGAGCAGCCTGTCGTAACGCCCCGCCATCTCCTTATAAGCCTCCAGGAACTCGCCCGCCGAGGGCTGGGAGGTGGTGGGAAAGAGACCCGGCTCCTTCATGCGCTCGTAGAACTCGTCGTTATCGATGTCTATTCCCTCGCGGTAGGAGACGTCCTCCATGATCACCTTCAACGGCACAACCTTGATATCGTTCTTGTCTACGTATTCCTTATCAAGGTAAGCGGTCGAGTCAGTCACGATGCCGATACCAGCCACTGCGATCCCCCCTTTTCAATACGGACGCTTGCAACTTCAAGGCGCTTCAA
>Ga0315291_10004344_pt1 | contig 18070 bp, 29 predicted proteins | sample YL17G12_20_MG_FD_203070 | JGI IMG/M metagenome (GOLD analysis project Ga0315291, IMG submission 203070) | Sediment microbial communities from Yellowstone Lake, YNP, Wyoming, USA - YL17G12_20 | ecosystem: Environmental > Aquatic > Freshwater > Lake > Sediment | place: USA: Wyoming | collected...
TGGATCAAGGAAGTTTGTCATTTGCGCGATTTCATCTTGGGCATGGGGGCGTGCTTACAGGCCCAGCGCCATCCACAGGCGAGGCCGCAAAAACGCTGATCCCCGTAGTCGCCCCACTCCTGTGGCGTGCCGTCATTGAACGTCTTGCCGTCATGCTTGTAGCGGCGCAGCGGCTTGTCGCACGCCAGACAGTTGGGGCGTGCTGTCGTCGCGGCAGCGCGCTTCGCTTTCGGATGCTTGATGTTGCTGACGAGCGTGTCACAGCGCTTGATCGCGCTCATCACGTCATCGGCCACGGCGCTGTCGCGGCTGTACTGGAGGCCCGTCTCCGCGTACAGCTCGCGGGCCTCTTCGTACGCTTCGATCGCGGCTTGATCGTTACCGGCAGCGCGCAGACGACGGCCATCCTTTTCCTTGGCGCGCGCAGGGCTGAGGCTGCTCTCGCTCATGGACGCTCCTTGACGATCTGACCGACGCGCGCGTAGCGCGGCCCCGCGATCTCCTTGGCGATGGGGGGTACAGCGAACACCAAGGTAGCGGGCGCCTGCGCGGCGCCACGTTCACGGCCGATGGCCTCGGCGATGCCGTAGCCGACGTCGCGCCACCAGCCGTCTTTGTCCTGGACGAGATTCCCGCCGACCGTGCGCAGGACGACGTACTGGTGCTGCTGGGCGTCGGTAAGCAAGCGCCCGCTCGGCAGCTTGGTGCGCGGATAGTGCTTGGGAGTGAAAGCGGTCACGAAAACGCTTCTTTCTGGGCTGTGTCCATCTTCTTCAGCTCGTTGGTGAGGATTCCGTCGACGTCGCCGCCGATCAGGGCCTCGGCAAGGGCGTTGCTCCATGCGTGAGCGGCTGCTGTCACAAGTCCCCCTTCCAGTTGCGTGTCTTGAGGCGTTTGAGCGCGTCGATGAGCGCGGAGGCTGCCCGACTCGACATCGGATCGAGCGTTCGCAGATCGAGGAGGTACGGCCGACCGCAGCGCGCCGCCTCGTCGACGAGCTGCCGGATGAAGCTCCGCTGCCGTGGTGTCGAGCTGGCCGATCGATCCGACAAGTTCGACGTGTCGTGGATGCCCTTGTCTTCGAGCTTGGTCTTGCACGCCGGACACATTTCGCTGGCCTCGCCGTTGATGATGGCGCTTTTAGCAGCGACGCGGTTGTAGTCGGCGCCTGTGGGCTTGCCGCCGCATTCGGTCACCGCGAGCGGGCGCTCGAACGCCGAGCCAAAGCGGCGCACCACGATCTCGACACCGTTGTGTTGCCCGGTACGCGCGTGGCGCGCGATCGGCGCAATCCAGCGCAGCGCCTCGGCGACCGTCTCCTCGATCGTGCTGTCGCCGGTCGTGGACTTGGTCGCGTAGAGGCTGCCGGCCTCCGTGAATTGAAGCCGGCCGATCGGGCGCTTGTCGTACGCGACCTTGACCGCCCACGTCTCGCTCACGCTCGCGTCTGCGCTCTCAGGAAGCTTCACGAGAAGCAAGCCCAGCTCGGCCGCGAGGGTGCGATCGGTGTCGGTAATCGTCACGACGCCGTGGCTCCTTCCGCACGCGCCACGGCGCGCCCGAGTGCGTCGAGATCGACCAGCGCAGCCAGTGCCTCGACCATCCGACTGGGCTCCGCGCTGCAAATGTGCCCGAGCAGCTCCTTCGCACGCACGAGGTCCGCGGCACGCTTCTCGGCAGCACGCTGCGCGGCCTCGGCATCCGTACGCATCTGCGCGAGGACCCTGAAGCCGCCGCAGACGCCGCGCGCAATCTGGCGGTGGATCTCGTCGATCGCGTCCTCGCGGGTAATCATGTACGTCGTGCCCGAGCCCCAGCGAAGCATGAAGAGGGTGCCGTTGTAGGTTACGTACCAATGCACGCGTCCGCTGTTCGTCGACCCGTGGCCACTGAGCTGGACCGAGCAAATGACCCAGCGGCCATCGTCGCTGACGTACTCGTGAGGCGCGTGCTTGGCCCGCGCGGTCTCCTTGCCGACGAGCTTCTCGAATCCCGGCGACGCAGCACGCCGCATGAATGTGATCGGCAGATCGCGGAGGGCGGGCAGGCCGTTGGGGCGAGCGGGGGCGGTCACGCGGCTTCCTCCGCGTCGTCGTCTTCCTCGGCGTCGGGGTCACCCGTGCCGTGGCACTCCGAGCACTCCTCCATCTCGGCCGCAGACTCCGAGTCGCACTCGCAGTTGTCGACCACGTTCGCGCACGTCATGCAGGTCTCGATCTCGCCCTCGCCGGCACAGACCGAACAACGATCGTCGGGATGCGGGTTTGTGTTGGGCATGGGATGGACTATTGCGCGCGGCGTGCCGACATCGACGCGTGCAAGTACGCGTGCACGCGTCCTGGGTAGCGTTGTACCCGACGCGCCCAAGCCACGCCTTCGTTGCACCGAAGAGACAGGTGCGTGGCTACCCGGGGCCCTCGGATCGCCACCAGGAGAAGTCACCGCGCGGCGGCCTTGGCCGGCTTCTTCTTCGCGAGCTTCTCGGTCTTCATGAGCGAGATCAGCTCGTCGAGCTTGCCCACGAGCTTGGGGTTGACGTCCGACTCGCCGACCACGAGCTTGAGCGCATCCTCGACGCCCTCCCACCAGGCCAGAGGAGTCAGGTTTTTGTTTCCCCAGAAAAGCCGAGTCTCCCTAAAAAGGCGTCAAACAGTGTCATTTTTGAGGCACACCCACGTGAACGCGCCGCCCAGGTACGAATGTACCCGCCACGGTAGATTCAGGTGTTAGCCTTCCGCCGCGCTGGCATCGTACGTGGATATCTTCCGAGTCATGCAGACCACTTCCTTTACGCTCGCGGGCCCGCTGGGTACCGATGCCGTTGCTGTTACGATCCGCTGCACGATCGACGCGACCAAGCTGTCCGCGTTCCGCGTCGAGGGCGTCACCGCCGTCCAGACCAAGGAGATCTCGGTGCGTGTGCGGTCTGCGCTCCTGGCGGCGGACGTGCGGTGGCCGGCAGGTCAGGTCACGATCGCTGTCGACGCCGGGGGTGCGAAGCTTCAGGCTTCGGCGCTCGATCTGCCGATCGCGCTGGCGATCGCGGGGGTCGACACGTCCGGGCTGCTCGTCGCGGGCGAGCTGGGCCTCGACGGCTCGGTGCGCCGCGTGTGCGGCGTGCTCGCCGCGACGCTCTTGGCCAAGAGCCTCGGCCTGCGCGGCGTGCTCGTCCCGGCGCAGAACGTCGCCGAGGCGCTGGCCGCCGACGCCGGTGTCGTGCACGAGATCGACAGCCTGCGAAACGTCGCGCGCGCTCTCTCCACCAAGGCGGTCTCTGCGAAGCGCGCGCCGAGCACCCGCGCCGCGCCTGACTTCTCCGAGGTGCGCGGCCAGGCGGACGTGATCGCGATGGTCGAGAAGGCCGTGAAGGCGCGCGCTGGGCTGCTGCTGTCCGGATCGCCTGGTGTTGGCAAGACGATGATCGCGCGCCGCATCCCTGGCCTTTTGCCCGCGCTGAAGCGCGACGAGCAGATCGCCGTGACGTGTGTCTACAGCGCGCTCGGGCTCGCCGACGGTCTCGTGGCCGAGCGTCCGTTCCGCGCGCCGCACCGCACGATCTCGGCAGCTGCGCTGGCCGGCGGTGGCTCATCTCCGCGCCCTGGCGAGGCGCAGCTCGCCGCGCACGGAATTCTGTTCCTGGACGAGATCGTCGAGTTCGCGCGTGGGACCATCGAGGCGCTCGCGTTCGCGCTCGATCGCATGCCCGCGGCGGCCCGTCCGCACGTCGTGGTGAGCGCGAACCCGTGCCCCTGCGGCTATCGGACCTCGACGCTGCGGACGTGCTCCTGCACCGAAGAGGCGCTGTCGCGCTACACCGCGCGCCTGGAGTGGGCGCTGGGCAAGCTCGGCGTGGCGATCCGCGTGTCGATTCAACCGACGTCTGCCGCGGACCTGCGCGCGCTCCCCGCGGGCGAATCGACGGCCAGCATCGCGAGGCGGATCGCCGCCGCGTCGAGCGGAGCACCGCAATGAACGCCGATGTGACTACGCGCCGCATCAGCCGCCGCAAGGCCGTCCGCCACTTCTCCGAGTGGAAAGACAAGGCCGGACGCGTGCACATTCACGTGACATACGAGGACCTCACCGGGCATGCAATTACGCCCGAGGAATTGCAGAGCTACCGCGAGCGGGAAGCCCGCTGGAACCAGGAGGAAACGCCACCATGAAACGCGACGCGACACTGAGGTTGACGAAGAAAGACAAGGCCTCCGCGAGAGCGGCGACGCTCGGCACGCACGGCATCGTGCAGAAAGACGGGCGTGCTTGAATCATCCTGACGGTGGTGCGGTCGCACTACGGACAGGACGCGCGAGCCGACGGTGAGAAGATCTATCGGGCGGGCAACGCGATCGCTGAATGGCTTGGGCTGTACAGCTGGGCAGACATCCCGCGGATGCAGCAGCCGGCCTCGATCGCTGCGTTCCGCCTCCTGCTCAAGAACGCACAGTAGCTCGGGCAGTCGCCGCGCTACCGGCGGCGATTGTCCGAGCTACTGCGCGGTTCGCCGACTACGGCTTCTGCATGATCCACGAGCCGGAGCCCGTGACCTCGGTCGGGGCACCGAGCGTCGGATCGTAGGTCAGATCGATGAAGCGCTTCTGCGGCAGCTGGGCAGAGAGCCCGACCCACGACTTGACGCCGAGGTCGCCGACGCGCAGGTCGCCGGCCACGCCGGTCACGCTCGAAGCTACGATACCGGCCGCGGGCGGCAGCGGGATGACGCCCGGGAAGTTGTCGGTCACCAGGAAGTGCGCGCCGTCCGTGAGGAAGAGGCCGACGGCATTGGGGTCCGTGATGGGTCCACCGCCAAGTTGGCCGTTCGGCGCGTTGGGGATGTTGCCGAAGACCAGGCCGCCCTCGCCACCCGTGACGCTCTTGATGACGTTGCAGCCAGGGCAGATCTCCGCATGAATGCCGTCGCTCTGGCAGCCCCAGATCTTGACGTGATCGAGCGCGAGGCAGCCGCCCTTGACGTAGATGCCGTAGCCGGGGAGCGTGTTGGCGGGCGCGATGATCGGGGCCGGCGTCCACACCGTGGACGGATCCGCGATGACGCCCACGAACTGATCCGGGATCGCGTTGAAGATCGCGCCGTACCGAGCGTCGAGGCAGCCGCACGGCCCACGATCCGCGGGCTCGAACGGGTTGTAGCGCGGGCCGATCGCCGCGCACTGCTCGGCGACGAAGCCGACCATGTAGACGCATCCCGCGCAGCCGCTCATCGGCGTCAGCATCGACGGGATGTTTCGGAAGTAGCTCTGGTAGAAGCCGACGCAGCCCTGAAGGATGACGAGGCCGTCGTGGATGTACGTCGTCGAGACGAAGACGCCGGTCGATCCACAGAGGATCGAGAACCCCGGCATGTCGCACGCGTCGAACACGATCGAGCTGCTGCGCCAGAGCTGGACGCCCCAGAGCGCGGACGGGTTGGTCTTGGTGAACTTGATGCCGCGCATCGAGAAGCTGTTCGTGTTCGCGATCTGGAACGCGCCCTTGATGAGATCGGATGCACCGCTGGAGATGACCAGCTCGGCCGACTGCTCCATGATGGTGAACGGCGCCTGCGGCAGCGGCGTGAACGCGTTGAACGTGGGCGCCGCATCCGGCACGTAGGCGTGCGAGACGTAGAGATCGCCGCCCTGGTTGTGCCAGATCACACCGACGATCGCCTCGCCACCAGGCAGCGTGGCCTTGAGGAGCTTGCCCTTGAGCGTATCGTCCGCGTAGGCATTGCCCGTGGCGACCTTGATGAGGGCCGTGTCGTTGTCGACCGTGACGACCGCGGCGGCGATGAAGGCACCGCCGCCGAGCGACGCGACCGGCTTGGGGATCGCGAGGATCTCCAGCTGCGTCATCGTCGTGAACGGCGTGTTCCGCAGAGCGGGCGGCATCGAGAGCGTAGCTTCGCCGCCGTAGGGCGCGAGGAAGGTCGGCAGTGCGTAGTTCGGCGGCAGCACCTCGGTGCCGAGGTTCGTCACGTCGACGCGATAGAACTGCCCCTGCGCCGGATGCAGAGGCAGGTCGCGGACTGCGCGCTGAAGCGTGAGGTACGGGTTTGCCTGCGAGCCGTCGCCCGTCTCGTCGCTGCCGGTCTGGTTTGCGTAGATGATGTTCAGGACCGGTGGATCCGCGAACGGGGGCCAAAACGGAGGCGTTGATTCGGCAGCCGGTCCCGTGGGGCCCGTAGCGCCGGTGTGACCGCGCTTGCCCCGCTTTCCACGCTCTCCGCGCTCTCCGCGCTCCCCTTCACCACCTTCACAGTTGTCGAAACCCGGGGCACGCTTGTTGAAATCAGCCATTACGCCAATATGCAGACTCTTGCGAAAAGGGTCAATTTTTGTGCAGAGCCGCCACCAGGGTTCGCAGGATGCCAACGCGAGGCCCTTGTCGCACGCTGCTCGTGCGTAGCCGTACCTACCCGCACGGATGTGGAAGAAGCAGCGGTCACTCCAGTCACGTCCACCACGCCTGTCGACGAAATCGACGTCCATCCGAAAGAGCACTGGACGCCGCGCATCGGTTCCGTCGTTTTCAGCGGCAGCGGGTGGTGCGTTTTCAGCGGCAGCGGGTGGTGCGTTTTCAGCGGCAGCGGGTGGTGCGATTTCAGTGGGCGCTGCTTCAGCGGCAGCGGGTGGCGCGATTTCAGTGGGTGCTGCCTCAGCGCCTGACGGCGTTGTTTGGGCGCTAATGGCGTTCGACTGGTCTGACGGTTGAGCTGAGGCGCTCGAATTGCGCGTCAACCACACTGCAAAGGCTAGGGCGCCGATACACAGAAGCACAACTCCCAAACTGTTCGCGCCACCTGGTGCCTCTTCTACCTCTTCGACCGGCTTGGGTTGAAGCACGTAACCTCGTGGCAATCGGGGATGGGCTTTGACCCAAGTGATCTTTGGCTTCTTGGCCATGCTTTTCTCGCTTCTTGGCGCGATGCGCCTGGCTGATGCGGATGTATGACGCTGCTTACAGCTGCTTACTGGAGTTACAAAACGCATGCCACGGCTGACCGTCGATAACCGCTTATAAGAGCAAGGCAATTAGGAAAGCACGGTGTCTCCGTACCCCAGGGTTTGGTCTCACCCACCCTCGAATGAAACGCGATCGCATCCATCGCAGCCGCAGCCTCGATCGACAGATCCGGGCGGACCACCACCTCGAATCGGTGAGCTTGACCCGCTTCTCTTCGATGGCAGTGAACTACGCGCTACGCCGGCTGGACCCGCGGTCTGCCTCACGGTCGGTCGCTAAGACCACCTGACCATCGAGCCCGACCGGCACGACGGCGAGACGACATGACCGAGCGGGTAGAGGGTGAACGCGCGGAGATCGCGGCGATGGGTCGGCACTGGAGCACCGTCACCGGTGTCTGCGGACCCGTCTTCCGCTCTCAGATGAATGCACGCTCAGGCACGCCACGTCGCCCACCGACGCCTGCACGCTGCTCGACGCCTTCAAGGTTTTAGCTAGATCTAACCAGTCTGATAAACTGGCTTGGTGGCCAAGATCCCGACTGAGATTGCCAAGCGTGTTGAAGATTACGTAACTAAATACATGAAAATACTTGATATTGGTGGAAAGCGCCCAAGCATTAAAGTGTACAACAAGCCCGGCGCTGACTGGATCGCACGTTTGGATCAGCCGTTCTTCATCACCGACGACGCGGCCGGAATTGGGGCCAACGCGACATTGGAACTTCAAAAGGAGTATCTCAAGTATCCAAAGTTTCTTGCGCGCGTCATTGCCCACGAAATGGTCCATCTCCGAGACTTTCGCGCGCTGCCCAAGGATGAAGCCGCGCGAATGGCCCACGAGATAGCAGCCGGAGTCATGCCGGAGGAGCATCCAGCATCCTTCTTCGAAGGAGTTGCACGCATCGATGCGATTATGGGGCCTGACTTTGTCATCACAGAAAAGGGAGCATCGGTGGAAGAAGAGGCGCCGGACCACCTCACGAGCCGACACGAGCCTGTCCTGCCAAAGGTTTTGGTCGGGCTTGCCTTGGGGGTCTTAGGTGGGGTCGCAATCAAGCGACTGCGCGGCAAGCAAGAGCGTTTGAGCCCTCACGTCCCCCCTTCCGCTGCGCAACCCACGCGCTCGTACGAACGAGGAAGTTACGGGGGTCCGAGACCTCGCAAGTCACCTTCCGCTGTTTCCATGCCCACGCCCCCGGCGCGCGGGGCGCTCACGAATGAGCGCGGGCATTACGGCAAGCAGAATCGCTAGGTCGCGCTGGGCGTGGCGTCGTGCGTAGCTCTACTCGAACGCGATCGGGAACGTGTACCTGCCGATCTTGACGGACACCGGCCGTGCCCTCAAACCGACGCCCGGAGCACGATATGGAGACAGCGCGGTCCGATTCGTGGGCACGGAACTCTGAATGAAGGCAGCCCGCTCCATCCAACTCGCCTGCCCCGGGATCGCGCCGCCTCTAAACCACATCGCGAGATGAAGCGGTCGTGACGTAGGCTGGCCGTCCATGGACACGTTTCTGCTCGACGTGCGATCGACCGATCCTCGGTGGCCTCAGCTGAACGAGACCGCCCTCCAGTACGCCTATGCGGTCGGCGAGCAGGATCGCACCCCGTGGTGTTTGTTCACGTGCTGGCGCCACGAGCCCGAGTTCGCTGCCGAGGACAACTGGGCGTACCTCGGGTGGGTCAGCAACCTGCTACCACCCGACACCGACACACAGATCCTCGTGGCGCACTACCGCGGCGCCCCAGGCTCGCGCACCCGTGTCGAGCCCTGGATCTTTGCCACCGGCGACGTGGACCACACGCTCGTGGAGTTCTTGCTACAAAGGCACGCGCAGGATCTCGCGTTCTGGAGCGATGGAACGATGGTCCACGCGGTGACACCCGGAGCGATGCGCTGCCTCGGTGAGTTTCGTCCCGGATCCATCGCGCACGCCATCTGCGAGTCGTCGGCGGAGCGGGCGAGCCTCCTCGGGTTCGACTTGCCGGTATTCACGTGGATCGAGGCGTTGGCGCGGACCGCGTGCGTTGGTCGATGTTAGCCGCTCGTCCCTGAGCTTCGTGGCCGAGTAGATGCAAGGCCAGCTTGATAGACTGACAGCCGCGACGGTGGGGCTGCGCGAGAGTCGTGACCGTGGAGCTACTCGATCAGTCGCAGAGCTTCCGTGAGCAGCAGTTCGACCGCCCGCGTGACGCGTCGGGCCACGCCGACGAAATCGTCGATCGGGACGGTCGCGCGCCATGCTCCGCGAGGTTCGCGCGCCATGCTCCGCGAGGTTCGCGCGCAAAGCCCATGGGACCCAAGACGTCTCGCACCGCAGGCAGGTCTGGTAGCCACGAGGTCTCGATGGTCACGGCTCTCTTTTTCCGCTCGACCTCGAAGTAGAGGAAGCAGTGGTTCGCGCGGTATTTGCCGCGGGCCCTGAGCTTGTATCGGATCCCCTCGTCGCCGATGGGGACCGCACTTGCGCCGTTCGGCTCTACGTCGGGTCGTACCTCTCGGACGAGTCCGTCAAGCGGATCTGCGCGCGACGCGCCCCGCTCTTGTGCGGCTTGTGCGGTATCCGCGTCGTTCGCTCGCTCGTCGAATACGTCATCAGAAGCGTCGATGGAGATCCTTGCCAACTGTCGCGAAAATCCGCGAAGCGCCGTGGCCTCGGCTTCGGCTTGCGTGATCTTGAGGCGAATCACGTTCTCGCTGCGCACCTCGTCGATCCGCACGCGGTGGTCCGACAAGTAGTCGCATCCGAGGATCATGCCCCCGTGGGATTCGGCTTCCGCGACGAGACGATCGTCCACGATGACGACGTGATTACTTCGAGCGCATCCCTCCAGTTCGAGAGCCATCAGGGCTCCGGCATAGGCGCGCCCGCGGAAGGTCCGCAAGCCAGGCATGATCTTCGCCCCGGCGCGCTCGGCGAGTGCACAGGTAATCACGGACGCGTACGCTTCCGTGTCGACCAGCGCGTCGACCTCGGGGCAGTCGTTCCAGTCATGCACGAGTTCGAGGCGGTCGCCACGATGGATGAGTCCGCAGAGCTTCACCTTCAGATCGGCGTCACCCACGGCCTGCTACCGTAGCCGATGGCGTTCGAGTGCGCTCGTTCCGCTTCCCCCGACGCAAGACACTGGGGCTCCCCGCGAACCCACGCCGTATGCGTGGCGCCACACCGCGCACCGATCCGGGACCGCCAGTCCGGCTCTACATTCGGATTGAAGGCTGAGGTCTGCGGCCGTGTAGACTTGAGCCATGAACATGCGCGGTCAATACGGAACCCACCACACGATCGCTGGAGAACCTTTGGCAATGGGCGTAGCGGGCGCAGCAGCAACGAATAACTCTGGTTCGATGTGGTTCGTTGCTTGGCTAGCAAGCCTTACGTTCGGAGTGGTGCTTGCCGATCATGAATTCCGTCGAGGCTTTGTCGAGGGCACTCGAAATGCCAAGAGGGCGCGGTAAGTAGTTACCGTGGACAGGCACCGGAGCCTGCTTGGTTGAGCGCTCGTCCATCAACATATAACGGATGTTCTCGCGTGCTCTTGGCACTCAGTTGACCGCCAACTTGCGCGATGCAGTACCCCTCACCGAGGGTGACGCGCAGTTGTATCCGGTCGATCGTTTCGCACGAGCCTTCCCAAAAAAACGTTCCGTCTGGATGAGTCGCCACGGACTCTTCCGCCACGATCACGTAGACGCCCGCGAGTGGCGCGCCTGATGCGCGGTCGATGACGTGACCTGCAACCTCACACTTTCCATTCAGTCCATTTGCTGCCGTTGCTGCCGTCGGTGCGGATCCCGTGTTTTTTTTTCCATCCCTTGAAAAGCAGGCCGCCAGCGCCGGTGATGAACACCCCAACAACGGCCTTTCCAAACCAGCCGATGCCACCACCCGGCTTTCGGCCACCATCATCGTCCGATCTTCGGCTTGTTGAACGTGCCACGCTGCCGCCACGATACCTGTAACGCTGACGTGCAAGCAAGCCCACCCACAAAGCGCCGCCTCAAGCCGCGAGGCTGCGCGCACGCTGTGCAAGCCGGTCCGCTCACGGCGGGCATTCGCAAATCTTACGGCTACCGACGCGACGACAGCGCTGACGGCCACCGCCGTGATCCGCATGATCGGCACTGCGGTCCTCGCAGTCCTCGGGCCCTTGGGCTATGCGACTCACGACCTGAGCCAAATCCGGGCGGCCTGCCGCAGGGCCGCATTGAGCGAGATCTGCTCGCGCTTTGCCTGAGCCTCCACAAGCTTCCAGAGTTCTACCGGCAGCCGAATGGATCGCACCGCAGTCGGCGCGCGCACCTCTCCGCGCCTGGGCCTTCCCGGCGTATGAAGACCGCCAGCCGCCGCGACGCGTGCGTAGTACGGGCTCGATGGAGACTGGTCGGATCCGTCCTCGCGCTGCACGTCGACGACGACGCCGTTCTTGCGGATGTCCTCGTAGAAGGGGTTGCGAATCTCAGTCTTCTTCATGAGGTTTCGATTTCCTGGGCTTCTTGGGTGGAGCAGGACGAGACGTATCCCCTGCCGTCGACGGTCGTTTGGTTCGTCGTCGTCCCTTCTTCTTGGGCGGCTCGAACTGCACTTGATAACGATCGCGCTCGGGGCCGGTCGCGCGTCGCGCGCTGATGATGCGCGTTGCTGGAGGAGACTCGGCGAGCAGCTCGACGTGAACGACGAAGAGCAAGTGCGTCGAGGAGGAGAGGCCGATCAGGTTTCCTCGCTCGGGGTGCTTACCGTCGGGAAGATAGAGCCCCCTGGGATCGTCGAAGGCCGTCAACGCATCACCGAAAGAAACGGCGTGCTTCGCGTAGTTCAGAACAGCCTTGGCCGGATCCCAGATGAAGCGCACCTGGAAACTGTAACACAGTTTAGGCGGGTTTCAACCGATTGCGTAGCGACGCGGGTGCGCGACTGCCAATAGGCGGCATCGGTTCTGCCGTGGGCTTTTGGGTCAACCTACGCAACCCCGATACCGTGGAGCGTGGGGCCTCCGTTCAGCCGCCTGTGTTGGAGTAGAGCGGTGGGTAGAACGACGTCTTGAACCAGTCGTCCAGCCGTCCAGCCGTTGAACGCCCGCCTCCGAGGCTGGGATGACCGAGTCGTCCGAGACGATCGTCGTCGAGACGTGCCCCCTCTCGCTAAACTCCCACAGGACGATCGTCGTGTAGGTGGACCCGGTGAAGCCGCCCTGCCAACCCACCGAGATCCGAACGGCGAGACGATCGCTCAGTCGAGTCACCTCGTAGCCCGTGAGCCGCGGGTTCTCGCCGGTGGGATGGGTGGCAGCTTGAATCGAGGCCGCCGCCCGCACCCCACTTTCGCCTCCGAGCATGCTGCGAACCGCTGTGTCCGCGCGCTCTGCCCATGGGACTGCACGACCCACGAGGCCGCTACGCGAAGCGACGGTAGTGTCCTAATTTGAAACTGGCCCGGGGATCGGCGTGCCTCCTGCCAAACCCCTGGCGACACTGACGGCATGAAGGATCGACGCTGGAAGGCATGGCGCGAGGATCTGGTCGCGAAGCTCGAAGGGCTGCACATGCTCGCTGTCGAGGCGGATGCGTTTCAGAGCGCGTTCGAGACGATCTACGGCAACACCTCCTGGCCGACCGATGGAGATCCGGATCGGCGCCGCGCGCTCAACCGCATGGCGTGTTTCGTCGAGCAGTTGAACCATAAGATCGGGGAACTGCTCCGCGAGTCCCACGTAGCGGTCGAACTCGTGATGAAGCGATGATACGGTGGTCGCGTGGATTCGGCCGGCCTGACCGCGCTCCAGGACGCTATCCGGCACATGCACGGATGTGAGGCGCAGTGGCTCGAATCTGTGCTGGTCACCGAGACGTTTGAAGGCGAGATCGTGTGGGACGGCGAGGTGCAAGTGTTTGAGCTTCACGGGCACCCGAGTGCCGCGCGCGGGTACGCGTGGAGTCACGTGACGGATGGGAGTCGGCGAAGATTTTTCGCCGTGCTTGGCATCGGACCCGTTCGGGATGCGGTCACCGCAGTGCGTGCTTCGATCGCGGCTGAGATCCGCAAGTGATGATCGCGATCCTGGTCACTCTAACGCGTCCGTTCCGTCGCACACATCCAAGACCCAGATCGTCGGTCACACCCACGCGCCGTTCATTCGCCGGCTCGCGAACGGCGGGATCGTCGCGAACCCAGGGGCGTTGCTGCGCGATCCGGCCCCGGGCACGGAGGTGCAGACGCCAGGGACGTTCGCCATCCTCGACGTCATGACGCGTACCTTCGCCGTGCACCGGGCGAAGGACGGTGCGCGCGTCACGCTACCGCCTGCGGTCAGCCGCGACCGCTAAGGATGGGCTCGGGCGATCGACGTCGCTGCGGCAAGGTGTCCCGCAGCCCACCCGGGATCTCGCCGCCTCGAAACCACATCGCGAGACGAAGCGGTCGTGACGTAGCTTGGACGGCCCATGGACACGTTCTTGCTCGACGTGCGATCGACCGATCCTCGGTGGCCTCAACTGAACGAGACCGCCCTTCAGTACGCCTACGCGGTCGCTGAGCAGGATCGCGCGCCGTGGTGTTTGTTCACGTCCTGGCGCCACGAACCCGAGTTCTCGGCCGAGGACAACTGGGGGTATGTTGGGTGGGTCAGCAACCTGCTGCCCCCTGACACCGACTCGCAGATCCTCGTGGCGCACTACCGCGGCGCCCCAGGTTCGCGCACACGTATCGAGCCCTGGATCTTCGCTACCGGCGACGTGGACCGCGCGCTCGTTGAGTTCTTGCTGCGAAGGCACGCGCAGGATCTCGCGTTCTGGAGTGATGGGAGGCAGGTCCATGCCGTAACACCTGGAGCGATGCGCTGCCTCGGTGAGTTCCGCCACGGAGCCATCGCGCACGCGATCTGCGAGTCGTCGACAGAGCGGGCGAGCTTCCTCGCGTTCGACTTGCCAGTGTTCACGTGGATCGAGGCGTTGGCGCGGACCGCGTGTGTCGGCGCAGCCTCCGCGTCGAAAATGTGACGGGGTCGGCTGGAACGCTGCTGGGCCGGCCGTTCAGCCGCCCGTGTTGGAGTAGAGGGGTGGGTAGAACGACGTCTTGAACCAGTCGTCCAGCCGTTGAACTCCCGCGTCCGAGGCTGGGATGACCGAGTCGTCTGAGACGATCGTCGTCGAGACGTGTCCGCTCTCGCTGAACTCCCACAGGACGATCGTCGTGTAGGTGGACCCGGTGAAGCCGCCCTGCCAACCCACCGAGATCCGAACGGCGAGACGATCGCTCAGGCGAGTCACCTCGTAGCCCGTGAGCCGAGGGTTCTCGCCGGTGGGATGAGTGGTCGCTTGAATCGACGCTGCCGCCCGCACCCCACTGTCACCACCAAGCATCTGGCGAACGGCTGTGTCAGCTCGCTCTGCCCATGGGACCGCCCGGCCCACGATGCCGCTGCGTGAAGCGACGGCGTTGACGGCATCCTTGGCGCCCGAGGGCAGCACCAAGTAGATGACCACCGCCCCGAGTGCAAGGATGCCGATCGTCGCCAGCAGGCCGCGTCGTGGCTTCGGTGCTGCCGGGGCTGTTGTTGGAGCAGGCTTCACCGACACGACCTGATCGCCGGCCTTGATCCCGGTGAGCATCTCGTTGCAGAAGCGGCACTTGATCGCCTCCGCGTGAATCGATTCACGACAGAACGGGCACGGTTTCTCGATGCTCATGCCTTCCTCCGAACGGCGCTAGCACCGTCGCCGGCATTGTCACGGCTGTCGCCGTCCTACGTCAAGCTTGGACACGTCATGCCTGACGTATTATGAGATGACGCCTCCGGCTATCCCGACGAGGAGATGGTCGACGAGGATCTTCGCGTAGCCTTCGGCAAGCGCTGCCGCGCGTTACGAAAGCGACGGAAGCTGTCGCAGCTCGACATGGTCCGGAACTTCGACGTGTCCTTGTCGCACTACCAGAAGATCGAGCGCGGGGACCTCGACGTCCGGCTCTCGACCGCGAAGAAGCTCGCTACCTGTTTCAACGTCACGTTGGCCGAGTTGATGCGTGGGCTCTGATCCAACGCTGTTCCATGCAAAGGCCCTGGACAGCCGATGCCGCGTCGGAGAAACCGCATCGCACTCCGAGGCGGTCGCGACCGGATGACAGCCCGTGGCAGTGCTCCGATGTCGGTTCCTACTCGATCAGTTGCAGAGCTTCCGTCAGCATCAGTTCGACCGCTCGCGTGACGCGTCGGGCCACACCGACGAAGTCGTCGATGGGGACGGTTGCGGACACGACGGGTTCATGGCGACGTCGCCTCCTCGTCGTCGAAGTCGTCCGCCCCGTGCCCACAGTATTCCCGGTGGCAGCCGCTCCCCGCGAGCACCGCCTCCATCGTCACGCCGAGATGCCTGGCGAGCCGCAGCGCATCTCCGCATATGTGGCGTCCTTGGGATCCTGGATCACGGGGCCGGCCACTCCATCCGCCAGCCTGCCCATCATCACGACCCCGATCGTGCGCCTACCATAGGTCGCGGCGGCAGATCGGAACGCACGGTCGATCGATGGGCGCGCGAAGCGCTCTGGAGGACGTGCCTCCAAAGCGCGTCTCTGCGCTGAGTGCTGAGTGGAGCACGCACAACAAGCCTCTTTCTTGGACATCGGATCCAAGCGTTCGATGATTTGCGCACGTGCGAAAAGCCCGTCGACGATCAACGGCCAGTGACGCTGAATGGGCCAAGGTCATCCAGCGCTTTCGTGCGCTGAATGACCTACGTGATCAGGATGCCCGACGCCGGGCGCAGCGTGCAGCACGCCTGCTGAAAAAGGAGGCGACGGACATCTACACAGCCGCCGACGAGCTTGAGCGGGAGGATCGCCATGATCCGATCCCCGCCAAGTACCAGGCCGACCGCGTCGCCAGGCGCGTCATCAAGGAGGGCCGCCTGGATGGCGATGTCATCGCCGAGTACATCGAGCGCTGGGCCAAGGGCAGAGACGCTATCGCGGGCACACCCGCAGATCTCCGAGCACGCGGCCACAACATCTGGCAGCTCGCCGAAGTGCTCAGCGCCACCGGCACGGGCATTCTTGAGCATGCACGGAGCATGCGTCGCGGTGATGGTGACGGTGCGCTGCCCGCTGTCGCGATGGATTACCTGATCGAACACACGACCAACTGGGGAGCTACGCGTCGCGAGATCGCGGAGCGTCTGATCGAGCACGGCGCCATGCCACCTCCGCCGCGCAGCGAGAATCCAGAGCCTGACCTTGTTGTTCGTTGGATGTCGATCCTGAGATCAGGGCGCTCAAGAGCCCGAGGACGCTGAGCTAAGGGGTCACAGAACCGGGGGTACACATCGCCGTTCTGCAACCCCTTCGGGCAGCAGGGGTCACAGAACCGGGGGCACACATCGCCGTTCTGTAACCCCTTCGGGCAGCAGGCGTCACAGAACCGGGGAGGCAAATCGCCGTTCTGTAACCCCTCCGGTCAGGGGGGCACAGAACCGGGGGTGCACATCGCCGTTCTGTGACCCGGTGTTCTGATCGGGTCACAGAATCACGGTGACGCCTCGACACTCTACGCCCACCAATCCTGGGAGCATGCGTAGGACGCGCGCTGTGGCCTTATCAGGGCATGCACGATCACGCCACGCGTCCCCATCGAGTCCCCGTACCCGGCGCGCGCCCGTCGCCGAGGCGCGTCAAAGTATCGGGATACCGCCGCTACCTCTCTCTCCCAACAAGGAACCGAGGTAGCGGCGGGCGGTACTGGAGAGCGTCCGCGACGTGGGTCGCTAAGGGCCTTTACACCCCGAATGGGACCGGGATCATCCGGTCGGGTTCGACACCCACGCTCTCCGCCACCAAGCATGCAGGCCGCCACGGCGGCGGTCAAGTCCAAGATCTCGTGTGCCTCGCGCCTCGCGCCTCGTGCCTCTTGGCTCGACGTCAGATCCACCTTCTAGGATAACGTTCATGGGGAATCTCCTCCGCACCGAGAAGAAACTGGCGGTGCTCGCTGCACTCGTCGAGGGCTGCTCGGTTCGCTCGACGGAGCGCCTGACAGGCGTGCACCGCGACACGATCTGCCGCCTACTCGCACGCATCGGCGAAGGATGTTCGAGGCTCGTCGGCGAGCGCATGGTCGATCTCGACTGCAAGCGCCTGGAACTCGACGAGCTGTGGTCGTTCGTTGGCAAGAAGCAGCGGACAGTAACCGAGGCCGACGACGGCGCGATCGTCGGCGACCAGTGGGTCTACATCGCGATCGACGCGGAGACGAAGTTGATCCCGTCGTACCTCATCGGCAAGCGCGAGGCGCGCAACACCAACCTGTTCGTCGCCGATCTCGCGTCGCGCCTACGCAACCGCGTGCAGATCTCGACCGACGGCCTGCGCCAATACGTCGAGGCCGTTGAGCAGGCGTTCGGCGGGGCGGTCGACTACGCGCAGATCGTAAAGTCCTACGAGGCTGAGCCAGCCGGTGAAGGTAGGTACTCGCCGCCGAGCGTTTCGGCGACTGCGAAGACGCCGATCTCCGGGGCGCCGATCGCCGAGCTGGTGAGCACCAGCTACGTCGAGCGGAACAACCTGAACATCCGCATGGGCGTTCGGCGCTTCACGCGTCTGACGAACGCGTTCAGCAAGAAGCTGGAGAACCACGCCGCCGCCGTCGCGCTGTACGTGGCCCACCACAACTTCGTGCGTCGTCACATGACGACGCGTGTGACGCCTGCGATGGCCGCGGGCGTCGAGGCGAGGATGTGGTCGATGGGAGAGCTGCTCGAAGCGTCCGAGGCGCGGGCGGCGTAAGCCTGCACGGAGCTGGCGCGCGTCTCAGGGACGGACCTGCCCAGTGCCCTGACATCGTGCGCACGCGACGAGCGGTGGCCACGCACCAGAGACGATCGCGTCGAACGTCACCCCAGCTAGCCGTGCTGTTGCCAGCGCCAGCCGTGCACTCTGAGGACGGCTCGGAACGCGTGCCTTCGTGATCGCGTCCACGGTTACGCCCATCGCCTTGGCCAGGGCTGCCAAGCCGCCAAGCCGCCGGCACATCACCGCGAGGGCGAAGCGTACGTGCGCCTGCTCTTCTTTGGTGAGCCGTCGCTGCTCGTTGCGGATGAGCCGCTCCGGTGA
>Ga0315291_10004345_pt1 | contig 18066 bp, 12 predicted proteins | sample YL17G12_20_MG_FD_203070 | JGI IMG/M metagenome (GOLD analysis project Ga0315291, IMG submission 203070) | Sediment microbial communities from Yellowstone Lake, YNP, Wyoming, USA - YL17G12_20 | ecosystem: Environmental > Aquatic > Freshwater > Lake > Sediment | place: USA: Wyoming | collected...
TTGCCGCGGATGCGGTGCACGCCGGTGTTAGGTGATCTATATGAGAAGTCCATCATGCCGGTTGTCCCCGCTGGGGCGCGCCGTGCGTACCCCGATATTGCGCGCGGCATCCCAGGCCGCGCTGGCACCAGGTTTGTCACTGCCCGGCGCCCAAGAGGTCGCTGACGTCGCCGGTTCGGGCCTGGTGCCAGGTCCGGGTCACCGAGTCCCATTCGTAGTGGACGGTCACTTGCTGCGGCTCCAGTGCCCGCTCCACAGCCTCCAGGCACTCAGGTTCGGTAAGGCCGGACTTGATATAGGTTCGAATGGTCTCGGGCACCTCGGCGTCGTAAACCGTGGTGCGGCCGCCGGTGCTGCGAATCTGAATCTGCGATGGCTTCGCCGCCAGCTCGCGGCGCGACCGGGTCAGGCTGCAGCTTGACCCATCGATCTCCCATTTGACCCCGCCGTAGCGATCCATGCGCTGGTTGTAGCGCTCGATGTCCTCCCGCACCTGGGCCACCAGCGGGGCGCGCAGTTGCTGCTCCGTGGGCCCTCTTGAGCACCCGGCGACGACAGCAGCCAGCGCCACTGCGGCGGCGCCGAGCCCCAGCCGGTACAGGAGGGACTGTCCCCGAAGGGGGACTGTCCCCTTCCGGGCGGGTACAGTCCACGTCGGGACAGTCCCCGCCCTATGGTGGCGGCGTACCATCCATCATTTAATTCGGCGCGGTGTCGGTTGCGACCTTTCTGCCCTTGCGCGGGGGCGACCGCACGACAGGGCGGGCAACTGGCTGAAGATTTCGTGCAAACCGTGCAGATAGGGTATTGACAGCAGCTATCAAACATGATATATGATGACAGACGATAATGGATGATAACCGTGCGCGGGTGGGAAAGGAGTCCTCTGGTGGCCACGACTAGCTTCTCGGACCGGCACGCAAGAGACGTTGTTTGGATCAGCCGCCGCCTGGCGGACCTTCTGAGCGCAGGCGCGACTCTCCCCCGGGCGCTGGAAGCGGTGGCCCAGCGCGCACCGGCCCGGTCTCGCCCCTTGCTCGACGGGCTAACGAGGCGGGTGTCCTGCGGGGGAAGGATGTCGGCGGAGATGGCGGATCGGGGCGCGCCGTCCTACGTCTGGGGAGCGGTGCGACAGGGGGAGGTCTGCGGCGATATGGCCCCCGCCCTGACCGCCCTCGCCGACCGCCTCGATCTGGAACAAGCCCTGCCGCCCGCTCGCGACGACCGACTGCGCGCATACGCTCTGGCCTTCGGTCGCCTCGGCATGTTGCTGGCCATCGGGGTGCCGTTTCTGCAAGCGCTGGAATCCGCGGCGGAATCGGTGGTGCCTTCTGATGTAAGTGACGCGCTTCTGGCCGCTCGCATGGCAATGGCGAAGGGCGACGGTTTCGCCGATGCCCTCGACCGCGCGGCGCCCGACCTGCCGGCGACGGCGATTGAGATGATGCGCGACGGAGAGCGCGACGGACGCCTGGACCAGGCCTTGCCGATCATAGCTGACTACCTGCTCGATGAGGCGGCGCAGAAGCCCGCCCGCAGGAGCAAGAAGGAGGGCTCCAATGCCTGAGCGCACGAAGGAGACAGAGAAGCAGCGGCAGCCAGAGGCCGGAGACTCTGCAGAGGTGCTGGACCTCAAGGCGGCGGCGGATTTCCTGAAGGTGAGCAAGCCGACCTTCTATCGGTGGCTGGCGCAGGGGAAGATCAAGGGCTTCAAGGCGGGGCAGCAGTGGCGGTTCTACCGGCGCGACCTGGAGAAGTTCCTCGAAACCGAAGAGCCGGCGGCGCCTCCCGCCGCCGCTGAAGAGGCTGAGCGGGCCGTGGAAGAGGCGCGCAAGGCCCGGGGATTGCCATCGGTTGAGTGGAACCGCCCTGGTGAGTTGCTGGACCCCAGCGTCGAGGCGGAGGATAATCCGATCCAGCGGGTTGTGAATGTCATCCTCGCCTCCGCGATAGATCGGCGGGCGAGCGACATCCACCTGGATGCAAGCGCCGGGGAGGTCAAGATTCGGTATCGCATTGACGGCGTGCTGCACGAGGAGATGATCATTCCCAAGTACGTGCACGCGCCGCTGGTTGCGCGGCTCAAGTTGCTGGGCGATATGAACCTTGCCGAACAGCGCCTGCCGCAGAATGGCCGCATCGCGGTCAAGCACCGCGGGCGCGATTACGACGTGCGCGTGTTCACCTATCCAGCAATGTTCGGCGAGGCTGCGGTGCTGCGCATCCTCGACCAGGCCAGCGTGCTCATCGGGTTCGACAAGCTCGGCATGTCGCCGCCGATGCGCGCAGCGTTCGAGCGGCGTCTGCGCGCCAACCAGGGCCTGATCGTCGTCACCGGGCCGTTGGGCTGTGGGCGCACCACCACGCTGTACTCGGCGCTTAACCTGCTCAACTCGCCGCAGAAGAAGGTTGCGACTATCGAGAACCCGGTCGAGTATCGCCTGCCCAATGTCATGCAGGTGCACGTCAACCGCAAGGCGGGGCTGACGTTTGCGGTCGGGGTGCGGACCTTCCGGTACTGCGATCCTGACATCATTCTGGTCGGCGACCTCGAGGACCTGGAGACGGCCGAGCTGTGCGTGCAGGCGGCGATGACCGGGCACATCGTGCTGACGGCGATGGTGCCCGCCGACGCGCCGAGCGTAATCACCCGGCTGATCGAGATGGGGGTCGAGCCGTTCCTGGTCAGCTCGGCGTTGAGCGCCGTGCTCGCGCAGCGGTTGTTGCGCAAGGTGTGCCCATCGTGCAGGACCGAGTACAAGCCGTCGCCCGACACGCTGCGGCGCCTGGGCATGAGCGATGACGAGATCGCGAGCGCCAAGTTCTACCACGGCGCCGGCTGCGAAGAGTGCCGACACACCGGCTACTACGGGCGCACCGGCGTCTTCGAGCTGCTGGAGGTGGACGATCGCCTGCGCGAGATGATCGCCCGCCGCGCCGCCACCGCCGAGCTGCGCGCGGCGGCGGTAGAGGGCGGCATGGTCACCATGCTCCAGGACGGACTGGAGAAAGCCAAGCAGGGCATCACCACCATCGAGGAGCTGCTGCGAGTGCTGGCGGTGGGTCGCGACTAGAGGAGAGACCGCAACCAGACGTGGTAGGTGGGCTGCCGGGATGCTCGCGCGAAACGCTCGGCTTCTTACGACCGAGCAGCGGTGTTTCCTGCCGTGACCGTGAAACCGGGCAGGGCATCGCCCCTCGGCCAAAGAATCTCGTTACTGGCGGGCATTCTGGGCGGCTGGCCGCCGCGTTCGGCGGGCCAGCACCCCATCTCGGGAGGTAGCTGGATGCGACCTGCAATAGCGCCAGCGATCACAGCTATGGCTATCATGGGCTTCGTCCAAACCGCGGCCGCCCTGACCATCTCGTCGGGAGGCAAGTCGGACTACGTCATCGTCGTCGGGGCCGAGGCATCGCCCTCCGAGCGGCACGCTGCGCAGGAGCTGCAAACGTTCCTGGAGCAGATCGGCGGGGCGAAGCTGCGCATCGTGGGTGACGATACGCCCCTTGCCGAGCGCGAGATCATCCTCGGCGACAACGCGCACCTGCGGGCGCTGGGGCTGGGCATCGACTTCCGCCTTCGCGGGCCACGAAGTTCCGCTTCGGTGGACGAAGGGGTCGCGGGCCTCGGCAACGAAGGCTTCGTCATTCGCACCGTCGGTCCGCGCCTGGTCATCGCCGGCGGACGCCTGCGCGGGACGATGTACGGGGTCTATACCCTGCTCGACGAGCACCTCGGCTGCCGCTGGTTCACCGCCGCCATCAGCCGCATCCCCAGGCGCGACCCCCTGGTCCTGCCCGAGATCAACCAACGCGCCGTGCCCCACCTCATCTACCGCGAGCCTTTCTGGCGCGAGGCGTTCGACGCCGACTGGGCCGCGCGCAGCCGCATGAACAGCAGCGCGGCTTACCTGACCGATGAGCACGGCGGCAAGGTCACCTACTACCCCTTCGTCCACAGCTTCTACCCGCTCATCCCGCCGGACAAGCACTTCGCCCGGCACCCGGAGTGGTTCTCCGAGATCAACGGCAAGCGCACCGCCGACCACGCGCAACTGTGTCTCACCAACGAGGAGATGATTCAGGAGGCGATCCGCAACGTCAAGGGCTGGATCGCGGACCACCCCGAGGCCATGATCTTCTCCGTCTCACAGAACGACTGGGGCGGCTGGTGCACGTGCAAGCACTGCTCGGCGCTGGCCGAGCGCGAGGGCAGCCAGTCGGGGCCGATACTCCAGTTCGTCAACCGCGTCGCGGCCGCGATAGCCGACGAGCACCCCGATGTGTGGATCGACACCCTCGCTTACTCCTACTCCCGCAAGCCGCCCAAGACCCTCAAGCCGCTGCCCAACGTCATCATCCGCCTGTGCAGCATCGAGTGCTGCTTCTCGCACCCGCTCGACGGGTGCGACAGCAAGGAGAACCGCGAGTTCGTCCGCGACCTGCGCGCCTGGAAGCAGATCTGCGGCCGCGACCAGCTCTTCATCTGGGACTACGCCACCAACTTCTCCAACTACGCCCAGCCCCTGTGCAACCTCCGCTCGCTGCGCCCCAACATCCGCACGTTCACGCAGAACGGAGTCGTCGGCATCTTCGAGCAGGGCTGCTACAATACCACCGGCGGCGAATTCGCGGAGCTCAAAGCCTACCTCATGGCGCGCTTCCTGTGGAACGCCGACTACGACTACGAGACCGCGCTCACCGAGTACCTCGACGGCGTCTATGGCCACGCGGCCCCCGCCATCCGCCGCTACATTGACCTGCTGCAGGACAACGTGGCCGACCGCAACCTGCACGCCCACATCTTCGACCGCACCAACGTGCCCTACCTGTCGCTCGACATCGTTGACCGCGCCGACGAAATCCTCGACGAAGCCGAGCGCCTCGCCGCCGGCGACGAGCAGGCCCTGCGCCAGGTGCGCCTCGCCCGCCGGCCGATGATGTACGTGCGCCTCAACCTCGTCGGCAAGCCCAAGTGGTCTTTCGTCGGGGACACCTACGCGCCGGGCCCTGCTCCGACTTCCCCCGGCCTGCTGGATGAGTTCGTCGAGCTGAGCAAGAGCGTGGGCGTGACGCTCGTCTCCGAGGGCCGTGAGATGGAATCGTGGGTCGAAGCTCATCGCGCCCCCGCCCAGCCGCTGCCCGCGGTGACCATCGGCAATGATGCGCTGACGCTGCGCTTCGTCCCCGCCCTCGGCGGCCGCTTGGTGAGCATGGTGGACCGGAAGTCCGGTCTCGACCTGATGGCGCCGCCGGACATACGCGTTGATCGCTACCCGGCGTCGGGCGGCTACTACGACAGCACCGCCCGCGACACTGCCGAGCCGGGGGAGCAGGGCACATACGAGGCCGAGACGCGCGCCACCAGCCGCGGGGAGCAGCTCACGCTCGCGCGCGACCTGGGCGACGGCCTGCGCCTGGAGCGCACCATCTTCGTGCCCGCCGGCGATGCCCGCAGGGTCGTCGTCACCAGCCGTCTCATCAACACCGGTTCCGTCCCTCGCATGGCCCTGCTGCAGGTGCACCCCGAGGTGCGCGTCGGCGAGTTCGAGAACTGCGCCTTCCGCGCCAAGCTGATGGACGGCTCGTGGGTGACGGACCCCTTTGCCGACCACGAGCCCGGCAGGTGGTGGCAGCATGACTTGGCGGGCGACAAACGGCCGGCGGCGGGGTGGCGCGTCATCAACAAGCCGCAGGGCGTCGAGCTCGCGATCCGATTCAACCCCGACCAGGTCGAGCGGGCGCTGGCCGAGCCGTGCGGCGACTGCCGCGAGGTCGAGCTGACCCTGTTCAGCCCCGAGCGCGAACTCGCCCCCGGCGAGGCGATAACCATTGCCCACCGCTGGTACGTGCGCTAGGCGCCCGGCGCGTTGAGAGCAGGAGGATTGTCATGCCGTTGATCATCTTCGAGGGGCCCGCGATGGATGCGGGCAAGAAGCGCGAGCTGGTGCGTTCATTCACCGAGGCGACCAGCCGCGTGACCGGCATCGCCAAGGAACACGTCACGGTCATAATCCACCAGAACGAGCGGGAAAACGTCGGCGTCGGCGGAGAACTGCTCACCGACCGCCTGGCGCGGGAATCGGACTAGGCGCCTTGTCCCGCCAGCGACGCAATGTCGTTGTGAGCGCGTCCCTGTCATCCTGAGCCCTTCGGCATCGCTCAGAGCGGCTAGGCCTACGGCCGCCGTGGCGGTTGCGCGCGACCTAGCCACTTGCCCTGAGTGAAACGAAGGGGTCAGCTCCGCGAAGGATGTCCCCCTCTGTCCTCCGCGCGACCCCGCTACTGGGCCGCCTTGCCGAAATCCGGTATCGGGACCCACTCCCCCCCGCGCAGTGCCGACTCGTGCGCGCAAATGCCCGGCGCGGTGTAAGCGACCGCCTCGTACACATCCACCGTCGGCCGGCGCCCCTGCGAGACCGCGCTCACGAACTCATGCACGATGTGCGGGTGCGAGCCGGCGTGGCCGGTGTCGATGGCTGGCCGCAGCTCCTCGGGCAGGTCCTCCAGGCGGAAATCCGGTTTCCACTCCTCGGCGGTTTCATCGGGGTGCAGGACGACGTAGCCCGCAGAGCGCCCGGGAGGCGGGTCGACGAATGAGCGCTCGGTGCCGTAGAACTCGAAGCGCACCGTTGACGGCGCGGCCAGCCACCGCAGCTCGGCCACACGCGCCGCATGCCCGGCCGAGGTCTTGAACAGCGCCACCGTGTCGGCGAATGGGTTGCGGTACGGGTTGTCCTCCATCACCGGGCGCAGGCGCTCGTCGCTCATGTCAGCCCAGCCCAGCGCGGCGACCGCACTCAGCCGCTCGCCCATGACCGAGATGATGCCGCTGGAGGAGTGCGTAATGTAGTGCATGGGGGCGAAACCCCAGCGCCAGGTGCGCTCCAGGTTCTCATCGCGCAGCAGGCCCGGCGTCGGCTTGGGCTGGCGCAGTTCCGTCTTGTCGTGCAGGTATTCGCCCTCGGCGTAGAAGATGGCGCCGAAGACGCCGTCCTCGCGCCAGCGCCGGCACGCCATGATCTCGGGGTAGTAGTAGCTCGTCTCCGCCATCATGTAGGTCACGCCCGTCTCCTGCACCGCGCGAATCAGCTCCCGGCATTCGTCCAGCGTCACTGCCGCGGGCACCGCCGACAGCACGTGCTTGCCCGCCCGCAGCGCTTGCACCGCCATCGCCGCGTGCGTCGGCGCGGGGGTAAACAGGCCGACCGCGTCCACCGCATCATCCGCGAGCACCTGCTCGTATCGCTCGCACGCCCGCGGCGCGCCGTACGTTTCCTGCAGCGCGCGTCGCCGGTCCTCGCGCAGGTCGCATACCGCCTCGACCGTGCTCAGCGGATGCTTGTCGAACGGGAAGCTCGCCCCGAACCTCCCGCCCACGATGCCCATCCTCACCATGTTCGGTTTCCTTTCCGCCGAGGTTCGCCTGGCGCGCCGTCGCCAATGCCATGGGCGTCAGCGCATAGCCGTGCGTGCGTCCGCTTCGCCAATCTGCAGAAGCCGTCCTGCCCGGCCGTTCGGATGGGCGGGGACTGTCCCTACGTTGTACGGGCAAGGCATGCCTTGCCCCTAGCCCGCCTGGAAGGGGACAGTCCCCATTCGGGGACAGTCCCTCGCGTGCGCCCCGTAGCTACGGGCAGCGTTTGGGCGTGCAGGGATCTCCGCGCACCCCGCCGAACACTACCGCAGTCGCCGCTGGGGGTGGCGGGGGTGAGTGATGGCAGTTCGTACCCGGCTGGAGGAACTGGCACAACAAGTGTCAGACCGCCTGGCGAAGGACGAGCGCGTGGTCGGCGTCCTGCTGCTGGGGTCGGTGGCGCAGCAGCACGCTTGGGACCGCTCCGATCTGGACCTGCTCGTCATCGTTGACGGTGACGCCCCGGAGCAGGCCCCGCCGCTGCTCGTCACCGAGGTTGACGGCGTGGCGGTCCAAGTGGAATGGGGGACGCTCGAGGCATTCCTGGGCGAGGGCGGTCGCGAGGCAACCCGCCTGCGCAACCAGCTTGCGGTGGGCGCCCGCGCCTACGCCAAAGTGCTCTTCGACCGCACGGGCCGGATCACCGACGCCGTGCAGCGCGCCCGCGAGTTCCCCGAAGCTACGCGTCACGCTTTCCGCCTGATCTACGTCGGGTGGGCCGGGCACGCGATGCACGCCGCCGAGCAGTACCTCGCCCTGTCCCGCCCCGAGATCGCGCTGGCGTGGGCGCGGCGGGCGCTCGACGAGGTCGGCCGCTTGGCGCTCGTCGAGGGGGGCGTTTACCCGACCAAGGCCTGGCAGTGCCAGCTCGAATCAGTGCGCCCGGACCTCTATGCCGAATACGCACGCCTGGTTGCCCTGGGCGACGGTGTCGCGGCCTGCCGCGCCATCCTCGACCGCACCCAGGCGGAAGTGCTTAACTCGCTTCCCGCGTGCGCGGCGTTCATCCGCGGCGCATTCGAGCACTGCCCCGGCCCGCTGTCCCTGGGGCAGCTCGTTAACCGCCTCCAGACAGCCTGCCAGGTTGAGTTTGCGCGCGCCCTGGGGCCGGCCGCGTGGGGGCTCATCGAGCAGTTAGTGCAGCACGCAGTGCTGGCGCAAACGCGGCGTCCGGTCGAGTTCCCCACGCGAGGTAACGGCGTCGTGTTCGACGAGGTCGTGTACGCCCCGGCCGCGGAATGACCCGCACCGGCGGCGAGAGTCCCCGCAAACCACCTGCGCGGCGCGGCCGGCTGACGGGCCGGGCGGGGACTGATGTGGCGCAGATTACAAATCTGCGCTACCTACCCGCCCGCAAGGGGACGGTCCCCATTCGGGGACAGTCCCTGGCGTCGTCGCTAGGCGGCGTGCGACCGCGGACGCGACCCCGCTTCCCGCCGCCGACGCTGCTCCTCCTGGCGCTGTTATGTCTGCTCGCCCCGCCGGGCATGTGCCGGGCGGGTGCGGATGCCGCGGTCCAAAACACGCCCATCCGCGCGCAGCAGGTCGCGGCCAAGCTGGCGCAGCTTCGCCAGCTCCTCGGCGTCCCACTAGCCGATTGGCGGTGGAACGCGGGCGATTCGCCTCGCGCGGCGCAGCCCGCGTTCGATGATTCCTCGTGGGCCGTGGCGAGCCCGGAGATTACCTGGGGACCGGAGAACTCGGTCGCCTGGTTCCGCAAAGAGGTGGTGATACCTGATCGGGTTGCCGGCTTGGACGCGACGGGCTCGCCGGTCGCGCTCCTGGTGGGGGTGGATGACGACGGCGAGATCCGTGTCAACGGCGAGCTGCGCCAGAAGTTCCACTGGGACGAGGGGCGCGTGCTGCTCACTCCGAGCGCGCGGCCGGGCGAGAAGTTCCTGGTGGCCGTCAAGGGCATCAACGGCCCCGGGCCGGGTCGCCTGCTGTCGGCGCGGATGGAGTTCGAATCGCTCGCCGACGCCCGCACCGAAGTCGGCGCGTACGTCGCCGATGTGGACTTTGCGTCGGCCGCACTGCGGGACGCGGTTACCGACCGCGACGAGGCCAGCCGCGCGCTCGCCGGCAGCGTCGCCGCCTCCCTGGCCGCCGTTGATCTCGACGCCCTCGCCGTCGGCCACAAGCAGGCGTTCCTTGACTCGCTGCAGGCGGCCCGCGAGCCGCTGCAGCCCGTCGCCGACGCGCTCAAGCGCTCCACCATTCACCTCGTCGGCCACGCGCACATCGACATGAACTGGCTGTGGCTGTGGCCCGAGACGGTCGAGGTCTGCCGCGCCACTTTCCGCCAGGCGCTCGATTTCATGAACGAATATCCCGACTTCACCTTCTCCCAGAGCCAGGCCAGCACGTACCTCGCCATGGAGCAGGACCACCCCGAGATCTTCGCGGAGATCGGCCGCCGCATCAAGGAGGGCCGATGGGAGGTTACCGGGGGAACGTGGGTCGAGGGCGATATGAACATGGCGTCCGGGGAGTCAATCGTCCGCCAGATCCTCTATGCCAAGCGTTACTTCCGCGACAAGTTCGGCGTGGACGTACGCGTCGCGTGGGAACCCGACACCTTCGGCCACGCGTGGACCATCCCGCAGATCCTGAAGAAGTCCGGCATCGACTACTACTACTTCTGCCGCTGCGGCAAGGACCTGCCCATGTTCTGGTGGGAGGCGCCGGACGGCTCCCGCGTCCTGGCCTACAACCTGGGTGGGTATGGAGGGGGCGTCGGCGACGACGTCGGCGAGCAGGCCCTGGCGTTCAAGCGCGACCTCGGCCTCGCCGACTCGCTGCACGTTTACGGGGTCGGCGACCACGGCGGCGGGCCGACGCGCGAGTACATCGAGGCCGCCCTGGCGCTCGGGCGGCGGCCCATCTTCCCAAGCATCAAGTTCTCAACCGCCCAGGCCTTCTTCGACCGGGCGCTATCCCAGGCAGCGGAGCTACCCATCGTGCGCGACGAGCTCAACTTCACCTTCGAGGGCTGCTACACCACCCACGCCGATATCAAGCGGATGAACCGCACCGCCGAGAACCTCCTTCCCACCGCCGAGGCATTCTCGGCTCTCGCCGCTGCCTACGGCCGCCCCTATCCGCGTCAGGATTTCACCACCGCCTGGCGCAACACGTGCTTCAACCAGTTCCACGACATCCTCGACGGCTCCGCCATCCACGGCGCCTACGAGTACTCCCAGGGGCTCTTCGACCAAGCCTGCGGGCTCGCCCGCAGCGCGCTGCAGGCCGCCCTGGAGACCCTGGCCGCGCGCGTGGATACCCGCGGCCCGGGCAAGGCGGTGATCGCATTCAACTCCTTGGCGTGGGACCGCGCCGACGCTGTCACCGCGCAGGTCGAGCTCCCGGCCGATACCACCGGCGTGCGGGTGACGGACGACCGCGGCCTGGAGACGCCGGCGCAGGTCGTCGGACGCGACGCCGCGAGGGGTCTGATCGCGGTGAGCTTCACGGCGCCGGTGCCGTCGCTGGGCTACCGGGTGTTCCACATCGAGCCGAGGCAGGACGGCGAGCCGGCCGCGGCCGAGTCCCAGCCCGCGTCGTCGGGGGCGTCGGCCGATGATTCGGGCTGCATCGAGAACGAGTTCTGGCGCGTACAGATCGATCCCCATAACGGCGTCATCACCGGCATCTACGACAAGCGGCGCGGCCTGGAAGTGTTGCCGCCCGGCGCGCGCGCCAACCTCTTCCAGGCCCTGTTCGAGAAGCCCCACGGCATGTCGGCCTGGATCATCGGCGACATCAGCCGCAGCGAGGACCTCGATGGGCCCGCGCAGGTCACGGTGGTCTCTCGCGGACCCGAGCGAGGTGCCATCCGCGTGGAGCGCCGGTGGCGCCGCTCCACCTTCACCCAGGAGGTGACGCTCTACGCCGGCGTGGAGCGCATCGACTTCATCACTACCGTTGACTGGCGCGAGATCGGCACTCCCGAGGCCGACTTCCCCATGATCAAGGTCGCCTTCCCCGCCGGCCTCAGCCGCGCCCTCGCGAGCTTTGAGATTCCCTTCGGCAGCGTCCCGCGCCCGGCTGAGGGCTGCGAGGTGCCCGCGCTCAAGTGGATCGACCTCTCCGGCATCGGTGCAGGCGGCGCCGAATACGGAGTCAGCGTGCTCAACGACTGCAAGTACGGCCACGACGTCAGCGGCAATGTCATGCGCTTGACTCTGCTGCGGTGTCCCTACGATCCCGACCCACGGCCCGACGAAGGCGTCCACCGCTTCACCTATGCGCTGTACCCGCACGACGGCGACTGGCGACAGGCGGGGACGGTGCGCCGCGGATTCGAGCTCAACAACCCTGTGCTGGCGCTGGCGCACCCGGCGCAGGCGGGGGAGCTGCCGGGGAGCTATTCCTTCCTGCGGGTGGAGCCGCGCGCCCTCATCGTCACCGCCCTCAAGCGCGCCGAGGACGGCGATGACATCATTGTGCGCTTCTACGAGTCCGACGGCGCCGCGGCCGTGGCACGCGTGACCCCGGGCTTCGATTGGGCAACCGCCACCGAGGTCAACCTCATGGAGATGCCCACCGGCACATCCGTGGTCGCGGACAACACCGAGATCCGCCTCGACGTCGGCCCGCGGGAGATAAAGACCCTGCGCCTCGGCGCGCCCTGAGGCGGGCGGGGACTGTCCCTATCCCTCTGGGGAAGGCGTTGCCACCCCAACGGGAAGGCAGAGCCTCGTGGACTGTACCCGCCCGGAAGGGGACAGTCCCCATTCGGGGACAGTCCCTTGCCGCGCCCGATGATGCTCCGGGGTGTGACCGTTTTTAGTGGGTGCGGTGGCAACGCCTCTCCCTTGCAGGGACTTGTCCGCCCACCAGAGGCGGGTAAACCTCAGGCGTGAGAGGTCGGCCCGCTGCGGGCGGGCCGGGGTAGGGGCAAGGCATGCCTTGCCCGTACAAGCCAGGCAGGCGACCCTCTCCTGGCTAAGCCCTTCGGGCCGCCACGGCGGTCGCGAAGCGACCTAGCCGTTGATCCCGCCTGTGGCGGGCAAGCCTCTCCCCTTCGACAGGCTCAGGGCAGGCTCTGGTAGGGAGAGGAGTCCTTCGCTCAAACCCCCACTTTTCGAGGTCACACCCGCTCAGGTCTCCGCCAGCAGCGCGTTGGAGATGTCGCGGCGGCTGAGCAGGCCCACGATCTTATCGCCCTCGACCACGACCAGGCGCTTGATGTGCTTGAGCTGGAGCATGGCCGCGCCCTTGAGCAACGGGGCGGCGGCGCTGATGGTGAAAACCCCCCGCGTCATGATCTCGCCCACCGGACGGTGACGCACCGACGCCGCGCGATGCTCAGTGTACTCCGCATCCACCCGGTAGCGTTCCTCCTCGAACAGCTCCGTGTAGCGCGGCAGCAGCTCTCTGATCAGGTCCCCCTCGGACACGATCCCCGTCAGCCGGCCCGATCCGTCCACCACCGGCAGCGCCGAGATGTCGTGGAGGCGCATGAGACGCGCGACCTCGCCGACCTCGGTGTCCTCGGACACCGTCACCACGTCCGTCGTCATCGCGTCGCCTACTTTCATGGCGCCACCTCCGCGCCGTTGCTTCTATGGCGACGCGCCCCTCCCCTGCCGCCGGTCGTCCGATGGTCGCGCCCGACCGCGTCCGCGAGCCTCGCCGCCCGGTTGAAACGGCGCGCCCAACGGCTGTCACGCCGTGCTCAGGGGCGCGACGATGCGCCGCGTCTCCCCGGTGTGACCGATTCTCTTTGGTATGGATGCCGTCGTGCATCCGAGTGTGGCACAGCCGCCCCGGCTGTGTCGGCGCCGCGCACGCGGCGCCGGGAGGTGACAGGCCCCTAAGCCCTTCGGGCCGGGGTGGCGGTCGCCGAGCGACCTAGCCACGAGGCCTGCCCCTTCGCTGCGCTCAGGGCGGGCTCTGAGCTTGCTTGTCCTGAGCGGAGTCGAAGGGTCGAACGGGGCGCCGGTCCCACATCCCAAGGCGCGGCCACCTAACCTTTGCGGTCAGACCCCGTCTCCCCGCGCTCTTGCCCGGCTTCGCTCGCCCGTGTTATCCTTGGACTGTGCGAGCACACCTCACAGCGCCGCCTCCCTGGCAGAAGCTCGAGAGGCGGCTCTCCCGGACATGCAGTCCCCTCGGGGTGGGGCCTTGACGCGTACGCCGAAGCATAAGCGGGTGGATCGCAAGCCGGCCGCGCCGCAGGACGTCGCGAGCAGCCTGCCGCGGAGCCCGCACCTGCCTGCGCTTCGCGCGGGAGCGTCCGTCGCCGTCGCCCTGGGGTTGCTCACCTGTTATTGGCTCACCCTCGGCCCCACGATCACGGAAGGTGATTCCGGTCAGCTTGCCGCCGCCGTGCATACGATGGGCGTGGCCCACCCCACCGGCTATCCGCTCTACCTGATGGTGGGCAAGCTGTTTGATCTGCTTCCCATGGGAGAACCGGCGCATCGCATCGCTTTTTCCAGCGCGGTCTGTGCGGCGGTCGGCGCCGGCTTGCTGTGCTGGGCGTTAATTTCCCTGACCTTGAGCGTGCCGGCGGGGCTCTTGGGCGGGCTGGCGCTGGGATTCAACACGTGGGTTTGGAGCCAGGCCAACATTGTCGAGGTCTATGCGCTCAACCTCCTGCTGGTGTGCCTGGCGCTGGTGATGTTTGTGCGCTGGTCGGGAGAGCCGACCCCGCGTCGCCTCAGCCTGCTCGCATTCGTTTCGGGGCTCGCGCTGACCCACCACCGGACGTCGGTGTTCTTCGTCGCGCCCATGCTGCTGTGGGCCGTGGCCGCGACGCGGCCTCTTTCGGCGCGCGTCATCGGTCGCGCCGCCCTGTTCGCGTTCCTGCCGCTGCTTCTCTACCTGTGGCTGCCGTGGCGCTCGGCGCACCATCCGCCGGCGAACTGGGGCAACACCAGCGGCAGCCTGCGCTACTTCCTCGAACACATCAGCGGCGCCGTCTATGCCGTTTACGCATTTCGCGACAGCGCGGCGAACGCGTGGGCCGCAATCGCGTCCGCCGCGGTGCGTTTGCGGGAACAGGTGGGCGTGATTGGCGTAGGGCTGGCGCTGGTCGGGGTCGTGGGCATGGTGGGCTCGCGCCGCGACCGGGCGCTGGGGATCCCGCTCATCATCAGCTTCATCGGGGCATCGGTGTGGGCGGCTTTCTACCTGGTGCCTGACAAGGACGTGTTCTTCATGCCGGCCATCATCGTGCTGTGCGCGTGGTGCGGCGCCGGTTTGGCCTATCTGCTCCACGGCGCGCGTGGAATGCGGGTCAGCCCCGCGATCCAGCGCGTGATGCCGGCGGCCGCGGTCGCGGTCGGGGTCGTCCTTCCGCTCAACGTGTGCGTCGGCAACTGGAAGCCGATGAACCGCAGCCAGGATTACGTCACGCTGGATGACACGGCTGCCGCGGTCGCCGTCGCACCTGCGAACGCCATCTTTCTAGTGGTTGGCGATGAGGTCTATGGCGGCCTCTTGTACTACTGCCACGTGCTCAACCCGGGGTCATCGCGGCTGGTGCTGCCCCTCACCATGTCGTCGATGCGGTGGCGCGAATCGCAGCTCGAGCCTCCGATCCGCAAGGCGTACGTCGAGGCGAGAACGGTACCCGGAGAACATCGAAGAGGATACTTCGTCTATGCCGTGCGCGAGCGCGTCGATCCCCGCCGCCCGATCTACACGAACTACCCGCTCGAGGATGCGCCGCCCGGCTTCGCGCTCGTCATAGACTACCCGCTGGGCAGCGACTGCCCGGACTACCCGCTGGACAGCCTGCAGCTCCCGCCTGTTTTCAGGCAAGCGCCTGACGCCGGTGGCGCCCGGACGCTTCTGGACTTCTCCGGTGGCGCCGGCGGCCTGCTGGGCATCACCGCGCCCGCCCGGGCCAGCCGCGGCAGGCCCTTCTCCGTCACCGCCGCCATACGGTGGACCGGAGCCGGCCGGCCGGATTGCGTTCTGGCTTTCACTTTCGATCATGCTGTGGCCGGGTACCTGGCCAAGGTCAACCCGCGCCTGGCCTTGACCCGTCTGCGTCTGGTTCGGCCGCTGCCGGTGCTCTTTGGCGTGGCGGCTCCCGGGAATCGGGAGGGCTGGCATTACCGGCAGAGCTTCAGCGTTGTGCTCCCGCACAGCTTGATGCCCGGCCCGTACCGGATTTTCGCGCAATTGGCGGAAGGCGAGATGTTGACGCCGCCGGTGCCGGTGGGCGCGATCACGGTGCTCTAGGCAAAGCGCGTCGGCCGACGCCCGCCACCGGGAGCCCCAGGGTGTCGCGCAGGCGCATCACACGCGCGCCCGCGCCGGCCTCGGTATCCTACGCAAGCGTCGCGGACGCCTCGCACACCCGTGTCCCCCGGTGTCACCGCTTCGGTTGACACGGGTTTTTCGCTATGGTAGCATGCGGCGGTCGGTCCCCGGGGCCGGCTTCCATTTGTCGGGTCGCCATCCACGGAGGCTGCATTGAACCTGCTGCACCGCGTTCCGCCGCGAGCGGGCCTGGTCAACGTCATCCCGCGCGAAAAGGCCGGCCTGGAATACCTCGAATTCGACCTCCTGCGCCTGAACGAAACCGACACCTGGGAGGGCGACACCGGCGGCTACGAGGCGGCGCTGGTCATCCTCGGCGGGGAGTGTGACATCGCAAGCGGCGACGAGCTGTGGGAGAGCCTGGGCTCGCGCGGCGACGTCTTCGAGGGCAAGGCCACCGCGGTTTACCTGCCGCCCGGCCGCGCGGTTGCGGTGAAAGCGCTCGCGGGTGGAGTGCAGATAGCCGTGTGCAAGGCCGTCGCCGAATGCGGCGGGCTGCCGCAGGCGGTGCGGCCCAATGAGGTCAAGTCGCGCACCGTCGGCGCCCACAACTGGAAGCGCGAGGTGCAGGATATCATCGGCGACAACGTCCGCGCCCAGCGCCTGCTCGTGGGCGAGACCTTCAACGATCCCGGCGCCTGGTCGAGCTATCCCCCGCACAAGCATGACGTCGCCGCCCTGCCCGACGAGGTCAAGCTGGAGGAGATCTATTACTTCCGCATGCACCCCGCGCAGGGCTTCGGCATCCAGCGTATCTACGGCGCGGACGGCCTCGACGAGGTGTACGCCATCCGCGACGGCGACGCCGCGGTCATACCCCGCGGCTACCATCCCGTCGCCGCCGCGCCCGGCTACCGGGTTTACTATTTGTGGATGCTGGCGGGGCCGGAGCGCATCATGCGCCCGCGCGACGACCCCGACCATGCGTGGGTACGCGAACTGGAGGACTGATCATGGCTGACGATATCGAGTCCCTGTGCCACATCGGCATCATCCATCCCATGGCCTACCCCGAGGCCGCCAAGGGCGACGGCCCGGTGGTGCTGGAGAGCCTGGAGTACCTGCTGCGCGACGATTTCTTCACCGCCATCGAGATCACGCGCATCAAGGACCCCGAGATGCGCCGCCAGGCCCGCCAGATGCTGGACACCGCCCACGTGGACGTCATCTTCGCCGGCCAGCCGCCCCTGCTCGGCCAGAAGCTGAGCCTCAACGACCTCGACGAGGGCGGTCGCAAGCGGGCGATCGACGAATGCAAGCTCTCGGTGGACATGGCCTACGAGATGGGCGCGCGCATCCTGGCGCTGTTAAGCGGCCCCGACCCCGGTGACGCCGACCGCGAGCACGCGCTGGAGTTCCTGGTGGATTCGCTCAAGCAGATCTGCGCCTACGCGCAGGAGAAGGGCGAGGACTACCAGCTCGCCGTCTCGCTCGAGAACTTCGACCGCACCATTGATAAGCGCTGCCTCATCGGCCCCACCGCGCTCGCCGCGCAGGTGGCGTCGGCGGTCAAAGAGCACTACAGCAACATCGGCCTCACCATCGATCTCAGCCATCAGCCGCTGCTCGGGGAGTCCCCTCACGACATGGTGATCGCCGCCATCGATCACCTCATCCACGTCCACATCGGCAACTGCCTCACCAGCGAGCGCGAGCACCCCGCCTACGGCGACCAGCACCCGCGCTTCGGCCTCCCCGGCGGCGAGAACGACGTCCCCCAGGTCGCCCGGTTTATCGAGGCGCTCATCTACGGCGGCTACTTCAAGAAGAATGTCCCCACCGCGCGCCCGGTGGTGAGCTTCGAGGTCAAGCCCCTGCCGGGCGAGAAGCCCGAGCTGGTCATCGCCAACGCCAAGCGCGTGCTGCGCGAAGCGTGGGCGCGCCTGGGACAAGGATAATCGCGGCGCTCCACCGAAGGACATAACGCCGCAGCCACGGACTCCCGCCGGCTGCGGCCTGCTATTAGGGGTTTCGGTCATCCTGAGCCGCCCAAGATTCTTCGCGGAGTTTACCCAGAGCGCGCCACCAAGATCCTTCGCTTCGCTCTGGATGACACGCGCGAAGGGCTCTGGATGACACGCGCGAAGGGCTCTGGATGACACGCGCGAAGGGCTCTGGATGACACGCGCGAAGGGCTCTGGATGACACGCGCGAAGGGCTCTGAATGACATCTCGGCGAAGAGCCTGCCCCTTCGACGTTGCTCAGGGCAAGCTCTGAGCACAGCGAAGGGGCCTCAGAATGACATTCTTGTCCCCGTGACTTTTTGCAGGGGCGGCATACGAACGCGAGGTGAGAAGTCATGACCCAAGCCAGACCACGGCCCGACGTCGGCGAGCTCAATGATCTATGCCGGCGCATCCGCAAGGAC
>Ga0315291_10004347_pt1 | contig 18062 bp, 21 predicted proteins | sample YL17G12_20_MG_FD_203070 | JGI IMG/M metagenome (GOLD analysis project Ga0315291, IMG submission 203070) | Sediment microbial communities from Yellowstone Lake, YNP, Wyoming, USA - YL17G12_20 | ecosystem: Environmental > Aquatic > Freshwater > Lake > Sediment | place: USA: Wyoming | collected...
TTTGATGAGCTAACCAAAGGAGAAGAAATTATTGACTTTAAGAGTCAACTGCAAAAAACAGTTCAACAAAAGTCTCATCTTTCACCAACATATAAATTAATCTCCACTGCCGGCCCTGACCATAATAAAACCTTTACCGTAGGAGCATATCTGCAAGATAAACTTTTAGGCAAGGGCAAAGGGAAAAGCAAACAACAAGCAGAGCAAAAAGCCGCTTTTGAGGCTTTAAAAAACTTGACGCCTCATTGAAGGTTAAGCTACAATACCTCAACTCAAGAAAAAGGGGGAAAATGGCAGTCAAAATTAGACTTTCACGAATCGGGGGAAAACATCAGCCGATTTATAGAGTAGTAGTTTGTGATTCTCAGGCCAAAAGAGACGGGAAGGTAATTGAAATAATTGGCAGTTATCAGCCGGCGACCAAAGAAAAAAAAATTGGAATTAAAAAAGACCGCTATCAGTTTTGGCTTGAAAAGGGCGCCCAACCAACAGCCACACTTAGGCGACTTTTGAATCAATGAAAAAAGTTTTAGAATATCTGGTGAAAAACATTGTCGACAACCCTCAAAAAGTCGAGGTTTCCGAAGAGAAAAATCCCCAAACCCCAACCTTATCCTTAAAGGTTGCCAAAGAAGACATGGCTAAAGTGATTGGCAAAAATGGCAAGACGATCAAAGCCTTAAGAACCATTATGCGAATCGCGGCAGCCAAAACGGGGGCAAACGTCAACGTTATTCTCTCCGAGGATCAATAACTTGGCCCCAAAAAAGCAAGAAGCGAAACTTCGAATCGATATTACCACCCTTTTCCCATCACTTTTTGCCTCGGTTTTTGGCGAGAGTCTGGTTAAAAAAGCCCAGGAAAAAAATTTGGTCCAAATTAATCTTGTTAACTTACGGGATTTCGCCAAAAACAAACACCAAACAGTTGATGACAAACCATACGGGGGAGGCAGTGGAATGATTCTACGGGTAGACATTTTGGCAAGGGCAATCGAAGCTCAAAAAAGTCAATCAAGACAAGCTAAAGTAATTTTATTAACGCCGCAGGGAAAAGTTTTCGAGCAAAAAACCGCCAAAAGACTGGCCAAAGAATCGCATCTTATCTTGGTTTGCGGCCACTATGAGGGAGTCGATGAGCGTGTTCATCGCTATCTGGCTGATGAAGAAATCTCGATTGGCAATTATATCTTAACCGGCGGAGAGATTCCGGCAATGGCCTTTATTGACTCAATCACCAGGCTGATTCCCGGAGTGGTCGGCAAAAAGAGTTCAATTGAGGAAGAGTCACTTGAAGGAGGATCCTTAAAGTACCCAGTCTACACTAGACCATTTAACTTCAGAGGCCACAAAGTACCAAAAATTTTGCTTTCGGGCAATCATCAAAAAATCGCCGACTGGCGTCATCAGCAAAGAGTGGCCAGAACCACCCACAAAAGACCAGATCTACTGAGAAACACTGAAGGCTTAAAAGGGGGTTAAAGCTCACCAAAGGGATTAGTCCGACTCGATTGACTAGCCTGGAGAAAAGGCTGTGAATAATCTTCATAACCAAAAACCTTCTCCAACGTTTCCTTTTCTTTATCAGTTAACTTCGCCACTGGCTGATCGATCGGGGGAACTACTTCGGCAACAGGCTGATAAAAATAACTCATCGTCATGCCAACATTCAAATTATTTCCTTCCTGAGATTGAATAGAAACGGAATCAATTGATAATAGTCTAGAAGCTGAAACTGCATTTTCAAGAAATTTCTTGACATTTTCAAAAGAACCGCTCAAACTCAATTGAACCTTCAAAGTACCTTCTTCCTCTTTTTGGACAACTTTACCAGACTCAGTTGAAATCTCTCCTGGAACTAGTTGGACTGAGCTTAAGGTCAACTGGTTCAAACCAATTAGCCGCTCAACCGAAGCAACAAGCCCTGGTATATCCTTTCTTGAAGGCAAAGCCTTGATTGTTTTATTAACCATCTCTCGAATTTCCTGTTCATCTAAGCTTGAGACCTCGTCTTTTTTTTGGTTAAGTTTATCCAGCTGAGCTTTTTTCTCGCCAACCTTTTTGTTAGTCTCAATACTCTCAGCAATTCTTGGTTTGATAACCAAAAGGGCCAAGGCAAAACCCAACAAAAAAACGGCCGCAAAAATTAAAGAAGATCGATAAACCCCAGCCCGAGCCGTACTAAATCCGAAAGAACTCGCCGAAAGCTTAAATCCACCTGGTATCTTCATTTGACTACTTCTTCTTTAATTTTCATATTCAAACCAAAGCTATATTTCCCCTCAGAACTGCTTGCTAACGAACCGACATTGACTTCACTAAAATATTTACCTCCCTTTTCCTCATCGATCAAATTAATTAAGAAAGTTGAAAGATCGGTAGAATTTCGCGCTTCTCCAGAGGTAACTAAATCATTTTTATCAGAAAGATTGATGCCAGAAAGCTTAACCCCATTTGGCATAACCTCAGCAACTTTTTCTAAAACTTTATCAAGCCGCCGTTGCTTATCAGTAATTGAGAGAATTTTTGCAGCCTTCTTCTCCAAAGTGGCCTGCAAACCCTCCACCGCCGACAAATCTTGAATAGTTTTAGTTGTCTTGTTAATTTCGCTAGTCAGTCTTCTGATTTCAAGACTCCTCACTCCCAAAAAACCAAATACCCCGACGACTGCCAAAAGTTCCAAAACCAGAAGAAAAACCGATGCTAAATAAAACCAACGCTGAATCAGCTCCTTTCTTTGAACTTCATATTCTCTTTGGGGTAAAAGATTAATTTCTCCAGCCACAATTTAACCTCTCAAGTTAAAGGTAAATTAATCATAGACCTCGGCGAGCCAGTCCAGTAGCAATGGTAAAAATTGGTCTTGATTCGCCAATCTCTGGCTCTTTAGTGTGATCTTTAATCAGATTATACCAAGGATCACCAATTTGGACCTCCATCCCGAAAGCCTGGGCCAAATAAACTACAATACCGGGAAGTTTAGCGCCCCCACCAGCCAGTATCATTTGCTTTACCGCATCGTCAGGAAATCTTGACTGATAAGTAGTCACCGTCTTTCGGACTTCTCCGACGATTATTTCCATCACTGGCCGCAGGGCGGCAAATACTTTACCTTCAAGTTGCTCTTCCAACAAACCATAAGTTTTTTTATACTCCTCGGCTTGGGCGATTTCAAAATCAAGTTCTGAGGAAATCGCCCGGGTCAATAAATTACCTCCGGTGGCAATTGAACGAGTGGATACCAACACTCCTGCCCGAGCAATACAAATATCAGTCGTAAAAGCGCCAATCGAAAGAATCAAAGTAGTTGGAGAATTTTGGTCGACCAAGGCGCGGGTTAGGGCTAAATTTTCAGTTTCCAAAGCCTCTGATTTCAAACCAGCCGCTTCAAGAATCTTTAGGTGCTTCTCAACTAATGAGAGCGGTGCGGCAATCAAAAGTACCAGCATCCTGGCATCAGCGGTAATCTTCTCAGGCCTGGCTAAGACTTGCCAAGCTAAAGAAACCTCAGAAATTGGGACCGGCAAATGCTGGTCAGCTTCCCATTTAATGGCTGAGGTAAGCTCCCGATCAGTCAAAACCGGCATTTCAATCACCCGGGTAAAAATTTGCGATTCAGCCAAAGCGGAAACTACTCGATTAGTTGAAACCCTTGCCTCATGGACGATCTTTTTAATCGCCTCACAAATCGCCTCCTGTTCAACTGGGGATTCAGTTAACATTCCCCGGCCAGGGGAAGGAATTGCACCAGCCGCCAGAAGTTTTGCGCCTTGCTTAACTTTGGTCAGTTGAACAACTTTAATTGAAGAGGTTCCGATATCAAGACCGAAAAAATTTTGGGCAGCCACAATAATTCCTTATCTTACAATAACATAAAGACCATCAATATATAAAGAAGAGCAAGTCTTGTTTTTTCACTTCGTTCAAAATAATCGTAACACAAAAAAAATGGGAATCGCAAGCAAGAGAAAAGAATTAATCAGTCTTTATTTTATGATATCGGCGCCAGAGCCAGAATAGAGTACGAAATCAAAAATTGGGGGAAGGAAGCCGACTGAATGAATAACCTCAACTTTCCGGCTGACCTGACCAAAAGTCCCGGTGCTTTCAATTTTATAAGCTTGGACGGGTAAGTCTCCGCCTCCTGTTACTTTGACAGCAATCGTTGCTAGATTATAAAGAGGTCTGATTATCACCAGTTGGGGGTCGGGAAGAATAGTAAGTTTGACTTTTGAAGAAAAGGTAGTCTCATCCGGTGGTGAACCAACCGTTCCTCCAACAATGGAACATACTTTTACTTCAGGGAAGCCAGTGAAGGGAGATGAAATAAAATTGTTAGTACTACCATCATCCGCAGAAGTTAGACAACTAGGATTGAAAGCGTATTTTTTCAACTTATATAGACCAGCTTCAAAATAAACTTGGGTAATTTCAACTGAAGCCTCTGGAATTTTTTCAGTGGCTTTAACTCCAGTAACATCGGTCCAATATATTTCTAATTCGGAAACTTCAGTTCCTGTGTCTTTCTTTAAGTTAATTTGCGCCGAATCGTCTTTGGCAATTGGCTCAGCCGTTTTAAAAGTCTGGCTTTCCCCTAATTTTGCTACATTCACACTATATTGTGCTTTCGGGGTTGATTCCGAACCAATTGCCTTCTGTGCCGGAGCTAAAAATGCATTAAATTTATAAGAACCAGCGGCGTAGTCTAATGATCCTAGTTCCTTTCTTAAGGCATCCTCAATACCAGCTTCGGCGGCTGAAAAGGCTCGCTGGGATTGTTCAGTTTGTGAAGAAATTCGCACCGTGGTCACTGATCTGGCAGCGATCGACAAGACAACCGTAATGGAAATCACCATTGCCAAAAGAATAATAATTAAAACCTGGCCGTTTTTTTTCTTCACTTTATTGCAACTATTTCCAGTTTAGCCAAATCCCAATCAAAGTGTCAAGCCAAAATCTCAATTTCTCAAAGAGACAGTTTGGAATAAATCAACAGTCGTAAAATCCTTATATGAGGGCGATTGAACTCCTGGCTTGAGTTGAAGCCAAATAGTCCCAAAATTCCTCGTCGCAGTATCAAAATTAAAACTGCAGCGCCAAATATCGACTCCTAAAACTGGATCGGTATTGGATAAAGGTTGGCCTTGAATATTGTCTGGATCATTTGGATCCCAATCCTCGTCAATTAGAATCTTACCATTGGTGGTGGGGTTCTGCGTATCTTGACAAAATATGAGCGACGATTGGCCATCATTATTTTTAAGCCATAAATAATAAGACGACATTGATTGTGCGAAATTCGCTTGTCTAACCCTTCGGCTGATAATATCCATTAAGGTTTTGCCGCTTTCTTCAACCTCACTGGTGACTTTGGCTTTATTGGTGGCTCTGATTGATGAGTTGAAAATTTGAACGGCGATGACAGAAATAACCGAAAAAACCGCCATCACAATCAAAACCTCAATTAAAGATAAACCGCTTCGAGGTCTTAGGTTATAGGGCCTAGGTGTTAGGTCATTGGAAATTTGAAATTGGAAATTTGAAATTAATCTTATTGCCATTTTGATAAAACCGTGTCTGATTTGACTGAATGGTAGCCAGTCAAATCAAACCAACCAATAACAACCGAAACCATCCGGGAATTTGCATCAAGCTCTGGAATACACTCAAGGCCATAGCCTGAGGGGCAAGGGGGACAATGGCCAAATTGCCCATCACAAAGAGTAAGCGTGCGGTAAAAACCATCGGCATCGGCCAAACCTTCCGGGCATGAGACACTCTGAAGCTCCCAAGTTGTGCCGTTTTGTTGAGGTTTGTAACAAGTTGTGTTGTTTGCCGTATAGCGAGAGAAGCCAGTGTTTACTCCATCACCCCAGCCTTGACTGTCGCGAACAAGCCGCACCTGTTCTAAGGTTTTCTCCATTAGCGCTTTGGCCTGAGCTTCATTTTGGGCAAACTGGGAATTGCGAACGGAATTTACAGCAATAAGCGTCAAAGCGGTGACGGCAATAATCGTCACCGCCAAAGCCACCACTACCTCAATCAATGTCTGGCCACATTCATTTCTCAGCTTTAAAAAGGATCTCATCAAAAAGATTTCCAACCTTAATTCCACTTTAGCAAGAGAAGGAAGAAGTGTCAATTAAAAATTATTATTAAGGGGAAGGAGAAAGAGTAGGAGCAGGGAGTAAATTAAGTTCGCTCCCAACTTCATAACGATTCGAGTCATCGCCACCATCATTGGCCATCTTTTGAGTATCAGTTTCTAATTTAGCATCAATTTCATATCCACATGCCCAACAACCAGGATCACGTTGATAACGATACACAAATTCTCCTTGATTTATAGGATCCATTGGTAATGATCCAATATATTTGGGCATATCTGACATATTTGATCCATGAATCCAACCAGTCCCATCTGCCGCATCAGTACCATTGTCACTATGATATGTATCCATATCTCCAGGTGTTGCTTTATGATCTAGCGCGAATGACTCAATCGCTATCTGCAATCTCGAAAGATCAGAAATTCGTTGGGCGTCTCTTTTTTTGGCCATCGTTTGTCCAGGTTTGATAAGAAAAGCAGCGGTAACCACCAAAATTCCCAAGATGGCAATTGACAGCAAAAGTTCAATTAAAGTAAAACCCTTTCTCATTTTCACCTGCTTGCCCACCGAAGCCTCGGCGAAGGTGGGTCAAAAGTAACTAAATCTAGTATACCAGTCGATGATCTGTTGGCCAAAGGCAACTGCTACCAGTGTACCAAATGAGAGGAATGGACCGAAAGGGATGGTTTGGCCAAATTTTCGCTTGCCGAAAAGAACTAAGGTCAGGGCAACCAAGGCGCCTGACAAAAAACTTAAAAAAAGTGCAACCAAAACAATCGGCAATCCGCAGGCAAGGCCAATTAAAAAGCCAAACTTGACGTCGCCGCCACCCATCCCTCGACCGCGGGTGATCATCAGAAGCACCAGGAATAGCAAAGAAGTCAAAAAACCCGCCACAATCGGCCCAGCCAGCCCAAAAGCGGCAAATTTGAGCCGCTCGACCAAAATTCCTGACTGCAAAAGATAGCTCGAAAATTGACTGTTGGCGGTTGAGAGTTTGAGGTAAGCGGCCAAAATTGGGAAGAAATTTGAAAAAACAAGGTAGAGGAGAGTAAATATCGAACCCACTAAAACTACCTCATCCAAAATCAGGCCATATTTTAAATCAGTGACAAAAATTACCAAAAGGCAGGAAAATAAGAATAGAAGAAAAATAAATTGGGTCAAAGGTAGGGGAGAGGTAACAAAATTCTGCCAACCGAAAGTCAGCCAGTAAGCCAGAACAAATAAAAACCCAGAGATTGTTTCAACCAAGGGATACTGCCAGGAAATCAATTTGCGGCAATATCGGCAACGGCGTTTGAGGAGGATAAAAGAGAAAATCGGTATTAAATCTTTCCAAGCCAGTTGATGTTTGCAGTGATCGCAATAAGAGCGTTTTTTTAAGATTGACTGTTTTTTGGGCAACCGGTCAGCAACGACATTCAAAAAACTCCCAACCGAGGCGCCAAAAACAAAGACAATGGGCAGAATACACCACATACTTTAAATATACTACAATTAAATTATTAAGGCGAAGCTTTGGCGAAAGACTTTCGACAAAGATATAAAGTCGTAGATCCTGGGAAAAATCTACAAGCCCTTAATATTTTTACTTTAAATCCCAGCTTCTCCAAAAATCTTTTGAGGTCCTTTGAATTAGAAAAATATATCATGTCCTTCGGATAAAACACAAAATCCCAAAATCTTGATAATTTACTTCTTATAAATTCTTTCGTATCAATTTCTTTTATGACAAGTACACCGTTTTCATTTAAACTATTTGCAATTCGTGATAGTAATTGATTTTGGTCAGCAAAATTTAAATGATGAAGAACATCAGAAAGAACAACCCCATCAGTACCTTTTAATGGAAAATCTCTTATGTCACCGTAATCAAAAATCAAATTGCTAACCCTAGACTGTTGAAGTCTCTTTTTGTTAATATCTATCCCGACCACTTTTCTTGTCTTTCTTTTAGCTAAAAATTCGTCTAATACACCCTCACCACACCCAAGATCAACAATCTTCCCCTGAGAAGGTAAAAATTCATCAATCTCTTTCAAGGGTAGCATCAAGAATCTCAAAAAAATGTGGACCTTTTTAAACATTTTTCGTTGAATTTAATTCTTACGTTTTGCCTTTATGATCCACATTGTATAAAAAACTTTTCGATGTTGAGTATCTTTTAGGCCAGCTTCATCAAGTAAAGACTTTATATCAAAGATTGACAAACTAGTAGTAAGCGGTGGCAAACCAAGAAATTTTTTCCTTAGCCATAAACCGATTCCAGATCTCAAAAACGCAACAGGACTTTCTTTAATAGGATAGCTCACAATTAAAGTTCCATTTTTTTTTAAAACTCGTGAAGCCTCTTTTATAAATTTCTTGTTTTCTGACATTGTCAGGTAATCAGTCAAACCACTAGCTAAAATAACATCAAATTTTTTGTCTTTAAAAGGAAGGCTAACAGCATTTGCTTTTTTTAATTGAAACCTAGACGCTGGAATTTTTGATTTTAATAATTCTTTCTTGGCTAAATCTAACATTTTATTGGAGTAGTCAACACCAATTACTTTTGCTCCCATCTCAATAAAATCAATCATAAAAATCCCCGATCCACAACCTACATCTAAAATTTGTTTTCCTTTTAAATTACCAACCAGAGACAATACTTTTTTTCTTCTTGAATGCAAGAATGCTTTTGTCGGAGAAAGTAAATTAAATACAGAGAATCCGTATCGTTCTGAAAAAAGCTCCGGTGTATCAATCCAATATTTTCTGATTTTATTTTGAAGATTTTCCATTATTTTTGATAATAACTCATATAATAAGATTTGTTTGCGTGGGAATCTTAAATAACAATGCCTCTTAGTTTTCTTAATTATACTTCACCATCTCTTTTTTAAAATTCATTAATTTTTGCAGCTGTAAAAAACTGTCATGAAAAAATTTCACTGATGACTTTTTTTCAGGGCGCCTAACAAATAGAACCGGAATTCCAATTATTTTTTGCCCTTTAGAATATGCTCGAGCAATAATTTCAGTATCCCAAAACCAACCATTATCTTTGGTTTCCTTGATCAAATCCATAACTTTTTTCCGTTTAAAAAATTTATATCCGGCTTCAGTGTCTTTAAAAGGTAATTTTAACAATTTTCTAACTAGCATTGGGTAGATTAAACTACCAAAATATCTATGAAGCGCATTCCATTGGACCTTATAAACTCGAGAACCAATCGCAACATCAGCTCCGTTATCAATTGCTAATATAAAAGCAGGCAGATAATTTTCTGAAACTTCTAAATCAATATCCAAAAAACCAGCAATATCACCCTTTGCCTTCAAGAGCCCTTCTTTTACTGTCCCGCCTCTACCAACATTCTTTTCATGAAAAATCGCTTTAATATTTTTGGTTGGATATTTATTTTTTATCTTATTGATCGCTTTTTTGCTTCCATCCAAGCTAGCATCATCAATTAAAATTATCTCATACTGATATTTGGTAGTATCTAAAATGTCGATAATTCTTTTAGTGCTTTCCTCAACTGAAAGTCCGTCATTATAACAAGCAAGAATTATACTAACATTTTTTTTCATTCTACCCCTCTTTTTTCATTTTATTAAAAAAATAGAATATTGTATACTTAAATACTTTACAACAGTGAAAATTCCTTCAATTGTTGGCGGAAAACCGACAAGAAAAAAAATTTTGATATTTGGAGCACCACACATTGGCAAAGAAGAAGTGAGGGAGGTTGCAGAAACTCTGCAGTCTGGTTGGTTGGGCACTGGCCCTAAAACATCCCGTTTTGAAACTGAATTCGCCAATTTTGTCGGCGTCAAATATGCTCGAGCTGTTAGCTCTTGTACCGCCGGCCTACACTTGTCGCTTATTGCAGCTGGTGTTTCTCAAGGAGACGAGGTAATTACTTCTCCTCTAACATTTGCATCAACGGCAAATGTAATTCTTCATGTCGGTGCAAATCCAGTTTTTGTCGATGTCAACCTCCCTCAAGGAACAATTGATTGCGAAAAAATTGAAAAGAAGATAACCAAAAAAACAAAAGTTATCTTACCGATTCATCTTTACGGTTTGCCCGCCGAGATGGACACAATTCTTAAGATGGCAAAAAAAAGAAATTTGAAGGTTATTAGCGACGCTGCACATGCGATCGGTACCATTTATCGTGGCAAAAAAATTGGGTCAATTGGCGATCTAACAGCTTTTTCTTTCTACGTTACAAAAAACATTATGACCGGTGAAGGTGGGATGGTTACCACTAATAATAAAAGCTACGCAAACATAATCGAACTTTACGCTATGCACGGAATGTCAAGGGGCGCCTGGAAACGATACTCCGACCAAAGCTACAAGCATTACCTAATCAAAGTTCCAGGTTATAAATTCAACATGACTGACATTCAAGCATCGTTGGGAATTCATCAACTAAAAAGGTTTCCAAAAAATCAAAAACGCAGAAAAATAATTTGGCAAAGATATAACAAGGCTTTCGCTAACTTACCAGTAATTTTACCTGCTGATCCTATTGATAAAAACTCCATCCACGCAATGCACCTTTACACTTTGCTTTTAAATCTTGAAAAATTGAAAGTTAGCCGAGACTTCATACAACAAGGACTTTATCACGAAAATATTGGAACTGGAGTCCATTTTGTCTCTCTCCATCGACATCCGTACTATGAAAAAAGGTTCGGATTTAAGAAAACAGATTTCCCAAATGCAACTTTTATTTCCGAAAGGACGCTTTCTTTACCAATGGCATCAAATCTATCAGACCAAGATGTCGAGGATGTGATTAATGCTGTTAAAAAAGTAATTAATTACTATACAAAATAATATAGCCATCAGGCTTTTCCAAGTAGCTCAACACTCACCGTTAGAAGTGCGAGATTGCCGACAAAATAATAATAATTAATAAAAGCCTCACGATTCAAAAAAAAGAAAATGAAAAACCAAATAAAACTTGCTCGAAGAAAACTATCCAAACCTCTTTCTTGCCTCAAAAAAATTAAAAGATAGAAAGCGGCAAGTATAATAAGAATCAAGAAAAAAGGTAAGTCGAAATGAAAATAACGGAAAACAAAGGAGTTTAAGGTCAGGCTCTGATGAATAAGATCAAGACGCAAAGATTGGAAACTCAATGGATAGAGTATTGTGCTATGAACAAAATCTTTCGGTGACCAAAAATAAAATGGCATCAAGAAAAAAAAGAAGAAGACAAGTGAACCAGCTGCCAACTTCAGCCCATGGTTCTTAACCCTAACAAGAAATAGGCTCATTGGTAAAAGATAGTATGTTTTTGAGGCTAATGCCAACCCAAAAAATAAAGCTGGAATCAACCAGTTCCTCCAAAAAATCAAGGCCACAACAAACAAAGAAATGAAAAGGATTGGCAAAATATCAATCCATGATTGCTCTGTGATAAATGAAAAGCGAGGATTATATAAAAACAATAACGGTATAATCTGATCTAATTTATATTCTCTAGCAAAACCTGAATGACGAAGTATAAAATATAAAATAATAAAAAAAGCTATTTCAGCTAAGATGAGGGCGGCTCGTGGATCATGAAAAATTGAGACAAAAGGTAGGAAAAAGAGAAATGAAACAGGTAAATAACCATAATTATTTGAGGAAATTGACCTGTAAAGTTCCGGATAACCTTTATAACTATAAGGATTAATTCCATTTAACAAGACCGTGGGGGCAATTTTAGTTATATGATATACGTCTATTATGGGCTCTGGTGAAGAAAAAACTACTAAAATTCGGACGGTTACAGCAATTAAAAAAAGCAATAAAAAATTTAACCTTAATATTCTTGGGACATCAAAAAGATATAAAGCAGAAAACAAAAAAGCAACACCTAATAAAAATTGGCTTAAATAAAATTCCGCGCCCTTTACTTGATATATACCGCCGTAGAGCAAAAAGGACAACATCACAAAAATTAAAAGGAGTATGGAAGAAAACTCAAGAATATTTGGGAAACCCAATAAAAAAATATCCCACCGCAAAAAAAATAAAATAAGAAAAATTAAAACTAAAAAAAGAACAAAAAAACTAAAAAGTGAATAAAACCCGCTCGAAAAAGAATAACCAATAGTTATTAAAAAGTAAGCAAAAAGTAAAACTGATGTCCTCGTTTGCCAACCAAACTTTTTTTTCAAGTTGCTCTGAAGATAACACAAACACTATAATTAGACAATAATTTAGTATAAATGGCCTTCGTAAAAAAATACTTTTTTGTATTATTTTTCCTCATTTTAACAATTATTTTTTTCAGAGAAATACTGATTAGCCAAAAAATCTTTGTCACTCCAGATTTTGGCCGAAGTGACGGGCAAAGTTTCGCTGTATTTTGAGTCAGAGGCTGAGCATGGGGTGAGGAACTTAACTACTGCTTTAGAACCAATAATTTTAATCATTTTGGCAGCAATGGTGACATTTTTGATTATCTCAATCATTTTGCCGATTTATAGCTTAACTTCAAGCTTTTAGGTTAAAGAACAAGTGACAAGTGGTAATTTGTAATAACTGACTTGACAAATGATGCTCGTTCATTGTTTAGTAAAAGTTAGAATTAACCATTAATAATTGACAATTAATTATTAACCAAAGAGAAGAGGCGAGAAAAGAATGAAATCTGCCCATTTTATCCGTCGAAGCCTCGGCATAGGCGGAAAAGGTTTTACATTAGTTGAACTTTTAATTGTTATTGCGATCATCGGAGTTTTGGCAGTGGTGGTTTTGGTTGCCATCAACCCAGCCGAAAAGCTTCGTCAAGCCAGAGATTCGGGAAGAAAAAGTGACATTTCTCAAATTGCTACTGCTTTGGAAGCCTATTACACCGGCCGCAGTCCGTCAGAATATCCATCAGGCAATGGTTGTGGAACTGGAGGTTTAACAACGTTGACCACCTATCAAGAGTTGCGTCAGTTGCCTAAAGATCCCAAGACTGGATGGTGTTATGGTTATGCTGTGGACGCATCAAGCCGCCAAACAGCAGGAGTTTATGCGACCTTAGAAGCGCAATCAGCGTCAAGAGAGGCAAACGGTCCAGGTACGGTTAATTCATCTTACTTTTGTTGGCTTTCAACGACTGGCCAAGGAACTGTTACTACTGCCTTAGCGGCCGGTACTTGTTTCCCATAACGATTGGTTGCTGGGTTAATAACTGGGTTTTTTTTAACAAATAAGAGGGTTGGGAGAAAGAACCTAGCCCTTTTTGGTGGGGACTTGTAAGAGTTGGGTGTTATACTATCCTAGTGAAGCGATTGAAGATTATTTTTTCACTGCTTGCAATCCTTTTTCCATTGGCCATTTATATTTTGACAGCCTCAAGAACTGTTTATGGGGTTGATTCGGGAGATTTTTTGGCAGCAGCTTGGGTTTTCGGCGTTGCCCATTCACCCGGTTATCCTCTCTACACTCTACTTTTGGCTCTCTGGGCCAGAATTCCTTTTGGTCTTGACCCGATTTTCCAGATGAATTTAACTTCGGCTATTTTTCATTCCCTAACCATTGGCATCGTCTTTCTTATTCTATATAAATTAACTAAAACTTATCTCTTATCTCTTATCTCTTGTCTCATTCTAGCTTTTACTTATCTTTTCTGGACCTATTCTTTAGTAGTCGAGGCCTTTGCTTTAAATGATCTTTTCGCCGCTTTTTTAATTCTTGTTGCCCTTTACTTTTATGAGGCAGTTCAAAAAAGAAAATTTAAATCAGCCGAAAAACTGCTCTTACTCTTTCTCTTCCTCTTCTCTCTATCTTTTACCCATCATCAGACTATTGTTCTCCTAATTCCCGCCTTCCTCTATCTTTTTTTTGCATCCGACTTCCATAAAAAAATCACTAAGTTGCTAGTGGCTAAGGGCCTAGTGGCTAGTTTTTTTGGGCTACTGCCCTATCTTTATTTGCCAATTGCTGCCTCTTTTAATCCGCCAATTAATTGGGGCAACCCGACGACCATTGGAAATTTTTTGATGATGGTCTTTCGGACTCAATTTGGAACCTTCTCGGCAACATCGGTTGCTTCCCAGCACCTTGGTTTTGGAAGATTGATTCAGGCGGGTTTGTACTTGGATTTTTTGCAAGCTGACTTTCTCTATCTTGGGTTGGCAATTGCTTTTTTAGGGGCAATCTGGCTTTTTGTCAAAAACCGGCAGCTATTTTGGTTTTTCATTTTGGGTTTTCTCATTTCCGGTCCAGCATTTATTGTCTATGCCAATTTTCCAACCGATAAATTATTTACTTTAGAAGTTTCCCAGCGCTTTGTTTTGCTTTCCTATCTTTTCTTTGTCGTCTTTCTCGCCTTCGGCTTTATAGCAGTAAAAGTAATTTTGAATAAATTTTTCAGTCTGGTTCTTCGTAATCAAAGCCTGTCAAATGTGACATGTCAATTGTCAATTGTTCTTTTTGCTCTTTCTTATTTGCTATTTACCCTTATGGCTAATTATCAAAAAACTGATCTTTCCAAAAAAGATTTGGGTGATAATTTGGCCCATGATGTCCTGATAACTCCCCAAGGGCCGGCGACTTTGTCTTTGGAAGATGATACGGCTTATTTTACTACTTTGGGAGTCAATACTGTCAAAAAGATCAGACCGGATGTCCTTTTGGTAATGGGCGGGGCGATGAATCATCCTTATTATGTTGGGCTTCTGAAGAAAAATTATCCCAATTTTTCCTTTCCGTCGGAGGATAAAAATAATGAGAAAACGTACTTTCTTAGATTTTTAGAGGCCAATTTGGAAAAATTTGCCACTTTTACGTTCGAGACAAAATTTAAAGTTGAGGGAGGACAATGGATGCGGATTGGGATTTTGTCTCAGCTTTATCCAGAGGACAAGAAGTTTTCAGATGATGAATTTGACAAAATGGAAGAAGGAACTTGGTTAAAGTATCGAAATACGACCCAGCTGTTAACTCAAACCTCAGGCAACTTAACTTTTGAGCATATTGTTGGGCTTTATGCTGGGGCTCACGCCGATGTTGCCGAGGAATATGTTAATCGTCATAACCTTGAAAAAGCCAAAAAACACTTGATGGAGGCTTTGGAACTTAAACCGTCGCTGGCTTTTACTCATTTCGTTTACGCCCAGGTCCTCTTTGAAGAAAAGAAATGCCAGCCGGCAATTGATGAATATGCCAAAGCTTATGAATTGGAAAAAGGATTTCTGGAGAGTTTCATCCAAAGAGCACGTGTTGCCGAGGAGTGCTTAAAGGATAAAGCTTTAGCTAATCAATATCTAGTAGAATATAATAAACTTTTGAAACAAAGCCGTTCTTTTTAAACTTTTTGGTATTCTTCTTGCAAGCAAAAAGCCAGCCAAAATAATAACCAGTGAGATAAGAGTGACAATTTGTCCTTTTCGGAAACTTTCTGGCTGGAAGCAAAATTCTATTTGATGATTGCCTTTTTCTAAATAAACCGCTTGTTGGTTGCCGTTGGCGGCTAAAATTTCTAATTTTTCTCCATTATCAGAAGCTTTCCAGCCGGGATAAAAACTTTCATTAAGAACTAATAATTGATCGTTGAGAATGTTTGCGTTAATTGTGATCTTAGTATTGGTTACTTTGGTAATTTCAGCTTTACCTTGGGGGCTATCGAATTCTTCCTTAGGTAACTTGGTCTTAAGAATGGCGGTGGCTTTTGGATCAAAATCTTTATTTTCAAGAATTTCTTCAAGTTCCTCATAGGTTTGGGCATAAGTTGTTTTTTGCGGTAGAAAGACAAGCGGTAAGGCGTTTGAATTTTGATAAATGAAATAAACTGGGATAGTTTGAGTCGTAAAGACTTCTTTCAAATCTGGATCTTCAACTTTGGCAGTTGAGATAAGATATTTGACCCCCAAAAGACTTAAGATTTTTTTGGCTTTATCCCCGATCGAAAGATAGCCATCTTTAATCTGGAGATCTTGATCGATAATATTATTGATCATCTGGTTGCGGTCAGGAACAATACTTTCATAGACCCAAAAATTTGGCAAATGAAAAGGCAAATTTGAATCAGGATCAAGACCGTTTCTTAACGTCTGATAAGGACTTGGACCTTGCCAGCCTTTTTTCAAGAAAAAACTATTCCAAACTTGACCCTGGCCAAAAGTTATGGTTCGATAGAAAGATTGATCTTTGGATAAAAATTCAAAAGTTTGAGGTGGTGAAAGCCATTCTTTAGCTTTACCAATAGCGTTGTAATTCATCCCAAAGTAAAGTAGGTCGAATGTTGCAATAATCAGAGCCAGTCCGCCTAAAATAAGTTTTAGGTTTTTTGTTTTTAGTTTTTGGTAAATAAAGTCGAAACCAAAACCGCCTAAAATTGCCAGCGAAAAAGTTAGAAACATAATCCAACGTGCCGGGACGCGGAAGAGATTTAAGGGTGGAAATTCAAATAAGAAGAATGTTGGCGAGTATTTGCCTAGAGCGAGCAAGAGTGAGAGGAAAAGTAAAAGGGTGAAAAACTGGACGTGACGATTTTTTTTGACCAGAAAAATTATGGCTAATGCCGCAAAGATTAAAGGCAGAATGCCCAAATAGCCTGTGCTTTCCCAAAAAATTCCCCAACTTGAAGAGTAAATAGGATAAGTTCCCTGGCGGGGATCGCCAAAAAGATAAGGATTTAAAAAAGTGAGAAGATGTTTAGGGTTCAAAGGAAATCGATTCATCTCACTATAACTTACTCCCCCGCTGCGACCAGAAAGTTGGGCTAACTCGAAACTAGGAAGGAGTTGAATGGCCGAAAGAGTCAGGGTAAGAGTCAGAGTAAGAGTAAAGAGTAAGAGTAAGAAAAGTTTTTTTACTTTGCTGGCTTTTAAAACGTAAATTTTGAACAGTGCATAAACAGTGGTTGCAATGATTGAATACACTGCTACTTGGTAAAAGCCAGAAAAAATTTGAATGGCGGTGACGATCGAAAGTAAAGGTAAGAGGTAGAGCTTGCGTTTCTGGAAGAAGAGTTCAGTTAAATAGAGTTGCAAAGGGAAGAAAGAAAGAGTTTGGATGAGGTTAAAGTGGACTATGTGGGTGGCAAAAACGCCAGAATATGAGAAGGCAACAGAAGAAAAAAATGCAGCAATTCGAGAAAGACCGATTGATCTGGCGAATAAATAGGTAAAAATTCCAGTCTGGAAAAAAATCAATGCTAGACCGATATTAAAAGCCAAAGGCATTGTCAAGAAACCAAAAACTAGAAGATTTTCGGGATTAAAAGTGCCCATCTGGCCTTCGGCCAGTTGTGGATAACCAGTGGCGTTGTAGGGATTCCAAAGCGGCCACTCTCCCCTTTTTAGTGATTCGGAGAGAAAAAATTTAATTGGGTAATTCAGGTGTAAGATGTCACTTCGTCCAAAGTCAGGCGTGACGAAAACCTGACCACCAAAAAGTGTCTTAGAGAGAAAAACAGCCACTAATAGTGAGAGAAAAAGCGTTGACCAAACAGGGATATTCTTTAAAATTGGCATTGGGACAGTTTAGCATAAGGATTATTTTTACTTCAACATCTTGAAAAAAGTGATCGGTAACTGCTAGCATCATTTAAATGCGGGCACCCCTTCAGATAAGACATTTTGCCTTTTTAGCCATTGTGTATTTTTTCCTCCTTCTCGGTTATATCTTCACTTTAGGTTTTTACTCTTTCTCAAGCATCTGGATTTTACTTGGAGTTTTCGGATTATTAATTGTTTTCTATTTTTTGGGTCTGCCGAAAGAATTTGAGAGTAATTTAGATGGACTTGAGAAAATTTTGTCTTTTTTAATTATTTTTTCGATTGCTCTTGCTCTTTATTTGCCCAAAGCTCTTTACGAGACTGAAAATTTGTTAAAAAAAACCCAGTTATTAACCCAGCAACCAATCGTTATGGGAAACAAGTACCGGCCGCTAAGGCAGTAGTAACAGTTCCTCGGCCAGTCGTTGAAAGCCAACAAAAGTAAGATGAATTAACCGTA
>Ga0315291_10004348_pt1 | contig 18059 bp, 15 predicted proteins | sample YL17G12_20_MG_FD_203070 | JGI IMG/M metagenome (GOLD analysis project Ga0315291, IMG submission 203070) | Sediment microbial communities from Yellowstone Lake, YNP, Wyoming, USA - YL17G12_20 | ecosystem: Environmental > Aquatic > Freshwater > Lake > Sediment | place: USA: Wyoming | collected...
CTGCTCGACATGGCCCGCATGCGCGAGGAGCTGAATGAGATCTTCGGACGGAACGTGGATCTCGTGAGCAAAGCAGGCGTCCAGGCGAGCCGCAACCCGCTCCGGCGGCAAGCCATCCTGTCCTCGGCCGAGGTCATCCATGTCGCGTGACCGGGAGTACCTGCTGGACATCGTTGAGGCGGCGAAACTGGCTGTGTCCTACCTCGCAGGAAAGAGCAGGGAGGGCTTCCTCCACGACACCCAATGCCAGGACGCCGTGATAAGGCGCCTGGAGATCATCGGAGAGGCCGCCCGGCGTGTCTCAGATGAGACCAAGGACCGGCTGCCAGGCGTGCCCTGGAGCGCGATGGTTGGAATGCGCAACGTCATCACTCATCAGTACGATGACATTGACCTGGGAATCGTGTGGAACACGGTCGCAAACGACCTCGCGGCGGTGATGGATGCGATCGCAAAGGGGCTGACGTCGGGGCAGGGAGCCTGACTGCGACACGACGGATATCTACCTTGGCCTCGAGGCGCGCTCGGCGGTCATCATGGGCGACCAGTTCCGGGGCGAGCAGCGAATCCAGAACGACAGCAAGGGCGACGTGCAGCTCCTGGGGAATGTGATCGCCGAATGAGGCGGACCGGGCTGCGCGCCGCGCGCCCTCACCCCCTCGGGGAGTCAGCACATGCGACTTGGCGGGCCTGTGTTCGAGGCATACAGTGACCCGGAGGCCTGGATCGCGGCCTTGCGGGATCTCGGCTACGGCGCGGCCTATTGCCCCGTTGACAGCGGCGCGCCGCGCGACCTCGTTGACGCGTACGCGCACGCGTCCGAGGCCGCCAACATCGTGATCGCCGAGGTCGGCGCGTGGAGCAATCCCCTCAGCCGCGATGAGGAAACCCGGCTGGCGGCCATCGCGAAGTGCCGGGAGCAACTGGCGCTGGCCGATCGCGTCGGCGCCCGCTGCTGCGTCAACATCGTCGGCTCGCGCGGCCAGGTGTGGGACGGCCCCCACCCCGACAACCTCACCGACGAGACCTTCGACCTCATCGTCGAGACCACCCGCGGCATCATAGATGCGGTCAGGCCCACGCGCACGTTCTACACCCTCGAGACCATGCCGTGGATGTACCCCGACTCCGCGGACAGCTACGTCCGGCTTATCCAGGCCGTGGACCGCAAGCAGTTCGCCGTGCACTTCGACCCCGTGAACCTTGTGTGCAGCCCGCAGCGCTACTTCGCCACCGGCGCGCTCATCCGCGACTTCGCCGCCAAGCTCGGCCCGCACATTCGAAGCTGCCACGCCAAGGACATCGTGCTGGCCGACCGGCTCACCGTGCACCTCGACGAGACGCGCCCGGGCTTGGGCAACCTCGACTATCGCGCGTACCTTCAGGAGCTGGATAAGCTCGACCCGGATGTCCCCCTCATGATCGAGCACCTGCCGACGCCCGAGGAGTTCGCGCTCGCGGCCGGCCATATCCGCTCGGTCGCCGCGGAAGTGGGGGTCAGGCTGTGAACGCAGAACCCGCATACGCGGTCGCTTTCACTGCGCGCGAACGAGCGGAACTTGTGCCGGTTGAGGAGCCGTCCGCGCCGCCGGGCCCGCGCGAGGTCGCGGGGCGAACCCTGGCCTCCGTCATCAGCACCGGCACCGAGCTGGCGGTTTACCAGCTCGCCGAGAGCTTCCCCGCGCGCACCGGCTATGCCGCGGTGTTCGAGGTCGAGGCGATCGGCGCCGAGGTCACCGATGTCAAGCCCGGTGACCACCTGCTGTGTCTGGGGCCGCACCAATCGCGCCAGCGAGCAGCGCGCGACGAAGCCGTGCTCGTGCCCGAGGGCCTGGCGCCCGAAGTCGCGGCCTTCGCGCGCATGATGACCGTGAGCATGAGCACCCTGACCACCACCACCGCCCGCCCGCCGGAGAAGGTGCTGGTGACGGGGCTCGGCCTGGTGGGGAATCTCGCGGCGCAGGTCTTCGCGGCTTGCGGCTACGAGGTCATCGCGTCCGAGCCGGACGCGCGGCGGCGCGACCTTGCGCGGCGCGTCGGCATCGGCGCCGTCTTTCCCGCGGCGCCTGTGGATGATCCGAGCGTCGCCGGGCAGGTCGGCCTGGCGCTGGAGTGCTCCGGCCACGAGCAGGCGGTCCTCGACGCCTGCCGCGTGGTGCGCAAGCGCGGCGAGGTGGTGCTGGTGGCCACTCCCTGGCGGCGGCGCAGCGACATCTACGCCCACGACGTCCTGCGCGCGGTCTTTCACAACTACGTCGTGCTGCGCAGCGGATGGGAGTGGGAGCTGCCGCGGCAAAGGACCGATTTCCAAGTCAACAGCATCTTCGGCAACTTCGCGGGTGCGCTGCGCTGGCTGGCCGAGGGGCGCGTGCGCGTTGACGGCCTGTATGCGCTGCGCCCGCCGCGCGAAGCTCCCCAAGCCTACCAGGACCTGCTGCACGGGCGCGCCGAAGGGCTGACTTTCGTCTTCGACTGGGCCGGTTGCCGGTGACGCAGGGACTGTCCCCGAATGGGGACTGTCCCCTTCCGGGCGGGCTAGGGGCAAGGCATGCCTTGCCCGTACAACGTAGGGACAGTCCCCGCCAGATAAACGCCGATAAACGCGGATCGCCGCAGGAAGGTGAGCCCGTAGGGCCGGAGCTTTAGGCGCCCGCCAGAGGCGGGTAAACCTCTGGAGCCTTGCCTCCTGCCCTGTCCGCGCGCGACGAACGCGCGGTCAGGAGACCGCGCGCCCGCAACGCCCATCCGTTTCCCGTATGACGAAGAACCCCCGCTATATCACCGATGGCTTGGCGTATTCGCGCGCCTGCGCCTCCTCGGGCAGGGCGAGGAAGGAATCAATGCGCCCCAAAATCCGCTCGCGGTCCTCGGGCAACCGCCCCGCGACGCGCACGTACACGTTGTGGTGGATGGCTTCGATTTCGGTCGGGAACCCTATGCCCGCGATGATCTCCCGCATCTCTCGCACCGTGCCCTGCGGCGTCTGCGGGGTGAACGCCCCCGATTGCACGTCGGCGTACAGCGGGCACGACGGCCCGCCCTCCGACCCGAATACCCACAGCCGCCGCAAGCGCACGAACTGCGGCCGCACCGCATTGAGCACCCCTAGCGTCTCGCGCACATGGAGGTCGGCGCGGTCGGCCCCGCCCAGCCCCAGCAGCACGTAGTACGACAGCTCGAGGCCCGCCTCCCGCGCCGCCCGCCCGGCGTCAATGGCCCGGCGCCGGCTCACGCCCTTGCGGTGGTAGCGCAGCAGCTCGTCGCTGCCGGTCTCCAGGCCGACGTGGACGCGGGTCAGCCCCGCTGCGGCGACGTTGCGCAGGCTCTCCCGCCGCAGCCACAGGGTGGCCGACCTCGCGTAGCAGGTGATGCGCTCCATGCGCGGGAAAGCCTCGCGGAGGGCGCGGCATATCTGGATGAAGTCGCCGGGCTCCACGATCAGCGGGTCCGCGTCACCGAGGAAGCACGTTTTCGCGTCGGGGGCGTAGGCGCGGCGCGCGGCCTGGACGTCCTGCAGCACCTCCGCCAGCAGGCGCGCCTCGAAATCCGGCTGGCCGAGGTGGGTGTAGATGCCGCAGAAGCGGCAGCGGTTCCAGTTGCAGCCGCGCGTCACGCGCAGCAGGACGCTGCCCGCCTCCGTCGGCGGCCGGATGATCAGTGGTTCTGGGAGTAACATTGATGATCTTGCCGCTGATGTGCGCGGAGGTAGCGCAGATTTGAAATGGCTAAGCCCGCAGGGCCGCCATCCCGGCCCCGACACGGTCGGGGCTTAGGGATCTGCGCCACTACGGCGGTCCAGCACCAATTCTACCAGGAATCCCGGGTCTCCGCGTCGCCTGGGCGATCTGCCGGTGTTCATCCGGCCTTTCTCGGGCAATCCGCCCTTTTCGGCGTCCATCTGCGGCCAATCCCCGTCAATCCCCGTGCGGGAACCACCCCCGCAGGAAGCCCGCCAGCGGGCCGTCGTGAACCGCCTCCGCCAGGAACTCGATGCCCTGCTGGTTGCCCCACGAATAGTAGATAACCACCTTGCCCTCGGACTCGCACAGGTCAACGTCGGAGTTGTTGAGGTTGACCGCGTCGGCGATGAGCTTGCGCTGGTCGGGGCTCAGGCCGGGGTTGGCGATGAGCTTGTCCTCGGGCGAGAACTGCATGATCGGATTGAAGGGGCTGCTTTCCCAGCGGACGAGATCCCGCGAGCGCACGATGTGCGGCTCGTAGGTCGGCCCCGGGCGCGCCTCGAGGTAGATCATGTAGTAGAAGCCGTCGAGGAAACGCAGCGCCGGGCACGCGGTGTAGCGGTCCTTCGAGAAGACGCACTCCGGCGGGGTCACGCGCCAATCGAGGAGGTCGCTCGATTCGGCGAAGCGCATGGTGAACCGGACGCCGACTTCCTGCGGCGGCTCGCCGACCTCGAAGGCCATGGCGTAGCGCCCGTCACCCTTGCACACCGAGTTGTTGTAGATCCCCCAGCCGGGCAGGGAGAGCGCGGCCTTCGATTCCCAGGCCTTCAGGTCGTCGGACCAGAAGACGCGGATCTCGGACCCGCCCCACTCGTCCACGCCGTAAACGTAAACCGTATCGCCCTCCACATAGGCGCTGCCCAGGTGGCAGCCGGCGGCGAAGGCGGGCGTCGGCCGGCCGGTCGCGACGTCGATGAAGCGGAAGTACGAATCGCCGGTGGTGTTCGGCTTGTAGTTCCGGCGCACGTACTCGAAGCGATAGAGGCGCCCGCGCCAGACGATGGGCGTTGCCTCGACCATGTCGCAGTCAATGGCGCCGAGCTTCCTGATAACAGGTCTGGCGTCATGCGGTGCGGCTGCGGACGGGGCACTCTGCCCGGACGCCACCGCCAGGCCGATCACTATCAGCATTGCGGTACCCTCGAACGGCGCCTGCCTCTGGCCCGGGCGCGCGCTCCATGAGCGCGCGAGGGAGCGCGCGACCTTATGAAGGTCGCGCCCGGCCGGCCGCGCGGCTCGCCTCACGGCGCTCCAAAGAGACTCTTGCCGACCCATGCGATGGTCCACGCGATGAGGCCGCATATGGGGAAGGTCAGGATCCAGGCGGCCACGATCTCGCCCCCGACTCCCCACCTCACCGCCGACAGCCTGCGCGTCGCCCCCACGCCCATGATCGCGGTGTTGATGGTATGGGTGGTACTCAGAGGTATGCCGAAGGCGGAGGCGAGGATGATGACGAGGCCGGCGGCGGTCTCGGCGGCGAAGCCGTGCACCGGTTCCAGCCGGGTGATGCGAAAGCCCATGGTGCGCATTATTTTCCATCCGCCGAAGGCGGTGCCGACGCCCATGGTGGCCGCGCACAACAGGATCACCCACACCGGGATGTGGAAATCGTGGAGCCCTCCCGCCAGCATCAGGGTGAGGGTGAAGACGCCCATGAACTTCTGCGCGTCATTGCTGCCGTGGCCGAAGGCCATGAAGGCCGAAGAGAGGACTTGGAGCTTGCCGAAGACGAGGTTGACCCGCTGGCGCGAGCTGCGCATCAGCAGCCAATAGAGGGCGGTCATCAGCGCCACCGCGCCCACGAACCCCAGCCCGACCGAGAACCCGATGCCGATCAGGACCTTGCGCCATCCCTCCCACAGCAGGGCGGAGGGCCCGGCGGTCGCCAGCGCGGCGCCCGCTAGCCCCGCCACCAGTGCGTGGCTTTCGCTGGTGGGCAGCCCATAGACCCACGCCAGCATGCTCCAGATGACGATGCCCACCATCGCCGCGGCGATGGTCAAGGCGTTGACCGCCTGGGCGTCCACGATGCCTTTGCCGATGGTGACCGCAACCGCGGTGCCCGAGAGCGCCCCGAGGACATTGAGCGCCACCGCCATGGCAACTGCGTGATGAGGGCGCAGCACGCGCGTCGAGACCACCGTCGCGATGGCATTGGGGGCATCGGTGAAACCGTTGACGAACTCCGCCGCCAGCACCAGCAGCAGCACCGGGATCACCGGCCACATCGTCTCAAAGGTCATCAGCCGATTCTGTCCTCGCTCAGGGGGCGCGCGTCTGGCCGCGCCGGCTGCGGCGCCGGGCGGCGCGCGGACCGCCATTGGGATCGAGCCCTGCATTCGGCGCCGCCCCGCCCGGGACCTCCCCAGCCGCTTCCGCCGGCAGGTGAACCTCGGTCAGCCGACGAATCAACGTCTGGTTGGTGCAGCGCAGCCGTAAGGGCACAGCATGTTTACCGTGAGCGCAGTCGAACGGGCTGTGCCCCTGCTCTCGAAGGAGAACACCGAACCCGTGCCCCAAACCATCTTCATCGGCGTCGCCTGGCCCTACGCCAACGGCCCTTTGCACCTCGGCCACGTCGCGGGCTGCTATCTGCCCGCCGACATTTTCGCGCGCTTCCACCGCGCCCAGGGCAACCGCGTGCTCATGGTCTCCGGCAGCGACATGCACGGCACCCCCGTCACCGTGCGCGCGGACGAGGAGGGGGTGTCGCCGGCCGAGGTTGCCGAGCGCTACCACAACAGCTTCTGCGAATCCTGGCGGCAGATCGGGATCTCGTGGGATCTCTACACCCACACCGACACCGACAACCACGCGCGCGTCGCGCACGACATATTCGAGCGCCTGCTCGAGCGGGACTATCTCCACCGCGAGCACATGGACGCCTACTACTGCGCAAGCTGCGGGCGCTTTCTGCCCGACCGCTACGTCCAGGGCGTGTGCCGGTTGTGCGGGGCGGCGACTTCGCGCGGCGACCAGTGCGAGGCCTGCGGCACTCCGCTCGAGACCGCCGATCTGCTCAATCCCGTCTGCCGCCGCTGCGGGGGCGCCGCCGAAACCCGCAGCACCGAGCACTTCTTCCTCGACCTCGGCCAGTTCGAGCAGCGCCTGCGCGAGTGGGTGGCCGCGCAGCCCCACTGGCGCCCCAACGTCCGCAACTTTACCCGCAACTTGCTCGACCAGGGGCTGCGCCCGCGCCCCATCACCCGCGACCTGGAGTGGGGAGTCCCGGTGCCGGTGCCCGGCTTCGAGTCCAAGCGCATCTACGTCTGGTTCGAGGCGGTCATCGGCTACCTGTCGGCGAGCAAGGAGTGGGCCACGGCTCGGGGTGAGCCCGACGCCTGGCGCGAGTTCTGGACGCCGCCGACGCGCTCCTACTACTTCATCGGCAAGGACAACATCCCGTTCCACACCATCATCTGGCCGGCGATGCTGATGGGCTATGACCGCGAGCTGGTGCTGCCTTACGACGTGCCAGCCAATGAATACCTGACGCTGGAGCGCCGGCCGTTCTCGACCAGCCGCCGGTGGGCGATCTGGGCGCCGGACTTCCTGTCGCGCTACGACCCGGATCCTCTGCGCTACCTGCTGTCGGCCAACATGCCCGAAGGCGGAGATACCGACTTCTCGTGGGCGGAGTTCGTGCGCCGCAACAACGACGAGCTGCTGGCGAACTACGGCAATTTCGTCCACCGCGTGCTGACCATGACGGTGCGCAACTTCGACGGCCAGGTGCCGCCGGCGGGCAGCCCCGGTCAGCCCGAGGAGGACATCCTGGCGGCGGTGCACGACACTTTCACCGGCGTCAGCGACGAGCTGGAGCACTGCCACTTCCGCGCCGCGATCGGGCGCGCGATGGAGTTGGCGCGCGCCGCCAACCGCTACCTCGACCATCGCGCGCCGTGGAAGCAATTGAAGCAGGACCATGCCGCGGCCGGCGCCACGCTTCACACCGCGGTGCAGGTCATCTCCGCCCTCAAGACCATGCTCTATCCCTTCTTGCCGTTCTCGTCGCAGCAAGTCCACAGGATGCTCGGCGAAGAAAGCCAATTAGATAAGGACGATTGGCGCGTGCAGTCGGTGCCCGCGGGCAGGCGGCTGCAGGAGCCGCAGCCGCTGTTCAAGCGGCTCGACGACAGCATCATCGAGCAGGAGCTGGAGCGCCTTGAAAAGCAGAGCGCCTGACGACGCAGACTCCTCGGCACCTCCATCCGCAAGCGAGCAGGAGATAATCGACGACCTCGACCTGCTGCTGGACGTGCTGCCCATCCACGTGCGTGAGCGGCTGGAGCGCCAGCCCGACCGCGCTCAGCTCCTGGAGGTCGTCCTCGACCTCGGGCGCGAGCCGGAGGCGCGCTTCCCCGAGCGGGTGGTCTCGCTGGCATCCGAGCCGGTGGGGCGCGACGACCTCGACTACGTAGTGAGCCGCGTCGGCGAGTTCACCGCCGACAATCGCGCCGGCATCGAGCGCACCCTGCATCGCATCTCCGCCATCCTCAACCGCCACCGCAAGGTCGTCGGCCTCACCTGCCGCGTCGGCCGCGCGGTCTACGGCACCATCGACATCATCCGCGACACCGTCGAGACCGGCAATAGCATCCTGCTCTTGGGGCGCCCCGGCATCGGCAAGACCACCAAGCTGCGCGAGGTCGCGCGCGTCCTGGCCGACGACCTGGGCAAGCGCGTGGTCGTCGTCGATACCTCCAACGAGATCGCGGGCGACGGCGACATCCCTCATTCCGGCATCGGCCGCGCCCGGCGCATGCAGGTGCCCCACCCCGATTTGCAGCACGCGGTCATGATCGAGGCGGTCGAGAACCACATGCCCGAGGTCGTGGTCATTGACGAGATCGGCACCGAGGACGAGGCGCTGGCCGCCCGCACCATCGCCGAGCGCGGCGTCCAACTAATCGCCACCGCCCACGGCAACACCCTCGACAACCTGCTGATGAACCCCACCCTCTCCGACCTCGTCGGCGGCATCCACGCGGTCACCCTCTCCGACGAGGAGGCCAGGCGCCGCGGCACCCAGAAGACGGTGCTCGAGCGCCGCGCGCCCCCGACCTTCGACGAGGTGATCGAGATCGTCGATTTCGACGAGCTGGCCATCCATCACGACGTGGCGGAGACGGTGGACCTGTTTCTGCGCCAGGTGCCGCTCACCCCGGAGATCCGCCGCCGCCTGCCCAGCGGCAAGGTGGAGACGGTGGCGCCGCCGCGGGCGGCGGTGCCGCTGCATGTGATGCCGGAGTTCTTCGACTATGCCCACGCGCGTGCCGTCGCGCCCGAGGGCGTCCTGCGCATCTTCCCCTACGGCGTCAACAAGGGCAAGCTCGAGCGCGCCATCCGCGACTTGGCTCTGCACGCGCGCCTGGTGCCTGCTCTGGCCGAGGCCGACGCGGTGATGGTGCTCAAGGCGCAGGAGCGCAAGGCCCCGCTCCTGGCGCAGGAGGCGGCCGCCGCCGGCAAGCACCTCCAGGTGCTGCGCGCCAACACCCAGCACCAGATTATGGCCGCGCTGCGCGAGATCGCGCGCCTGTCCGGCCACGGCCCCGAGCGGATCGCCCTGCGCGAGGCGCAGCAGGCCATCGAGCACGTCCTGATGACCTCCGAGCCGGTGGAGCTGACGCCCCGCGAATCCTACCTGCGCCGCCTGCAGCACGCCCTCGCCACCCAGCACGAGCTGCGCTCCGAGAGCGTCGGCACCGAGCCCCGCCGCCGCGTGCGGATATCCAAATGAGCGCACGCCTCTCCCCACGCCGCTTGACCCCTTGGCGGGAAACGGCTCGGTCAAAGAGCGCGCCGGCGCAGAAGCCATTTGAAAAGGCCCGCACGCTGATGACGGGTTCCGTGGAGCCTGGACCTCACGGCGAACGGATAGGAACGCGGAGGGGCCGATCTCCTGATCGGCCCCTCCGAACATGCACCCGCACAGCGAGTCGGTCAGGAGAGGTTGTCTCACAATCAAGCGCCGGAGGCGGGACATGCCAGCAATGGCGAGATTCTTCGACGGCTAGGTCGCTCCGCGACCGCTGGCTAGGTCTTCGACCGCCATCCCGGCCCCGACTGGCCGGGGCCTAGGGACGTGGCGGCCTGCGGCCTAGCCACTCGCCGCTGCGCTCAAGATGACACTTGGGTTGTCACCCCGAGCCCTTCGCCGGTGTCACCCTACACAAGCGAAGAGCTTGCCCCGAGTGGAGCGAGGGGGTCTTGGCCCGGCTCAGTAAACTGCGCGAGGGGTCTTGGTAACGGTCAAGCGATGGCAAGATTCCCGCCACAGGCGGGCAAGCCTCGCGGAGTTTACCCCGAGCGCAGCCTGCCCTGAGCTTGCCGAATGGGTCGAGGGGCTCGGAATGACAGGGGCATGGCGGCTCGGAATGACGTCTTCCGGGCCAGTCATGCCGGACCGGAAGGATTGTGGGACAGCCACAGGAGACCGACCCCTACAAACCTGCCTCTGGCCCTAAAAACGGAGCTCCTGGGTAACTGATGTCCCCGCTTTCCGAGCGGAGCAATCCGTCGCGGTCCGTGAGAGAAGGTGATGGGCGACTATGGAGATATGTCGCACAGGCCCCGGGCGGGGACTGTCCCTCGTGAATTGACACCCCCCAGGCGCTCTGCTAGAATACGGCTGCGTGGAACATCGCGCGAGAGCCGGCCGAAGGGATGAGTCAGTGCGCCGATTCTGCCCCCTGGTCACGATTGCCGTGCTGTGCGCCGCGCTGCTCGTCGGCTGCGCGCGGAAAAGGCCGCCTGCGCCCCCGCCCACCCCGCCGTCACAGCCGGCGGAGGATGCCGCGCGCGACGTTGTGATCAACTACATGCAGCACCTGCAGGACGGCAAGTACGCGGCGGCCCACGCGCTGCTCAGCGCCGATTCCCGCAAGCGCCACCCGCCGGGTGAATTCACGCGCCAGGCCAAGGCGGGCATCACCTACTTCGATCTTTCGTCCGCGCGCGCCAAGCTGGTGGCACCACAGCGGGCCGAGATCACGCTGCATCTGGAGGCGGATCCGGCCTCGGCGACGGTCGTGGCGGTGCGGGAGGGCGGCAAGTGGCGCGTGGTGTACCTGCGCGGGCGGCCGGGTTTCCCCTATCCGTGATCCCGCTAGAGTCACATGACCGCGGTCCAACACATTGCCCGGCTCGGGCGCTCGGCATTCGAGGTCGTAGGGGCGGTCGCCCGCGACTACTCGCACAAGCGCATCTCCATGATCGCCGCGGCGCTGGCGTTCTACCTGTTCCTGGCGCTTTCCCCCTTTCTGCTGGTGGTGATGGCGGCGCTGGGGTACATTCTTGGTTCCTCCGACCAGGGACTGGAACTGATGGGCCAGGTGCTGGGGCGCGCGCTGCCCGGCTCCGCCGCACAGATTCAGGCGCAGCTCCAAGGCATCGTCGCCAATCGTGCCGTGGTGGGCGGCCTGGGCCTGGCCGCGCTGGTATGGTCGGCGTCGGGCGCGTTCGCGATTCTCTCCCGCGCCCTCAGGATCATCTGGGAGATCAGGGGCCGTCCCATGTTCCTGCTGGCGCGGGTGCGCGCGGTGCTGCTGGTGATCCTGGCCGTGGTTTTTCTGCTGCTCTCCATCGCCCTCACCTCTGTGATCACCGTCATCACGCATCTCCACGCAGCAGGAGTCCGGCTGGGAGTGGGGGAATTAAGGCCGCTGTTGCAGGTCGCGGCGGGGACGCTGCCGCTGGGCATCAGCTTTATTACCTTTCTCGCCCTGTATCGCATCGTGCCCGCGCCGCAGATCAAGCTGCGCCACCTGGCCGCAGGCGCCGTTTTCGCCGCGGTCGGATGGGAGATCGCCAAGCGCGGCTTCTCCTACTACCTGGCGCATTTCGCCAACTTCAACCGGGTTTACGGCCCCGTCGGCGCCATCGTGGTGCTGATGCTGTGGATCCACATATCGGTCATAGTCGCGCTCATCGGCGCGGAGCTGGCGTGGGTGTACGCCCGCCGGGAAGGTTAGCGGCCGCTGGCGCGAGCGCGAGCCCTGCGAGAGAGGAAGAGAGATGAAGGTGATTCTCACCGAAGAAGTGCCCAACCTGGGCGCGGCGGGTAACGTGGTCAACGTGGCTGCCGGCTACGCGCGCAACTACCTGCTGCCGCGCAAGCTCGCCATCCAGGCGACCACCGGCAACGTCAAGGCCCTCGATCACCACCGCCGCACCATCGAGGCGCGGCAGAAGAAGCTGGCGCAGGGCGCCGAGTCGGTGGGCCGGCGCGTCAGCGCCACATCTATCACCATCACCGCGCGCGCCGGCGAGGCCGGCCGCCTCTACGGCTCCGTCACCAGCGCCGACATCGCCGCCGAGCTGAAGCGCGCCCTCGACGTCGAAGTGGACAAGCGCAAGATCGATATCCCGGAGCCCATCAAGGTGCTGGGGGAGCACATGGTGAAGGTGCGCCTCCACCGCGACGTGCAGGTGCCGGTTACCGTGTCGGTGGTGGCCGAGGCGGGCGCGGAGGAACCGCAGGCTGCCCCGGCAACCGAGCAACCGGGCGAGGAGCAGCAGCAGGGCGGCGCCGCCCCGGCAGAGGCGCCCGCTGCGCCGGCGGAAATCGGGCAGGAACCACCGGCCGCGCCCGGCGAACAAGAAACTCCCGCGGGCTGATTTGCAGTCGGTGGTCTGTAGTCCGCAGTCCGCACGGACCGCGGAGCGCGGACCACGGGGAAGCGTCACATGGATCGCACACCCGGTACCGCACTCCTGGAGCGGGTCCCGCCCCGCAGCGAAGAGGCCGAGCAGGCCACCCTGGGCGCCATGCTCCTGGAGCGCGACGCCATCGCGCGCGTCGTCAGCATGCTCGAGCCCGGCGACTTCTACGCCGACGCTCACCGCAGCATCTTCAACGCCATCATCGATCTGTTCAACGAGGGGCAGGGGGTGGACGTCGTCACCCTCGCCGAGCGCCTGCGCGTGCGCGACCTGCTCGACCAGGTCGGCGGTCAGGCGTACCTGGCGCACCTGCTCGATGCCGTGCCCACCGCCGCCAGCGCCGAACGCTACGCCGCCATCGTGCGCGACAAGACCATCCTGCGCGACATGATCGCCGCCGCCAGCCGCATCCTCGCCAAGTGCTACGAGGACAGCGACGACGTCCCCCAACTGGTGGACGAATGCGAGAGCATGATCTTCAACGCCGGCGAGCGCACCGTCGCCGGCGCCTTCACCTCCCTCAAGCCGCTGCTCAGCGAGACCTACGATCACATCGAGAAGATGGCCCAGACCGGAGTCCCGGCCACGGGACTGCTCACGCCCTTCGATCAGCTCAATCACATCACCTCGGGCCTGCAGCCGTCGGATCTCATCATCCTCGCCGCGCGTCCCTCCATGGGCAAGACCGCGCTCGCCCTCAACATCGCCACCCACGTGGCGCTGCGCCAGAAGCTGCCGGTCGCCATCTTCAGCCTGGAGATGGCCAAGGAGCAGCTCGCCCTGCGCGTGCTGTGCTCCGAGGCCTCGGTTGACCAGCAGCGCATCCGCCACGGCGATGTCGGCGACGACGAGCTGGAGCGCCTGGTGCGCGCCACCGAGACCCTCTACCATGCCCCCGTCTACATTGACGACTCCGCCAGCATGAACGTGCTGGAGATGCGGGGCAAGGCGCGCCGCCTGCAGGCGGAGCTGGGCGGGCTGGGGCTCATCGTGGTTGACTACCTGCAGCTCATGCACGGCCACGGCCGCTACGAGAACCGCACCCAGGAGATCTCCCAGGTCGCCCGCGGCCTCAAGACCCTGGCGCGCGAGCTGCGCGTGCCGGTGCTGGCCCTGAGCCAGCTCAGCCGCGCGGTCGAGCTGCGCTCCCCGCGGCGCCCCATGCTGTCGGACCTGCGCGAGAGCGGCTCCATCGAGGCCGAGGCCGACGTCGTCGCCTTCATCTACCGCCCCGCCTACTACGGCGAGGAGGAGCTCAAGCGCGCCGAGTACAGCCTCGAGGACCAGAGCATAACCGAGGTCCACGTCGCCAAGCAGCGCAACGGCCCCGTCGGGACCGCGAAGCTCGCCTGGATCGGGCAGTACATCCGCTTCCGGCCGCTGGAAGAGCTGCACGTCGTGGAGTAGAAGCGGCCGCTCTGCATCGGCGGCCGAGTCGGTTTCGCCCTCGCAAGCCGGCTGCGCAGGGCGCAGAAAGCGCTGTTCGGGGGAACCGCGCGATAACAGCCGCTGTATCCGAGGCCATCAAATGGATCGGTTTCGCATCGCTGCGGCAGTGGTCACCGGTCTTCTCGGCCTGTCGTTCCTGATCGGGTTCTTGCGGGCCTTCCGCGAGCGCATCTATCTGTGCCTGCTCGGCTTGAGCTTCCTCGCCCTCGCGGCCAACATGCTTGTGGCCGCGCCCGCGCTCGCCTGGCTCAAGTGGCTGCTGTGGGGCCTGACCGCGCTCTTGTTCGCCGCGGCGGTGTTGTTTGCGGTGGTGCAGACGCTGGCCCAGATGCGCCTCATCCGGGAACGCCGCGCGGGCCTCGAGCGCGAGATGTGGGAGTACCTGGAGCAGCTCAAGCAGCGCCCCGGGCGGACGGATGATGACCCCGGCAAACCGCCCACCGGTGGAGAGACGTAGAGTGCCTGCCAGGCGGTGCGCGGGCTTCGTGTGGCACAGCCTCCGGCTGTGCCCGTCCGAGCCACAGGGGCAGGAGGCAAGCTCGTGCCCTACGGGAACGCTTGCTCTGGCGCACGGATGGTCTCAACCCCCGGCCGCCAAGAGCGGCGCCCCTCCTCGCCGCTCTGGCGCCGCGGTCGGCGTGGTTGCGATGAGCGTGTTCCAAGGGAGGACACCATGAATCGCCGTGCTGCGGGATGCTTTGCTCATGACAGGTTACCGTTCTTAGGATAGGCTCTAAGAAACTGCGCCGTGAGTTTGTCAGCCCGAGCCCTTCGCGGAGTTTACCCTGAGCGCCGCCAAGATCCTTCGCGTAGTTTACCCTGAGCACCGTCGAAGGGCTCAGGATGACATGGCGAGGGGCTCGGAATGACATAATCCGAATCTCGACTCGTCACGGAGGCATTTGGTTGAAGGTTCTGGTTATCGGCTCCGGCGGCAGGGAGCACGCTCTGGCATGGAAGATCGCGCAGAGCCCGCGCGCGAAGAAGGTCTATTGCGCGCCCGGCAACGCCGGCATCGCGCGCCAGGCGGAATGTGTCCCCATCGATGTCATGGACCTAGCCGGGCTGGCGGGTTTCGCCGAGCGCGAGTCGGTGGACCTGACCGTCGTCGGCCCCGAGGCGCCCCTGGTGGCGGGCATTGCGGATGAGTTCCGCCGCCGCGGCCTGCGCGTCTTCGGCCCCAGCCGCGCCGCGGCCGCCCTCGAGGGCAGCAAGGTGTTCGCCAAGCTGCTCATGGCCCGCCACTCCATCCCCACCGCCGCCTTCGCCGTCTTCGATGACTACGAGCACGCCCTCAGCTACCTGCGCATCCAGCGCCCCCCCATCGTCGTCAAGGCCGACGGATTGGCCGCCGGCAAGGGCGTGACCGTTGCCCATACCCTCGACGACGCCTGCGCCGCCCTGCATTCCATGATGGTCGCGCGCGACTTCGGCGAGGCCGGCGATCGCGTCATCATCGAGGAATGCCTGCAGGGCCAGGAGGTGTCGGTGATGGTCTTCGCCGACGGCGAGAGGCTGCTGCCCATGGCAGCCGCCCAGGATCACAAGCCCGTCTTCGACGACGACCGCGGCCCCAACACCGGCGGCATGGGCTGCTACTCCCCGGTCCCGGCCATGGACGATGCCCTGTTCCGTGAGGCGTTGGAGCGCATCATGCGCCCCGCCCTGCGCGCCATGGCGGCCGAGGGTATCCCCTACTCCGGGGTGCTGTACGGCGGACTCATCATGACCGAGCGCGGCCTGCAGATGCTGGAGTTCAACTGCCGCTTCGGCGACCCGGAGCCGCAGGCGGTCCTGCCGCGCATGAAGAGCGACCTGGTGGAGGTGCTGGAGGCGGTGGCGGACGGTCGCCTCGACCAGGTCTCATGCGAGTGGTCGAGCCGGGCGGCGGTGTGCGTGGTCATGGCGTCGGCCGGCTACCCGGGCAGCTACCAGAAAGGCAGGGAGATCACCGGCCTGGAGGAAGCGGAGGCGATGCCGGGGGTCACGGTGTTCCACGCGGCGACGCGGCGCGAGGACTCGCGCTGGCTGACCAACGGCGGCCGGGTGCTCGGCGTGACCGGCCTCGGCGATTCCCTGCCCGCGGCGATCGCGCGCGCATACGAGGGCGCGGCGGCCATCCGCTTCGAGGGCACCCACTACCGCCGCGACATCGGGCACAAGGCGCTCGCCCAATAGTAGGGCAGCCGTCCCGGCTGCCAAGCAGCGACATGATGCCGCACCGGCCCTGGCGGCGAACCATTTCCGACGCGGTGACGAATGATGAATGACCGCCTCAAGGTATTCTCGGGAACGGCCAACCCCCAACTGGCGCAGGAGATCTGCGCCCACCTGGAGGTGGCGCTGGGCGCGGCCAACATATCCACCTTCAGCAACGACAACATCTTCGTGCACATCGGCGAGAACGTGCGCGAGCGCGATGTCTTCGTCGTGCAGCCGGTGCAGACGCCCGCCAGCATCGTCGAGCTGCTGCTGCTGCTCGACACCCTGCGCTCCGCCTCGGCCGCGCGCATCACCGCCGTCATCCCGTACTATTCCTACGCCCGCTCCGACAAGAAGGACATGCCCCGCATCTCCATCGCGGCGCGTCTGCTCGCCGATGTCATCGTGCGCGCCGGCGCCAACCGCGTGCTCACCATGACCCTTCACTCGCCCCAGGTGCAGGGGTTCTTCAGCGTCCCCTGCGACCACCTCGCGGCCACGCCCATCCTGTGCGATTACTTCGCCGCCAAGCTCGACCTGTCCGACTTCGTGGCCCTCGCGGCCGACGCCGGCAGCGCCAAGCGCGCCGGCGCCTACGCGCAGCGCCTCGACATCCCCCTCGCCTTCGTCGACAAGCGCCGCGTCAGCGACCTCGACGTCGAAGTGCGCAACGTCGTGGGGGAGGTCCGCGGCAAGCACGTCATCATCTTCGACGACGAGATCGCGGCGGCGGGATCGCTGGCGGAGACGGTCAATGCCATCCGCCGTTTCGATGTCGGTGACGTGTACGCCGCCGCCACCCACGGCGTGCTCTCCGGCCCCGCGCCCGAGCGCATCCGCGACATGGATGTACGCGAGGTGGTGGTCACCAACACCGTCCACGTTCCGCCCGAGAAGCGCGACGCCAAGGTGACGGTGCTGTCCGTGGCTTCGCTTTTCGGGGAGGCGATCAAGCGCATCCACACGGGGGAGTCGGTCAGCGCCCTGTTCTCATAGCCGCGCTGGCAAGGCGGCTCCTCCTGCGCCGCGGCGCACGAGGACAAGGGAGCCACTGCGGCGCCGTGGAAACTGTGGCACAGTCGCCCGCTTAACAGCCGGCGGGCGGCTAAGCCCTACGGGCCGCCGTGGCGGTCTTTAGACCTAGCCACAAGCCCCGGCTGAAAGCTCATAAGGAACGAACCGCCGAGAACGCGGAGCACACGGAGAGGGATTTGATCCACCGATGACGCAGACTTGTGCGCCTGCGGTGCATTGCGCAGATTAGACCCAGATTATGCATAACGAGCGTGAGGCATTCACCCAGCGAGTGATGTCACCCTGAGCGAAGCGAAGGGTCTTGCCATCGCGGTTGCACATTCCCTACCAAGATTCTTCGCTGCGCTCACAATGACATTGACCTTTTCCTATGCATAATCCCGGTTAGAAATGGATTGTCTCCTGATTTGGAGTCTGTGTAATCTGTGAAATCTGCGGATGCTTCTCACTGTGATCTCTGTGCTTGCCCGCCGAAGCCTTCGGCGAAGGCGGGTGCTCTGTGGTTCAGTATTGTTGTTCTCTGATCCGCGATAATCCGTGTCAATCCGCGGCAAGAGGGAGAACGTCCGTGGCCGCAGTCGTGGCAGTCATCATGGGCAGTGAATCGGACCTCGAGGTCATGCAGGACGCCCTGCGCGCCCTCGACGAGCTCGGCATCGAGCGCGAGGCGCACATCCTGTCGGCGCATCGCGCGCCGGAGGCGGTGGCGCGCTTTGCGGCCGGGGCGCGCGAGCGCGGGCTCAAGGTCATCATCGCGGGCGCGGGCATGGCGGCGCACCTGGCGGGAGCGGTCGCGGCGCACACGACGCTGCCGGTCATCGGCGTGCCCATCGCCGCCGGGTCGCTGGGGGGGCTGGACGCCCTTCTGTCCACGGTGCAGATGCCGGGCGGAGTGCCCGTGGCAACCGTCGGCATAAACCGCGCGCGCAATGCGGCGCTGCTGGCGGCGCAGATCCTGGCGCT
>Ga0315291_10004350_pt1 | contig 18058 bp, 14 predicted proteins | sample YL17G12_20_MG_FD_203070 | JGI IMG/M metagenome (GOLD analysis project Ga0315291, IMG submission 203070) | Sediment microbial communities from Yellowstone Lake, YNP, Wyoming, USA - YL17G12_20 | ecosystem: Environmental > Aquatic > Freshwater > Lake > Sediment | place: USA: Wyoming | collected...
TCGGCACAATTCAAAGGGCAGCTCAAATTCACCAGTGTGGCGCTTCGGCATCATGACTTCCCACTGCCTCTCACCGACCTGAGCGGCGTGATGGATATTGATAACACGAATGCGACCTTTTCCGGAGTCAGCGGGAAGTTTGGCGATGGAAATATTCGGTTGAATGGACAAATTCGTGGCGCGCGCGATATGGGGCATCCGGAAGGCGCCGATTTATCCTGGGCGGCGGATATCTCCGCACCGGACATCGCCCTGATGCTGAAAAATCACCTCCTTCCTGATAATTCTGAAACCTCAGGACGGCTTTTCACCACAGGTTCGCTCTCCCTTGCCCTGACAGTCCATAATGGATACACCTCTGCCACTGTCAAAAACTTTAATGCCCTTGTGGACGTCCGTAATTGTTCGTTCACACATCCTATTTTGCCGGATACCATCACCTCCATCGATGGACGTTTTGCTTTGCAGCCGGAGAAGCTGGAGTTCACCCGCTTGAGTGCCGTAATGTCCGGCGCAAGATTTCAGGCTGAAGGACATTTGCAGGGGCGGAGATATTTCTGGCGTGAGCCGCAATTAGAAATGAAAATTACAAGCGGTGGGGAGATTCCCGCCATCCTCCCGCTTGTGCCTGAGCGTTTCAGGCGCGTCCTTATACAAAATGAGACGAAGGGTCATATCAGTAGCGAGGTCCATCTTAATGGTCCAGCCTTGAAGCCTGAGAAGGTGCATTTTTACGGTAGCGCCGCACTTGAAGATTTCTCTCTTCGCCCGCGCCATCCACTTTTTCGACAAAGGGTGGAAAAGGTTAACGGAAATGTCACATTTGACGCCGGGCATCTCTACTTGGAAAAACTAAAGGGTGAATATGCGGGCATGCCGTTTGAATTCGCGGGGAAAATGGATAACGAGGGCATCCAGCTGAAGGTTCAGGGCGCATTGGAGCTCGGGAAAACCCTTAATGCCTTCCCGGTTCTGAAAGAGGATTTTCGCGCCTCCGGAACGGTGGAACTCTCCGCCGAAATCCTCTTCGCCTCGCCAGAGCTTTATGACTCCATCAACAGGATGAAACCGCCGGAGAACAAATGGTGGGGCTTCTCGGGTTTTATTCGCGCCAGAGATGCATTATTTGCCTATCGGGACATGCCTGCCGACCTGACTCATATCAATGGGCTCATCACATTTTCCAACAGGGGGATTGCATTTGAAGGAGTGAAACTCTGGTGCGGAAAAAGTCCGGATTGCATTGCCTCAGGAAGAGTCAGATTAAATGCCTCTCCTCCGGATATTGTTTTTGAGGTGAATGTGCCTGAACTGGAGATGGAGGAATGGACCTTAGGTTGGGTTTCAAAGAAGCATGTCAAACGCCCGACAACCATTGAGGACCTCACATCAACCTCGCCCACAATAGAGGTGAGCGGCGCCATTAATGCCGATGTTATACACTATAAAAAACTCACCGGTCAGGATTTTCATGGTCATTTCATTTACAATTATTTTCCCGAGGCGCCCAATAAGCTTGTATTTGACCACACAAGCGCCAGTGCATATGGCGGGAATATCACCGCAACGGGCAATCTACTCTTTCCTGCCGGTCCCTTCTATTATGGATTAAAGGGAGAGACGAAGAAAGTCTCGCTTCAACCCTTTTTAACGGCAATGCGCGGCAGAGAAGAGACCTTCGGCGGGTTCATGGATGCGTCAATCACACTTGCCGGGGTCTCCAAAAATCCGGACACAATCCGCGGTGACGCCGTATTTGATGTGACGCAGAGCCGCATGATTGGAAATGTGATTCTCACGACCCTGGGAAAGGCACTGCATTCCACGCTCCTTGACGATATCATATTCTCACGCATCAGGGGTTCTGCGGAAATCAATAATGGCGGCGTTCACTTTCGGGATATCCAGTTCACAAGTCCCCTCATCAATATGAGCATTCACGGGCTTGTTGATTTTCATGAAAACGCCGACATCAACTGTTATCTCATGTTCAGCAAAAATCCCATCCTTTCCTTTCCCATCATCAGGCAGGTGAGGGAGCTTCTCGAGCTCCTCGGGCGTGCAATTTTCAAATACCGCATTACGGGCGACTTGAAAAAGCCCCACGTTGAGGCGGTTGCCCTGTCCACTGATGAAATTGGCAAGTTCCTTTCCGCATTCTGATGAAAGAAGGAAAGTCGGAGGGGAAAATATATGGTTTGGAATTATTCCTCGAGGGTGACGTTCCAGTAAGCCACATCAATGAACTTTCGCCAGAGGGTGTGCTCTTCTTCGAGCAGCGGGCGGTACATGAGCATGCTCCAGTGCGGTTCGCGCGGCTTGCGAATGAGATGCATTGAACATTCGGAAGTGAGCTGGTCACCCTTTATCGCATTGCACTGGATGCAGGCGAGGACAACATTTGCCCAGGTGCTTCTCCCGCCGCGGCTTCGCGGGATAACATGGTCAATCGTCAGCTCATACCGGGGTAGAAGGCTGCCGCAATACTGGCAGGTGAAATTGTCGCGCTGGTAAATGTTGCGTCGGTTGAATTTTACGTAATGTTTCGGCAGTTTGTTGCAGCGCCGGAGAAGGATGACCTCCGGGACGAGAAGGGGATAGCTGGGGGTATGGATGACATCACCATCGGCAAAGCGCGACATGTCCCGCCAGGAATTAAAGTCAATGACCTCATAATCGTCCGTCACCACGCGGGCAAGGTCCTGGTAGAGGAGCGTGACGGCGCGTTTGACCGAGCAAACATGAATAGCCATCCAGTGTTTGTTCAGGACTAATACATTTCTGTTCAGAACTTGAGTCATCGCTCTCTCAGCCTTAAAAAAACCGAAAACGCCGGATTTTCCGCCGCAATATATAATTTTGCTCACATAATATTTATTACAGCATATTGTCCAGAAAAATATTCTTACGTGCAAAGTAATAAGGTAAATATTCAAAACCACAAAGTCGGAAAGGCGCAAAAAATCGCAAGAGACATAATCACAATTTAATGACACTTGACAGGGGAGAAGTCTTTGAAAAGCATTGTCATGATTTTTGCACATTTCACGGGGAGATGATTTTTGAGGGAGGTGACGGATGGGCAAATTGGGACTCACAAGGGATGAGGCGCTGGGACTCCTGAATGCTCATGTCCGCACGGAGAATCTCAGGAAGCACTGCCTTGCCACGGAGGCAGTCATGCGGCGGCTCGCCTCACGGCTCAATGAAGATGAAGAGACATGGGGACTCGTTGGTCTTATCCACGACCTTGATTTTGATGAGACAAAGGATGACATGTCCAGACACACACTCGTTGCCGCCGGCATTTTACGTTCCCGCGGGGTGCCGGAGGAATATGTGGGCGCTATCGTCAGCCACTGCGAATCCACTCCGGGATGGACACCGCGCTCCACTCCGCTCCAGCATGCCCTTGCTTCGAGCGAGGCAATCACGGGTCTTGTTGTCGCCACAGCGCTTGTCATGCCGGATAAAAAGCTCGCCAGCGTGAAACCCAAATCCGTGCGCAAGCGCATGGGCGAAACCGCCTTTGCCCGCAATGTTGACCGCTCCGCCATCATGGAATGCGAAAAGATTGGCGTTCCAATTGCGGAATTTTGCGAACTGGTGGTTCAGGCAATGCAGGGAATCAGCGATGCCCTGGGGCTTTGAAACGCGACAAAACAGACCGATTTGTTTTGAATGTTCGTCCGCAGATAAAGAAGCGCGAGGGGGAATGATGATTGAGAAGACCTTTCTTATGGTGAAACCGGATGGTGTGAGGAGAAAACTTGTTGGCGAGATACTTGCCCGCTTTGAGCGAAAGGGGCTTGAGATTCTTGCCATGCGCGTCCTCACACTTGATGAGGAGTTGGTGAGCCTTCTTTATGCAGAGCATATCGGCAAGGATTTCTTCCCGCCATTCAAGGAATTTATAATGAGCGGTCCCGTTGTGGTCTGTGCCCTCCGGGGTGAAAACGCCATACAGTCTGTGCGCGCGATTGTCGGCGCAACCAACCCGCAGGAGGCGGCGCTGGGCACCATCCGCGGCGACTACGGTGCCATTACGCGTTATAACCTTGTGCATGCCTCTGACAAGTCGGAAACCGCAAGGCGTGAATTATCAATCTTTTTCCGGGATTTGTGCGAGGATTCCCCTGAGATTTGATATGTTTTTATGCAATAAATTCCATATCTGCGACCTGCCCCTTCAGGCAAAAGAATATGCCCCTTGTTACCGATGAGGCATTTGTTATTTCCGCCACGGATTGGCACGAGACCTCACGCATAATCCGTTGTTTTGCGCGCGCCCACGGCAGGATTGCCATTGTGGCGAAGGGCATTCGCAAGCCCAGAAGCCGCATCGGCTCCACCTTTGAGACTTTCTCCCGCGTGCAAATCGTTTTTTACTTTCGCACAGGCGCTGAGATCTTCACCCTGAAGGAGGCGGAGACGGTGGAATATGTGCCTGAACTGCGAACCGACCTCCGGCGTTTCGCCATCGCCTCGTTCTTTTTTGAAATCCTTGACCGCGGGCTTCCCTTGCATGAAAGGCACGAGGATGTCTTTGAAATTACGAGGCGGTTTTTGAGCGATATGCGGTTGGACGGCTGGCGACCCGGCACTGCGCCGGCATATTTCTTGCACCTTGTGACCGCGCTTGGATTTGCCCCCCGCCTTGATAGATGCACCGTGTGCGGACAGCCGGCGGATGTTGCCTTTTTTGACCCTGCAAAAGGGTGCGGCGTGTGCGACTCATGCCAGTCTCATGAAACAGGACTGATTCCACTTTCGTCCGGTTTAAGGGACTTCATGCTGACTGCCATGGCGCAAAAGGGTGAGGAGGTTCTTCCCGTCACATCCGAGAACGCCGCTTCAGAATTTTTCAACCTCATCCGGCGGTTTCTGGAGTACCATTTTGAAACGGAACTGAAGTCCGCAGGTTTTCTCCTCCGGCAGGTTCCGCAATCTTAGACCACTCTGAGTTGCTCAACTACGGTTTCATCAATCATATCAGGCAGAATTTCCCGTGTTTCGCCTGAACGTCCGATATGAATGCGCACGGCAGCCGTGGGCTCTCCTTTTGCGCGGCTGAAGCGGCGTGTGATTGCCGCCGCAAGGCGAATCATCTCCTCCGTAGTCTCGCCGCGGAGAATGGAAAGCGGGCTCCCGCCTCCTTCCGCCTCAAACAAGACATCCGTCTCAAGGGCAAGATTGGCGAGGACACCGTTATCATTCTCATTTCTTCCTGTGACCAGTTTGGTGTGCGGTCCGAGCCGGAAGTGGCGTCCGACTTTCAGCATCTGGATGCTGTCAATATCCCATACGCCGTGGTCAAAGAGGTCTTTCAACCGCCTTGAAAAATTGGGTTCCGTCAGGAGACACCCGCCCGCCGGCGTTTGATATTCCTTTATGCCGAGTTTCTCAGCAAGGGCAATCTGCGGTTTGCGGCCGCGCCCGGCGATGTTCAAGAGCCTCTCACGCTCCACCCATTCAAGTTTTTCGGGAATGGATGGCTCTAAGCGATGCGCAGTGAGCGGGCGCAAAAGATAACCCTCCAGACCGCTGCGCTTTTCCACCATGCGCAGGAGGTTGCGCTTCTGCGATTTGGGACGCTGTTCAAGCACCTCGCCCGTGAACACAAATTGCGCCCCCTCCTCCTCCATCACCTCTTTTGCGCGCTGGAGAAAGTAGATATGGCAATCGATGCAGGGATTCATGCAGGAGCCGTATCCCCACTTTGGGTTTTTGATGATTTCGATATATTCCTCTCCGGGGTAAAGACGCCGCAGGTCAAAACCGACCGCGCGAGCCTGGCGGTCGATGAGTGTTTCCCCCGAGCTGCCCCCCGAATAACTCCCCATGAATGGCGTGATGAAATGCAATCCAATCACATGGATGCCCTGGTCCACCATGAGTTTTGCCGCAAGGACGCTGTCCAGCCCGCCCGAGACCAGCCCGATTGCCTTGATATTTTTTTTCTCCGTCATAACTTTTTTCCAACGCCTGCCCATACGGCGTCAGATTTTATGTGAGGCGCGCTTTATGAGATTTTTTCCTGCCCGTGAGATATCCAAATCGCCTCAGCTCCTGCTCGCTCTTTGTCCAATTCTTGCGCAGCTTCACCCAGAGTTCAAGATAAACCGGCTGACCCACAAGACTCTCAATCTCAGGGCGCGCCAGCGTGCCGATCTTTTTCAACATCTTTCCCGCCGCGCCAATCACCATTCCCTTCTGTGATTCCCGCTCAACATAAATCACCGCGCGGATGAACCACTTTCCCTCCTCGCGCTCCTTGAACTCCTCCACCTCCACCGCCGTGGAATAAGGCAGTTCCTCGCCCAGGAGGTCAAATGCCTTTTCACGGATGAGCTCCGCTGAAAGGAAACGCAGGTTGCGGTCGGAAACCTGCCCGGGCTCGTAATATAGAGGTCCTTCGGGGAGATAATCAAGCGTGAGATTGATGAGCAGGTCAAGGTTGTTTCCCCTCAGGGCGGAAATGGCGATTGCCTTTTCATAGCCGGCGGGGTCGGGCAGGTTCGGGAAATCCCTGATGTCAAATGGTCTCCCGAGACGGTCGATTTTATTAGCGAGCAAAAACCTCGGCGCCCTTGAGCCTTTTAGAAGATTCATCACGGACTCATTCACAGGAACAGGATCTGTCACGTCCGCAATATGATAAATCAGGTCAATATCCCCGATGGCTGTTCTAACTGTGTCAATAAGGCAGCGGTTGAGGAGATTTTTAGGTTCAATGATGCCGGGGGTATCCGTAAAAACCATCTGGTAATTTTCCCGCGTCAGGATGCCCAGGATTGCATTCCGTGTGGTCTGGGGCTTGGTAGAGACAATTGCCAGCTTTTCACCGACAAGGCGGTTCAGGAGTGTGGACTTCCCCGCATTCGGCTTGCCAACAATTGCCACAAAGCCGGACTTGAATTTTGTTTTTTGATTCGGGCTGGCGCGCTCAGGCTTTGCGTTCATCCTTTATTTCCCGACCTCCGAATGAAAGATACCCGCCTTCTCAAACCGCCGCATCAGTCGTCTTTGCCCGGCAAACATGCGCCGGCGCGCGCTCGGCTCATAATCATCATAATGAAGGAGGTGCAGAAAGCCGTGACACAGGAGGAGGGTAATCTCCTTACAAAGGGAATGCCCCACATCGGCGGACTGGCGCCGCGCCGCCTCAAGCGAGATGACAATATCTCCGAGCGGAAGTGGCATATCATTTGTGCCGGCGGACGGTTCGTCTTCAAGCATGGGAAAACTCAGCACATCTGTGGCTCTGTCAACGCCCCGGAATTTTTTATTAAGGCGGCGCATGGCAGTATCATCAACAAACAGGAGGCTCACCTGCGGATTGCTGTATGGCAAACTCCTCAGAAGCGTCTTCATCACGTCCGTTGACAATTTTCGCAACCTGCCCGCGTGTATAATACTCTTTTTTGAAAGGTTCCGAATCAGAATTTCCATTGGGCGCAAATCCTCTTCGCACATGTATCGGGATTTATTAATTCGGGTGGTCACCGCCCCGTCAACTGATAAATATTTTCAAGCGCCGCTCAATCTTCAAATACCGGTTGCGTTTTGCGTTTGTTATGTGGATGGTGATTTCATTCGTTGCGCAAAGACCTGCGTGCAGGATTCTTCTTGATATGTTTCAATTCACGATTTTGAAAAAGGATGCTGACTGCTCGGCAAGGCGGGGACGCATCGTCATATCACGAGGCGCCATCGAGACACCCGTATTCATGCCTGTTGGGACGCAGGGCACCGTCAAGGCAGTATCGCCGGAGGAACTTTTAGACATCGGGGCGCAGATTATTCTCTGCAACACATTTCATCTGTATCTTCGCCCGGGTGACGATGTCATTGCGCGCATCGGCGGCATACACAGATTCATGCACTGGGAGCGTCCCATCCTCACGGATAGCGGCGGATTCCAGGTCTTTTCCCTCTCCGAACTGAACAGGGTCACACCGGATGGAGTGGAATTTAAATCACCCATCGATGGTTCCATCCATTTTTTCACGCCGGAAAAGGTCATCGGGATTCAGAGAAATCTTGGCTCGGACATCATAATGCCCCTCGATGAATGTCCGCCGCCGGATGTGAGCCGCGAGTATGCCGTGAAATCCACCGACCTGACCCTTAGTTGGCTGGGGCGCGCCGTTGAGGAATTCCGCAGGACAGAGGCAGGGCAGGAACAGGTCCTGTTTGGCATTGTCCAGGGCGGTTTTTATGAAGACCTGCGACGCGAGTCCGCCGGGCGCACAATAGCCTTTAACCTCCCCGGTTATTCCATCGGGGGATTGAGCGTCGGTGAGGAGAAATCAAAGACCTATGAGATGCTTGAGGTATCCTGTTGCATCCTGCCGGAGGACCGCCCGCGCTATCTCATGGGCGTCGGCACGCCGCTTGATTTCCTCCTCGCAGTGGAGCGCGGTGTGGACATGTTTGACTGCGTTCTTCCCACGCGCAACGCCCGCAATGGCGCCCTTCTGACACGGGAGGGCGTTTTGAAAATCAGGAATGCAGAGTTTCGCGACGACCCGCGTCCCGTGAGTGAAACCTGCGCCTGTTACACCTGCCGCCATTTTTCCCGCGCCTATCTCCGCCACCTGTATTATTCAAAAGAAATCCTTGGCTCAAGGCTTAACACCATTCACAATCTTTATTTCATGTGTGACTTCATGAGCCGGTTGCGTCTCGCCATTGAAGAGGGACGCTTTGCCTACTTTGCACGCGATGTGCGTTCCCGCTGGTTATGTAATGAGGCGGAAGTATCAGAAGGGTGAGAGATGACCTCATGCGGGGCATGGGCGCTCATTCATAAAGTTCCCATCGTTTTACCGCCAGAATCCGGTTCAGATAAGCGGTATTCTGCGTTGCCTGGCGGAAATCATCGGACATATGAGAATTTGTGGAGATGTTGTAACCGGGGAAGCCGCCGTTTGCGTATGAAAACCAGCAGGCGGACTTCACACGGAAATCATTGCCCTCATTGTAGGTGTTCACGGCTTCGAATAGTTTCTGGATGTAGCCCGATGGATAGTCATAGCGCGGGATACCGGTGGAACGCTCCCCATCGGCGGCATGGTTCATCTCCGTCAGATAGACGGGTTTTTGAGCCGCGAAGGGATTTTGTTTTATGATTTCCAGCCAGCGGTGAAAGACACCGAATCCCATTTCGTCATCGTTTCGCGGGTCAGAATCGCCCCCGCGTCCGCCGTAAGCGTGAATTGCATAACCATCGCACTCATTGCCGAGGTCATTTACAAGCTGGTAAAAATAGTTAAGCCATTTGCGGTTGGACGGATAGGGTCCGACGCCGGGCTGGCCGGAATTCCACGGCGCCACCGCCCCCACGATGACCTCTGCCTGCGGCAGATACTCCTTAATTTTCGTCCGGCATTTGCGGAAACAGTTGATATAATTAGAGGCGGAGATATTTCCTTCAAACGAGGCATTCATCTCGTTCCCGATAATGAAGCGCGAGGTATAATTCCGAAAAGTCCATGCCTTGTCTGCAACTGCCTGGGCGAAGGCATCGAATTGAGTCTCAGAAGCGGGAATGGTATGTCCGAAATATTTGTTGATGCGCAGTATAAGCGTGAAACCCTCATTTTTCAGCCGCTGTGCCTGCTCCGTTGTGAAATCCCATTGGAAATAATCCGTGTTGACCACCTCCACAGACCAGCCGCCGCGCCCGTTCATGAGCCCGCTCGCTCCATCACTCCATGAATGAATCCCGTAAATATAGATGGAGTCTGCCGCAAGGCACAGCGGGTGAAGAAAAATGAACAGTAGCGCCGCCTGCACAAGATGCCGCATTTTTACCCCTTTCCCGCCTGAGATATTTAAGTCCACTGATGTCATGTTGCGCGCATGGTGCGCGAAATGGAAATCACGCCTGGAATATTCTGAATCTGGCTCAGAAGATTATTAAGGTCGTTTGTGTCATAGATAGTGATTTGAAAGCGGAACCGGGCTTGATTTTTCTGTGGAATCACCTTGGTGTGGGACTCGACCACATTCAGGTTCAGGTGGCTGATGCAGCTGGAGATGTCCTTCAGAAGTCCTGTGCGGTCGCGCGCCACCACGTTCACAGTAACACGCCGACCGGGGAGATTCTCCGTATCCCACGAAACGCGGACAATCCGCGAGGGGTCATTATTGGGGTCTTTTTTGAGTCGGAGGAGCGAGGAGCAGTCGGTTTTATGAATAGAGATGCCACGCCCGCGGGTCACAAATCCCTCAATGGGGTCGCCGGGGATGGGATTGCAGCAATTGGAATAGTTGACAAAGGCATCATGGATGTCCTGGACAATAATGCCGGGCGTTCTGTCCTTTTTGACCTTTTTCTTGCGTGGGGCGGCGGCGATTGTCTGGCGCACAAGCTTCATCGCCACTTCATGAACCGGCAGGGAACCGAATCCGATTTCGAAAAAGAGCTCCTCAAGGGAGTTGACCCTGCTTCCCTTGATGATGCTATCCATCTGCTCCTTAACCTCCTCGCTGGAGAGGGAGAGATTGCGTGCGCGGAGCGCTTTCTGGAGGAGGTCGTGCCCGGTGTGGGCATAAAGGTCAAACTCCTTTGTCTTGAGATAATGCTTGATTTTGTTCCTGGCGCGGGTGGTCTTGACCAGGTCAAGCCAGTCGCGTGAAGGGTGTGCGTTCTTACTGGTAATAATCTCCACCACATCCCCGCTTGTCAGCGTGGTCTTCAGTGTGACATATTTTTTATTGATGCGCGCCCCGACAGAGGTATTTCCCACCTCAGTGTGGATGTGGTAGGCGAAGTCAAGAGGTGTTGCACCCCCCGGCATCTCAACGATGTCGCCCTTTGGAGTGAAGCAGTAAACCGTGTCCGCAAAGACATCCTCCTTTAGTGCATCAACAAAATCGGACGGGTTGCGGATGTCCTTGAGCCATTCAATAATCTGGCGCAGCCACTGGAGCCTTTTATCAATATCCGAGGGTCCCTTCCTGCCCTCCTTATATTTCCAGTGTGCCGCAATACCCTCCTCCGCAATGCGGTGCATCTCCCATGTGCGAATCTGGATTTCTGTCACCTCGCCATCCAGTCCGATGACGGTAGTGTGGAGCGACTGATACTGGTTTTCCTTGGGCAGGGCGATGAAGTCTTTGAACCGGCTGGGGATAGGTCGCCAGATAGAGTGGAGCAGACCGAGGATTTCATAGCAATGCGCAACGGTATCTGTGATTACGCGGATGGCGGTCAGGTCATAAATCTCCTCAAAGGTAATCTCCTGGCGTTGCATCTTCTTGAAGCTGCCATAAAAATGTTTGGAGCGTCCCTCAATATGGGCGGGGATGCCGCGTTTTTCCAGCTCTGCGGCGAGTTTTACCTTTGTGCGTTCAATCAGTTCTGTGCTCACAGGGGCGCGATGGCGCGTTTTCTCCACGAGGTCCCTGTATTCATTCGGGTAAAGATATTTCATGGAGAGGTCTTCAAGTTCCGAGCGGATGCGCATCATGCCGAGGCGGTTGGCGAGTGGGGCGTAAATCTCAAGGGTGTCCCGCGCGATGCTGAGTCTTTTGGGGGCGGGGAGGAAATCAAGGGTGCACATATTGTGCAGACGGTCGCACATCTTGATAATGATGACTCGGATATCTCTTGCCATGGCAATCATCATCCGCCGCAGGTTTTCCGCCTGTTTTTCCATGGCGGTGTGAAAGCTTAAAGAGGAGATTTTCGTGACCCCGCGGACCAGCTCCACGATAGGTTCGGGAAATTCACCGGCGAGGAGGGTGTCCGTCACGGCGGTATCCTCAAGGACATCATGGAGAAGTCCGGCGCAGATGGAATGGTAGTCCATGTGGAGGTCAGCGAGCAGTTCAGCCACGGCGCAAGAATGAGAAAAGTATGGGTCGCCGGAGGCGCGCATCTGCCCCTTGTGCGCCTCCTCGGCAAAGTAATACGCCTTCTCAATCATGGAGAGCTCATCCGGGGCATACTCCTTCTTCAGGGATTGAAGAAAGCGCGTTATGTCCGTCTCTGTCGGTTCCATTGAAGGCAATACTCATCTCCCCGCAAAATAACATTCAAGTATAAAAATAGGTGATTGACTAACTTTTGCACCAATTATAGTATGGTGCCAATGAAATTTTATCATTTTTATTTCTTATGTTATTTCCCTTGTCATTTCTATCGGTTTATGGTTTTTAATTCTTCATAATTATTGGCACTCAAAGATAATCAGACATTATATATTGTTGAAGAAACGTGTCATGAAACGCTTGCCACAATTATATGAAAATTCCTTTCTTGTTTTTTTAGTTCTTACTATTCTTGCCAGTATATTTCGCATCATTATCCCTTTTTACCGGGAATACATATATTCAGACTCTGTTTTATGGATTAAATATTCGTTGCAGATTGCGGCATTGGATTTTCGTCCGGTTCTCGGTGGAGTGATGAGACCTGTGGAAAGTTTGTTTAAATACACGCCCGGATACTCCTTTTTTATTGCACTTTGTAACTTTTTGGTGAAAAATCCAATTATATCGTCTCTTATCGTAAGTTTTATATTCGGAGTTATAAATCCTTATCTCGTTTTCCTGATTGCGGGAAGGATTGCAGATAAATTAACAGCATTCGTTGCCGGGATTATTGCATGTGTACATCCTGTGGCGATAAAAATATCATGCAATTCCCTTATCAATACCACCGTATCATTTTTCTTTTTAGTAGCAATTTATATCATGATAAAATTTCTCGAGACAGGAAGGAAAAAATATAGTGTGATACTTGGGCTTTTTCTTTTTGCCGTTTATTTATGTCGCTTTGAATTGGGATTGTTATATTTTCTTATAGTCCCGATATGGTGCCTGATTTACTTTCATGTAACAGGTTCTATGCAAAAAGCCCGGGGCGTTATCTATCCCATATCAATTTTTATGATTCTCTTTCTTGTGTATTCCTTTTTTATGTTGAAAATTACCGGCATGGTTTTTTCTGAGTATCTCTTTGTGCATGTCAAACCAGCCATGGAGGCAAATCAGTGGCTCAGCAGAAAAATGTCCATTGCTCCACCCCAATCACCCTTCCCCGAGCTTGAAAACGATATATCGCTTTCCGTTTCCCTGCAAAAAGAGAGGGATAAAAGTCCTATACTGCAAAAGACGATGAAATTATTTAAGAGTTTTTTTGAAGATTATGAACTCCTTCTGGTTTTTCTTTATATTATTCTTTTTGCGCGAATTAAAAGTTTCCGCCTGAAATTGCGATATGAGGAGATGTTACTGGTATTTTTTATTCCATCGTTCCTTTTTATCGCTTTTTTTGTTCTTATAGTCCGGGTCCGCTATCTGTATCATCTGATTTATCTTTTCTGTCCTCTTTATGCCGGCATTATTATCTTTCTGGCAAAAAAGGCGGGATTGTGGAAGCATGGTTTGTTTATTCCAGCCGTCATTGTTTTATTATCCCCTCTCGCCTATAAGGGGATAAGATATAATATGAAAAGCGTCAGTGAGAACACATTATCCCAGTCTTATCACAGATTGGTGGGAGATTGGATAAAAAATAATCTCGGAACGGAAAAGATTCTGGTTACAGGTGATAACAGATATGCCCTTTTCAGCAGTAATTATTCTTATCTTTCTCTTGTGAACAGTCGAGAGGAGTTGTTGAAATGGGCAAAAATAGTCGGCGCTTCGACTCTGGTCATGGATGAACATGACATGGGAAATTTTCCCGCATTGAAACCTGTGTTTATGGGAGAGGACAAGCGATTTATCACAATTTATAACTCTTCTTTCCGGGATGGTGGGCGAGTCAGAATTTTCAGAATCAATGCCGATATCGACCAGAAATCATGAGATAGGTTGTATAAGGGTTCAATTCCCTGACTTGTTCAACTTTCTTCAAACCATCCACACGGTTTCTTCAAAATCGCGGTCGGGGATGACCATGCGGATGGGAATGCCATCGGGGCAACGCTCTATCTCATGCTCCTTGCTCTGGACGAGCACCTGGAAATTCATAACCATGCCGGAACTCAGTCCAATCTTTTGAAACGGGATGCCCATCTCAATGATGCGTGCGAAGGCGACTGTCTCCAAGGAAAAGGCGTATGCCCATGTCCCATTTTCCTTTTCCGTGTGACATTGGAGCGTGAGGGGTCGTCCGTCCCCCCCGCCGATATTCACCTTCAGCCGCGAGGGCACGGGCTCCAGGATTGCCACAATAAAGGTCAGCGGCTCCCTGTCAGCCTTTGCCAAAATGTCGGGGTCAGGGTCAATCCTGATAAAAAGATTTTCCGCATCAAACCCGAACCGGAGCGAACGGATAACATGCTGTCTGCGATGCATGCTACCGGATGATACTTCATATATGCCTGCGGCAAGCCATTCGAAATAGCTGGTGACGCGCCCGTCGATAGTTGGTTTCAGGAAGGCGGCAGGTTCGCGGAATGCGCCGGTGACGGCGCTTATGATAGGCACATAAAGGCGCGGAGGGATTTCCATCCCCGCCGCGCTGTATGCCTGCATAAGATAACTGCGGTAAAGAAGGTCAAACTGGTCATCAATGCCGGAGCTGTGGTCATCACCATACCACCAGTTCCAGTCACTCCCCTCCGCAATGGCTATCGCCTTTCTGGCGAGGGCGGCTGCCTCAGTGCTCAATTTTGCCTGGGGGTTTTCAAATTGCCGCATTACATCCTGTCGTGTTTGGGCGAGCCTCTCCCAGGACAGCCTGTCGTCCTCATGTCCAATCCAGATGTGGAAATCATGATTTATCCAGGAGCCTGTATAAAGCTCTTTTATCGTCCGTCGGGGTGGATGTGCCGCCATATACTCCGATGGCGTGGTCGGCATTAGTTCCGGGTCGGTGGCAATCCGCTCATATAGGAGTCGCAGGAACGGGAGCCCGTCATCCTGATAGAACTCCCAGCAATTCTCTCCGTCAAGAATTATGGAGACCACATGTGGCTCATCATCATCCTGCAGGAGATTTGAAATTTTTTTCAGGCGGAGGATGAAGTGTTCCACCGCTTCTTTCGCCTCCCAGCCGGCGTATTGAAAGCCGATCAGGTCGGATAGCGCGTGGTCGCGAAAAAAGACCGTCACCTCCGCACCATGATATGTGGCGCGGTAGGGCTGGTATAGTTTTTGGGCATTCTCCTCCGATAGGGTCCCCTGCGCGTCTCTTGCGAAGAGTTTGCTGCCGAGTGAGAGGGCGAGGATTTCCTCATCCGTGGCAATCCAGGAGAGACCGGCGCCGGTTAAAAGAGGAATAAGCTCTGGGCAGACGGAGCCCTCGCTGGGCCACATGCCGCGCGGGGCGCGTCCGAAGCGGCTTTTGTAAAACTCACATGCCTCATTGATGTGCCATGCGGCATCCTCGGGATGGTTAAACCGGAGTTTCGGTGTGGGACATTGCGGGCGCGGCCTCCGGCAGAAATTGGTATCATACAGGAGCGGGAGGATTGGATGATAAAATGGGCTGACACTAACCTCAATAATATTTTTTTCCTGAAGGCGTTTGTATGTGGGAATGACCTCCCCGATTATCTTCAGGCATTTATCGAGGAGGAGAGCCTTTTCCTCCTCTGTGAAGTGAGACCCTTTTCTCACAAGATGCGCAAGAGACTCATCGCGTTCACGGAGCAGTGGGTCAATCCATGCGAGGTTGAACCAGACCTGCAGGTCGAGGATGTCCTCGGTGTTAAAATAGTTCAGGACGCGGTCAAGCTCACTTGGCGTTCGCGCCCACCCCCTGCGTGAATAAAGCTCCTCATAGCGCGCAAATAAACGAATCATGTGCTCGTGGTTGCACTGAAAAAAATTTGCAATGATGAAACGTTTTTCCTCCTGGGAGAGGTCTTTGGCGGGCTTGCGGGAAAGCTCCAGCGTCCGTTCCTTCGCCGCACCCTGCGCAAACTCCTCCAGTTGTTCCACAAGTGAGGGGACAAGGTTGAACGTTGCCTTCATACCGGAGCGCTCCTCCACAAGGAGGGGCATATCCAGATAATCCTTTGTCCCGTGAAGCCGTACCCAGGGCATAGCATGCTCGCCGGTGTCCAGCCGCTTGTAAAAGGGTTGATGCATGTGCCAGATGAAGATTATATTTAAGGGTTGTTTTTCTTCCATGTTTCACACCAGATGAAAAATTATATTACCCTGATCTCAAGACTTCTTCCAATGTTTCTCCCGTCGCCATTTTTCCAATTCAGCTCTAAGGGGCGCCCAGTAAAGACGGTCTTTCTCTTTTTCAAGGTCCTCCTCTTTTCGAAGAGATAATTCAAGGGATTGGAGGTCTCCTCGAAGGGCAACTTCAAGAAGTTCTCTGTGGGCAACCAGCATCCCGGCTTCCTCCGGATACTTTTGTGTGAGTTCCACAAGGAGGGCTGGTGTTCTGCATTCCATAAGCCAGAAACTAACCTGCGCAGTTTCCGGATTGGAGCGGGATTGAAGCCAGTCCGCCTCAAGGAGACGTCGAATCATCGGCCAGTCCTTGTCACGCTGTGTTTTTTTTGCCTGTATGAGGTCGGGTAAAGATAAAAGTCCAATCTCGCCTATTTCCGGAAGGGATATTTCCGCGCGTCTTTCCCAGAGTTGTGGGAAATCAGGGCATCCCCTGATTTTTGACATAAGGTCGATTCGCAGACCTTCAGCACCTGAGGAATTGCATCGGAAGTGGCATGCATGACCCCTTTGGAGTGCTGCAATATCCAGGTCAGGCACAAATATCAGTTTTGCCTCTAACTCGGAAAGGGCGTGTTTAATAGTCTTTATATTTTCCGCATCGATGCCAACAGTCAGGTCGAGGTCCCGGCTAAATTCCGCCGCGCCGTATAAAATGCACGCCTGACCTCCCATCAGCAGGAATCGCGCGTTCATTTTCTTCAAAGTCAAAAGGGCTTTGTGAATCGGGTTCAGGATCAAGGGAACCTCCCAGGTTAAGATAGACAGCCCATAGCTTCCCACTCTCGATATAACGTTCTTCCGGCGACAGGAGCGCCCAGTCATCCGGCTCGCTCAGTGGCGCGGATTGCACATCTTTATTGAAGATATTTTCGTGATTTCTCATAAACATGTTTCATGTTTACAAAGTCAATTTTGTGATGGAATCTATTTTTTATTATGCTTTCATGTCAACTACGGATTTTTATTGCATGGTAACCCGGTTTTCCGCAACGTGATTCTTGATGATTGTTTGAGTTTGTCAGTGAAAATCAACCTCATATATGGACGAAATAATTGCGATGAATTCAACCGGTGAGACATCCCTTCTCGGCACTTGTGTCTATGTGCTGGATGTGCCGGAGAAGCCTTCAGGCGGCGCGCTCCGCGAACAGGTTGCCCTCGCCGCCCGGTCGGGATTCAATGCCCTCCTGCTCCCCGTCTTTCGCGGAGGTTACACCCTTTTCCCGAGCCGCGTCGCCACGGATTATCATCTTCCTGCCATCCGCCCCGACCTGAAAAAGGTTGGCGATATCTTCCTTGATATCTTTGAAGCCGCCTCTGAGCATGACCTCGCCGTGTTTGCGTATGCGGATATTCTCCGCGTCGGCGACAGGCGCATCCATGAGTTCGGACCCATTATTGCCCGCCGTAAAAAATGGGCTGCCATGAATAAAAGGAAAACTTATGCCCCCATCGGCGCCTCGCAGAATGACCTCTTCCTCTGCCTGAATAACCCCGAGGTGCGGCGGTTCTCAGCAGACCTCCTCATTGAAATCGTCGAGTCCTTTCCCGTCACCGGCATCGTGTTGGATATGCACACCTATCCATTTGAGTATTCCACGCCGGATGAGGCTGCATGCTTTTGTGATTATTGCCGCAGGGCGGTGAAGGAGGAACTGAAGATCGACCTGGCATCCCTTTCACTGAAGGATGAAGACGCCGCAACAACCCTCTGGAAGGCGTGGAAGAAGGAATGTCTGACAAAATACATGGCTTACCTTTCCGGAAGGCTCCGGGAGGCGCGATTTTCCATGCCGTTTCTCCTCGTTATACCGGGTGAATTTCCCTTGCCCGGCGCCGACAACTTTCGGGAGATTCAGACATCTGCAACAACCTGGATAAATGACAGACTTATCACCTC